>Ga0209953_1000156_pt1 | contig 26317 bp, 34 predicted proteins | sample SalPonred_H2O_MG_FD_185713 | JGI IMG/M metagenome (GOLD analysis project Ga0209953, IMG submission 185713) | Salt pond water microbial communities from South San Francisco under conditions of wetland restoration - Salt Pond MetaG... | ecosystem: Environmental > Aquatic > Non-marine Saline and...
CCTATGTGTATACCAAAACCACATTCGATCCTGCGCCAAGAATCATACAGGAATGCAAATATTTTGATAAAAACATAGTATATGAAAGAGACAAAAATATTGTAGATGGTGGCAGTGTATATTGGAAGAGAGAGATACGCCCGCCCGATATAACAGCAATAAAAAACGCAGTAAAGGAACTAAATGAAAATTGATCCAAAATGCTTAAAGTTTAATAGCCCAAAAAACAAAGGTGCCGCATACACAAGTGATGGTTTTTTGCTACCTTGTTGCTGGATAGACGATCCTCCTGTTTATAGATATCTTTTAGAAATGGGAATGAAAGATCCGGAATTAGCATTGGAAAATAATGATTGCTTAGAAGATATTTTTACGTCGGATCAATGGGAGAACTTTTTTCAAAAACTATTTAACGATCCTGACAGATGTTCTTTCATGTGTAAGAAAAAATGCGGAGTAGGACTTACCGAGGGCGAAACTGAAATTCGCAAAGTAGAAGAGAGATTAGAGGTTTTAAAACAAAGTGAAGGAAAGAATTACTGACACATATGTGAAGTTTCAAAAGAATTGCAGGATCAATATCGACACTTCGCATCGTTGTCCATTCCGCTGTCCACAATGCGTGAGACAGAAAACAATCAGCCAAGATATGATCCGTAGAAGTTTTGATTTAGAAGAACACAACTTTCAAAAAATACTGAATTATTACGATTACGGTCTCACATTTTGCGGTCAGATATCGGATCCAATATATCATCCTAGGTTTTTAAACTTTTTAAAAATGTGCGACGGACAAAAACGAGCCATTCGTATAGCCACAGTGGGAAGTGGAAAGAGTGATGAGTGGTGGAACGAGGCTTATAGTTATGGCCTAGGTGAAAACCAATGGACTTTCGGAGTAGATGGTATAGACGAAAAAAGTGAACTATATCGTGTTGGTAGTAGTTTCAAAGATCAGTGGCGGCGGATGCAACAGGGTAGAGATTTAGGACATGTAATTGTTTGGCAGTATATTATATTTGGGTATAACGAACACGAAATAGATCAGGCGGTAGAAATTGCAAAACAGGAAGATATCTCTATCCTTTTTGTAAACACAAATAGAGGATTCAATCCAGAAAGTGATACCCTTAGAAAGAATGTTAAATTTAAAATTAATAGTCCTGATGAAAAACATCGAGATTCATCAGGACGTATGAAAAAAGAATGGTACGGGCATGTCACGGAAACATTGCAGGCCTGGCGTGATCTTCCACCATGGGTTCCAAAATGAAAAGTAAAAAACTGAATAACCTAGTCAAATGTGAACATTATCCAACATTGTTTTATGACACCGAATCTGGAACTTTTGTTAAGTATTATAATGATAGATATGGTTTCGAAAAATGGTGGAATATCTATAGTGAATATCAAGAGTTTGAACCTAGAACAGTTCAAGTTTTAGAAGTAAATTTTAAACGCAAGTGCTTTGTAATGGAGTCGATAAAAGGAATTAATCTTGAACATGAAATGATCAAACTTAATTTTGAAGATACAAAGAAAATTCTAGTACAAACACTGGATATTTTTAGTAATCAATTTAATTTCACATGCAACTCTATGTATGAAACAGAAATATTCTATCATAAAGATTTTCGAACTGAAAATCTTATGTTTGACAAAAACAACACGGTGAGATTGGTAGACCCTGATAGTTTCAGTGTTGTGCCACTTGATAGAATGAATAATCTATTGTTTTTTGGGAAATACATGGATACCTTAACGTCTATAAGAGAGCGATTAAGTTTTGCTGAATTAACTGAAGAGCAACGTTATAAGCTAGGAAGGGGATATCTATACTGATGATACCATACGACGGGTGGGATAGAGAGTATAAAGAAAATGCACATCTTTACATGGAATTGTTTGATGATTTCATGACGCAATCAAACTATGAAAACAATGAAGAATTTGAAAAGAGATTTGCTAATCGATTTGATCGCAAACACTGCGTAAGTGTTGCTACTGCTACAGATGCATTACACTTCTCTCTTTTAGCACACGGTATTGGACTAGGAGACGAAGTCCTAGTCACAGACTTTAGTTGGATAAGCAGTTCAAGTTGTGTAGACATGGCTGGTGCTACTCCTGTGTTTTGCGATATAGATCTAGACAGTTATCACATGAGTTTAGATAGCATTAAACGGATGTATAGCGACAAAGTAAAAGCCATTGTATATCCACATCTGTTTGGCAATATGACCGATACCGCAGACATAGAAAGTTTCTGCAAAGAACGTGGTATCCTGTTTATTGAAGATGCGGCACAGAGTTTAGGTAGTAGCCTAAATGGTGTTCGGGCAGGAACCATAGGCGATACCAGTGTGTTCAGTTTCAATTCTAACAAGGTTATCGCGGGCATCAATGGTGGCGGGGTTGTATTGACTGATGATGACTCTATTGCACGGCGTGTTAAACAGATCCGCAGGCATGGCAAAGACAAAACATTTGATCGATTAGGTTATAATAGTAGAATGTATGTGCTAAATGCAAAGATCATAGAACTTCGAATGCAGAACATGGAACAAAATCAACTGCGTAGGCAGGAAACAGCACAACAATATAACACAGCATTTGCGGATTTGCCCGTGCATACCCAAACAATAGATAGGGAGTTGAATCACAACTATCACAAATATGTAGTAAGATTTAAAGACAAAGAAACACGCAAACGAGTTAAGGATGCACTAGGTGCAAGCATACACTATGAAACACCGTTGAGCCTAAACGGCATGTATACAGACCAGGTAATTTTGTCTGACTTATGTGTTAATTCCAAAAAAGCCGCTGATACTGTGTTAAGTTTACCAGTGCATGCCTGGCTTACAGATGAGGAAATTAAATTTGTAATTGAAAAGGTTAATACTGCATTTTCATGAGTTTTTTTAGTAGACGTGCATTGAATCTTGATATCACCCATAGATGTCCGTTGGCATGCCTACGATGCCAACGACAAAAAGATTATTTAAATAATAATCAACCTGTTCCAGGAGAAGATTTATCTATAGAAGATTTTTTGAAACTGGTTGATTTTTACAATCACATCTTATTTTGCGGACAGCTTTCTGATCCAATTCATCATCCTAGATTTATAGACTTTTTAAAGATATGTAAACAAAAAAATGTAGCTGTCAATGTCAATACAGCTTCATCATTCAAATCCGTAGATTGGTTTATTGAGGCTTGGAACGCTTATCCGGAAGCAAAGTGGATATACGGCATAGATGGATTACCAAGTGATAGTTGCAGGTATCGAATAAATCAAGACGGCGTAAAACTTTTTGATATCATGGCAAAGTCTGTACAATATCTCAGAACTACTCCTCTTTGGCAATACATTATTTTCAATTATAATGAAAATAATATTGAACAGGCAAAACAAATGGCAGATGATATAGGGGTAGTGCTTATGCTTAAAAATTCTGGTAGATGGGACGGTGATGATGATTGGTTATTGCCAGAGGCAAAAAAATGGATAAGATAATTTTAAATGCAAGATGTTTAAACGGGACCACAGAGATGGCTGTCGATAATAGAGGAAGATTGCTGCCTTGTTGCTATTGCGACGGCCCGGCTATGGAGAACGACCCTGAATTTGCTAAATTGCTAAAAGTAAGCTATTTGAAAGACTATAATAACATAGAAGAAATTTTAGCAACCAAACAGTGGAAGAGATTTTATAAAAGAATAAAAAGGAATGAAGGTTTTATCGAATGTAATTATGTTTGTGCAAAAAATAAATCGGATCTTCTAGCCAGAGAACGTACTTTTTACAGTAATAACAAAATAATTCATAAAGAAAAACTGTAAAGGGTTATTGTTATTAAATATATATTTACAAAAGGAGTTTTAAATGCTGGTCGAGGACATATTTTCAAAAAGAAAACATGTGGTTCACTATGACGACAAAATAATTCCCACTCGTGCAGAGGTAGAAGAAATTTTGAAAGTAGGATATTCTCTTGCTACGTCTAAACAAAAAGCATATGCCTATAAGTTTTGGATCCTAGGGCCAAACAAAGAACGAAGCCATATGCTATGGGAAATGGCTGAAGGTAGAAAAATAGATGTAGATTACGAAGCATACGGAACCACCACCGAAGATAAAAAATATGTAGCTAACCCTGCTCTGTTTCATTTAAAAAGTTCTCCTTGGACGTTTTTGATTACTCCGAGAACTTCATCTCCTAACCCGCATTTTAGGTATGCGTTTGACACTGCTGGCAGTAAATGGCAATTAGAAGATAGAGATTTTGTAAATACAAAAAATAGAGAATCTAATGCCATCGACGTAGGAATGGTAGCAAAGACCATTACAGGGGCGGCATTAGAAAAAGGATGGGATGTTTCCTACAATATCTGCTTTCAAAATGATAAATCTAAATGGCCAAAATCTCTTCCTTTCATAAGCGATCATGCAGAAGGCTTTAGACCTGTAATGATGATGACTTTAGGAAAAGCAAAAAAATATTATTATGAAAGATTAGTCAGTGATGGAACTATAGCAAACGATCCTAAATATAATACTGATCCACCTTTTGAGACAATTTTCGAGTTTTGGGACGAAACTGCGTCATGAAAAACTATAGGTATGTTTTAGAGTATGACAGTTCTGCTTTGATTGATCCTCAATATATTGACGATGCTCTAGATTATGCATGGAGGGTTACACCATCAAAGCAGAACTTTATGCCATATAAGGTGCATGTTCTATCGCCAAAAGCCGAAGCTCACAAACAAATTCTATATAACAAAGCACTAACTCAACAAGCACGTGGATCTGGTATAAAAATAAAAAACATCAAGGCTTTGCAAAAATATGATGAACGTTTGAAAAATGACGACATGCAACCCTTTTTTAGAAATTTAAAGACAGCTCCGTATGTGTTCATATTTGCACAACGTGTTGAAGATCAACCTAACCCATTTCAACAACACAATATAGATTATGGACTAACATATTGTCAAACAGAGCACGGGGATCCTGGCCATTCGCATGGTAAAGATATTGCTAGAATAGAAATAGGCATGTTTAGTGCAAATCTTGCATCGCAGTTATTAATCAATGGCATCGATGTTAGTTTCACACAGTGCTTTCCTGGCGAACTCGACACTTGGACTGAAAATGAATTTCAATTTTTAGAAGATGATGTTCTTTTGATTATGACAGCAGGCAAAGGTAAAAAGTACAGAAGAGATCTTAAATCACAAGAAGCGGATCTCAAACCAAATTTTGAAAGAATAGTAAACAAGGAAGTATAATGATTAAAAAAATTCTAGATAAATGGAAATTTGTATCCAGGTTTGACACTGAACACAGAACAGATAAAACTGTAATTAAAGACATAATGCACACAGCATGGAAAACCACTCCAAGTAAAAACAGTTTTATGCCTTACAGAGTCCATGTAATTGGCCCTGAACAAGAAAATTTAAAAAAAGCAGTTTACGAAACAAGTGCCGCTAAAGAAAAAAATTCAAATAGCAGAAATCCAAATCCTGATCAATGGGAAGTAAATGGAAATAAAGCAAGTTTGCTTTCTGCTGAATACATTCTAGTTTTTACTCCTAGAGCTGAAGATAATCCAAGTCCTTGGCAAATCCATTTACACGAAGGAGGATGCTACATGGACGCTTGGTATGAAGACAAATTACACAAATACAGAGCAACAATTTTGGTTGAGGTCGGCCTGTTCGCACAAGCAGTTTCTACTTTATGTTTAGAACAGGGATTACACACCAATTACATTTCATCGTTTGAATCAGATTTAAAATATTGGGAAGAGGTTGATTTTGTAGATCATCCACCTTGTCTAATCATGGCAATAGGCAAGGGTAAAAATTTCCGCAGAGATTGGTTGAAAAAAGTCGGCTGGGACGAAGGTGATCACAAACCAAAATTTGACAGTGTTGTTCAATTTCATGGGATTGAATAATCCCCTTAAATAACTGCCAATTTACATTGACAAAATCTTTAATACATCGTATAGTATAGGGTAAAGGAACTATTAATGACATTAACACTTAAAGATCTGAAGTCTGCAGGGTATCTCACAGTAGATTTCTATCTATCTAAAAGTTGTAACAAGAGTTGCCATTATTGCACCGCATGGACATTAGAAATGCGTAACCTTGACGTGGACATGGAGTTCCTAAAAAATACTCTTGATTATCTCAGTCCCTATAAAACTCGAATTTGTTTGTTAGGCGGTGAGCCCGCACTTATAAAAAATCTAGATGAAGTTATAGCAGAAATTAAAAAATATGATAACTTTGTAATACAAGTTATGAGTAACAGTCTTATTCGCAAGTTTTATCCTTGGGTTTTAGAAGATCCCGAAATATTCTACATTGAGCATTTAGTGTTAGACTTTCACGAGAATCGCATCGAGAAGCTGGGCGATTATGAATTCTTTGCAGAAAACGATTTAAACAACTATAATTTAATCATAGAAACACCCGGATATTTTGAATATAGAGAAAATTTTGATCTTTCTGTTTTAGATCACAAAAATACTGAATTCAAAGAATACAATTCTCGTTCTCCAAGTTTCGAAGTGATTGAGCAGGCACCTGAGTTTGATAGACGAATTTGTGCAAAGTTTCCACTGGTTCCAGTTATAGATTTCGAAATACAAAAAATAAGACATTGCAGCAGAAAAGTAATTACCGGCAGTCGTCAGTTTGATGTAACACACGAAAACATTAACAAAATGATGAATTTTGAATTGTTCGAGTTTGAACGTTATTGCGAAACTTGTACAGATATAATACCTAAACGACCTGATTGGCAGATATTGAAAATCCTAGAGAAAATGGAATGAATATTTTTTCTATAGCCTTAAACATGCACGATCATAATACTTATGATGGCGAGTTTCACGACCAAATAGAAAGATATAGTAGATTAAAACACAACTTAATTCCTGGAAGTCCACATAACCCTGACAGGTGTAGAGAATTCTTCTTAAACTATTTCTTACCTAGATACCTAGAAAAGGACTCGGATGATATTTTGGCGTTTTCGTGTTCTAATCTCGGAATAGAGTTTATTAGAGATCTTGTAGATTCCACATTTACCAGCACAGAATTTTTATCGTTCAAACCAACAAATTTATGGGATAGATACCAAACCGACTTTTATTACATAGATCATCATCAAAGTCATGCCGCATATGCATTTTTAACATCAGGTTTTAAAGAATCAGATATTCTTGCTATTGACGGAAGAGGATGGCATTACACCTGTATTTTTGTAAACAAACACGGGGATATTATAGACCTGTCTAATGAACTGTCTATTGGTGGATTATGGAACAGGATCGCACAAGAATTAGAGTTTGGGTATCTAGGTGCTGGCAAGGTTATGGGTCTTGCAGGTTATGGAAAATACAACAAAGGCGTTGAAATTTTAATACGCGATTACATCAAAAATCCTGACCACAAATTATCAGAAAATGCCAGCACAATTTTAAAAATAACAGCCAAAGAAGATATTGCATTTACCCTACAAAAAGTAACACTTGACTTAATTGAAGAACATGTGGTTCCGCTTAAAACTTCAAAAAATATCTGTGTTGCAGGCGGTGTTGCGTACAACGGATACATGAATGAAAAACTTTTTGACTGGTGGGGAAATGTGCATGTTCCGCCTGCGGCAGGGGATGAGGGGCAAGCATTAGGTACGTATATGCATGCTGATTATGTGTTAAACAACAACATACATTTGCCAAAAGTCTATGCAGGTGCAGATCATCCCTTTGATATAGGAATATTAGATGGCTTAACTTTTGAAGAACTAACGTTTGATAAACTCTGTGTTGAAGTTGCAGACGCTATCTCAAAAGGCAAAATAGTGGGCTGGTATCAGGGTAAATCAGAAAGTGGTAATAGAGCGTTAGGCAATCGCAGTATTCTAGCTGATCCTAGAAATCCTGACATAAAAGATATTATTAACAGTCGCGTCAAGATGAGGGAAGACTTCCGTCCATTTGCACCCAGTGTGCTAGAAGAACACTATCAGGAATATTTCGATACCGACCAGCCATCGCCTTACATGAGTCGTATAGTGCCTGTTAAAAATGACGGCATTCCTGGCGTGACTCACGTTGATGGCACAGCTAGAATACAAACTGTTACCCGGAATCAAAATGAACGTTATTATGACCTTATTAGTATATTTTACAAAAAGACAGGCATACCTATGTTGCTAAATACCAGCTTCAATTGTCAGGAGCCCGTTGTGGAAATCCCGGAAGATGCTGTTGCAACTTTTAAAAAATGCGGATTAGATATTCTAGTAATAGGTAACTGGTTAATTACAAAATGATAGACAGAGACGATATAAGTTTACTAAAAAATATTCTCGATCTTACAAACAAGGATGTGAATTTTGATTTTTTGTATAAAGTACTAACTGCGACAAAAGATTTTGAACATCTGGAAAGTGATATATTAGATTCATTTGGTAACAATCAGATGAAATCAAAATCTCGTGTGCTAGAACTCGTGCATGAAAATAATTTTATAAACAGGGACTCCGAGGTAATTATTTTCGGAAGCTGGTATGGAAGCATTCTTATTCCCGGACTATGTGATAAGGTTAAACGTATATCCTGCATTGATACAAACGAACAGGTCCTAAAAATATCGAAAAACAGATTATTCCCTCATGTAGATAACGTCGACTACATAGCCGCAGATGTTTTTGAAAAAGATAGAGAAAGATATTGGAAGGCCGACCTTTTTATAAACACTTCTTGCGAGCACATGCCTCCTATGAACACTTGGCCATATTGGCCTCAAAACACAAACTTCGTGTTTACTTCTAACAATATGTATGATATAGAAGGACATATCAACTGTGTCGATTCGATGGCAGACTTTAAATCTCAACTTCCGGCAAGTGCAACTGTTTTATCTGAAGATCAAATTGTAGACGAAAGAGGCACTAGATTTATCCTAGCAGGAGTTTTAAATATTTGACAAAAATATTTAGAGATTATATAATGAAACGTGGTCGTAAGCAAAATAAAGGCAAAGCTCTCGCTATGCCCATAGCATAGAGTGAGGACGGCATTGAAGACATAGTCGCAGATGCTTGTAGGTTCGAACCCTACCGACCACACCACACAAGAGGCATAGTAATGAATAACAATGATAACGTCATCACAATAAATATCGATGATCCCGATATTGATAACAATACAGGATACTATACAAACACAACTTATGAAGATACCATGACAGTATCGGATGACTATAATATTGATTTCAGTAACATCGACCTTAGCGGATTCAACTACAACCCCGGCATTGATGTCACGCATGGCGATATTGCAGTCCATAATGACGGCGATATCAAACTGGGGGAACGCAGCCTGAAAGAATTTATGGACAAGGTAGAGTCGAGGTTGAACATCTTGCAACCTAATCCAGATTTAGAGGAGAAATGGCAGGCTCTCAAGGAGTTAGGTGATAAGTACAGAGAACTTGAAAAAGAACTGGAAGAAAAGGAGAAAATGTGGGATCTACTCCGGAACCAATAAGATATCGCTGTAAACATATTTTATTAAGTCATAGAGAAGCTGAACCCCCTTCGCACGACAGAACCCCATATATGGCATGGATGGAAGCGGAGCGCATTCATGGGCTTATAGAAGATGGCAAAGTAAAGTTTGAGGATGCTGCTTATGAAAACTCTGCATGTGCGAGCGGTCAAAATGGCGGCGATTTAGGATGGATAGATGAGTTCGATGTTGTTCCTGAATTTTCAGAAGCAGTAAAAAGAATTAAAATAGGACAGTTGGGATTGCCGTTTTACAGTCCCTGCGGTGTACACATAGTTTGGAGAACTGGATAAATGCTAAAACGTATAGACAAAGTTGCAGTGGTAGGCGGCGGAACGAGCGGCTGGTTTGCGGCGGCTTATATTAAAAATAATCTAAAAGTAGATGTTACGCTTATCGATAAAGAAGTTGGGACTCCTGTAGGAGTGGGTGAAGGCACCTTACTAAATTTTGATCATTTTCTTAACAAATGTGGATTCACCACAGACGAGTGGTTTGATGAAGTAGATGCTACTTTTAAAAGTGGCATCCTATTCCCTAAGTGGGCCGGCGATAATCATATTGTTTGGCATCCTTTTTTTACCAATCCTGAAACAGAAGGATTAGACGGATCTGTTTACGAAGCATACAGTCACTATAAAGATACAACTGATTTCCATACTATGAGTGCATTTTTCAGCACCAGTGTCAGAAACAAAGTAGATCAGGCCAACCTGCGATATTATGCTATGCACGTAGATGCCAGTAAAATTGTTAAGTTTTTACAAGAAAGATGTGCAGAGCAAATGACACTTATAAAAAGTGAAGTTGTAGAAGTTTCACGAAACACCGAAGGGTACGTAAACAAATTAACCTGTAAAGATGGCACTGAAGTAGAAGCGGATTTGTTTATCGACTGCACAGGATTCTTACAGTTACTACAAGATAATCCTGAGAATGTAGATCTTACTGATCGATTATTTGTTGACACAGCAGTTGCAAGCCACGTTCCATACGAAGATGTAGAACGTGAAAGACACCCTTATGTGATCTCTGAAGCAAATGAGCATGGATGGACTTGGAATATTCCTGTCAGATCGCGTATTGGCAGCGGAATGGTATTCAATAGGGGGATCACAGATATCGACGAAGCCAAGGAATGGTTCTGCAATTATTGGAATAATCGTATTACTCCTGACGATTTAAAAGTAATCGACTGGACTCCATACTATACCAAAAAGTTTTGGGACAAAAACGTAGTGGCTATTGGTTTAAGTGGAGGGTTTATTGAACCTCTTGAAAGCACAGGAATATCAATGATTATCACCGGTGTGGGCGAATTGGTTGGAAGAATCCAAACTAATTGTTATACTGATTTAGATATCGAACACTATAATTTGCTAATGAAAAACTTTTATGAATACACTGTTGACTTTGTCAGTATGCACTACGGTTATGCTGAATTTGATTCCCCATTTTGGGATCATGTAAGATCGACGTTTAAAAAATCTGAACACCATTTGTTCTACGAAGACATGATCAAACAAGGAAGGAGATATAATTCTGACGGTAAAGGTTTTTTCTTTGGTGGTGCGAATTGGTTATGCTGGTTGCTACAGCTAAACCCAGATGCTATTACCCCTGTAAAGACACTTGATGAATCTGCCGCTAAAATGATTTTAATAGATTGGCAAGACTGGCTGAATATGAGTCAGACCAGTTTACACTGGCCAGACGATACAATTCCTTCGCAACAGGTTGTACCGCATACATATGTTTTAGATAGAGCAAAGGAAATTTTAAAAGATATGAGAATGAACTTCATTGAACGAGGTGATGACCTATGAAAGTAAAATTAGTAAGTTATTCACAACCCAGCAAAGATTTTTTACAAGAAGGTATCGATGATGTTCAAGATCTTATTGCCTATGCGGCTAGAGTTAGTAATCCATCAAATCAACTTAATTCGGAGACCTCTGCTCGCCTACTCAACTACTTGGCAAAACACAAGCATTGGTCACCGTTTGAAATGGTATCTGCTTGCCTAGAAATAGAAACTACCCGAGACATCGCAAGACAAATGCTTAGACACCGTTCATTTAGTTTTCAAGAGTTTAGTCAGCGTTATGCGGATCCTACGCAGGATTTAGACTTTGTGTTGCGTGATGCAAGATTGCAAGACGTCAAGAATCGCCAAAACAGCGTTGAACTTGATATAGAAAATAATGAACAAGATGCGGCGCTGTATTTGCTTTGGAACGACAAGCAACAGGAAGTGATTGATGCGGCTCGCGATGCCTACGCTTGGGCAATTGAAAATGGTATTGCCAAGGAACAGGCTCGTGCTGTCTTACCAGAAGGAAATACTGTAAGCCGCATGTATATGAATGGAACATTGCGGTCTTGGATTCATTATATAGAATTGCGTGCCGCAAACGGTACACAATTAGAACATATTGAAATCGCACGAGAAGTTGCAAAAGTAATTACAGAAATTTTTCCACTGGCAGAGGGTTATGTCAACGCTGAATGACATTTATGCGTTTTGGGGCATAAAAAATTTGCACATCCACGGTGACGAGTTTACTGGATACGAGCCTGTTTTAGATAAACTTGACTCGTATACCAAAGGACACTTTGAGCGCGACCCTGAACGTGTTGTAAATGATGTGTTTGATATCTATAGAAGCATAAATCTTGTTCCTATAATTTATTATACAGAACAAGGATTGTTAAACGCTATAGTAGAGTTTAAAAGCACAGATTATAACAAAGTTAACAACAGGGTTATTGGTCTAGGAAACAACCGGGGACAGCCTATAAGTCGGTTTTTATTTCCTAACATGATGACGGCTGAGCCTAAAGGTCGTGGATCTAACAGCCTCAAGGATAGATTCTATGATGACAAAAAATTAAAAAGAGCAATCCGATTATGTTTCGAGGCTAGAGAGGGCCAGCATCTAGCAAGACCTACAGCACTGCGTAGAGCATTAGAATTAGTCACAGGCGAGAACATTCAAAACTTCAAACCACAGAATGCAAGGGCAATAGTCGAGCATATATGTCCGACTTTGTGGGGAAGGGTATACGATTATTCTGCTGGATACGGTGGTAGGTTGTTAGGAGTATGCTCTAGCAATATGAATTACAGCTATATCGGTGTTGATCCTAATACTGAAACAGTTAAATACTTAAACTATTATAAGGATTTAATAGCACAAGTTACTGGAGCTAAAAATGAGATCATCTGCTCGACGTCGGAAGAACATACGCCACAGGACATCGACTGTGCCTTCAGCAGTCCGCCATATTTCAATCTCGAAAAATATTCAGACGAAGACACACAATGTATGGTGCGCTACAGAACAATGGATGACTGGTTTGACGGTTATGTTGCTCCCACTATGCGAAACATATATAATGGCCTCAACACTGATGGTATATTCGCAACAAACATCGCAGACTATAAGTCGTACGGTAACAAATCATATGCTGTCGTGGATAGATGGATTGCCACCGCTGAAGCCATCGGATTCACGCATACCGGGACAATCCGAATGATGCTGAACACTCGTCCGGGTGTAGGCAACGACAAGAAAAGTGGTCGCGAAAAGTGGGAAGGGGTTTACATTTTTTCAAAATGAAATTAACATATAACTATGTCTGCCACATTCAAAGATAAAAACATATTAAGGCACAATGCTATTAGCACGGTTTTTTTTGATCATCCTGTACCTATTAATCACACAATGTTAACTCGCACCAGAGTGCAAGACAATGAGATTATCAATTATTTCCTGCAATTAAAAGAAAACGGATCACCAGATAGAACCAGTAACCTTACAGGCTGGAAGACTCCGTGGGACACGCATAAACAGCACAAAGAAATACTAAATGATCTAATTAATGAAATTATAGACTTTCATATTAATGTAGTTATGGACCCAAGACCTGTTGAAAATCAAGAAGGTATAAAACTAGATGCAGAAATATGGTTTGCAGAATATTTAGAAAATGATTGTGCCCAAGAACATAATCATACCTGGGCAACAAGGACCAGTTTTGTCTATTATCTAGGTTGTGATGATCATGCAAGCGCATTAACATTTTGTCAAAAGCATTGGAGATCACAGGGACAAATCGATACAGTTCGAGAACTCGATCTCAAAGTTATTCCTGGTATGCTTGTTATGTTTCCTGGTTTTATTAATCATATGGTCAAACCCACCAAAGGCAAACGATATGTTATTGCAGGCAATATAAACGATATTAGTATTGGAGTTTGACATGACACCTCAAGAAATTTTCGAGTATAAAAGAGCGTGGAAACCGAATGCATTTCAGGTTGACATACACAGTGATTTGGACATACAATGTAAGGACTGGTGTAGAAAGCACCTAGAAAGACATCAATGGAGCATGGAATCATACACAGATGTGTATCAACATTCTTTCTATTTCGAGCATGATCTACATGGAAAACAGTTTGTGCAGGAGTTTGAGGAGTGGATCCAGTAAAGATGACCCTTGACTTTGAAAAGGTCATCCGGGTTTTTGAAAGTTGCACCACATATCGTCAGTTTGACATGGCGAAAAACTATGCCGAATGTTTTTTCAATAAATATCACGCAGAGTTCGACACCGTCAGTCGATCCCATACACAAAAGCATTTTACAACTGCAATGAATGAAACTATTGCGAGGATATCAAAATGAAAGTGAAGATTAAAAAATATCCCACATTTTTCGGGCCATATCAACTTGTAGAAAAGTTGATGTTCTGGGTGCCTAAAGAAAAGGACGAGTACGGTATTTCACGCACCGCCGATCGTGTACACAACGTCGGGGAGTGGTATGCGGATACTTGGCTGGGCGAAGCACACAGTTGGCTGGCTGAAAAATATATCAGCACCACGGAAAAACAAAGAGTGAGCGTTCATATAGATCCTTGGGATAGCTGGAGTGCTGATTACACACTGGCACACATTATCTTGCCTTTGTTGGTAGACCTAAAGCGTAACAAACATGGTGCTCCTGTCGTGGATCCAGAGGATGTGCCGAAGAACATGCGACCTGGCAAGCTGGAAATTGAACAATGGCAAAAGGATGGCACTACTGATGCGCTGTTCTTCAAGCGTTGGGACTGGGTGCTTGATGAAATGATTTGGGCTTTCTCAGAGCATGTGAAAGATTACGACGAAAGTGAAGGCAAGTTCTGGAGTGGTACGCACGACATCGTTTGGACTCCTGTGGATGAACTTGGAAATGAAGTAGCAAAAGAGGACAGCAAATATACTCGCATGGACAAAGGACCAAACGACACCAGCCATTATGACGCGGAGGGACATAAAGCATACATGGATCGCAAGCAGAACGGATTCAGACTTTTCGGAAAATACTACACATCATTGTGGAGCTAAACATGAATGAAGACGACTATATCAAACGAATCAAAAAGAATCCTTTCCGTTTGTGGTTGCAAAAACGCTGGGAGGATCATAAACTTGAAAAATACAGTCACGGTGAAAAAGTAGATTATGATATAGAAGACTACTTTCATCGCTACAAAAAGTTTTTAATTAAAGATTTCAAAAAGGAAAAGCAAAATGGCAACTGATCAAGAAAAACAAGAACTTATTGATAATTTAAAAGATCCTCGCTATTATCGTGTTAGTATAAGCGGTTACGGCGGTGAAGCAAGTTATATGAGTATTTCTAAAGAAGCCCACGACTTTTGGAAAGACCACACCGAACAATATGGCGATTATGATTTGGTTCAGTATATGACACGTGCCGAAGACGACGATTTCGACTTTGAAGAACTTGAAGGTGTTCCTACAGAAGCAGAGTTCATGATCGATGAAGATGGCGATCCACGTCCTTGGTATGAACCGCCCAACGAACTCGAACACACTTTCGGTGCAAGTTATGATAATTCTTACATTTCAGTAGATGAAGTAGATGGTGAAGATTATGGTGCTGGACATATCGCTGAAGTTATCGATCGCGAAGATGTATCCGAATTCAATGATCGAGTACTAGAAGAAAGTGAAAACACCGTTGAAGTTGTGGAAATGGATTGTTGCGATGAACACACGGAAGCAAAATACATTGCACAAATGTATTCATCAGAGAAAGGAACGTTCTTCGACGGTATTGTTGAATCACACGGTGACTTTGATCCTAAGAAGTTGAAGATCCGCACAGTGGAATATCTAAACGGTGAGGATACTGTGACAGAAGTATGGTACGACGGTGTTGAAATAGACAACAACGGTGGCGATACTAACGGAAAAGGTTACTATGCGGCAGTTTGGGAGAATTAACTGCGATTTCTATAAATTCTGATAAAAAAACGAAATGTTTAGCAAGTGTTGGAAAAAGTTCTTCATTCATTGCGCTTGCCATTTCGTATGAAGTAGAACCTATGTCTTGATAGTATTTTCGAGTGATGCCGTGTTTTGCCTTAAACCTAGGAAACGCTCCTGCAACGAACAAGCACGTATCCCCTAATTGCTTTGCTTGCTGTTGACTTTTGAGGTTTAGAAACATTTCAGCAAATGTAAGTTCAGGTGGAATATTTTCGCGGTCGACAAAGTCACTTAGTAACATTACAATATACGCTTCAATATGTTTCGGCAGGTCCATACCAGATATCGATTGTGTATCTCGAACTACTTCATAGAATGCTAATTTATATTCTTCTTTCATAAAAATATTTATTGACAGTTGGCAAATAAGTGCTAAAATACATTTATGAGTAAAGATAATCTAAAACGATACCTCGACCGCTGTGCCCGCAGTGGCGAGGATCCTAACCCGAACTATATGGAATATTTTGAAAAGTTTGACGACTTTCATGCACGCCGTTTCGACACGGAAGAACAGCGTGAAAACAATCTCGAATGGGACATGATGACCACAGAGTGGTTCACCGACAAGGTGCAAGGCTCTACTGTATATGCACAGAATCTCTATGCGGCTATGTGCAACAATGAGTTTCAAAAGATAGACCTAATACCTATCCTCAAGAACGAAACCTGGGGTTGCAGTTGGCGATCAGCAGGCGGCATTGTTGCGGAGATCATCGGCCAGGGCGACTATATGAATTGGTATTGTAGTGGCATAATGAGTCCTGAAGAAGAAGATGGCGGTACTAAGACTGGCTACGTTGCTGAAAGTGTTGTAACTGACGAAATCCGTGAAGATTTAAAGAAATTAGGATGGAATGTTATTGAAGATGATATATAGTTCTAAAAGGAAAACTGATGGCAGCTAAGAAAACTAAACGACAACCGGCACCTAAAAAAATAAATGCAAAGTTCGCAGATTGTGAGTCAATGAGCGGAATGGACTTTCACCGTATACGCAAACAGGCTTTTGACTATTATCACTTCGAACACAAAACAAGCGATTTGTTACCAAGTTTATACAAGTGGATGAAGGATAACGAATACTGTAAAGAAGATATTGAGGCAGTAAAAAGCCAAGGAGCTAACGGTTTGAGCACAGCGGCTATTCTTGCTAAATGTTTAGAAATCGGAATGCCAGACTATTTGCCACAACACGACGAGTATTGGCAGAGCCTAAATGGTACATCGGGCCCTATGCACCCCGTCACAGACAGCATAAAACGCTTTGTAGCGGTAGCAATTGCCCAAGGTAGTATCAAGGTACAGGAAAAGGTAGAAAGCGAAGCTGAGAAAGCCGCTGCGCCTGTTAAAACGATTCAACAGCGAATGATAGAAACCGCAATGAATATGTGCCATCCTGTAGACGAATTGGTTGAAGAAATGCATCGTGATCCAGAAAGTTTTGATCCCAAAGCACATAAAATTATTAATAAACTTAAAGCGGTGGAAGTTAAACCTAATCACGCAAAAATTATTAAAGATTTTTTTCAGAGTGACTATGAGGAACTGCTTGAAGCGCAAGAAGGTAAAGATGAACAACTCAACGAAGGGTATAAACACCTAAGCAAGAAAGCACTTAAAAATATGATTGCGTTTTATGCTGAAATTCTAGGTGCTTGTGATATGTTACAGGCTGAAGGAAAAGTAACACGCAAGCCTAGAGCTAAAAAACCTGTTGCTAAAGATAAATTGGTTGCTAAATTAAAATATAAAAAATCGGACGACAAACTTAAACTGGTCAGTATCGATCCAACAAAGATTCTTGATGCATCAGAGTTATGGGTTTATAACACCAAGACGAGAAAGCTTGGTAGATATGTAGTTGATGACGAGTTCGGAACAGGTGCAAAATTATGCGTAAAAGGTACCAGTATCACAGGGTACAGTGAAACAAAAAGTGTACAGAAAACACTGCGTAAACCTGAAGAAAAACTTGCAGAGTTTAAAAATGCAGGTAAAGTTGCCTTGCGTAAGTTTATGGATGGTATTAATGCTGTAGATATAAAATTAACCGGCCGTCTAAACGAGGAAACCATTTTGCTTAAAGTGCAATAGATCGTAGTAACTGGATAAATATTGTTATGGACAACAACAGCATCGATCAAGCACTAGACAATTTAAAACAAGCTCTAAACGAAAGTTCTTCGACTGGAGCCTCTGCTAATTTAAAATTTACAGATAAGGTATACGGGAAAGGTATTCTTTGGGCTGGCTCTGGTAACACCAAGCAATTAGTCTTAATGGATGGGCCTGATAGACTGTTTTCATCTGAATCAATCGATCTTGCCAAAGGTCAGCATATTAGCATTAACAAAGTAAATGTTCTTGATCAAAATGAACTAGGTCCAAGTGTTACTAAATCAAATCTAAAAGAAGTTGGTGCTCTAAAAGGTCTAGTTGTAAACGGCGGATTTCGTGTTAATCAATATATGGTATTTGATCCGCATACTGATCGTTTAGGATTAGGTACTGAAGAACCCAATGCTGCATTAAGTGTAGCAGAAGACGGCATTGAAGTTATGATCGGCACTGAAGATTTTACTACAGGTGTAATTGGTACTTTTGCAAGTCACAACTTAGATATCAAAACTGATAATACAACTAGAATATCTGTCAGCGCAGGCGGTGACATTGAGTTAGGAAATAAAACACAACAGCCGATACATGTAGGAGTACATGGTAAGGTGAGCATAGGTGTTAATAATCCTGACCCAAATGTAGATCTTCATGTGAGAGGAAACATCAAGTTTGCTAACAGAACACACATGGTAGATAATCAACCTCCACAAGGCGGTTCATGGAATCAAGGCGATATTGTTTGGAACGAAACTCCTCATCAAAGAAAATATATTGGCTGGGTTTGTACAAAAGCTGGCAACCCGGGAATTTGGAATCCGTTCGGCGAGATAAGATAACATGACCACGGCGCTTGTCGTAGGAAACGGTGAGAGCAGAAATTCCGTAAATCTTACAAAATTTATTGAAGACTATGAAACTATAGGGTGTAATGCGCTACATCGCGATTATGTTGTAGATCACCTTGTTTGTTGTGATCGTAGAATGGTCGAGGAATCTATAGAAAGCAACAACACTATTAATACACAAATATATGTCCGCGAAGACTGGTTCCGGTATTTTAGAAAAATCCGTAAAGACAAAAGAATTAATATCGTGCCTGACTTACCTTATCCAGGAAAGTTAAAACAGGATTTGCCAATTAATTGGGGCAGTGGTCCTTATGCTGTTTTGCTAGGTGCCCTATTACAGCCTTCCGTTATGCTTTTAGGTTTTGATTTATACCCAACAGATGATAAGGTAAACAACATTTACAAAGGTACTCCTAATTACGCTCCTGCTTCAGCAAATCCTGTAGACTACAAATATTGGGTATATCAAATTGGTAAAATAGTCAAACACTTTCCAGAAACAGAATTTATAATTTTTAACTATCCAGACTGGAAAATGCCTAGAGAATGGAAATACCCTAATGTCAGGTTTGAAAAAATAAACGATTCAGGGGTTGAAAGCATAACTAAAACAATATATAATATTTAAAGTGGTCTAATGCTCATCCCACTATAAACATTCTGCGCATCAAACTTACTCAAGGAGAGGCAAGAGATGTCTATTAAAATTAAAGCAACCAAGGTATATAAAAACTTACCGTGCGGTCACGCACAACACTTCGATACAAATCCAGACGGAACACCTGGACATTGTGCGCAGGTGCATGGCTATGACAGAAGTGTAGAATTTACATTTGCGGGTGAACCGGACGATCACGGTTGGATTGTTCCGTTTGGCGGACTAAAGCCTGTAAAGGATTTCCTAGAATACTACTTCGATCACGTAACTGTGCTTCCCGCAGACGATCCTAGACTGAATGATATTCCTCAAGAAATGACTGATTCGGGAGGTTTGTTAGGCACATTGCGTGTGTTACCGAGCGGAGTATCAATGGAGATGAGTTCGCTGTTTATTTGGGAACACGTAAACGCATACATTTATCATATTACTAAAGGCCGTTGTTATGTAGAGCGTGTGCGAGTTTATGAACATGAGCGCAATGATGCTATGGTAGAAGTAGATCAAGACACAGCACGGGCAGACGCACAACGAAAAATGCCAAGCGGAAGTTTACTACCTATGAAGCCACGATGGAACTGGGAAGCGCCTGCAGACGCAATTAAACGATTAGAGGAATAAATGAAAGTAGGAAACTTTGAAGTAGGTGGCGATAATCCGCTGATGTTAATCGCTGGCCCTTGCCAGATTGAAACACTAGGTCATGCTAGACTTATTTGCGGCACAGTAAAAGAAATATGCGACGAGCTTGGAATTAACTTTGTTTATAAAAGCAGTTATGACAAAGCAAACCGCACGAGTCTAGGCGGTAAGCGAGGAGTTGGCATTGATGCAGGACTAGAAATTCTCGGAAAGATCAAACAAGAGTTTGATGTTCCTATCCTTACTGATGTTCACGAAACTACACAAGTAGACTATATCGAAAAACACTACGGCGATGTAGTAGACATTTATCAGATACCTGCATTTTTATGTAGACAAACAGATCTTTTGTTAACAGCAGGCGAAACTGACAAAACAGTAAATATTAAAAAGGGACAGTTTTTAGCACCAGAGGGAATGGCTAAAGTTGCTGAGAAGGTTGCCAGTACCGGCAATAATAATATTTTATTAACAGAAAGAGGTTACACTCATGGATATAATAATCTTGTGGTTGACATGCGTTCTTTTCCTATCATGGAGCGTACTGGGTACCCCGTGGTTTTTGACGCTACACATAGTGTTCAACAGCCAGGAGGTCTCGGATCAGCATCTGGAGGCGATAGAACGATGGTACCGTACCTAGCAAAAGCCGCTATTGCAACTGGATCAGTTTCTGCGCTTTTCATTGAAACACACGAAGACCCAGATTCTGCGCCTAGTGACGGTCCAAACATGATTAAATTATCCGACTTAGCAAACATTTTATCAGAGATTAACGCAATTTATGGCATCGTCAAATCCAAGTAAAGAAGAGCACCGTTTACAAAAAGAGATGCGGAAGCGTGAAAAGCAATTAGCTAAACGCAAAAAAGCAGGAGAATATATACCTGAAAAAGAAGTTACCATACTATGTGTTAAATTCGGAACAAAATACGGAACTCCATATGTAGAAAGACTTCGCAACATGGTAGAGCGTCATTTAACTATTCCTTATGAATTTGTGTGTCTTACCGATGAAAAACGTCCTATCAAAGGCGTAAGATCAATTGTTCAAAAAAATTCTGGCTATCATAAAGGATGGTGGCACAAAGTTCATATGTTCGATCCTAGTATCGACCTAGGCGGCCGCATTCTTTATTTTGATTTGGACGTGATTATTTTTAACAATATAAACAAGCTCGCAACTTTCCAACCCTCGAGATTTGCTGGAACTAGAGACTTTAACAGGAAATTTTATCCTACGTGGAATAGGCTGAACAGCAGTGTGATGGCTTGGAACCACGGTAGTGAGTCTTATATTTGGAAAAATTTTGTAGATAATCCTAGTTTGGCATTGAGAATGCACGGTGATCAAGATTGGATTTTTAAGCAAGCAGGAGACAAAATTAAATACTTTCCTGACGATTGGGTACAAAGCTATAAATGGGAGATACGTAAGAAACAAGACCTTATTGTACAAGGCGGTAAACGTAGGTTTAGAGACATAAAAGACAATATAATCCCACCCGCAAACTGTAGTGTCGCTGTCTTCCATGGAGATCCTAATCCAGAGGATGTTCGGGATCCATTTGTGGTTGACAATTGGCAATAGTTTAGTATACTTTATATTTAATACACAAACGTAGGCGATTATGACAACAAAACGCATAGGATTCGCATGCAAGTATATGCATCCAGATCAAAGTCTCAAGAAAAAAGAACTTCGAGAAATTGAACGTCCACTTAACACCAGATGTACTACGGTCGCATGGCTTAATCGCCAAACTCGCGAAGATGCAGAACAGCGTCTCTGGGAGTTAATGGAACACAACATTCAAAGTTATTACAATCTAGTAAATTATGTAGGAGGTTTGCCCGATGGGCTTAGAATGGTTCGGCTGGGGAGTGATTGTCTTCCTGTTTATACTGAACGCAATTGGAGCTACTTTTGGAAGCGTAGCGACGTGCGCGACTATTGCGAACGAGCGTTTGCAAGGGTTGGGGATGCTGCTCGCAATCTTGACGTCCGTCTATCTTTTCACCCTGGTCAGTTTACTGTACTTAGTAGCGAAAGTGAAGATATAGTAAATAGAAGTATCGAGGAGTTTGAATATCATGTGGATATGGCAAGATGGATGGGCTACGGCAAGACATTCCAAGACTTCAAATGCAATGTACACATATCGGGTCGAAAAGGGCCACAAGGTATCAAAGACGCCCTTAAGAGACTTTCACCAGAAGCACGAAACATCATCACAATCGAAAACGACGAAATGTGTTGGGGCACAGATGCCAGCCTTGAACTCGTCGACCACTGTGCTCTCGTGCTTGATATACACCATGAGTGGGTACGTGAAGGACATTACATTACACCCGACTCGGATAGATTTAAACGCATAATGGATAGTTGGCGAGGTGCTCGTCGTCCTGTAATTCATTACTCACTAAGCCGTGAGGATTTACTTAATTTACATCCCGCAGATAAACAACCTGATATGACGGAATTGTTAGAATGGGGATATAAAAAGCAGAAACTTCGTGCCCACTCAGACTATATGTGGAACACAGCCTGTAATACGTGGGCTAAAGAGTTTTGGGATTACGCAGATATAATGGTAGAATCGAAGTGTAAGAACTTGGCGAGCATGAAGCTCTACGAAGAATTTACTTCGCAAGCTTCAAAACTTCCTCAACAAGATCAGCTTTCTTCCGACGCTTGTCGAGATCAACTTTGTATTCCTTCTTAGCATAAGCTTCTAGCTCATCCTTGGTCATTTTATTAAGATCGGTTTTGGTGACACCGGTCTTTTTACGACCACGCTTCTTAGGCTCTTCTTGTTTTTCTTGGACAGGTTTTTTAGATGTTTTTTTTACATCACTATACTTTGTTGGTTGAGAAATTGTAGGTTCTACCTTAGGTGTACTAATACCAGGTCCTTCTACTTTATCTTCCGAGCCGAAAATTTTCTTGATAAATCCAAACATATATCCTCCTTTTAGATACATATTTAATATAGAATTATTTTCATCTGAGGAATTATGAATTATAAAAATTATTACATATGGGATCCAACACCCACAGATAAAGTTGCAAAACATCTATTAAAATGGAGACCAGAAACTGTAAATTTCTTTTGTGCTGAAGAATATGAAAAAGGATTCGAATGGAGATCAGAAAAAGGTTTTGAAACTATTGAAGAAGTTTCAAGACACAAAACTGTTAATATGATATTTGGATCTTTTAACTGCAAATTTTATAAAAATAATAATAATATTCCTGAAAATGCAAATCTGTTTTTTTGGCCTACTTACTGGTGCACCCGATCATTTATAGAATTACAAAATAATAATTGCTTTGGTTTCTTTGCAAATGACAATCCTGCTGTATTATTTCAAAGTTTAAATACTCAACCACACTATCATAGATGTTTAATGATGGACATACTAGCATCGCAGGATCTAGTTAATAAAGGAGCTATATCTTGGCATATTTTTCCAGATGATTATAACTGGCAACACTGGATTCCAAAAAAATTAATATTAGACAAAGCATATCATAAACAACTAGATGCTTACAAATCTATGCCAGAAACATTCCGAACATCGTTTATGAGCTTAGTTACAGAATCGACATTTGAAGTTCCTTTTATAACCGAAAAGACTTGGACAAATATATTCTTAGGAAGGCCTTTTTTAATGTATGGTCATCAGTATCTACATAAACATTTAAAATCTTTAGGATTTCTAGAATATGATGAAATTTTTGATTACAGTTTCGAAAAACAACGCAACCTAGAAAAAAGAGGAATTTTATTGGTTGAAAATATAAAAAGGTTACAAAAAGAAAATTTAAAATCACTCAAAGAAAAAATACAAGAAAAATTAGACTATAATCAAAATTTAGCATTTCGCATAGCAAAAGATATCAACTTAATCCCAGAGCCGTATAGAAATCATTTAGACCTCGTCGACCGAGGCGATCGAAAAGCCGACGGCCCAGATAAAATAGTTTATGAACATTATTATATGTAATTTATTAATTTAGTATTTTGATACCGGTAGATCGATACCAGCAGGCAGATCCCATATCTTTTTCTGCTCGACACCTTTTTTTTGCGCGAACCTTTTTGCATCACAGTTTGAACAAACGTGGAAGTAATTATTGCTTAATCTTTTTCTAGTAATTTTTTTCAAATCTCTATTAAAAATAGCATCGCAGTTATCACATTGAAGTACAACTACTGTCTTGGTTCGTGTGTATTCGTGAATTTTTCCAAGTTTACTTGTTCTTGTATACTTGGTTAAAATTTTTTCTGTCTTTAAATACATTTTTACATTAGGCTTACAAAATTTCCTGATAAATATTTACTGTTAACAGAAACCTTTAGAGGAAAATATGGCAAGAAAAATTGTAGATATCGGTACAGTAGGCAATGACGGCACCGGTGATAGTATACGAGATTCGTTTAGAAAAGTAAACGATAACTTTAGAGAATTATACAGTTCCTTAGGCCTCGGCGAAAGACTTACATTTGCCGGGCTAGATGACACTCCTGAAACATTTATAGGAAACCAAGATGCTGTAGTAACTGTTAACGAAACTGAAGACGGTTTAAAATTTAAACAAATCATTGGAGACATAGGTATTACAGTCGACAATGATTCTAATCCTAACGAAATCAGATTAAGATCAGAATTTTCGGAAATTGCTGCAGATAAATCACCTCAGCTTGGTGGGGATTTAAGTGCTGTTTTCGGTGGCGTACAGCATAGGATAAGAGATCTTGCTGTCCCGATATCAAGTAACGAAGCATCAAATAAAAATTATACAGATACTAAATTATCACTCGCCGGAGTGGATTCAATTGATCCGGAAACAGGTGAAGTAGATAATTCGTTCGGGCAAATGACAGGGCCGTTAATACTTTCTAGAAATCCTACGGCAGACGACGATAATGTGTATGGAGGCTTAATTGCTGCTACTAAATCTTATGTAGACAACGCGGCGTTTGGAAGTTCGGTTAATCTATATGTTGCTACAAGCGGAATTGACGAAAGGCCCGATCTTGCAGACGAATTTCAAGGCAGAGCTTTGGCTTATGCGTTTCGGACTATAGAGGCAGCTGTTAGAAAGGCTGAAGAATTAGTTTTAGAATCACAAAACGAAATTGGACCATACGAAAAACTGTTAACATTTAATGCAGGCAATGGAATTTGTACTCTAAACGAAATCGGCACTAGTCCGGTTTCGGGGTCTGGATTCGTGGGCACACCGCTAATGAGTGTTTCAACAATAGAACTGTCAGCTCCAGGAACTGGGTATAATCCAGGAGAGATTATAGAATTAAAAGGCGGGGCAGGAACAGCCGCAACTATAGAAATACTAGATACAAACGGACCTTTTGGCCCTATACAAACTTTTAGAATACTTTCAACAGGAGTGTATTCCACACTTCCTGGAGTTATACAGGTACCTTTGAAAACTCAACAAGATGGTGCAGATACCTTAGGAATAGGTGCAACTTTTAACATTACTTACAGTGTGAACAATGTGCAAATTGACAATCCGGGATCTGGGTATAGTTTAGTATCTGTTAGAATCACAAGCGATGAAGGGTCAGGAGCCTTTGGTGTTGCAACAGTCAGTAACGGCTCAATTACTGCAATAGAAATTACAGAAGCAGGCACCGGCTTTACAGAAATACCCACAGTAAATGCCGATATTCCAAGATTTCTAATCACCACCGATGGCTTCAGAACAGATTTCACTGGAGATGTTGTTACAGAAACTCCTGAAGCATTTAGAACAAGAGATATACGAGAAGGTTTGTTTCTTAAAGGTGTAGAATCTGGAGCATTAGCGCAGATTGTTGGACATACAGGCGAATTAGACTCTCAAGGACGAGAGTTCTTTGATGTAGATATCCAGCGCGGAAATTTTCAATTAGGAGAGCCGATTACATACGGCGACAGAGCTAAACAAGTTCAGATAACAATATTAGTTGAAAGTGGTATTTACGAAGAAAATTTACCGTTAAAAGTTCCTCAAAATACATCTATTGTAGGTGACGAATTTAGACGAGTAATTATTAGACCAAGACCTGGTACTTCA
>Ga0209953_1000157_pt1 | contig 26160 bp, 28 predicted proteins | sample SalPonred_H2O_MG_FD_185713 | JGI IMG/M metagenome (GOLD analysis project Ga0209953, IMG submission 185713) | Salt pond water microbial communities from South San Francisco under conditions of wetland restoration - Salt Pond MetaG... | ecosystem: Environmental > Aquatic > Non-marine Saline and...
ATGTGTTAAGCACGCCGCCAGCGTTCGTCCTGAGCCAGGATCAAACTCTCCATAAATGAATGTGTTTGAAACTGGCAGAAGTTGAGCTGGTGCTCAATATTTCTACCAAAGGAATCCGGCTCGGTTCCCTCGAGGCAAGCCTCGTGGCCCCGAGCTCGGGGTTGTTAATCAATTGGCATTGACATATAACACGCTGTTGAGTTCTCAAGGTACGGACGCGCACCGACCCTCGGCCGTGAGGCCTGGTTTCGGGGCAACATTCCAAACTTACCCGATCTCAGGGAGGAAGTCAAATCACACCAGATGGGCGATTTGTCCCGAGATCCCGCGGGACCGGCCTTGCGTCCGTTCCTCCCGAGCGGGTGAGAACTGTACGACGACGACCGGTTGAAAAGCAAATCCGCCCTCTGCCTACTCCGAGAGCAGCACTCCCCCAACCGTGCGCTTGCCGCGACGCAGCACCAGCCAACGCCCGTGAATGAGGTCCTCAGTGCTGGGCCGGACAGCCGCGTCGTTCACCCGCTGGTTGTTCAGGTAGGCCCCGCCTTCCTTGATCGCCCGGCGCGCTGATCCTTTGGACTCGACGAGGCCGGCGCGCACGAAGAGTTCGTCGATCGCCGGCAGCTGCCCACCCTCGATCTCCTCAGCTGGAATCTGCACGTGGGGTGTTTCCCGCAGAGCCGCGCTCAAGGTTGCTTCGGGGACTTCGGTGAATTCACCTTGACCGAAGAGCACCCGTCCGGCGGCCTGGGCTCCAAGCATCTCTTCGCTGCCGTGCACCAATTCGGTGAGCTCCTCGGCAAGAGCCCGCTGCGCGGTGCGTTCGTGGGGACGGTCGATGGTGGCTGTGATGAGGGCGTCGATTTCGGCTTTCCCGCGGAAACTAAAGGTGCGGAGCAACACCGGAATATCCCGATCGTCAGCGTTGAGCCAGAACTGGAAGAAGGCGTACGGGCTGGTCAATTCCGGGTCCAGCCACACGGTGCCTGATTCGGTCTTCCCGAACTTGGTTCCGTCAGCTTTTGTGATCAAGGGAGTAGTAAGTGCGTGCACATGCGCGCCCTCCACCCGGCGCACCAAGTCCACACCAGCAGTGATGTTGCCCCACTGATCCGATCCTCCGGTCTGCAGAACGCAGCCGTATTGCCGGAACAACTGCAGGTAGTCATACGACTGAAGAAGTTGGTAGCTGAATTCGGTGTAGCTGATGCCGTCCTTAGCCAACCGGGCGGCAACGGCTTCCCGATCGAGCATGCGATTCACACTGAAGTGCTTGCCCACATCACGCAAGAACTCAATAGCGCTCAGGCCGTGCGTCCAGTCATAGTTGTTGACCATGACTGCGGCGCTATCCCCGGCAAATTCATAGAAGCGCTCGAGTTGGCCACGAATGCGCGCCACCCACTCCTCGACCGTCTGCGCAGGATTCAAAGTCCGCTCCCCGGACTCCTTCGGATCCCCGATGAGTCCCGTGGCTCCTCCCACCAGAGCGAGCGGTCGGTGGCCATGTTGTTGGAAGCGACGCACGGTGAGTATCTGCGCGAGGTTTCCCAGGTGCAGGCTCGGTGCCGTGGGATCGAACCCGCAATACAAGGTGATGGAGCCAGCATCGGTCACTTCTCGCAGCGCTCCGATATCGGTGCTGTCCGCGATCAGTTCACGCCACAGGAGTTCTTCAATGATGCCGGCCACAGGCTGCATTCTTGCCCATGGCCGTGCTACGGGCTATGGCTGGCATCATGCGCGCGTGGCGTACTCCTTGGCGAAGATGCGAAAGGCCGCGACGCACATCGTTGCGATCGATCCCGCATTCACCGAAATCGTCGAGGACTCACCTCCGTGCACGATCGGCAAAGGGGCGCGTACGTCGCTAACGCCCTTCCACTCGCTGGTGGGGTCGGTCATCGCCCAGCAGGTGTCAGTCAAGGCCGCCGATTCGATCACCGCAAAAGTGCAACTGCACCTCGAAGGGGAAGTCACCCCCGAGCGAGTCGTCGCGACCAGCGAAGACCACTTGCGTGCAGCGGGCCTATCCGGCGCGAAGACCAAGACAATCAAGGGGTTGGCGCACGCGATCCACACCGGAGTGCTGGACTTAGAGCAAGCTCTTACCCACCCGGATGACTCCGCCGTGGTCGCCGAGTTGACGAAACTGTGGGGTATCGGGCGCTGGACCGCAGAGATGTTCTTAATGTTCACCATGCACCGCCTCGATGTCTGGCCCACAGGTGACCTCGCGATGCGCAAGGGCTGGAACATCGTGCATGGCGGTGAAGGGGACATCGATCCCAAGGTCTTGGAACCACTCGGAGATCCACTTCGCCCCTACCGAAGCGTGGTGTCCTGGTACTGCTGGCGTGCCGTGGAAGGCGGCAGTTCTAGCTGGTGATCGGACTTCGATCCCACGGCGGCCTACCGCTGTCGATCCAACGCTTGCCCCAGCAAAATCCTGCGCCGGCGAGGGCGCCGAGGGAATTGGCGAGGGCGTCCATGGCCGAGGGCGTGCGATCGGCCGTCAGACCCTGAGCACCCTCGAGGGCCAGACCGATGACGGCGGAGAGAATCGCGGTAAGCAGGATCTTCGGCGCGCGTTGGGCCAGCACCAGCAAGATCGTCAGACCAAAGTAACCGAAAGCATGCAGGATGAAGTCACCGAAAACGTAGGCACCTTCGACCTCGCTGGCCGGCGCGATTGATCCGAGCACCAACACGACCAACCAAGCGGCAGCGAAGGTCTTCGTGATGGCGTATCGCACTCAGCGACTCCAGCGTGAACGAGCGCTCGCAGTTTGTTCAGCCAGCGCTTGCATCTGTTCGCGCACGCGCGCCGGCGCGGTGCCACCGAAGGTGCTTCGCGAAGCGAGCGCCCCCTGAAGGCTGAGAACATCGCGGACCTCGGGGGTGAGTGCCGGGTCGATAGCTCCCAAATCCTCGGCACTGAGATCCCATAACTCAAGACCCCGTGCCTCTGCTTCGCGAACGCAAGCACCGGCGATCTCGTGGGCGCTGCGAAACGGAACCCCTTGGCGCACCAGCCACTCGGCGATGTCTGTTGCGAGGGCAAAGCCTTCCGGCGCGGACGCCGCCATCCGTTCGGTGTCGAACTGCAACGTAACAACCATTCCGGTCATGGCAGGCAGCACGAGCAGCAGTTGATCGACGGTGTCGAACGCTGGTTCCTTATCCTCTTGCAGATCGCGGTTGTAGCCGAAGGGCAGGCCCTTCAACGTTGCCAGCAGCCCGGTGAGGTTCCCGATGAGTCGACCGGACTTGCCGCGCGCTAGTTCGGCTACATCCGGATTCTTCTTTTGCGGCATGATCGATGAGCCGGTCGACCATTCGTCGTGCAACTTCGCCCAGGCGAATTCGCGCGAAGCCATGAGAATCACTTCTTCGCCAATGCGTGACAGGTGCACACCGATCATTGCGCCGACGAAGCAGAACTCAGCAACGAAGTCCCGATCACTCACCGCATCGACGGAATTGGCGAGAGCAGCATCGAAGCCAAGCTCCTGCGCGACCTGCTGCGGATCAAGTTGCAGGCTCGAACCCGCAAGGGCCCCTGCTCCCAGGGGTGATCGCGCCGTCCGGCGATCCCAGTCAGCGAGGCGGTCAACGTCGCGCAGCAGCGCGTGCGAGTGCTTGGCGAGTTCGTGTCCGAAGGAAAGCGGCTGGGCGTGCTGAAGGTGCGTGAAGCCCGGCGATGGTGTGTCGATGTGATCTCCGGCTTGGATGTTGATCGCCTCAATGAGGTCCAAGGTGGCGTTCGCGATTGCGGCTGCTGCGTCGCGCAGGAACAACCGAAAGTCGGTCGCCACTTGATCGTTGCGGCTGCGTCCGGCGCGCAGCTTTCCACCTAGATCACCGAGTTTGCTCATCAAGATGCGCTCGATGGCTGTGTGGACATCCTCGTCTTGCGGGCTGGGTTGGGCGGCGCCGCTGGCGACCTCTGCGGCGAGTTCGTCGATGGCGGCTTCTACTTTGTGAAATTCCTCGTCGGTGAGCAAACCCGCACGATTCAGCACCCGCGCATGGGCCTTCGTTTGCTGGAGGTCGTAGGGCGCCAACCTCCAGTCGAAGTGGGTCGACAGGCTCAACGCTGCCATTGCGTCAGCAGGGCCACTGGCGAACCGGCCACCCCACAGCCGCACGGAGTCATCGGAATTCGGCATGCATCAACCCTTCTCAGACAAGGTCAGCAGGGTTGCACACAAGTTCTTTGCATCGTTCTCGGTGCGCATGACGATGATGATCGTGTCGTCCCCTGCCACAGTTCCCACGACCGGGAAGTCAGTACTGCGGTCTAGGTGGCCCGCCAGGTATTGCGCCGCTCCAGGTGGGGTGTGAAGCACAGCGATGTTCTGCGCAACCTCGGCTTTGAGCAGTGTTTCGTTCAAGATGCGCGGCAGCGTGTGGTCACTCGATGGCAGCGACGTGTCGCGTTGCACCTGCTGGGGAACGAAGTACCGACTTCCTGTCTCGCTGGCTTGCTTGACCGCCCCGAGGGCATCCAGATCCCGCGACAAAGTTGCCTGGGTAACAGTGATCCCGTCATCGGCTAGTAGCCGACCCAGGTCCTCTTGCGAGGCAATCTCCCGCTCAACGATGAGCGCGGCGATCCGGGCACGCCGCGCGGCCACGGAGGTGGGAGTGGTGCGCGTTGTGCGATTAGGGCGCGTGGAGGTGTTAGCCATGGATGTTCTCCCACGCGGTGAGTGAATCTTCGATGTCGCCATCGGTGATCGTCAACGCCGGCGCCATCCGGATGGCGGTGGACGAGACGGGATTGGCAAGAACGCCGCGGGCGCGAAGGCTCGCCTCAACCTCTTTGGCCGGAACGTCCGCGATCGCGGCTGCACGCAATAGTCCACGGCCGCGCACTTCCGTGACCGCATCACCGGCTACGTGTTGCACGCCGGTGGCCAACTTCTCCCCCGCTTGGGTGGCACGGGTGAGTAGATCGTCCTCCTCGATGGCATCGAGCACCGCGAGCCCAGCCCGAGCACTGATCGGATTACCGCCGAATGTTGAGCCGTGCATTCCCGGCTGCAGCAATTCCGCGGCTGTGCAGATACCGATGAGTGCGCCGATGGGAATACCCCCAGCCAACCCCTTGGCCACGGTGATGGCATCAGGAATCACCGGATCTTCTTCACCTTGATAGGCGAACCATGTTCCGGTACGGCCGATACCGGTTTGCACCTCGTCGAGGATGAGCATCGCGCCGTGCTGCGTGGTGATCGTGCGTGCTGCCCGCAAGTAGCCGGCCGGCGGGACGATCACGCCACCTTCACCTTGGATCGGTTCGAGGAAGACCGCAGCGGTGTCAATATCCACCGCTGCTTCGAGCGCCGGGATGTCGCCGTAAGGAACGGTCACCACATCACCGGGCAGTGGGCGGAACGGGTCGGCCTTGCCTGACTGGGCGGTAAGGGCAAGTGAACCCATGGTGCGGCCGTGGAAAGAGCCTTCAGCGACAACTACTTTCGTGCGGCCGGTGAGCCGGGTCATCTTGAAGGCGGCCTCGTTGGCTTCTGCCCCAGAGTTGCAAAAGAAAACCCGAGCGCTGGATTGGCCGGTCAACTCGATGAGCCTCTCGGCGAGTTCAATGCCGGGTTCGGAGGCGTACAGGTTGCTGACATGACCGAGGGTGTTCAACTGCTTGGTCACTGCTTCGGTGATCCGCGGGTCACCGTGACCGAGAGCATTCACGGCGATGCCGGCAATGAGATCAATGTATTCGTTGCCGTCGTCGTCCCACACCCGTGAACCTTTGCCGCGGGTGAGGAGTAGTGACGGGGTTCCGTAGTTGTCCATCATCGAGCCGGTCCAGCGCCTTTGCCAGGTCATGCGGATTCCCCCGTTACGACGGTTCCGGTCGTTGCGCCGGCAAGCGATGCCACGACGGCGCCGGGCACTCTGCCATCGATCACTCGGGCCCGTGGAACGCCACCTTCCACTGCGCGCAAGCAGGCTTCCATTTTGGGCACCATGCCTGATTCCAAAGTCGGCAGCAGTTCGCGTAGCGCGCTGACGCCGAGTTCACTCACCAGTGATTCTCGATTCGGCCAGTCGGCGTAAACACCCTCTACATCGGTCAACACGATGAGTTGATCAGCCTCCACGGCGATAGCTAATGCCGCTGCGGCGCTATCGGCGTTGACATTGTGCGCAATATTGTTGGCATCACGCGCGACCGAGGAAACAACCGGTATGTAACCCATGTCAAGCAGTCCCAGGACAAAGTTCGCGTTCACCTCGGTGACGTCTCCCACCTGGCCGATGTCAACCTGCTCCCCATCAACGGTGGCTGTGCGCCGCTGAGCAACGTACAGACCGGCGTCTTCACCGGACAGGCCCACGGCGAGGGAGCCGTGGGCGTTAATCAGGCCGACCAACTCGCGCTGCACCTGACCGATGAGAACCATCGCTACGACATCCATCGCTTCAGGGGTGGTGACTCGCAAGCCGCCACGGAACTCACTATGGATGTCGAGTCTGTCGAGCATCAAGGAAATCTGCGGACCTCCACCGTGCGTGACGATCGGGCGCCAGCCCTCGGCGCGTAGTTTCACAACATCCCGGGCGAACGCCTCCTTCAGGGCATCGTCGGTCATCGCGTTGCCGCCGTACTTCACAACGATGATGGGCGCGTACTTGTCGGACTGGCTCATGTCGAGTACGCCGAGTTCTCGTGGACGTAATCAGCGGTGAGATCGTTCGTCCAGATAGTCGCCTGCTCGCCGCCGGCGTTCAGGTCCACCTCGATGTGAACGTCCCGGCCGGACATATCGACAAGATTCCGGTCCTGGCCCACTCCCCCACCTCGACAAACGGTTACCGAGTTGATGGCAACGTCCACCTGATCGGATTCGAAGGCAGCGGTGGTGGTGCCGAGCGCGGAGAGCACGCGACCCCAGTTCGGATCTTCGCCGTGGATTGCACACTTCAGCAGGTTGCTGCGCGAGATCGCGCGGGCTGCTTCAAGGGCCTCATACTCGGTCCTCGCTTGCCGGACGGTTATCGCGATGTCCTTCGATGCACCCTCGGCATCGGTGAGCAGTTGTCTCGCCAGGTCGGCACAGACCTCGGTGAGGATGCCGGTGAAGTGATCGATCGCAGGACTGGTCCCGGTGGCACCGCTAGCCATGGCAATCACGGTGTCGTTTGTGGACATGCAGCCATCTGAGTCGATGCGGTCAAAGGTCTTGGAAGTCGCGTGCCGCAGTGCCGAGTCAAGATCATCGGATTCGACGCTTGCGTCGGTGGTGATGAATACCAACATGGTCGCGAGACCTGGCGCGAGCATGCCTGCGCCCTTGGCCATTCCACCGATGGTGAAACCATCGCCCGTTCCGATTGCGAGCTTGGGCACCGTGTCCGTCGTCATGATCGCTTGAGCCGCTGTCGGACCACCGTCGAGGTCGAGACCAATCACGGCTTCATCGATGCCGGCGCGGATGTTGTCCATCGGCAATAGCTCACCGATCAGACCGGTTGAGCACACCAGTACGTCGCCGGCACCGATGTCTTGCCCAGCCTTTTGGAGTTGCTCGGCGGTGCGCTCGGCCATCTCGTGGGCGTCGGCGAAACCCTGTGAGCCGGTGCAGGCGTTAGCGCCGCCGGAATTGGCGATCACTGCGCGGGCGCTGCCATCGGCCACCGCTTGCCGGGACCACAGGATCGGCGCCGCGGGAAAGCGGTTGCTAGTGAACACTGCCGCAGCGGCGTCCTGGGGGCCGTCGTTGACGATGAGCGCGACGTCTGGCTTACCCGATGCCTTGACCCCGGCGGCCAGGCCGATCGCGCGAAAGCCCCGTGCAGCGGTGACGCTCATGGCGCCACTCCGATCACATCGAGTCCGGCTGCTTCATCGAGTCCGAGCATCAGGTTGGCGTTTTGCACCGCTTGACCGGCTGCACCTTTGCCGAGGTTGTCGATCACCGAAACCACGATCACCCGTCCGGTGTGCTCGTCAACGGCCACCTGCACCTGCGCAGCATTGGTACCAGATACCGAACCGGTGAGTGGCCATTGACCTTCCGGGAGCACGGTCACGAAAGGTTCGGTGGCATAGGCGTTTTCCAGGACGGTGCGTGGATCACCGAGACCGGTGAGCGTTGCAGTGCAGGTAGCAACGATGCCGCGGGGCATCGGGGCCAAGAGAGGCGTGAAGGACAAGGCGACATCGCCGATTTCCCAACCTCCCGCGACTGCAATGGACTGCTCCATTTCCGGGGTGTGCTGGTGGATACCGCCAACCTTGTATGCGGCCATCGACCCCATCACGTTCGTCGCCAGTAGCGAATCACTCGCCTTGCGCCCCGCGCCGGAGGTTCCCGAAGCAGCGACCACAACGATGTCGGTTGGTTCGATTGCACCGGCCTGGGCAAGCGGTGCCAGCGCAAGCGCCACTGCAGTGGGATAGCAACCCGGATTTGCAACCCTTGTTGCAGCGCAGACTTGCTCGCGCGCCTTGGGCAGTTCGGGCAGGCCGTAAGTCCAGGTGCCGGCGTGTTCGCCGCCGTAGAAGTTGGCCCACGCATCTGTGCTGCGCAGCCGGAAGTCTGCACCGAGGTCAACCACCAGTGTCTCCGGCGCGAGTTGGGCAACAAGAGCCGCTGACTCCCCGTGCGGGAGCGCGAGGAACACCACATCGGATTGACCCAGGATTTCGGCGTTCGTTTCATCCAGGATGAGTCCGGCCCACGAGGTGCCGGCGAATTGCGGATGGACAGCGGCAACCGTCTCCCCTGCCCGGCCTGCGGCGCACGCCGCAGTGAGGTCGAGTTCCGGGTGCTGGGCCAGGTAACGCAGCAGTTCTCCACCGGCATAGCCGGAGGCCCCGGCGACGGCGACACTCGTCATGCAGGCATTATACGCATACTCGCATATTTACGCTGAGATGGTCAGCGAAGGCGTGCTCCGAACCGGTCAGCCGCCGCGTCGATGGCGCTTTGCCGGGCCTGGGCAATCTCCTCGGCGGCCAGGGTTCGATCCGGGGCGCGAAAGCGCAGTGCGAAGGCAAGGGACTTGTGGCCTTCGGGTACCTGATCTCCGGTGTAGACATCGAACAAGGCGGCTGTCTCGAGCAGCTCCCCTGCGCCTTCGACGATCACTTGCTGGACATCGGCCGCGCTGACATCCACAGGCACAACCAGAGCAATGTCCTCTTTAGCGACCGGATGGGTGGAGAAGTTCGCGGCCGGCCGCACTTCAGGGCTAGCCGAGATGAGCGCGGTGATATCCAGTTCCAAGGCGCAGGCTCGCGCGGGTAGGCCCCAGGCTTCAATGACCGCGGGGTGCAATTCACCCGCTACGCCGATCGCCTGACCATCGATGCGCAACTCGGCGCAGCGGCCCGGATGGAAGGCAGGGTCGGTTCCGCTAGCGGTGGTGACCTCACCACCGAGCAGATCGGCCAAAGTCTGCGCCGTCGCAATGGCATCAGCCCAGGTCGCCAGCTGAGCAGGGCCATGCCAACCCTTGGCTTCAAGGTTCCCGCACCACACGGCGGCTAGGTGCATGGGCTGGTCGGGCAGCATGCCTTGGAGTTGTTGCCATTGCTCATCGCTGGGCCGCTTCGTCACGCCGGGGCGCGGCGGATTCGCCCGACCGGCGCTTCCCAGAAAGACCGAGCCGAGTTCGAACAACGCGAGATCGTCGTAGCCGCGACCCACATTGCGCTGGGCTGCGCCGAGCAACGTGGGCAAGATCGCCCCGCGCAGTTTGGGTTGCTCATCGGAAAGCGGGTTGGCCAGCGTGGGAGTGGTGCGGCGGGGGTCGTCGTTGTTCCACCGCAACGAATCACTGTCGGCATCGGAGGTGAACGGGTAGGTGAGAACTTCGGTGAGCCCGCGGGCAGCGAGCACCGTTCCGATGCGCCGGCGCAAGCGCTGGGAGTGGGTGAGCCCGTGGCCGGCCGGGGCGGTGGGCAGCGTGCTCGGCAAGGTCGCGTACCCAACAAGGCGAACCACCTCTTCCACCAGATCAGCCGGATCGGTGAGGTCCGGGCGCCAGGTGGGTGGGGTGACGACCAGATCCGAGTCGTCTGCTTCGACTCCTTCGATCTCGCAGCCAATGGCCAGCAGCTTGTCCACGGTGGTCTGCGCGTTGATGTCCATGCCGGCCACCTGGGCGGGCAGATCGCGAGCGATGCGGATGGAGCGGTCCGGCATCGGCGCCTCGACCGCGGTCATTCCCTGATAGGTGCCACCGGCGAGTTCGACGAGAAGTTCGGCGCCGCGCGCTGATGCCACGGGTGCGAGGGCGCGGTCGATGCCGCGCTCGAAGCGGCGGCTGGCCTCACTGGTGAGTTTGTGGCGACGCCCCATCCGGGCGACTACTTCAGGGGCGAAGAAGGCGGCTTCGAGCGCGATGTTGACCGTGCCATCACCGATCTCGGTATCCGCACCGCCCATAGTGCCGGCCAGGCCAATCGGGCCGCGGTCATCGCGAATCGTGAGATCGGAAGAATCGAGTTGGCGCTCAACGTGGTCGATGGTTTCCAGACACTCCCCCGGTTGCGCGCGACCAGCTCGCACGGTGCCTTGGAGGGTGTCCAAGTCGAAGGCGTGCAGCGGTTGGCCGAGTTCGAGCATGACGTAGTTGGTGATATCCACCGCAAGCGAGACCGAACGCATCCCGCTATCGCGCAGCCGGTTGACCATCCACTGCGGGGTGGGTCGAGAAGGGTCTATGCCGGTGATGGTGCGCATCGTGAACAGCGGACAAGCTTCGAGGTCATCGGATGCGCAATGCGCCGGTGGGCGTTCATCGGCTGGGGCGGGTAGCTGCTCGTCGCGATCGGCCGGGTCGGTGAAGGGCAGGCTGTAGGCAATCGCCACCTCGCGCGCGATGCCGCGAGCGCTGAGCGCATAGCCGCGGTCAGGGGTGATGGCGATGTCGAGCACTTCGTCACCTGCACCCAAGACACATGCGGCATCCGCACCGGGATCAGCTGTTCCGGGGGCGAGCACGATAATTCCGCCATGGTCCTCACCGAGACCCAGTTCGCGCTCGGAGCAGATCATGCCGTCGGAGACGTACCCGTAGGTTTCGCGCGCGGTGATGGTGAAGTCCCCAGGCAAGGTTGTTCCCGGCGGCGCGACAACCACGAGGTCGCCTGCTGAGAAGTTGCGGGCCCCGCAGATGATGCCGCGGGGTTGGTCGGCGCCAATGTCAACCTGACACCAGCGGATCGGCTTTTTGAATTCGGTGAGTTCCTCTATCTCCAGCACACGCCCAACGATGATCGGGCCGCTTAGACCGGCGCCAACTGTTTCGACCGTCTCGACTTCGAGGCCGGCATCGATCAAGCGCTCGGCAACGTTGCGGCCGGTTTGATCAGCAGGAGCGTCGACAAGTTCGCGGATCCAGGACAAGGAGATACGCATCAGGCATCGACTCCAAAGGCCCGAGTGAAGCGAACATCACCCTCGACCATGTCACGCATGTCGGTCACGCCGTTGCGGAACATCAAAGTGCGTTCGATACCCATCCCAAAGGCGAAGCCCCGGTAGCGGTCGGTGTCGATGCCGACAGCTTGGAGCACCCGCGGGTTGACCATCCCGCAACCACCCCATTCGATCCAGCCTTCGCTGCCACAGGTGCGGCACTGGCTTGCGGCGTTACCAACGGAAGCGCCGCGACAAACGAAGCACTCCAGATCCACCTCGGCGCTAGGTTCGGTGAACGGGAAGTAGGACGGACGAAGCCGGGTCACGATCCCCGCACCAAACATTTGAGTCGCGAGGTGATCAAGCGTGCCCTTGAGATCGGCCATGGTCAGGCCCTCGTCTACCGCAAGGCCCTCGATCTGATGAAAGACCGGCGTGTGCGTGGCATCGAGCTCATCGGTTCGGTAGACCCGACCAGGTGCCACGACGTAGATCGGCAGTGGGCGCTCGAGCATCGCGCGGATCTGAATCGGTGAGGTCTGGGTGCGCAGTACCACCCCGCTGTCCGGTGATTCGACATAGAAGGTGTCCTGCATGGTGCGCGCCGGGTGATCCGGCGGCACATTCAAGGCATCGAAATTTGCCCACTCTGCTTCGGCTTCCGGGCCCTCGGCGATGTCATAGCCCATGGAGATGAAGACATCCGCCATGCGTTCCATCAATGTGGTGAGTGGGTGACGGCCGCCGAGTTGATCGCGTTGCACCGGCAAAGTGACGTCGACCGCTTCAGCGCGCAACACCTGCTCGTCGCGTTCGCGGGTCAGGACCACCTCGCGTTCCTCCAGCGCGTCTTTAACCATGGCGCGGGCTTGCCCTACCCGCTTTCCGGCATCAGCCTTCGCCGCCGGCGGCAGCGCACCAATTTCACGGTTGGCTAAGGCCAACGGCGAACGATCCCCGGCGTGGGCCAGTCGCGCCGCTTTGAGTTGGTCGAGATCGCCCGCTTCAGAGATGGCTGTGCGCGCTTCAGAAACCATCGATTCGATCGCCTGCACATCGAGTGCGGCGACCTGCTTGGGATCGAATTCGGTGTTGGGTCCAGACATGGGGAGGTAAGTATCCCAGGGTGGGACTACTCGCCGAGGACGGCCTGCACAATGCGGCCCACTTCGGCGTCGAGGTCACCGGTTCCGTTGAGGATGATGTCGGGACTCTCGGGCACTTCGTAGCCCTGACCAACTCCGGTCATGTTCGGCAGATCACCCGCTGCAGCCTTGGCATATAGGCCCTTCGGATCCCGCTCGGCGCACACTTCGACGGGGGTGTCGACGTACACCTCGAGGAATTCCTCGTCCCCAAATAGCGAGGCTGCTGCTTCCCGGTCAGAGCGATACGGGGAGACCAGCGCAACGAAGACCACCAGTCCGGCCTCGCGCATCAACTTGGCGACTTCGGCAACGCGACGCACATTTTCCGCGCGGTCTTCGGCGGTGAATCCGAGATCCTTGTTCAATCCGGTGCGCACGTTGTCGCCATCGAGCACGAAGGTATGGATACCGAGTGCGTGCAGTCGCCGCACCGCAGCGTCGGCAATGGTGGACTTGCCCGACCCGGGCAGGCCGGTCAGCCAGACAACCTTTCCAGCGTGACCCATCAACGTGGCGCGAGCTTGTTCGTCGACATCGTAGGTATGCGGGACAACGTTGAAAGCGCGGCGCATAACGTGCCGAACCAGACCAGCAGCCACGGTGTCGGCGGTGACACGGTCGACTAACAGGAAGCCACCGGTGTCGCGACAGCGCGCATACGGATCCATCGGGATTGGCCGATCGGTTGCAACTTCCACACGGCCGATGTCATTCATCTCCAGCAATCGAGCCGCGTGCTCATGGCCGGAGACCACATCAAGCTTGTGCCGCACATTCGTCACCGTGGCGGGGACAGAACGTGAACCGGAGACCAACAGGTACGAGCGTCCATGCGCGAGCGGCTCCTCCCCCAGCCAAACCATGTCCACGGCGAAACGGTCGGCAGGCTGCAAGTTCGAGCCGTCCGGATCCACCGAAGCGAGGACGTCGCCTCGGGTGACATCCACCTCGTGATCAAGAGTGATGGTCACGGCTTGACCGGTGATGGCGGTATCTAGGTCGCAGTCGAAGGTGACGATGCGCTCAACATTCGCGGTGCGCCCGGAATCGGCGACCGTGATCGGATCGCCGGGCGCAATCGAACCGGCAACCACTGTGCCGGCGTAGCCGCGGAAGTTGCCTTCGGCTCGGACGATGAATTGCACGGGGAATCGAAAGCCGGCATCTTGCGGGGCTTCCACCGGTTCCCAATCGGAAAGGAACTGCATGAGGGTTGGGCCGGTGTACCAGGGCATGTTGGTCGATGCCGCCGTGATGTTGTCACCGGCAAAGGCACTGATCGGGATCGCTACGACCTCGGGCACATCCAATCGAGCAGCGGTGGTGCGCACGATCCCGACAATCTCCTCAAAGGTGGCGTGGTCGTAATCGATCAGATCCATTTTGTTCACGGCGATGACGACAGTGCGCACACCCATCAACGCCGAGACGGTCAGGTGACGGTGCGTCTGCGGACGAACACCCCGGGCGGCATCGACGAGCAGCACCGCGACATCTCCGTTGGAAGCCGCTACCGCCATGTTGCGGGTGTATTGCTCGTGGCCCGGGGCGTCGGCGATCAGCACGCGGCGTCCATTTGGCAGGTTCATGTGCCGGTAGGCCACGTCAATAGTGATGCCCTGCTCGCGTTCGGCTTCCAAACCATCGGTGAGCAAGGAAAAATCAATCTCACCAACCGGAATGGTCGAGCCGCCACGCCGTGTTTGTCGGGCGTATTCGAGTTGATCAACGGGCACCGAATCGGTCTCGGCAAGCAGCCGACCGATCAGCGTGGACTTTCCATCGTCGACCGAACCGCAGGTAACCAGCTGGAGAACCGGGGTTGCGTCGCTTGTCTGGCTACCCATCAGAAATATCCCTCGGCCTTCTTCGATTCCATGGATCCGCCACCTTCACCGTCGATCAGGCGCCCGGCGCGCTCGGAGATGTTGGACGCCTCCATCTCGGCAATGAGTGTTGCGAGGTCCGCGGCTGTCGACTCCACTGCACCTGTCAGCGGGTAGCAGCCGAGGGTGCGAAAGCGCACTGACTTCATCACCGGCTGCTCACCCGGCTCCAGCGGGTAGCGATCGTCATCGACCATGATCAAGGTTCCGCCACGCTCAACTACCGGGCGCTCCTTCGCGAAGTAGAGGTCCGGAATCTCTATCCCTTCCCGTTCGATGTAGCGCCAAATATCCAACTCGGTCCAGTTGGACAGCGGAAACACGCGCATCGTTTGGCCATCGGCGAGGGTGGTGTTGGCGGTGTGCCAGAACTCCGGTCGCTGCTTGCGCGGATCCCAGCGGTGCCCGGGCTCACGCAGCGAGAAGACGCGCTCCTTGGCGCGACTTCGCTCCTCATCGCGCCGCGCCCCACCGATTGCGGCATCGAATCCGTACCGGTCCAGACCCTCGCGAAGCGCAACGGTCTTCATGATGCGGGTGTATTCGTGGGTTCCATGGGTGAACGGGGTGATGCCCTGTTCCACGGCTTCGGTGTTGGTGGCGATCCGCAGGTCCAGACCTAACTCCGCTGCCCGACGATCACGGAACTCGATCATCTCCTGGAACTTCCAGGTGGTGTCGATGTGCATGACCGGGAACGGCAGGGGCGCCGGGTGGAAAGCCTTCATGGCCAGGTGCAGCAGCACGGAGGAGTCCTTACCGATGCTGTACAGCAACACCGGATTGCGGAACGCAGCCGCGGTCTCGCGGTAGATGTGAAGCGCCTCGGCTTCGAGCTGGTCCAACACCGCGCTATAGGCGACCACGCATGCTCCTTCGAATTCCTAGTAAGGCACTTGACAATGCTCGTTTGATGCTAGCCCGTGACCGGAACCGACCCCGGCAGGGTAGTTACCGCGTGCCGCGGCTAGGCCTCGGAGAGCACTTCCTTGGCTTCTTGGGCAGCCATGCTGCCATCGCCGAAGGTCGGGTCCTCGCCGCGCGCCTTGAGTGCCGCCGCCCGCGCCTCCCGCTTCTCCTGTGCTACCCGTTCGCCTTCTGCTGCCACCTGAGAATCGATCGGATGGTTGTCGATGCGGGTAACCGGACTGCGGGCTTGGATCCATTCATCGAGTTCTGGGCCGGACTCATAGGAGGTGATCAAGCAGTACCGCGGTTTGTCACCGGGGTGCCACACCGCGTGGTAGAAGCTTTGTGTGTCAATGACGACCTGCTGGCCGGCTGGCATCGCGATGCGGACCTCGGTGGATGGATCGTCCTTGTCCGAGCGCAGAATCATCACCGAATCGGCATCGTCGGTGAGGTTGAAGAACGCCCGCACGATCCACCCGGTTTCCTCGGGGTTTAGCCGGTTGTTGTCATCGCGGTGCAAGTTGTAGATCGCCTCGCCGTAGGTGTTCGGCTGCAGTTCGATAACCCGGCAGCGGCCGATGTTGGCACCGGGCTCTTGGGCGCGGCGGGTCAAGATTGGCGCGATGTCGACGTTCTCTTCCACCCAGACGCCGTCCTTGTCCGTCTTCGGCGGGGTGTGGTTCCAAAAGCCGTTACATTCCATATCGCCGTAGGCGCTGGCCAGCGGGGCGAAGCGGGTATCACCGGAGGACTTCCAGTCGACATAGACGAGGTTCTCCCACTCTCGTGGATCCGCGCCTTGGTCGTAGCGATCGACGATCGCGTAGCCGGTTTCCTCCATCACCGGCAGCGTCCGGTAGGCGGCCTTGTCCATGGTCTTGTGCTCCTTCGCGACGGCTACGTCCATCTTGGCACTGCCGTGGTTCACCGGACCGCAGCGCGTGGGCGTGTTCGGCTCAGATCCAATCGGCTGCATACAGGCAGATCGACACGCTGACCGCAGCGTTCAGCGATTCCACCGTGGGCGCCATGGGCAGTCGGGCGGTAGCGCTGACACCAGCACGCATCGCCACAGATATGCCGCGGGCTTCCGAGCCCACCACCCAGGTCAGGTTGTCTGGGCCATACCCGCCCGTCCGGGCGTGCTGAATCTGCGCAACCACGTCTTCGTCGGCTTCACCGGCCAAGGCAATGCTCCACCGCCCGGCTTCGGCGCTCGCCGCCAGGATGGCCTCGACGGGGCGGTCAGGTGCGATCGGTACCCGAAAACTCGATCCGGCACTGGCACGGACCGCTTTGGGATTCCACGGATCAACGGACCCTTCGGTGGTGATCACACCAGCGGCTCCCACCGCCTCCGCAGTGCGGATGATGGTGCCGAGGTTGCCCGGATCGGAAATACGTTCGCACACCACCACTGGACCGGTGCCTGCAACCAGGCCCCCGAGATCGGATCGCGGGATGGAGCATTCGGCCACGATTCCCTGTGATGATGCGGTGTCGCACGCGGCGTCCACAACGCGTGGGGCCGCCGGCACTACTCGGATGCCTTGGGAGAGCACCCAGTCAGTGAGTTCGTGGTCGACCGACGCAAGCACCGAGGTAGCCCAACCAGCCAGCACCGCAGCCCGAACACAATCGGGGCCTTCGGCAAGGAACGTACCGGCACTGGTTCGACCCTTGCGGTCGTGTAGGCGACGCAGCCGCGCCACCGTGGCCGAGCGGGTGCTGGTGAGCGGCTCAGGCAGCGGTGGCGGGGAGAGCGTCACGCGCGATTTCGACGAGAGCCGCGAACGCATCGGGATCGTTGACGGCCATCTCAGCGAGCATCCGCCGATCAACCTCGATCTCGGCTGCCTTCAAGCCTTGAATGAAGCGGTTGTATGTGATGCCCTGTGCGCGTGCGGCGGCGTTGATTCGTTGGATCCACAACCGACGGAAGTCACCCTTGCGGGTACGACGGTCCGCATAGGCGTAGACCATCGAATGGGTGACCTGCTCCTTGGCCTTGCGGTACAGCCGGGAACGCTGCCCGCGGTAGCCGGATGCGCGTTCGAGAACCTCGCGACGCTTCTTTTGCGCGTTAACTGAACGCTTGACGCGTGCCATGGCGTCCTCCTGACGTAGTTGGTGGTCGAGGGATTTGGGGAATGGGGCTGGATACTGGCTGTTGGGCGCTTCGTTAGCGACCGAGCAGTTTGTTGACCTTCTTGGTGTCGGCCTTCGAGACAACCTCATCGGACATCAGCCGACGAGTGCGCTTGCTGGACTTGCTTTCCAACAGGTGGCGACGGTTGGCCTGCTCATGCGTCACCTTGCCGGAGCCGGTGACCTTGAAACGCTTCTTGGCCCCACTGTGCGTCTTCTGCTTGGGCATGGTGCCCTCCCTTTCTCGTGCCGGCGGCAGTGCCGGCTGTTTTGCTACTCGACCTCGGACAGGTCGCCTTCGCTTGCTTGCTCGCGTGCGCCGGCTTTCGCCTGCTTCGCAACTTCAGATTTACGTTTGTGTGGCGCGAGGACCATCAGCATGTTGCGCCCGTCCTGTTTGGGCGCCGCTTCCACGAAACCGATCTCCTCGACATCCTCAGCGAGCCGACCGAGCAGACGCAGTCCTAGTTCGGGCCGACTTTGCTCCCGGCCGCGGAACATGATGGTGATCTTGACCTTGTCCCCCGCCTTCAAGAACCGCTCAACGTGACCCTTCTTGGTCTCGTAGTCGTGCGGATCGATCTTCGGGCGAAGCTTCATCTCCTTGATGACGGTGTGGGTCTGGTTCCGTCGAGATTCGCGTTCCTTCAGGGCGGCCTCGTACTTGAACTTGCCGAAGTCCATGAGCTTGCACACCGGTGGCTTGGCCATGGGTGCGACCTCGACTAGGTCCAAGTCCGCTTCCACTGCGAGCCGGAGGGCATCTTCGATTCGGACGATGCCGACCTGCTCACCGTTGGGGCCCACGAGGCGAACTTCGGGGACGCGGATCCGGTCGTTGATCCGTGGTTCGACGCTGATGGCGCCTCCTTGCTGTCAGTACCTGATGCCTCGCTGCCGCGGCGGTTGCCGGGGCCGTCTTGTCGGCGCGGAGACGACGAAACCTCCGCTGCAGCGCAAGCGGAGGCCCCAAGAGCCGGTTGGGCGCCTATACGCCCTACCGAGTAGGACCCAAACGATCAGGAATCGTCAGGTGGGAACCGGGGTTCCGCTTGCAGTGGTGCCCGATGCCGGGGTGACCCCGGTCTCGAGCAGGTGCAAGAGTACCAGTCGTGTCGGACACCCCTGCAGATGTGCCCACGAACGCGGTCACCCCGGATATCGGCGACGTTCCCGCCGTGGAAGTCGTGTTGACCCTGGCGATGCACCTGATGACAGCCTCGGCTGTGGCCTGCGGGCTGGCCGAAAACGACGACGGAACCGCGCGTGAAGCCGACCTCGCCGAAGCCCGGATCCTGATAAACGCCCTGGCGGCACTTGTCACCGCCAGTGCCCCGGACCTCGGGTCGGTGCACGCTGCTCCATTGCGGGATGGCTTGAGCGCAGTCCAGCGTGCCTTCCGCGAGGCCTCCGACTTCCCCGATCCGCCCGGCGAGGGACCCGGAGAGCGCTATACGGGGCCAGTCAGCTGACCGATCGGTAACCGGCTGTTACGCGGGGCCGTGAATCTCAATCCCCGAGGGCACCAACGCCAGCACCCGTGCGGTTGCATTGCTGCCCTGCAAGATGGATGCGATTTGTTCGGCGCTTATCGAATCTGAGGCAACGCCTAACCCTTCACTCGTGGTCTCCACCGTGGTCCTACCCGATCCCACCGCCGCATCCAACATCTCCCGCACTAGCGCTGCGGCGTGCGAGATCCGGTCTTTGCCGGCGAGGTCGAGTAGGTCGGCTTCGAGCACGACAGTGCGCTGTGGGCCGGCAACATCGATAACGAGCGCTTCACATCCGTCATCCAGTGCTGCCTCCGCGGCATCGGGACCACTCACCGGAACTGGACGGGCGTCTCGATCCCACGCTGTCAACGAATCCAGTCCGGTGAAGGCAAGCAAGCCACGGCGACCGTCGGCAGTAACCATCGAGACGACGGACATGTGACTGGACTTATCCGCGCCAGTTTCATCGACTTCGTCCGCCGTTGCCACGATCGCCACGAGAAGTCGACCCGCGCGTAGCGCTGTGCGGAGTTCATCCGGGGTGCTAGCCATCCGGATTCGCTCATCTGGGGATCCGTCGTCAGAGGTCGGGGTGATGCCAGCTCTACCCGTCGGATTCATGGGTCGCTGCGCCACCTGGCCAGCGTAAGCGCCACAATCCGTCAGTGACGAGCACCGCCCCGCATCCTGCAAAAGTGCGCTCCACCGGCGCTGTGCTGTCGGTGGTGGTGCTCGTGGCGCTGAACTTGCGTCTTGCTCTGTCCAGCCTTCCAGCAGTCGCGACCGAGATTAAGGCGCAAACCGGGTGGAACGACGCCGTAGTCGGAACGCTCACCACCGTTCCCGTGCTCTGCATGGGCTTGTTCGCTCTCACCGTTCCTCGACTCGCGGCCGTCACCGGGCGGCGACGGGCGGTCGCGATGGGGCTCATTGCCATGGCCGTCGGATTGGGTTTGCGATCGATAGGTGCGGTTGCGGCGACGCTGTTCTTGTCGGCGCTCCTTGCCGGAATCTCTATCGCAATCCTTGGTGGGCTAGTGCCGGGGATCGTGCGCGCGCAACTGTCCTCTTCCCTGGGCACCGCCACTGCCCTGTGGACCGCCGCCATGATGGGTGGTGCGGCTTTGGGCGCGGCAGCCACGTTGCCGCTCGCCGATGCGCTCGGTGGGTGGAATCGCGCGCTGGCGTTCTGGGCGATTCCGGCCGTCGTCGCGCTGGTGGCTTGGAGTCTGTTGGAGCGTGGTGTTGCAACGGACGATCGTCCGGCGAATACACCGCGATTGCGCGACCTGCCGTGGCGCAGTCCAATCGCGTGGTCATTGACAGCCTTCATGACCCTGAATTCGATTGTCTTCTACAGCGCGCTTGCCTGGATCGCACCGTCCTATGCGGAGCGTGGATATACCCCGGCGGTTGCTGGAGTGTTCTTCGGAGTCTTCACCGCAGCACAGATCGCCGGTGCCCTTGTCTTGCCCTCACTTTCGCATCGACTGCCATATCGGAGAACCTTGTTCACCACGAGCGTGCTGGTCTGCGCGACATCGATCGCGTCGATTGGAATCGCTCCTGACTTCGCACCGCCTTTGGTGCTTGCCCTCGTCGGATTCACGTTGAGCGGCAGTTTCGCGATGGCGCTCGGCTTATTGAGTGAATACTCCGTCGATGCCGCATCCTCAGCGCGATTAACCGCTATGGCCTTCTTCGTCACCTACACCGTTGCTGCGTTCGGACCGTTCGTAGCTGGCGCAATCATGGACGCAGCCGATTCGTGGCCGTTGGTGTTTTCGCTCCTGGCTGGTGTAGCGCTCTTGCAGCTATTTGCTGCTCTCCGGTTGCGCAAGAACGTCACAGTGGACTAGCTCGCGAGTGCTAGAGACGACAGGCGTGGATATCGGTGACCAGGATGCCGCGAGCACCGAGGGAGTACAGGTCATCCATCACCTTGTGCACATCCGCAGCCGGCACCATCGCGCGCACCGCAGACCATGCTTGATCGTGTAACGGAGCCACGGTGGGTGATTCGATGCCTGGCGTGATCGCACACGCGCGGTCGAGGTGATCGTTGGGGATGTCGTAGTCGACGAGCACGTAGGAACGAGCAACCATCACCCCGTGAAGGCGCCGCAAAAATGTTTCGATCGCCGGATCGTCTTTGCGTTCAGCATCCTTGCAACAAACCACAAGCGCCTCGGAGTGCAAGATCGGCTCGCCGATGATCTCCAAACCGGCCTGCCGCAAGGTTGTTCCGGTGGCGACCACATCGGCAACGGCATCGGCAACGCCGAGCGCGACGGCGTTTTCCACGGCACCGTCGAGGTGAACCACGCGGGCTTCGATTCCCTGTTCTGCCAACCACGCACCCAGCAGGCCCGCATAGGACGTGGCGATGCGCAAGCCGGCGAGATCGGTGATGGAGGCAAGCGCACCCGTCGGGGCGGCTATCCGAAAAGTGCTTGGCGCGAATCCCAAAGCGACGCGCTCCTCGGCGGTGGCCCCAGAATCCAACAGCATGTCCCGACCGGTGATGCCCAGGTCCAACGTTCCCTCCCCCACGTAGATCGCGACATCACGCGGGCGCAGAAAGAAGAACTCGACATCGTTATCGGGGTCCTGAACAACGAGGTCGCGCTGACCGGCGTTCTTCAAATACCCGGCTTCATGCAGCATCGCCCGGGCTGGCTCGGCGAGCTGACCCTTGTTCGGCACGGCAACCCGCAGCGGGCTCATCACAACCTCCGGTAGACGTCGTCAATGCCGACATCGCACGCCAGCATCATCACCTGCACGTGGTAAAGCAACTGCGCGATTTCATCGGCTGCTCGGTCGCGACCCTCGTGCTCCGCGGCCATCCAGACTTCCGCGGCTTCCTCCACCACTTTCTTCCCCACTGCGTGCACACCCTCAGAGAGCAATCGGACAGTGCCTGAATCAGGGTCCTGCGCTGCAGCCTTGTTGCGCAGCTCGGTGTAGAGGTCGTCGAAGGTCTTCATAGACCGAAGCCTAGGCGCGGATCGATGCGAGCACCGCGGCGGTGCGCAGGGCGCTGGCCATGGCTTCAGCTCCCTTATCTTCCCGCGAACCAGGAAGTCCAGCGCGATCTTTGGCCTGTTCGACGTTGTCGCAGGTCAGGACACCGAAACCAACGGGGACGCGGTGCTGAACACTTACCTCGGTAAGGCCCTGTGTAGCCGCTGAGCACACGTATTCAAAATGTGGCGTACCCCCTCGAATCACCACTCCGAGCGCCACAATCGCGTCGAACTGCCCGCTCGATGCGCACTCGGCCGCCACCACGGCAAGTTCGAACGTCCCGGGAACCTCGAACTCGATCGCCTGCGCTCCTGATTCTTCGGCTACTCGGATGGCTCCCTGGCGCAGCCCCGCCATGATCTCCGCGTGCCAGGATGCTGCGACCGTCGCAACTCGTAGTCCTGAGCCATCGACCCGAAAACTGGGTGCACCCACGCCACTCATGAACTGCCCTCTCCAGACCCATCTGGTTCGTATGCGTGCCCCATGCGTGAGGCCTTGGTCCCCAGATAGGAAGCGTTGTACTCATTCGCGGGCACCACGAGCGGAATGCGCTCCACGATGGACAGTCCATAGCCTTCGAGCCCAGCCCTCTTGGCCGGATTGTTGGTAAGCAGACGCATCGTGCGCACACCTAAATCGACGAGGATCTGCGCGCCAGTGCCGTAGTCACGAGCATCCACCGGCAGCCCGAGATCGGTATTCGCATCGACAGTGTCCCGGCCTTCATCTTGCAGGGCATAGGCGCGCAGTTTATCCAGCAGCCCAATACCCCTTCCCTCATGTCCTTTGACGTAGAGCACGACTCCACGACCCTCAGCCGACACCGCTCGCATCGCCGTATGCAATTGCGGTCCGCAATCGCAGCGATGCGATCCAAGAACATCACCGGTCAAGCACTCAGAGTGCACCCGTACGAGCACATCCTCACCATCGCCGATATCCCCGGCCACCAGTGCAACGTGTTCGCTGCCATCGATATCACTGCGATAGGCCACCGCGCGAAATTCTCCGTACTCGGTAGGCATTGGCACATCGACCACGCGTTCCACATGCGATTCCTGGCGCCGGCGGTGGCGAATCAAATCCGCGATAGAGATCAAAACAAGTCCGTGCTCGTCGCAGAACTCCCGGCATTGTGCTGCGTTCATCATGGTGCCGTCGTCGTTGACCATCTCGCACAACGCGCCCGCCGGTGGCAAGCCGGCAAGCCGTGAGAGGTCGACCGCGGCTTCGGTGTGGCCAGCTCGCCGCAACACTCCACCTTCGACAGCGCGCAACGGCACGACGTGACCAGGCCGGGTCAGCTCCCACGGTTCGGTAGCCGAATCCGACAACACTTTGATCGTTCGCGCACGATCCTTGGCGCTAATGCCGGTGGTCTCGACGTCCTTGGCGTCGACAGTGACTGCGTAGGCGGTGCCTCGTCGATCCTCGTTTACGGCTGCCATCGGAGGGAGATCGAGCCGATCCAAGTCAGCACCAGTCATACCGACGCAGATATAACCGGAGGTGTGCCGAATCATGAAGGCCGTCAACTCAGCAGTGGCGAGCGATGCCGCGAAGATCAGATCGCCTTCGTTCTCTCGGTTCTCGTCATCGACCACCACGATGGGGCGGCCGGCTCGCAACTGCTCGACCGCTTGCTCGACGGTGTTCAACGCGACCGCACCCGGGTGTGGTGGATCCAGCGGCTCGATCGAACCAGTCGGGTCCTCGGGCAGCAGTTCGGAATCCTCGCGCGAAGCGAATAGTTCGTCGGCGGGGATCATCGCTGCATCAACTTCTCGACGTACTTGGCCAGGACATCAACTTCAATGTTCACCACATCGCCTACCTGCCGGGAACCGAGATTGGTCTCTGTCAACGTGGTGGGGATGAGTGAGATGGTGAAGTGATCAGTGGCGATGGACACGATTGTCAACGATACGCCGTCCACGGTGATCGAGCCTTTCTCGACCATGTAGGCGGTCAAGTTCTTGGGGACATCGATTCTCATGACGGTCCACTGCTCGCTTGGTTCGATCGCTGCGATGGTCCCGGTGCCGTCCACATGGCCTTGCACGATATGTCCCCCGAGCCGCGAATCCACCCGGGCCGCGCGCTCGAGGTTCACCGTTGAACCCTCGTGGGCTCCGGCCAGCGAGGTTCGACGCATCGTCTCGGCCATTACGTCGGCTTCGAACCAGGACTCCCCGCGCTGGGCGACCGTCAGGCAAATGCCGTTCACGCTGATCGAAGCACCAAGATCGGAATCGGTGAGCACCCGGTCGGCTGCGATACGCACCTTGAGGGCATCGCCGAGGTCCTCAATGGACTCAACGGTTCCCTTCTCTTCGACGATGCCGGTGAACATCACGGGCTCCTGACGGCTCAGTTGGTTTCGATGGCTTCGACACTTCCGGTAGTTCGCATGGCGTACCGGATGAGCACATCTTGGCCCAGGACTCTGGATCTGACGACTTCAGCCGGTGCGTCCACTCTGATTCCGGGGCTCAGACCGCGTGGGCCCGAGCCAAGCCAGACGCCAGCCAGCAGGTAGTCAAAACGGTCGACGCATCCTGCTTCGAGGAAGGCGCGCAGCAGGGTGGGGCCGGCTTCCAAGAGAGCATGGCGGATCCCGCGTGCGTACAACTCCCCCAAGAGAGCGGCGGGATCGTGATCGGAGACGCACCACGTGGGCGCGGCGTTATCCAACACCGCAGCGGTTTGCGGAATAGGCCGACGGCCCACGACCACCCGCATCGGCTGACCGCTCGGGGGCACCGGCACTTCGCGAACGGTGAGGGAGGGGTCGTCACCAAGCACGGTGCCGGTGCCAGTAATGATTGCCTGCACCTGCGAGCGAAGTTCGTGGGCATAGTTGCGCGCAAGCGGTCCGGTCAACTGCACCCGCTTCCCGCCCTGACCGGCCACGCGGCCATCGAGACTGACAGCGAGTTTGGCCGTGATGAATGGGCGACCCCGTGCGACTGCGACCGTCCACTCGGCGTTGATCTCGCGGGCCGCGTCTTCCTCGACTCCACCGAGAACCTCGATCCCAAACGAGCGCAACACCTCCGCCCCACCCCCAGCAATCGCCGAGGGATCGTTTTGCGCATAAACCACTCGGGCAATCCCGGCATCGATCAACGCCTGGCTGCACGGACCGGTACGGCCCGTGTGCTGGCACGGTTCCAGTGTGACGATCGCGGTGCCGCCCTGCGCTGCATGACCGGCTTGCTGCAGTGCCACTACTTCGGCGTGCGCAGTGCCAGCTCCAGCGTGGAATCCCTCACCGATGACGCCGCCGCCGGAGTCGAGAAGCACGCAGCCCACCCGCGGGTTCTCTCCACGCGGAGCCCGAGGATCGATCGCCAACTCAAGCGCCCGCCTCATCCAACGGGCATCACTGTTGTCGTCCTGCTCGTCCGCGCCCATCGTGCTCATCGCGCTCATCGTGGTGATCGTGCCGCGCCGGCGGCCAATGTGCGCAACCGCTCGACGGTGGCGGCCGGGTCCTCGGATCGAAAAACCGCGGATCCGGCAACGAAGACATTGGCGCCGGCTTCGGCGCAGGATTCGATGGTCTCCGGACCCACGCCCCCATCGACCTGCACCCAGACGTCCCCGGCGGCCCGATCGGCCATGGCGCGTGCCCGGCGCACTTTGCCCAACATGTCGGACATAAAGGACTGACCACCAAAACCCGGTTCGACCGTCATCACCAAGATCATGTCGAGAGAATCTCCCAGGGAATCCAGCACGTCGATGTCGGTTCCCGGTTTCACCGCTACACCACTGCGCGCACCAGCGCTACGGATCGCCTCGCACAGCGTTCGAGGTTCGCGGGCCGCCTCGATATGGAACGTGACGCTGTAGGCGCCAGCGGTCGCATAGGCCGGGGCCCACCGATCCGGATCGTCGATCATCAAATGGCAGTCGGCTCGGATCTGCTGATCGCGGAGTAGCGGCTCGATGACCGGTAGCCCGAAAGTCAGGTTTGGCACGAAGTGGTTGTCCATCACATCGAGGTGGATCATGTCCGAGACATCGGCGATGCGCTGCACTTCGGCGTGCAAACGCGACAGGTCGGCGTTCAGCACACTCGGCGAGATCATCGGTGCATCACTCACCCGCCTAGGCTAATGGCCTCGAGCTC
>Ga0209953_1000158_pt1 | contig 26080 bp, 29 predicted proteins | sample SalPonred_H2O_MG_FD_185713 | JGI IMG/M metagenome (GOLD analysis project Ga0209953, IMG submission 185713) | Salt pond water microbial communities from South San Francisco under conditions of wetland restoration - Salt Pond MetaG... | ecosystem: Environmental > Aquatic > Non-marine Saline and...
AACTAAACACCAACGCTGACGCAATTGATGCAGCTGTCGGTGCAACAATTGTCACGTCGGCTACCCGCCCTGCGTCTCCGTGGGCTGGTCAAATTATTTATGAAACGGACACTGAAAGCACTTTTGTGTGGACGGGTTCTGCATGGATTGCTTCTGGTGGTGGTGCTTCTGTCACGGTTGCGACTACAGCCCCGGCTGGCCCTGATGAGGGTGACCTGTGGTTGAACTCCACTGAAGCGAAGATGTATGTCTACTATGACGATGGTACGTCTGCTCAGTGGGTTGCTGCTGTAGGTGGTACGGTTCCTCAGCAGGGCAAGATTTTGCAGGTTGTGTCTACAACTAAGACGGACACTTTCAGTGCGAGTTTGGCGGCGGGAGCTTTTGCCGCCATAACCGGGCTAACAGCAACAATAACGCCTTCTTCTATTGATAGCAAAATTCTTGTTTTTGTTTCTGTTAATGGCGCGGGCACTGATGGAACACCTCGCCCAATGGCGCAGTTTCGTTTTACAAGGGGCGGAACGGTGATTGGTGTGGGTGACGCCGCTGGTAGCCGGTCACTGGTTTCTAACGGTTCGAGACATTCCACGGGTGCCGGTAGTGACGTTTTGTCTAGTTCTCAAACGTTCTTGGACTCGCCTTCCACAACTAGTGCAACAACTTATGGTGTGGATATTGGGCAACTTTTTTTTGGTGCTACTTCAACAATTTATGTAAACCGTTCAGCAAGCGATACTGACAATGTTTATAACAGTCGTTATGCTTCTTCAATCACACTTATGGAGGTGGCTGACTAATGGATATTGCAGCAATCCTTACCCGCAAGTTTGACGCCGAGTGGATTCTTGACGGTGACGACTACACCGGACTCACTTGGTTGTCCGACTCACCCAAGCCCACGAAGAAAGCTCTCGAAGCCTTGTGGCCTGAGGTGCAAGCAGAAATCGCCGCTGAAGCTCAAGCGAAGATTGACGCTAAGGCTTCCGCTGTGGCTAAGTTGCAGGCTCTTGGGTTGACGGTTGAAGAAGTGCAGGTTGCTTTCGGCCTGGAGGCGTAATGGTTGCCCTTGATTTTCCTGATTCCCCTGTGGATGGTCAGCGTTTTGGTGATTTTGTGTGGGTGGATTCTGTTGGTGTGTGGGATTTTGATGTTGTTGAGGGCCCTTTTGATGTGGAGTATCTTGTTGTTGCTGGTGGCGGTGGGGGCGGAAAGAATCGTGCGGGTGGTGGAGGTGCCGGGGGCTATCGTTCGTCCGTAACAGGTGAGTCGTCTGGTGGGGGTGCAAGCGCCGAAACACCGGCGGAAATTAGCGCTGGCGCATATACAGTAACGGTAGGGGCTGGCGGTGCTGGTTCAACGGATGAAGCAATTGACGGCGCTAACGGGGCTAATTCTGTATTCTCCACAATCACCTCGGTTGGTGGTGGCGGTGGGGGCAGTCGCACTAGCCAAGCCGGTTCAGCCGGTGGTTCCGGTGGTGGTGGAAACCAAAACTCGGCCTCTTCTAACGTTGGCGGCGCGGGTACTGCTGGTCAAGGTTTTGATGGTGGTGATGGGCAGGCTGTTGAAGTTTTCCCCTATGAGGGCGGTGGAGGTGGAGGTGCCGGTGAAGCTGGCAACACTGACGGTCAGGCTAGTGGCGGTGACGGAGTTAGTTCGTCAATCACCGGCTCGGCTGTTATTCGCGCCGGTGGCGGTGGCGGTAACAACGACTCGACAGTAATTTCTGGTGGCGACGGTGGGGGTGGTGATGGTGGCACAATTAGCGGTTCAGTCAGTCCCACATCTGGTGATGTAAATACTGGAGGTGGCGGTGGCGGTGGTTTTGACAATGGGAACGGCGCTTCTGGCGGTTCTGGTGTCGTCATTATCAAGTACCCCGCAACAAAGTCTTTGACCGTGGGTGCTGGTCTCACCTCATCCACAACAACGTCCGGTGACTACAAGATTACAACGTTTACGGCTGGTACAGATTCGGTGGTGTTTGCGTAATGGTTGCTTTGGATTTCCCTGATACTCCTGCTGATGGGCAGGATTTTGGTGTGTGGGAGTGGTCGGATTCGGTGGATGCGTGGCGTTGGAATGTTGTGCCTGCCCCGTATGATTTTGAGTATGTTGTTGTTGCTGGTGGGGGAAGCGGTGGAAATGAAGTTGGTGGTGGTGGTGGTGCCGGTGGTTATCGTTCTAGCGTTACGGGTGAGGACTCTGGGGGTGGCGCTTCTGCTGAGTCTGCCCTGAGTTTGTCTGCTGGTACTTATACGGTAACGGTTGGCGCTGGCGCGGCGAGTGCGGCCACGGCTGCCAGGGGTAACGACGGTACGGGGTCGGTTTTTTCTACTGTTTCCACTGTGGGCGGTGGCGGTGGGGGAGCGCAAGACTTAGCTGGTAAGCCTGGAGGTTCTGGCGGAGGTGGCGGCCAAGGAGCTGCCTCCGGCGGGGCGGGAACGACTGGCGAGGGTTTCGCTGGTGGAGACACAATTGGAAATCGTGGTTCAGGTGGGGGTGGAGCTTCCGAGGTGGGGGCCAGTAACACAGTCATCTCAACGGGTGGTGACGGTGGTGACGGTGTTGCTTCCTCTGTCACAGGTTCTTCTGTTACTCGCGCCGGAGGTGGTGGCGGGGCTGCTGACACGACTCCCGGCGCTGGGGGCGCGGGTGGAGGAGGGGCCGGCTCAATTTCTGGGGCTAGTGCAACTGCTGGTGATGCGAACACAGGCGGAGGGGGAGGTGGATGCCGAAGTGCGTCCGGTGGGTCAATTTCTGGTGCCGGCGGTTCCGGTGTTGTTATTCTCAAGCACCCCATCGGGGCAATTTCAACTTTCGGTGCGGGATTAACATACAGTCAAACAACTTCCGGCGCATTTCAGATAACCACAATTACAGCCGGTACGGATACAATTACAGTAGGATAAGGAGCTGATTAAAATCGCACACTACGCTTTCATAAACAGTCAAAACACCGTCACCCAAGTGATTGTCGGACGTGACGAAGACGACCTCGCCCCCGGTGTAACCTCATGGGAAGACTATTACGGTGAGCGCATGGGCGAGCGTTGCCTGCGCACCTCGTACAACACCGTTGGAAACAAACACCTCGCTGGTGGTACTCCGTTCCGTGGTAACTACGCAGGTATCGGTTACAAATACAACGAAGAAGAAGATGTATTCGTACCCCCACAGCCTTACCCATCATGGATTCTCTCACCCGAAACCGTAAACTGGGAAGCACCCGTCCCCTACCCCACGGACGGTGAAGACTATGTGTGGAACGAGAACCGCAAAGAATGGGAGTTAGTGATTACAGATGAAGCTGAATAACCCAGCACCAGGACGGCCTGTAACATCACCCTACGGGTGGCGCATACACCCCATAACCAAAAAACGTGCCATGCACAGAGGCACAGACTTTGGTGGAACCTTCGACGTACTCGCAGCCGGTGACGGCGAAATCGTCCACATTGGTTGGTCACCCACAGGTGGCGGGCATGTTGTCATTATCGAACACGAACGTGACCTGTTCACCGTGTACTACCACGGGGCACACCGCACCCACCACAACAAAGGTGACCGGGTAAAAGCCGGAGAAAAACTGTACCTGTCGGGCTCAACTGGTGCCAGCACAGGACCCCATCTTCACTTCGAGGTGAGGACCAGTCGCAAATGGGGAACTGACACAGACCCTCAGCCCTACTTTGCTGAGCAAGAGCCTGCCAAGCTTGTTGCTGATGGTATTCTTGGCAAGAAAACGTGGAAAGCCATGCAAACAGTCCTCCGCAAAGAAGGCTACTATGCAGGCAGAATTGACGGAATCGCTGGTAGACTGACTGTTTCTGGGCTCCAGAAGTACATTAATGATGGGAGATTCTAATGAACGAACTTGTTACAGGTCTTAAGCAGGCCCAAAAGTATGCCAAAGCTATTGTTGCGGGTGTCGGAAGTGTTTTGACCGCGTTCAGCGCAATGGGCGCAGAACTTGGTGTGCAGGTTATCCCTGTCGAAGCACAAGCATGGGTTACCTTCCTCCTTGCCACGCTGACGGCTTTTTCTACTTGGGTTGTACCTAACGTCGACCCTGACGGTAAATAAAAAAGGCCCCCAAGGGGGCCTTTTTTCATTGGCAGCTGTCGCAGTTTAGGGCTTCCATTGGGTCTACTGGGCACGCCACGCCGCCGACAAATTCGACATTATCCATATTTAGTTCCTTTTTCACGCTAAGATTGCCCTGACGGTTAGGACAACTATGAAGATACTTTTATTGGACCTTGAAACATCACCTAATTTGGCGTATGTGTGGGGTCTGTGGAATCAGAACGTTTCGATAAATCAACTGGTCAGTTCTACCGAGGTTATCTGTTTCGGTGCCCGTTGGTACGGGCAACGTAAAGTCCACTTTAGCTCAGTCCACCATGATGGTAAAGCCAACATGCTTAAAGCTATACATGAGCTTTTAGATGATGCTGATGCTGTTGTGGGTTGGAACAGTGCGGGTTTTGATGTGAAGCATTTGTATCGTGAGTTTATTGAAAACGACATGCTTCCGCCTTCTCCGCATAAGGAAATTGATTTGTTTCGGGTAGCTAAGCAACGGTTTAGGTTCCCGTCAAACAAACTAGATTATGTGGCCCAGAAGTTGGGGTTGGGTCAGAAGGTGAAGCACAGCGGGTTTGAGTTGTGGATTAAGTGCATGTCGGGGGAAGAAAAAGCTTGGCGTGAGATGAAGAAGTACCAGATTCAGGACGTGAACTTGCTGGTGGGTATGTATGAGAAGTTTTTGCCGTGGATTAAGAATCACCCGAACCGGGCACTTATTGATGGTAGGCCTGAGGCTTGCGTGTCGTGCGCTTCAGACCATTTGCAGTCTCGCGGGTTTGAGACGACAGGTACTGGTCAGTACCGCAGGTTTAAGTGTATGGATTGTGGCAAGTGGCAGCGTGGCAGTAAGAGCGAGGCTACGAGTACAATGAGAGCTATTTAGGAGGTAATTATGTCGATGTTGTCGTCTGACGATAATCCCGGCACGTTTGGTGCTGATGAGAACCCCAAACCGCCGTCTCAGGTGGTGGATGATTTTCACGAGAACAGTGACGTGGATTCGCGTTCGGAGGCGCAACATCACACGTTGGGTCCTAACCCTAACCAGGCGGCTCCCGGTAATCACACGCATGATGGTGGTGACTCTGCCCTAATTTTGGAGGGGCAAACTATTTCTGGGTCTAGGGCTACGGATGCGTGGCGTATTTCGGTGAATGCTCTTTTGGTGCGTCTTGGGGCTACGGATAATTCCACTGCGTAATGCCTTCTAAGATTAGACAACCGACACCGGCTGAGCTGTTGCAGCTTGCCGTTGCTGAGCTTGACCAGAGTATTCACAAACCCAACATTTTGAATTATGGGGAAAAGGATTATCCTGAACAGCTTAGGTTTCATAAATCTGAGAAGCGTGGACGTTTTATTTCTGGAGGTAACCGTGGAGGAAAGACCGATGCCGAAGTCGTTGAGGCTATCTGGTGGGCAACTGATACTCACCCATATCTTAAGCGACCTCCTTCATGGGGTTCTGGGCCTGTCCAATTAAGGTTTGTCGTTGTCGACGTTGCTAAGGGTATTGAGCAAATTATTTTGCCTAAAATGAAGAGGTGGATACCACGCTCCTACCTGAAGGATGGTGATTGGTCTAAGAGTTGGGATGCAACCAACTACATTTTGACGTTTGATAATGGGTCAACAATTGATTTTGTTACTTGGGGTATGGACATGATGAAGTTGGGTGGTGTTCCTCGTCACGGAATTTTCTTTGACGAGGAGCCCCCTCAAAACATTTTTAATGAGTCGATGATGCGTTTAATTGACTACAACGGGTTTTGGGTGGTTGCGGCTACCCCAACAAAGGGTATGGGTTGGACGTTTGATTTGTTGTGGGAGCCCGCGAAAGAGGGTAAGGCTGAGGAGATTGACACGTTTACCCTGTCGGCTGAGCAGAACCCGTACATTGAGGCTGACATGGATGACATGAATTTTTACATGATGGGTATGAATAAGGAGGAGCGTGATATTCGTGAGAAGGGTGACTTTGTTGCTCGTAGTGGTTTGGTGTTTCCTGATTTTGCTCAAAACATTGAACGTTATTTAGTTGATTTTGGTCCGGGTGATGTGCCTAAGAATTGGGCGATTTACGCTTCTGTCGACCATGGTTTGAATAACCCGACAGCGTGGTTGTGGCATGCAGTGTCACCGACAGGCGATATTGTGACGTTTGCGGAGCATTACCAGTCGAACATGATTGTGTCGGAGCATGCACAGCTTGTAAAACAGCGTGAGCTGAGTTGGGGTCGTAAACCTGACTCTGTGGAGCGTATGGGCGACCCTGCGATGCGTCAACGCAACGGGGTGACCGGGACATCGATTATTCAAGAATATGCGCTCCACGGGCTTTACGTGAACGTTGAGGGCATACCCCACGATGTCATGGTCGGTATTGAAAAGATGCAAGCGTATTTCCGTCTACGCAACGACACCCGTTGGGGTCCTGACAGGCCTAAATGGGTTATTTCCCGTAACTGTGCCAACTTTATTCGTGAGCTGAAGAAACTGCGGTGGGGGTCGTACACGTCGGACAAGGTGGCGTATGACACGAACAAGCAAGAAGTTGTGCATAAAAAAGATGACCACGCTTTCGATTCGGCGCGTTATTTTGCAACAACCAGGCCTGATTTAAAACCTGTTGTTGATTCTAGTGGTGTCGAAGAAGCTCCGACTACGCTAAGATACGAGGAGTTGCTTTTAAGAATGCGAGAAGACCCCAGTGTCGAGTTCGCAGAAGATAAAGCAATGGACGAGGACGGACCTACCGTCATCGCAGGATATGGAGACTATTACTGATGAGTAGATTTTTCCTAGTGGACGCACCAGCTCTTGCCCCAGGCTCCTGCTGGTTCACCAAAACAAGTGACGGCCCGTTTATTGACACGGGTTACGACCTCAGCAAGCATGTCATTGACCGTGGACGGGTGTACATTTCTATTACTGCTCTCCGCGAAATGGCACAGGTTGCCGGACTTTTCGACGAAACAACCCCTGTTTCTGTCGAGATGAAGAAAAAAGAATGGTACGACAGGGGTTACAACGATGCAATTAAGGAGCTAAAAACTGATGCTGTCAATCATTTTGTTGAGCGTGTTCTCTCTGATTCTGCTAGCACTGCTGGTGCTGCAACATTGGTGGAACCAACAAACAACCACACAGCTGCTGGAGCAGCAGTCCCAGACGTTGCAGACGCAACAGCAGGAGCACCACAAGACGGTGCAAGCGTTGACGAAGTTGAACGAGAAAGCGCAAGCGTTGGTAGCGTCAAGCGACCCGCTCGCGTTTCAACAAATTCAAGCGATGACGCAAACTTTAGATTATAGTGGTTACCAGGACTACGACCCATCAGACGAAGCGGAAGCTGAGAGAATCGCAGCCAGGAACCCTAACCTTGCAGCAGGAGACGACTTAGATGCCCAAGACGCCCGACAGTTATTCGCTGAACTCACTGGAGTTGACCCAGAGTTCTACGGTAATTAAATTACCTGAGGACGGGCTAAACATTGAGAAGTACCGTGAAAGCGAGGAAGCTCGTAAGCTTGTCGCTTGGGTACAGTCTGAATGGTCTAAAGCGAAAACTTCTCGTAGTCAGAAGCAGTTGCAGTGGTTTAACAACATGTCCATGTTTTATGGGCACCACTGGGTAGAGCAGACTCGCGGTAACTTCCCCGAGGATTTTAAGGACAAATTGTTTACCCCGCGTAAGCCTTACTACCACCAGCGGAAAACCATTAACCGTATTCGGTCTTATGTGCGCTGGGAAATGTCGAAGATGCTGTCGTCATTCCCCAGCGCTCAAGCCATTCCTGCGTCCAGTGAGGACGAGGACCAGCGGGCTGCGTTTGCGGCTGAGCAAGCGTGGACTTCGATTAGTGAGTCTAAAAAATTGCGTAGCCACATGTCGAGGGCTATTTGGTGGACAATTGTTACAGGTAACGGTTTCCTAAAAACTCATTGGGACCCAACCTGTGTCGATAAAGTTTCTGGCGAGATGGGAGACATCAAGTATGGGCACGTTACGCCGTTTCACCTTTTTGTTCCAGACATCCGCGAACAGGACATTGAGGACCAGCCGTTTGTCATTAATGCGTATACGAAGACGGTGGAGTGGGCTGAATACTATTTCGCAAAAGAACTTAATGGAATTAAGTTGGCTCCTAGTACTTCTAGTGCTAACCAGATTCTGGACGAGGCTTATCTTAACCTTGGCCAAAGCAAAGCACCAGACAGCGTTATTGTTTACGAAACTTGGGTAAAGCCCGGAGCAACCAAACTTCTCCCCCAGGGCGGTGTCATTATCAGCATTGATGACATCCTCATCAGCGTGTACCGGGACGGTTTCCCCTACGGACACGGCATGTACCCGTTCACCAAGTTCGAGCACATCCCCACCGCAACGTTCTACGCTGACAGCCCCATTGTGGACCTGTCGCAGCTCCAGAAAGAATACAACGGGCTCCGTTCCGAAATTTCTGAAGCCGGACGCCGCATGGCTAAGCCCCAGTTGATTGCACCGATGGGTTCGATTGTTCCCTCCAAGCTGACTAACGAGCCCGGTCTTGTCATTCAGTACAAGCCCGGTATGGCACCGCCCCAGCCGTTGCCTCTGTCGCCTCTGCCCCAGTACTACTTGGACCAGCAGGACCGTGTGCTGACTGACTGGATTGATATTTCTGGTGAGCGGGAAGTGTCGAGAGGTGACACGCCTCCTGGTGTGACTTCCGGTACAGCTATCTCGTATTTGCAAGAGGCATCGAACCAGTACTTGACCCCGCAATACCAAAGCATTGAAGACGGTGTGGAGAAGATTGCTACACAAACCATTGAGTTGTTTGTGCAGTATGTTGACTTGCCCCGTAAGATTCGCACTATTGGTGCTGACGGTGCGTTCGACACCATGCTCCTCAAGGGTGCTGATGTTGCTTCCGGCACAGACATTCGTATTGAGACTGGCTCCAGCTTCGCCAAATCTAAGGCGGCTCAGGAAGCCCGTGTGATGGACATGTTCGCTGTGGGAATTATTGACCAGCCGACAGCTGTACGCATGCTTGAGGTTGGTGGTGTTCAGAAGGTTATGGACACGATGAACGCTGCGGAGCGTAAAGCTCAGCGCGAAAACATCAAGATGAAGATGCTTACGGAAGAAGAAGTTGAGATGAACCGTATGCAGGTCATGGAAGAGCTTATGGCTAGTTTGCCGCCTGAAGCGATGGAAGACCCTGAGATTATGGCTCAAATTGAGAACATGCCTGCCCCGCCCGTGATTTCTGTCGATGACTTTGATGTGCACGAGGTTCACATTGAAACGCACAACAAGTTCCGTATGTCTCAGGAGTATGAGATTTTGTCTGACGAAATTAAGGCACAGTTTGCTGAGCATGTGTCGATGCATGAGCAAGCTCTTCAGCAGAAGATGATGGCTCAGGTGATGGCAGGTCAGCCTCCGCAAGCCGGGGACGCTGAGGGTGGTCCTCAGCAGGGTCCGGGTGCTATGATGGCTCCTAACGGGGCTGTACCGGATATGGCTCCTGAACAAACTCAAGGAGTATAGCCATGCCAGATTTTGACGCAATTTATGGGCCGACACCCCAACTGGAGTTTCCCCCTACCCGTCACTATGGGCGTAAGACCGTTGCACAGCTTAAGACTGAGATTCAGGATAAAGATGACACGACTTACACCAACAAGGTAGTTAACGACATGACATATAACGATGTCGTTTTCGCAATTAGAGTTACCCCAGACCCCGAATAGGGTTATTGGGGAAACAACATAACTAAATACAGTACAATAAAATCCGTTAATAGCTAGGGCCTCACTGGGAGGTACGGCGATAAGGAGAACGAAATGGACGAAACTACAGGTACAGAGACAGAAACCTCGACGGAGGTTGTGGATTCTTCAGGGCCAGTAGAGGAAACAACTGAGCAGCAAACTTCCGGTGACACTGGAGGGAATCCTGCTTGGGATTCATTGCGTTCAAAACTCGACCCTGTTAGCTTCCATAACATTCAGGACGACCTTAAGACCTTTGACAAGAATGCGGAATCCCGCATTTCTTCGTTGAACCAGCAGCTCAAACAGTACAACGAGTTGGGTTCACCGGAGCAGTTGCAGAACTATGCAACTATTGCTCAAAGACTCGATACGGAACCTGAAGTTATCTACAACGCTTTAGGTGAATTCCTTAAGCAAAATGGTCGACTACCGGAAACACAGCAGGAAATGCAGGACGCGGTAGATGAAGAGGAAACTACAAGCGGGAACGACGAAGCACCTGTCGACCCACGTCTAGCCCAACTGGAACAGCAGACTCAGCAAATGCAAGAGTTTCTGTCCCAGCAGGAGCAGATGAGGGTTCAGCAGGAAGCGGATGTCGCTCTTGGACAGGAAATCGACGAACTCAAACAAGCACACCCGGACTTTACGGAGGACGATGTGCGTGAAGTTTTGATGCGGGCGGCGTTTCAACTTCAAAGCAACGGAAAGGCAGCCAAACTGTCAGATGTTGCTCAAGAGTACGTAGATAAGACAGTAAACCGAATTCGCGCAGTACCGCGACCAGGAGATTCGGCCCCAAGATTGCTGCCCACATCGGGTGGTATGCCTGGAGGACAGCAGGCACAACCACTCGGGAAGTTGTCGAGAAACGATGTGCAAAGTCTCATCGCCTCGTCAATTGAACAGGGCCGGTAGTTTAAAGGTTTAGTCTCCTTTCAACAACGAAAGGAAAGACAATGGCTGCAACACTTGCAACTATTGAGTCATATCTCAAGGAGGTGTACCAGGGACGCATCCGCGAGCAGCTTAACGATGAAATCGTTGCGCTGAAGCGTATTACTCGCAGTGGCTCTGGTGTCACCAACGAAGTTGGCGGAAAGTATGTTACTTTCCCCATTCACACTCGCCGTAACAGCGGTATCGGGTCTCGTTTCGAGTCCGAGGCACTTCCTACCCCCGGTCAGCAGGGACACGCTGCCGCTCGTGTGGGTCTGAAGTACGCATACGGTGGAGTTCAGCTCACTGGTCAGGCTATTAGCCTCTCCGACACTGACGCCAAGGCTTTTGCTAAAGCTTTGGACAACGAGGTCGAGGGTCTGAAGAATGACCTTAAGAAGGACATGAACCGTCAGGTTTACGGTTCTGGTAACGGTGCCATTGGTGTCGCTACCGGAGCTAACACGGGTGCTGTTGCTCCTGTGGCTGACGCTCGTCTCTTCCAGATTGGTATGGTTGTTGACACCCAGACTGGTACCACTGTAGACAACACTGGTTTGATTGTTGCCTCTGTGGACCTGACCCCTGGTGCTAACACTGTTACCTTCACCACTACCCCCGGTACCTCACTCGCCTCTGCTGACATTATTGTCCGTTCAGGTTCTGGTGTGGCTTCTGGTGGAAACCGTGAGCTTACTGGTCTCGCTGCAATTGTCAGCGACTCTGGAACGCTGTACAACATCGACCCCTCGACTGAGCCTGAGTGGAAAGCATCCGTTGACGACAACGGTGGAACCCCTCGCGCCCTGTCGGAGAGCCTGATGATTAAGATGACTGACGCTATCCGCACTAAGGGTGGCTCCACGACTCTGATTCTTCAGTCGCTCGGTGTTCGTCGTGCGTACTTCAACCTTCTGTCACAGTTGCGTCAGACCGTGAACACCCAGGAATTCACTGGTGGTTTCTCTGGTCTTGCGTTCACCACCGACAACGGAGAAATCCCTGTCGTGGCAGACACCGATGCACCGCTCAACAAACAGTGGTACATCAACGAAGACGCTCTCACGTACTACCGTGACGAGGACTGGCACTTCATCGACAAGGATGGTTCGATGTGGAAGCAGGTTCGTGACTCCAACGGTGACTACGACGCATACTACGCTCGCATGGTTGAATACCACGAGCTTGGTACTGACCGTCGTAACAGCCACGGTCTCGTGGACGACATTACTGAGGCCTAAACCCCCTCGCCAGATTGATGGCCCAGCCCCTATAATGGGGTTGGGCCATCATCATTTTTAGGAGTTTTCGTGGAGTTTGAGTATCCGTTTTACGCAACAAGTACTCTCCTGCCGGAGGGTTTGTCGACGGACGATTATCGACACGAGTTTTACCGTAATAACCGTTATATGGGTATTGAGCAAACTTATACGGTTGCGGGTGGTACTGCTGGGACTCAGCCGACGTTTAGTGGCGACCCGCTGTTTTCAGGTAAATACGTAATTTTGGGCAGCATTATTCATTTTGAAATTCAAGTTGATTTTGACAACATTCTTACGTTTGGTACAGGTCAGTATTACGTGACGCTTCCGTTTGCGTCAAAGTATGCCTACATTTTGCGGGACGGTTGTTTGCACGATGGTGCTATCCAGTATCATATTTCTGGGCATGTAAATGCGGGGTCGGACGAATTGCAGCTTTTCAGCTCTGATAAAGTAAGTAGCAGCGTACAGGATGTGGCTTTTACTTCTTCAAACCCCGTAACTTTGACTACAACAGATAATTTTCACATTGCCGGTACATATATTGTGGACGACACCGTTTAGGAGGCACCATGCAAGACAAAATCCTTTTCTATCGTTCCGCTTCAGAGCTTCCTGACGGCCTGTCGCTTGCCGATTACGAGTACCGTTTTTACCAAGACAACGCCGGTAAAGAGCTAATTACTGTCGAAATCGAGAACCTTGGTGATGGCAACGCGATTGTGTGGGACGCTGCCGAGAGTGCTTGGAAAAACGGTGCTGGGGCTGTAGGTCCTGAAGGTCCTGAGGGTCCTGAAGGTCCTCAAGGACCTCAGGGTATCCAAGGAATTCAAGGCGAGACTGGTGCTACCGGCGCAACTGGTGCAACTGGTCCTCAAGGACCGCAGGGAGACACGGGACCTACCGGACCACAGGGACCGCAAGGTATTCAGGGTATTCAAGGTGAGACGGGGGCTACAGGCGCTACAGGAGCCACTGGACCGCAAGGACCCCAGGGAGACCCCGGTGTTGTAGCCGCCACAGCCCCCATTTTGTACGACAGTGGAACGCAAACAGTAAGTTTGGACTCTGTGACATGGGGACAACTAGCGGGCGTATAAGCTAAACTAACAAATATGGAAACATATTTAGGACAAGCCCCCAACGTATACAACCCCGACCTCGGAGAGTTCGTCCGGGAAGACCACATGCACCTTGCACAGGTGCTCAAAGACCTCAAACCTACCTACAACCTGGTGTACGTGCCCGTCAAAGACCGCACAACCCCAGAAGAAAAACAAAAACCGTGGGCAATCCTCGACAAGCCAGATAATCTACCTGAATATGTGGTGCGTTACCTGTCGGAGGAGGAAATGAAGCAACCGCATAAGGTTTTGGCGTGGCTGTTTGACGGGGATATTGTGCGTCACGGGGCGGATAACATCCTAAAACGTATTGAGGCGGAGGAGAATGCCAAAAAACTTCTGGATTTCAAAAGACAGGAAGATGATTTAGAAGATAGACTTGACCACATAGAATTTCTTGCGAGCGGGGGACGGAACAAGCTCCATACAGTCACTCACAATGGAAAGAAGTTTGAGCGATGACGTATAGTTCCCCCACTAAAACCGTTGGCGACGTACAAAGCCAGGTTAAACGTGTTTTCGGTGACGAGTCTGGTGTCCAGTTAACGAATAATGATATTACTCGTTGGATTAACGAGGCCCAAGTTGATATTGCTAAGCAGAACCAGATTTTGCAGACGACAGCTACGTTGCCTGTGACGGGTGGTACTGCCACGTATTCGTTGACCTCAATTACCCCACGTATTGATACTCTTGCGTCTTTGCTGTTGGATGGTCGGCGTGTCGGCAACATTCCGATTTCTCAGGCGGAGGAGTCTATTTCGTTGGCTGACCCTGAGGGTACTGAGACGGGGGCTCCCCAGTTTTGGTACGCATGGGGTGGGGATATTACGTTTTGGCCTAAACCGAATAAGAATTACACGATGACGATTCGGTATAACGCCCAACCTACCGCTGTGTCGACTACTGCTGCTGATGTTTTGGCTGTCCCGGATGAGTGTTTTACTGACGTGTGTAACTATGTGTTGATGCGTGCTTATGAGATGGATGAGAACGCGGAGATGATGGCGGTTAAGCAGGCTGAATATAGTACTTCTGTTGCGGAGCGTGGCGAGCAGGAACGTCTGGCAGCCACCATGACTTACGAGACTAATATCACGTTCGAGCTTATTTAGGAGCGGCTATGCCAGGTTCACCAATTCAGGTGGGGCCGTTCGTCGGGGGCCTTAACACGTTCAGTGACGCTACCGCTATTGCGGATAATGAGCTTGTTGTTTGCGAAAATTTCGAATTGGACCTTGATGGTTCGTTGAAGTCGCGTCCTCCGATTGAGGATTTGGGTATTGATTTTCCGTTGCAGGCTACGGGGGATATTGAGTTTTTGGGTGTGTTTAAAATATCAAGTACGGTGTCGTATTTGATTGCTTCGGATGGTTTGAGTAAGACGTATTACTTTAACGGGACCGCTTGGGTTTTGATTACAGATACGATTGCGGCTGCCGGGTTTGTACAGTTTGATGACAAAGCTTGGTTGACGGCACCTGTCGGGTCTGCAAACCCTGGCGGGTATTGGACTGTTTCTGGTGGGTTTACCGCCGACAGTAACATGCCTAAAGGTAATCTGATTGTGACGTTCAAGGACCGCTTGTGGGTTGCCGAAGGTCAGGACAGCACCAACGAGGGTACCCGGTTGTACAGGTCTCGTACTATTGCTGACCCGTCCTTGTGGCAGGTTACAAACGACTTTATTGATATTGGTGTGGGTGACGGTCAGAACATTGTGCAGCTGGTGGTGTACTTCAACACGTTGATGATTTTCCGTATCAACTCTGTGTACGGTTTGCAGTACACGTCTGACCCTGCCGCAGCCACAGTGTCTTTGATTCTGCCTACGGTGGGGTTGAGTTCCCGGTATGCGATTACCCAGTTCGAGTCGTACATCTACTTTATGTATGACGAAAAGGCTTACGAGTTTACGAACAACCGAGCAGCCCAGATTAACGTGAAGACACCGTTTAAGTCGACGGTGACGACAGGGTTCCACAACAACTATGCGGTGTCCGAGTTTAACCGCCGTATTATTTTCACCTATTTTGACCAAATGTTTGTGTACAGTTTGCAGACTCGTTCGTGGACGCAGTGGAAGTCGACTGTGTACGGTTCGTTGTGCAAGATGGCGTACAGGGCTAACGACCAGGACAAGTCCATTGTTTTGACACACAAAAACATTGAGGTGCCTGCTGGGGGTTCTCGTGCAGCCCAGTTGTTGCAGATTACTGACGAGTACGATTCTGTCGAGGAGTCGATGGAATGCCAGATTCAGACAAAGAACTTTAACTACCAGGCCAGCTCCATTTTTAAGCGGTTGTTCTGGTGGGGTTTGGATGCTTCGTTTAAGGGCACTGTCGAAGGTACCGCCGTTCCCATCACCCAATCGTTTACTGTGTCGTGGCAGACCCTGTTCGATAACGAAACATGGGGCTCCATGCTGGCCTACACCTGGGGTAGCCCCCAGTCCGGGTCACCACCCATCACCACGACAGTAACCGAATCAGCGGTGACATTCCGTCGTATCTTCGTAAAGTTCCTTAAATCGCTCCGATTCCGGCAAATCTTTTACCGCGTCAAATTCACCACCAACGGTGCTTCTGACCAGGCCCCTGTTAGACTATTCTCACTAACAACGTATGTAAATCCGAAGCAAACAGTGACCAAGGAAATTTCATAATGAACAGGTTTCGTAAAGAATATAGCGGGCCTGCTCAAGGCGGTGGCGGATTCAACCCCTATGGTGCCGGAAAAAAGCATTACGGGAGTGGACGCCCCATGCCAACTGTTGGTAAAGTAACTAATAAGGGCGGATACAAAAAACGTGATGTTAAGGCAGCCGCAAGGCGTGACGCTTTAATGAGGAGACTTTCATAATGGCCCAAAAAGTGTGGGATACAAAAAATCCCAAACCGAAGAGCGAACGTAAGTCTTTGACGCCTTCACAAAAATCTTCAGCTAAGGCTCGTGCTAAAGCTGCTGGTCGTCCGTACCCCAACCTTGTTGACAACATGGCAGCTGCCAGGGGTAAAGCTATACAGAAAAGGCTCAAATAATGTACCGGGACAAATCTAGTATGGGTAATCGTCTTGCTCCTCAGAAGGGAAAGTATGAAGACGAGGAAATGAAGAAGAAGGCTCGTGAGCGGGCTATGATGAACCGTCTGTCGTCTATGCCCGGTAGGGCCTCTTCTTAGGAGTTAGTATGCCTGTTGGACCCAATGGAGAGCGTTTGCCTTACCCTGGCGAGCTTGGTTATGGTGAGCCCCCGAACCGTCGCAGGACGGCTCCTTATGGTGGGGATATTCCTTCGCCTCGGCAGATGTCTCCTGAGCGGGCTCGTATGGACAATATGAGTGCTGCTCAGTTGCAGGCGATGATGGATGCTATGCAGATGCGTAGTCCTCAAGAGATGCAGCCTGATATGGGTAGTACGGTCCCTGGTGAGGGTATGAATCGTCCTGCTCCTGATATTAATGATGCTGTGTTTGGTCCTGACCGGGAGCGTTTTGACATTGTGGAGTTTATTACTAATCTTCTTAGAGGTGGCCGGTAATGGTTAATACAACTACTCTTGCAGGTGTTTTGGCTGCTTCTCGAAGAGGCGAGCCGCCAGGACAAACGAGAAGTATTAGAAGCTCGGGCTCCCCTGCCGCTGAAAGACCTACAGTTACTAGGGGTTCCGGTTCTCCTATTAATGAAAGGGGTTCTTACACTCCTGTAAGCCGTACAACTACTACTCAAACGCAACCAAACATCGAAGCTACGCCAGCACCTGCCCCCTCACAAGCACCCCAACCACGAGCACCACTCAACTGGCGTGACGCAGCATACAACGCACAAATCGCATCAATTCAACGTGCCCTAGCAGACTTCGAAACAGGAGCCACCACCCGTGGCGAACGATACGGACAAGACTTTACGACAGGTCTACAACGTCTCGGCTACCGCCCCGCTGAAGGCTTCCAGGCAATGCCTAATGTTCTCGAACAACTCGACCAACCCCAGCCTATGGCTAGAGCACTGTCGGCTGGCGCTGAAGGTGCCCCCGCAGTTGCAGTACCCCCCGTGTCAGGTGCTTTCGACATTGAAGGCGAGTTTGACCCGTACAGTGCGGCAGCCCGTGGTACCCGTAGTACTCGTGATGAGTTTGCTGGTCGTGGGACTCTCCGCTCCTCTGACTTTGCTCGGACATTTGGTGAGTTCCAAAACCGTTTGAACCAACAGCTTGAGGCTATGGAGACGGCTCGTACACGGTTTGGTCAGGATTTGGCTACTGAGGTTGCTCAGCAGCGTACTCAGGCTCAGGAGCGGCAGCAGGCTGCTCAACGTGATGCGATGATGAGGGCTGCTATGGCGGCTGCGGGGGGTGCTGGTTTCTAATGGATAGACCTGTTCTTAAAATTGAGTCGGGGCAAACCCCTCCGCCGCCTCCCACTACGCCTCCTTGGTTAGAGCGAGAGACGGGCCTTCCCGCCGTTATGCGTAATTTGGGTCAACAAGCTAGTCAATCTAATTTGCTGTTTGGTGCTCCACCTCCTGGTACTCCTAGAGAGTCAAGTACTATTCCACAACTTTTAAAAAGTTTCTTTACGGGTATGCCTGCGGAAACAATAGGCACCAGCCCTAGCCCGGACTCAAGCGTGTCTCAAACTCCTATGTTTACAGATGGTCGAGTTATGGACGCAATACAAGCCGGTCAAATGGACACTGGACAAATCCCTTACGCTTCAGCAGGCGGGCAAGCTGGACCTACGAGAGCAGATATTGCGGCTCAAATTGCTGCTCAGCTTGGTATAGGAACTGGTGGTGGGGGCGGGGCTGCACGCCCTGATTTTTCTGCCTACCGGGCTGCTTTAACTGACCAGGCACAGCAGATTAATGCTCAGATTCAGGCGATGTATAACGCTTTGGGTGAAGAAGCTGGTGCCAATGTGGGCCGTATTCAGGACATTTATGGTGGGGCTTCTGAAGGTATTGGTGACGTTTACGGTAGTGCTATCGGTAATGTCGGTGACGCTTACGGTTCTGCACAGCAACAGGCGGCTGACCAACTTGCCCGTCTGGGTATTGAGGAGGCTGCTCCTGCTGTTATTAACCCTATGGCTTTGTCGCAGGCTGAGGCCATCAGCCAACTTGAACAGGGCCAGGCTGGTGGTCAGGCTGCTACTGAACGGTTTGGTTCGGCGGCTTCTGGGTTTGGTTCTCAGATGGCTCAGGTTGCACAGCAGCAGGGTACTGAGATGAACACCGCTGTGTTGAATGCTTTGCAGAACCGTTTGATGGATTCTCTTGCCGCCGAGCAGTCTGGTGGCGGGGGAGGTGGCGGAGGCGGTATGAGTGTTTCTGACCAGCTGCGTTTGGCACAGTACGCTGATGAGGTATACAACCGAGATGTCCTTGGGCAACTGCCTCTGGAGGAACGCCAGTTTGCTTTTGAGCAAGCTCAAGCAGCCGCTGACCCCCTAAACAGGTTCTTAGCTGATTCTCAAGAAAGAATTATTGAGTCGCTATTCCCTTCAGGGGGCGGTAGAGCAACCGCTTCGCCTGAAGAATTGGTACAATCTGAAGTAGCAGCGTACCAACAACTTAGGCAAGCGCTTGGGCTTGGCTAGCAGACGGGAGTTAATATGGCTGAACAGCCTCCTAGCTCCGACAGGTTTAGCGATTACGTAAATCTTTATTATTCTCAGCTGACTGGCGGGCAGAAGCAGCCTACTGGTGAGCCTATAAAGTTTCCCGAGCTTCCGGCACCTAAGCAGGAGCTTGGTTTCTTGGGCCGCACTGTCGATATTTTGTCGCGTCCTATGCGTATTATTAGCAACCCGGCAATGAAAGCTGTCGAGCTTCCAGAGCGTATGGACAAAGTTCAAGAGCTTCGAGCGGCTGGTGATACAGAAGCTGCGACTAAGGAATCTTTGTCTGCTGTGGGTAGTTTGTTGGCGTCTCCGTTTACTGGTTTCTTTTCTGATGACCCGTCTAATAAACCGTATTGGTCTGACATTATTGAGCGCCAGGCTGATGTGGTTAATCGTAATGACCCTAATTATGTTGATGTTGCTAATAACGTAAACCCTGTAACTAAGGGGGCACTTGGTTTTGTCGGGGATGTGGCTTTGGACCCGTTGTGGTTGGTGCCGGGGGGTTGGGCTGCCAAGGGAGCACTAACCGCCGCTAAAGAAGGGCCTAAGTTTACTAAGGGTGCTTTGCAAGCTATTGATGTTCCGGGCGCGGTAGCCCGTAAAGAAGTACCTGAAGCGGCGATGTTGCCGAGTATTACGGGTGCCCCTAGTTTGGGTGTGTCGGACAGCATTATGGCTCGTACCGCACCTAAATACAGTTTAACTGTCGACGGTAAGACGATGCCTCAGAAGTTTCCGACACGCGCTGCGGCTGAGGAAGCTGTTGAGAAGATGCGAGCTAAGAGCAAAAAGCCGTTGGTGGATATTGAAACGTTGCCGGATGGACGAGTTTTCCGGGGTTCTAAGGGTTACAAGATTGCTCCGTTAACTGTGGCTGATACTTTCCCGGCTGCCCAGGCCGCTCAGAAGGTGTCGGACGATTTGGTGGAGAACGCTGCTAAAGGGGCGGCTACCAGTAGTGAGACGGTTATCAAGTCTTTGCAAGAAATCATTGACGGCAAACAGATTGTTATTGGTGGTAAAGAGGTTGGGTTGAAGGGCGAACTCAACTCGTTCTTTAACTCGCTATCGAAGATGGTGTCTAAGCCCGCTAAGGCCGGTCAGGCTGCTAAGGCGGGTCGACCTAAGTCATATAAGGCGTGGGTGCCCGCGTTGAAGAGTGACCCCAATTTGTCGAAAGCACGTATTAAGATTCCTCAGGGCAGTGTGTTGGCGGGGCCGTTTGGTCGTGAGGCAACACTGGATAATGTGTTGAACGTTTATGAGAAGACTCGTAGTCCTGAGATTAAGCAGACTATTGAGAAGTTGTTGTTGCAGCCTGCGTATGCGAAGTATAAGGCTGGTTTGACTGCTGGTAAGAGTGTTGACCTTATTGGTAATGCGGCTACTCCGACAGCTCTTATGGAGGAGGCTACTGAGGCTTCGGTTGCGGCGACTATTGTCCGTAATTTGAAGAACTTGGATGATGCGGAACGTGCTCGGGGTACGGCGTTGTTGGGCGAGGAGCTGTTTGCTAATTTGCAGACGTTTGGTCCTAAGGAGATGACTAAGTTCCTGGACGAGATGGATGTTATTTTGAAGCAGACTGGCGCGATTGATGCGTTGGGTCCTGTGAGTGATGCTTCGTTGACGGGTCGTATGTTGGGGTTGTTTGGTATTGACCAGGCTACTCGGTTGGAGGCTGCTGCTACGGTTGCTCGTAATGTGCAGGATATTCCTCGGGCCACACCGGAGAGTACGTTAAAGGCTGCTGAGAATGTTAGTGAAAGTGTCCGTGTTGAAGAGGACATTATTCAGGGTCTAATTAATAACAATTATCCTGCGGATAAAATTAATTTGCGTGGTGGTAAGGGCCGTGAAAAGAGTTTGTTTGCGGCTATTTTGGAAACTCTTGAGAACGTGCTTCCAGGTATTACTAAAAACAAGTTGGACCCTAGCCCTGACGTTTACCCTCATGTGTCGAAGACGGGTGTCAAAAACACTAAGCCTAGCTATGGTGCTGGTGTAGGCGTTGTGCCTAAGATTCCTAATACGTACTTTCAGTTTGATTTGTTTGTGAACATTGCTAAGCACATCGATAACAATTATTTCCGCTCTGTCGGGGACACCCCGGCTGTTTTGAAAGACCCGTCAGGCAAGCTTTTCCTGGGTGAGAAGTTGGCTCGTGAGAAAGAGCGTTTGGTGTTGACGGCTATGGAGGTGGCTGAAAAGTTTTACATTGGTCGCGGTATTCCGATGACTATGGATTTGGATGGTGTGTTTACTAATTTGCGGTTTACTCAGGCTTACCGCGAGGTAGCGGAACAGCTAAAGGTCCTGACTGGTTCGCCTAATGGTGACAGGTTTTTGACACTGGTTTTCTTTAACGGTCAGGGTGGTATGGCTCCGACACAGTTTATGGAAGCCATTTCTAAGGTGTTGGCTGGCGGTACCCGTGAGGAAGTTAAGGCGTTACTGACGGCTAGTAAGTCTCGTGTTGGTAAGGATATTAAGAAGATTAATTTCTTGGCTCGTGACAAAAGTGTTGCTCGCATGGGAGGCACTTCGTTTAAGAGTTCTACTGTGACAGATAATCTTACGGATGCAATTGTGGCGGCTGGAGATGACCTTGCCCGTGTTGCTAAGGAAAACGCAGACCAGTACTTAGGTAGAAGTATTGAAGAAGGTAAAGTTATTGCCGCCGCAGTATCCGATGTGATTCTGTCATTGATGAACAGCCCTACAGAGTTTGCTACTGCTATTCGTGCTGTGGCTTACTCGGGTCAGATTGTGCAGGATTTTGCTAAGCCGATGAATGCTACCCAGTTGGGTACTACGATTGCGGCGGGTACTGTGAAGTCTGGTTTGGGTGACGAGATTACTAAGAACGCTAAGCTCGTGGATGATGTGGTTCAGGCTTCCACTAAGAATGACACAAAGGCTACTGCTAAGGCTTTGGCTGACCTGTCGGATGATGCTGCTGAGACTTCTAAGAAGATGATGTATGACGGTTACCGTGTGGCTGAGGATATGCGGGATGGTCGTAGCCCTTACCGTGACGAGTATTTCCAGGATGTACTGGATGAGTTTGAGTTGGGTTCGGTTCGTACTCCCGACAGGATTGCTACTGAGGGACGCGGCACTGTTGTGTCAATGGCGTTAAAGATTATGGACCCTACCCGCAGATTCTTTGACGCAAAAGCTGGTATGCATACTCGTGAAATGTTGTGGGGTTCTAGGCTTTTCTTTGGCAGTGGGAACAAAATGGCGCTACTAAGTAAGCCTTTCCTTAAAAGCCTCAAAAACATTATGCGTAACGATGATTATGCTAAGCCACTTGTTGAGGGTGGTAAAGAGAGTGTGCTTCAGCGGGCTTTTAAGAATGTGCAGGCTGGTACTAAGTCTCCTGAGGGCACAGCGTTGCGTAAAGCTGAGGATGATTTGCGCCCAATGATGGCTCAGTTCTTTGACCAAAGTGATACCCTGCAAAACATTTTGTTGGGTAATGCTTTCTTCCGTACCGGCGCGGGACGCGAAGCCATTAACTCGGTGCTGGACTACAACGCAGTGTTAGGTAAGTCCGGCAGTGTGTCTAAGACGCCGCCGTCTGGTGTTTTCTTTGACGAGGACTTGGCTGTGAAAACGGCTACTGCCAGGGCTGTAGAAAATGGGCGTAAAGTACCTACACCTGAAGAGATTAACCAGGAGCTGTTTAATCAGTGGAAGACCTGGGATGTTGAAGACCCTATTGGTTTTATGTACGCCATTAACCGGGCTATGGTGCAGCTGTCGTCTGAGGTGTCGTTTGTTACCTCGTTTAAACAAAAGGCTATGGAATTAAGTCTTGCCAGCACTAAACCCCAGTCTGGTTTTGTAAAAATTGTTCCGGGCGAGAAGAGTAGGTACGGTAAGTTCCTGGGCGACGAGCCCCTGTACATGGACAAAGACGTGGCTGAAATGTTTAACGCCATCGACAACTTCGCCAGCTCCAGTAAGCAGTTTGAGGGTGGGTTTGGGCGTTTAACCCGCACCGTTATTGACCCGGTAACCGACACATGGAAATACGCTATTACGCTGCCCCGTCCCGGTCACCACATCCGTAACATGGTGGGTGACTTGACGTTGACGTTCTTGGCGGAGGGAACCATTGGTAGTGTTGCGGCTTCTACCAAGGCTTGGCAGATGATGGCTTTCCGTGGAAGTTACTCGGACATTGACATGGCTAAGGCTTTGACCCGTAACGGAATTACCGATATTCCGAAAAACGGCACTGTCATATCTAGTGGTGAACTGGGTTCTTTTACTGCCGAGGAAATTTTTGACAAACTATTCTTGGGTAAGGGTATTCTGATTCCTGCCCGCCAGCGTGAAGGTTTGATGAACCGACAGGGGTTCACAAATGATGCGGGGCTGTTGGATGACGACCTGGTGTCTAACACTTTAAGTCGTACATTGGAGACGGCTGCTGGTGTTGTGAACCCGTTGGCTCTTCGTGGCGGAAAAATTGAGGATGCGGTTCTTAACTTTGCTGAAGGCCGTGACGCTTACGTGCGTATCCAACACGCTATGCAAATGCTGGAGAAAGCCCAGAAGGGCATGAAGTTGACTCGTGGTTATGGCACCACAGTTGACCCTAAGAAAATTTCGCAAGACGAGTTGTTTGATGTGATTGCGGAGCGCGTGTCGAAGTATCACCCTGACATGGCTACGTTGTCGATTCAGGAAAAGAAGTACCTGCGTCGTATTATGCCGTTTTATCACTGGAACCGTGGTGCTATTCAGGCGGTAAGTGAGACGTTGTTGATGAACCCTGGTCGTGTGGTGGCTTTGAACAAGGCTTCGTATAACATTGCGGTGGCTGCTGGTATTAATCCTGACTCGTTGTATGACCCGTTCCCTGATGACCAGTTGTTCCCCAGCTTTCTCCAGGACCAGATGGAAGGCCCGTTGTTTGAGGCTGATGGTAGGTATTATGGGTTCCGGCCAGGTATTGCATCATTCGATGTGATGAACCAGTTTGCAAGCGGTAACCCCATCGACACAGTGCTGGACAACGCTAACCCGTTGTTTAAGATTCCAATTGAGCTGATGACTGGTACGCGTCTGGGCACGCAGTCTCGTATTCGTGATTACAGTGACTACATTGACTCCAACATTCCTGGCTTAAACTATGCGGCTAACATTTCAGGTCAGAGTGTCACAGGTTCGTTGTACAGTTTGCTTACCCGTGGTGGAATGGACCCGCAGTACCAGTTCGAACTGGGTAATAAGGATTCTAACGACCAACTTATCTCCGCACTTAACTGGTTGACGGGTATTGGTTTGACGGATTACAGCCGCCCCAGTTACATTAGATTTGCAGAGATTGAGCAGCAGCAAGAGAACCGCGAAGACAGAGGCTTTTAATGTCATGACTCCTGAACAGGCATCCCAGTTCCTTATGGATTACGGCCCAATTATTTGGACCGTATTTTTAATTACGGTAATTGTAGGAACTTTAATTAAGATTTGGCCCTTTATTTCTAAGGTTGTACACACCATCGACATTATTTCTGAGCTTCCCGACAGGTTGGACAAAATAGAGGCACGCCTTATGGGTGTCGAGCACGAGGTTAAAACTAATAATGGTTCAAGTATTAAAGACGCAGTGAAGCGTATTGAGGACCATTTAAACAAGATATAAATAGTGCTCCCCCAGTTAGGACGGTAACTGGGGGAACAATAAAGCTTATCACAGCGGTTTAGGGGCTAAAAGGCCTTTAGTTTCGAAGTAATAGTAGCCGTGGTTGTAGGCGTCTATGTCGTGGGATTTGCTGTGGTTGCTGGGGCGTTTAACCCCACTGTGCAGGGCTGCCACGGTAAGGACGTTGGCGGGTTGTAGAACAAACTTTGCTCCGATGCGTTGCGCCATTGATTTAAGGGCACCAATGATTTGGACGGCTATAAATCGTGACCCTGTTTGCACCATTTGTTTACCCTGTCGAAGCCTGTAATCTTCGCACACGATTGTTTTAATGGGTTGGTTGGTGGTGGCAGTAAATTTTAGTATGTCGTCTAGGTCATAGGTGGTGCGGCTAATAAAAGTACCGTCGTCTTCCCAGAAGGCTATGCCGCTGGTTTCTCCGGGGTCGACGCTTATGACCATAAGTTTTGTCCGTTATCTACGCAGTGTGTTTCTGCTAGCTCCGCATCACTGTCCATGTATTGGCAGTGGGGGCATTCATAGATAATCATTTCCCGTCCTCCTCTGGAACCCAGTTATCTACCTCTACAGCAAATCGAACATCGAAGTTAACATCACCTGTTACGGCGTTAACGTCTTCCATTAATGTTCGTATCTTTTCTATGTATTGGGGTACTACGGATTCCTTAACCTCAAATGTAATCGAGTCGTGGACTTGTAGCAACATACGACACTCCGGTCCTTCGAGTTCTTGGAAACATTTGACCATGATGCGTTCTACGATGTCGGCCCCTCCGCCTTGGATGAGGCTGTTCATGGCTTTGTAGGCTTCGTTGCGGTTTTCGAAGTGTCGTTTCCTGCCGCTCCAGATGAGGATTTCGCCTGTCTCTTCGACTTTGGCTGTGCATCGTTCGTTGAGCCTGCGGAAGTGGGGGTAGGTGTTGAAATAGTTTTGCCGTATTTGTTTGGCGGTTGCTTTGTCGACACCAAAGGCGTTCATCAGGCGTTGTTCTCCGGCACCGTATTGCATGGAGTAGACGAGGGTTTTGGTGTCGTGCCGGGACATGCCCAGCTGTTTGGACATCTCGGTGAAGATGTCACGCCCCTCGTTGAATACCTCTTTGAGTTCTTCTTCCCCAGCGTATGCGGTTGCGAGCCGTAATTCGAGCTGGGAGAAGTCGGCGTTGATGAGAATGTATCCGTCTTCTGGGATAAAGCACTCTTTAACTTTACCGTTCCATTCTTTGTCGGAACTTTTCGGAATTTGCTGCAAATTGGGTTCGGCGCAAGAAAGTCGGCCCGTAGCAGTCCCGTGGAGGCGATAACTGCACCTAAGTCGACCATCGACATCAACTAGGTCAAGATAGGGCCTGTATGAGGCGCTGACGGCTTTTTGCCACCCCCGAAACTCCTTTATGAGCTTCGCAACCGGGTTTTCTAGCTGTTCGAGCATCGAATCATACGCTAACATGGCTTCTTTATCGAAACTCGGAGCACCAGTCTTCGTACTTTGCTTTACAACCGGCAGCCCGAGGTCATCAATTAAAAGTTTTTTCATTTGTTTAGGGCTTGCAGGATTAATGCCCAGCTCTTTTTCTAT
>Ga0209953_1000159_pt1 | contig 25741 bp, 22 predicted proteins | sample SalPonred_H2O_MG_FD_185713 | JGI IMG/M metagenome (GOLD analysis project Ga0209953, IMG submission 185713) | Salt pond water microbial communities from South San Francisco under conditions of wetland restoration - Salt Pond MetaG... | ecosystem: Environmental > Aquatic > Non-marine Saline and...
CAGTCATGATTCCCCCCAATTAGATAAACAGAACAATCAACAGCAAGAAGGCCAAGCCCACGACGATCCAGATGAGATTGACCCCGAGTTGGGAGATTTGACGACCGGCTTGTTGCAGCCCACTGCCCGCTGGCGCCGTGGGCTGAATCCACGATGTCCAGGCCTGCCCGTCCCAGTAGCGCTGCATGTCGCGCTGCTGCGGATCTGGATACCAACCTGGCGGAATAACAGCCACAATCCCCCGTCCCCCGACTCAGATTCCACGCTAACACCACCGCGCGCATGACACGGCCGGATCCCAAACACCATCTCCGCCGGTGACCGATCAATCCCTGAAATGCTGGTGCGCCCGACGGAAAACTAGAGAACGGGGGTTCTTAGAGCCGCCGGGCGCGGAACCAGCCTAGGGGTCACAACGCTCACCGGGGAAGAGAATCCTCAAAATTCAGGGGGGTCGCCCGGCCGATCGGCTAGCTAGCGTTAAATCGGACAGGAATCCCGGCCGGCTCTCCCCCGATCCCAGCCGGGATTCCTGCTTCCCGGGACCCCCGGCAAGCAGCGCCTGTGACTGACACAGCAGCGGGAAAAAGTCCCAAAGAGGTGCCGGCGGGGAGCGTCGGTCACGTCTTGCAGCGCGAGATACCCCCACGCGTGAGAGCAACACCACGGGCGGCGCTGCGGCGTCGCGGACGGCGCAGCGAGTCTGGCATCGAGGCGATCTGGACGGTGCTGTTCGTTATCCCCTTCATGTTCATCTTGGTCTTCGCCACCATCGACTTTGGGGTGATGTTCGCGGCCCGATCGGCGGTCAACGGCGTGTTGACCGATGCGGTGCGCCAGGTCTCCGCCTACGGCGGCGATGGGCCCTTCTCCTACCAGCCACCGCCCTACACGTCGTTCTCCTCGCAAGCCAGTGCACGACTTAACAGCAACGGCAACGGTGGGACCGGGTGCTTGTACGGGCCATGTGAATCCGGCCATCCCCCCATTCAGGTGCGCTGCGGTCGCTACAGCGACTCCGGCCAGTGGATCGGGGGTAACGCCCGCTACCTCGGGGACACCGTCGGCTGCGAGATTGTCGGCGAGTACCCCTTCAAGGGCGTCACCGGGGGTCTACTGGATACCCCGCTGGCGGCCGGGTTCGGCGGCATCGTGGGGCCCTTCGACGCGAAGGTGCTCGGCAAGTCCGAAACCGGTGACAATCCGAGCGTGGACTGACGTATGCGTACCCGCCGACTCATCAGCGCTCGCCCACGTCGCGACGAAACTGGTGCCTCACTGATCGTGGCGCTGGTGCTGACGGCTGTGATTTTCACGGCCTTCGGGTTCGCGTTCGACATCATGCGTGGAGCCTGGGTGCGGGGGGATCTGCAAGCGGCCCTGGATCGAGCCACCACCGCAGCAGCGGCCCAAGTGATCGAACGACCCGACGGGACTGCCGATATCGACCCGTCCAAAGCCCTGGCCACGGCCCGCGAAACCTACGCCCTGGGACGCGGTCAAGTTGGCGGTATGCGGTGCCTGGTTCCTGGCGGCGCGTGCTGGTTTGAGGAGTCCTTCGATGTGGAAGGTGATGTCGTGACGTACCGCGTGATCGATTCCTCTCGTCATCTGTTCGGCGGATTTTGGGCTGGCACCGGCTACCAGGACTTCGAACTCAGTTCGACCGCTGTGCTCCGCAACGTCGATCAGGAGCGTTTTTCCTAGTTCCCTGTCCACCAAGAATCCCGCACTAATGGACCACACTGGACCCACGCCCAGAAAGCAGGAAGGCAGCGCACATGAACAGCCCCTTCGGTAACAGCTCCGACAACCCCGAACTCGGCGACAACCTGCCCGGTACCGCCGAGGACCCCTTCGCCGATGGTTGGGGTGCCGCCCCACCCCCGGGCAGCCCGTTCGGGACTACTCCTGAGCACTCCGCGCCATCCCAGCCCGCCCCGGCCGCTCCCCCAGCCCCTGCGCCCAGTGAGCAGTCAGTGCCGGTGGCCACCGAAGAAGTCGTGGAAATGGCCATGAGTGAGGGTGACGTTGAGTCGGTTCCGGTGACCACCGTCAATGCGGTGGAGTTCACCCCCGAAGTCCTCGCGTCCGCCGACGCACTCCTAGCGCGCCTGAACGACGACGACGCCACCGAAGTCCTCATGAACGGCCCCGCCGAAACGCTGGTCAAGATCCGCGGCCAGCGTTACCACGTTCAAGAGATCAACTTCCCCGACGCCGCGACCTACCACCAAGTCATCAACGAAATCCTGCTGCCGTTCGTGGACACCAAAGACCGCATTGATGGTGAACACTCACTAATCGAAGGTCAGCTGGAGTTACCCAGCGATGACCCCGCCTACCCGCCGGTATTGGCGCGCACCCACATCCTCGCGCCGCCTCTGGTGCCGTTCGCCAAGGTCACCATCGCCAAGAAGGCCCGCTACGACATCGATATCAACGGCATCACTGCCACCGGATCCATCTCCCCCGCGATGGCGGACTTCTTAAAGGCGGCAGCGGCAACGCGTCTGACGGTGGTCCTTGCTGGTGTGACCGGCTCAGGCAAGACCACCTTGCTGCAAGCGATGACGCACCACATCGACAGAGACGAACGCATCATCGTGGTCGAGGACACCCCCGAACTGCGGCTACCGATCGCCGACGTGGTGTACCTCAACTCCACCCAGGTCCACCCGGGCGAGAACCGCGACAGCGCGGTGTCCGTGGAGTTCTTGGTCAAGCAAGCCCAGCGGATGCGTATGGATCGCGTGATCGTCGGTGAGGTTCGCGACGGTGCTGCCTACGAATTCCTACTGGCCGCTAACTCCGGCGCCGAGGGCTCGATGACCAGCGTGCACGCCGATAGCCCCCGTCGAGCGTTGGACAAGTTGTTGGCTCTGGCCTCGCGCGCCGGCGGCACCACGAGTGAACTCACGATCCGTCGTGAAATCGCCGCGACAGTGGACCTGCTGGTGCAAACCTCGCTGGTCGATGGGCGGTACGTGGTTTCGGCGATCGAGGAGATCGCCCCCAACTTGAACTCCCAAGGCATGTTCACCACGCAGACACTGTTCCGCTTCGACAAGGCCCGCGGTGTTCACGTTGTGGAGAACGCACCCTCAGATGACTTGCGCGCGTTAATGCAATCCCGCGGCGCCACGATGAATCCGGCGTGGTTCCCCGGCGGGCTTCCTGCGTAGTCACGGTCGACGCATCTGACGACTCGGTAGCTCGTGCTCGAAAGGGGGTGAATAAGCGTGTTGGACGACAGTGACGTCAGCGAACTCGTCGGTGACGTCGACGACCTCGACGCACCTGTCAGCGACGACGCAGACGACGGCGAGGACCTGGAAGCGGTGGTGCGCGAGGAGCGCAGCGCCGCCACGTACGCCTACCGATCACCCCTGCTGTCCCGGGTTCCCACATCCGGGCCGATCACGATGGACCAGCTGCGCGCTGACGTCCCCCTTTATCAGGCAGGGCATGAAGCCAAGGCCGCACTCGAGGACCCCGAGTTGCGTCACACCGCGAAACAGCGGGCCGCGTTAGAAGAAGCCGTGCGGGTGGGCCGCGACGCCCAAGAACGCCTCACAATCGCCGGAATCCCGTTAGTGAAGTCCCTGGCGATGCGTGAGCACCGCCGCCGCCAAGGCTGGAAGTCTCAGTACTCCTTTGAGGACTTGTTCCAGTCGGCGATGACCGGGTACCTACGTGGCTTGTTGAAGTACGACGTGTCCCGCGACTACAAGTCCCCCACCAACTACGTCGGCCAATGGGCGATCACCGCGATGCGTCGGGACTCCGAACCGATGGACAACGACTTCGAGATCGCCCACGAAACCGTGGAAACCTACCGACGCATCCGCGCCCTACGTGGCCGGTTGACCGTCGAACTGGGTCGCCCACCGACCGATGAAGAGATGATCAACGCATCCACCGAGGCTGTTCCCGGTGGGTTGCATATGGGTCGAGTGTCCCGACAAGGCCGGCACGCTGCGCTCAGCCAAGAGATTCTGGATCAAGAGCGCATGTATCAGCATCGCGTGGGCATCACCGGCCGCCAAGAAAACGACGCCGACAACGAGGAAGGCGACGCACAAAAGGCCGCCTTCGAAGCCGGAACCCCCATCGCTGGAGCGCAGGTACCCACACCCGACGACGTCGTGGATGAGCAAACGCGCACCGGCACGGCCCGACTGTTGACCGCGACGATGGATGCGCTCAACATGGGCGTTGATCAGCGAGAGATCATCGCCCGCCGTTTCGCGTTGGAACCGTTCACTGCCGAGCACTCCTACCGGGACTGCGGCAAAGCCATGAACGTGAACATGAACGCCGTGCAACTCGTCGTGGAGACGTTCCAGGCGCAAATGTCCCAACCACAAGGTGTCTTTCACTACCAACTGTCGTTAGTAGACCTCGATGATGTTGTCGAGATGGGCATGTCGTGGGCGTTGGACCTGCTGGGCGAATTCGTCGGCCCCGTGGTGTACCCCACGAACCCCGCGGTACTCACCGAACCGCTACCGCGCAAAAAGTCCGCTCCCCTACCCCCACGCGCTGCTATGGCCGAAGGAATCCAAGCGGTCTACGAGTGCACGTTCCACAAGACGATGTTCATCGCCTGGTACGTCGAAATGGCACACGTTCCCCAAACGCGAGCCTGCCCACGTTGCGGCAACGCCAGCACCTTCCAGCAGGTGCGCGAGTCCTAGCCGCGTGATGTCTGCGCGCCGGGGCGCGACGCGCAGGCCGCGCTCGCTTAGGAGACCAGGTTCGCCAGGAACGCGATCAGCAAGATCCCCCCGCCCAGCATGCCCAGCATGCTCAGAGCCTTGGGCCGCACATTCATCCGAAACGGAACCCCGAAGAACTCCTTGTCGACGACCGTGCGTTCCTCACCGATGTCTTTGCCCGGTAACCGAAACCGGCGGCGGCCTTCCTCATCGGTGGAGTCATCATCCATGTAGTCCCCATCACGCGGCGCGATACCGAAGGCTTCGTGCTGGGCGTCGAGGACGACATCGGTGATCTCGTTCAAGGACTGCATGGTGGACGGGTCAACCGGCAGGCTCAATAGCAACTCCCCGCTCGATCCGGTGAACTGCAGTTCCCCACGAAACGGCGCGTCAGGGTCCCAGCCGGTCACCCGCCAGGAGATGTTCTGATAGTTCGCTTCCGCCGGCTGTTCTATGGGATCAGCAGCCGGCATCTCCATGCGTGGCGGTGCCTCGAGGTGCTCCACCGGGCTGGGAAGCCCGCCAAGACCAGGGGTGACAGGGGTGGTGGGCAAGGGCCGATCCGGTAGCGGATTCGTCATGGCGAAAACTCCAGGTCAACAATGGCTGTCTTACTTAGGTACCTATCCGGTCCTTTTTGGTCGCTGCTGCCGCGGCCGGGGCTTGACCTGCGTGAGCATGGTCTTTTGGCCCGGTTTCGCCCGCGTCACCGCCCCCCGCGTCGACGCCGACCGGCCCGAAGACACCGATCGCGGCCGGGTGCTGCCCCCCTCAACCTGGGGCGCGGGGACATCTTGAGGGTCGGGCATCCCCCCGGTCAGCCGAGTGAGCGCCGTGGTGACCGCAGCACGGTCCCGATAAACGTTCACTGGCGGCAGCGTTTGACGCAACGTGGTGCCGTATCGCTTGGAAATCAGGCGCGGATCCAGCACAGCGATGACGCCTTTGTCGCTGGCGGTGCGGATCAGCCGGCCGGCGCCTTGCGCCAGCATCAAAGCCGCATGGGTGACAGCCACCGCCATGAACCCTGACCCACCAGCTGCATCCACCGCTTCGCTGCGTGCTGCGGACAACGGATCGTCAGCGTGCGGGAACGGAATCTTGTCGATGATCACCTGGGAACACGACACTCCCGTGGCGTTCACTCCCGCGAAGTGCCCCATGGTCGCGCACAGCACGGATGTTTCATCGTTGATGAACGCTTCGGTCAACTGTCCGGCTGTTGCTTCCCCGTGGGCGTACACATTCACCGGCACCTGCTCGCGTAGATGTTCGGCGATACGTCGCGCTCCGGCTGTGGTCGTGGACAGCACCAATGTCCGGCCACCGGCTGCCTGCACCAACGCGGTGACCTCATCAAGCACAGCAGCCGAATGGTCGGTGCGCGTGGCGCCGACCGGCTCAGGAAATGGCGCCTCGGGGACATAGAGCATCGCGCTAGATGCCCAGTCGTAGGGCGTTCCCACATCGGCGGTGCGGTACGGGCGCACGGCCACTTCCTCACCGTGGGTGGTGGTCGACAGCGGCAAACCCAACACATCCACGATCCGGTCGAAAGACCCACCGACGGTGCAGGTCGCTGATGTGGCGATCAAGGTGCGGTTGCCTAGGCGCGACATCAGCATCGGCCCCACGTTCAATGGCGCGGCCTTGATGATGGCGTTCCCCCACGGGCCCATCTGGATCCACCGAACGTAGGTGCCGTCATCGTTCAATGCGGTGGACATCGCATCGAGGTGATCGGTGAGTGTTTGCAAGACACCGCGAGCACGCCCTGCGTCGCTGCCGCTGCCGGTTTCGGCTTCTTTGGCGGCGATGCCGTACAGGCGCAGGCCCTTGGTGTGAATCCCTTGGATCAACAGCGCATCTGCGGTCGGCAACTCAGGCAACCGGCCGGGGTCGAGGGCATCGAAGCGATCCGATAGTTCGGTCAGGTCGGCCAGCAATGAATCGACGACATCGCGGCCGTCATCGGTGTGCCGCACCAACCGGGCCACTGATCGCAGGTCCTTGGACAAGGCCACCGGGTCCACTACGGCACCCCACGCATCAGAGAGCACCCGTTCGAACTCGTGGACCTCATCCACCACGATGGCGTCCGCTTCAGCGAACAAGGAATCACCGTTGGCCATGTCTGCGGCCAATAGCGCGTGGTTGGTGATGGCGATGTCAGCTTCGCGGGCGTCGTTGCGTGCCTTCTCGCTGAAACAGTCCTCAGCGAACGCGCAGTTGGCGGCACCCACGCACTGCGCGGGGCTGACCGAGATTTGGTTCCACGCCCACGATCCGGTGGCCGGACCATCGGACCGGTCCCCGGTGGTGGTGTTTTGCACCCACTCCAACAGTTCTCGGTACTCGGCTAGATCGCTCTGCGATGGGCCGTGCTCGCGTTCGGCAGTGATGTTCCCGTCGAACAGATCGGCATCTGCATCATCCTCACCGTTGTCGCCGGCATCATCGCTATCACCTGCGGCCTCGTTGATTTTGTTCAAGCAGGCGTAGTTGGCGCGTCCTTTGACCATCGCGGTAGTGATCGAGCGGTTGCGTGAGCGCATGAAGGACTCCACCAGCGGGACGTCTTGCTCGGCGAGCTGCTCCCCCAACGCCTTAGTCGCGGTGGAGATCACCACCTTCTTCCTGGCTGCGACGGCACCAACGAGGTAGGCGAAGGTCTTGCCGGTTCCTGTTCCGGCCTGGACGACCAGGTTCACGTCCTCGTCGAGGGCGCGGGCCACCTCACCGACCATGACCTGCTGTTGAGGTCGATGCTCGGCTCCGGGGCGTGAGCCCACGAACTCTTCGAGCATGCTCACAGCCGTGTCCTGCAGGTCAGGTGTTCTCATGGGGATACCGGCTCCTTGCTGGTGGGTGGCGCTGACACGAGAAGGTATCTGCTCAGCGACACAGCGGACGGCGGCCATTGGGGGCTCCATTTGTGCCTTTCGTTGGGTGTCCAATTGCAGATGCGAATGCGAATCCCGCTGCGTGTCCTGCGGGCATCACTCGTGAGGGAGAAATTCGCATCTGCAATTGGAATCAACCTGTCGCCCCACCTATTCGGGTGCCCGTCAGGTGCCTGGTGCGCCCCTGGCCAGATCGGCGAGAAATCTCTGCTTTCCGTGGCTCCCGCAGCGACGGGGATTCCAGAAGCGGGTAGATACCAAGCGGTGAAGGCAACACATAGGCACACGAAGGGACAGCAGCATGGATCTGTCGACGCTGCTCAGCAACGACCCCGCCGATCGGCTCACCGTGCTGTTGGGGCTCGTGGTCGTCATGTTCACCCTCGCTGGTGTGTCAATTGTGGCGGCGCGGCTCGTCATTCGACGCCGCGAACGCACGTCCACCGACGTTGGGCACGATCACACGTGGTCCGCAGATTGGGCTGCCGATCTGCGCGCCAGTGAGAACACTGAGCACCGCGTGTTGGGCGATGCTCGCATCCGCCCTGTCCCTGAACCGGCTGAGCCGCAACCCGCCAGCCACTCCCCCGCCCCCACCGGTGATGCAGTCACACCAGCCGAGGCGCCGCGCACCACCGCCGAAGCGCTCCTTCGACGGCTGCATTCCCGTGACAACTCCTCAGACCCCGTTGAGGCCGCCGAAGCAACCGACCCGGCCGGGCCCACCGCCCAGGCGGCCGATGCGGAAGTAGCCGCTGCACCACTACAACCACAGAGCCCCTTCGCGGCTGAGGTGTGGCAGACCCCCGTTGGTGAAGGGGATGAGTCTGCCGATGAGGAATGGCTCGCCGAAGTGCTGGGCAAACCCGCCCGCCGGTGACCGTTGCTAGGCCCGCGCGATGCGGCTGCGGACAGCGGCAGGAAGGTACCTGGCTGCACGCGGATTCATCGGATCACCCACACCCAGCTCTCGCAGCAGTCCGGTGATCTTGCCGTAGGTCGCAGACTCCACCATCGGGCGCAGCGTGTAGCACTCTGAGATCGTCTCGGTCAGGACACCGGCCCAATCATCGAGTGCGGCGTTGGTTGTCTCCGCGTCGGCAGGCAGCGCCGTCGCCTCATATTCGGATGTGTCGGCGCGGTCGAAAAGTTCGCTGTAGGAGTGCTCCATGAGTTCCCGGCGCACCGCTAAGGGCATCGCATGAGGCTGCAGAGTGGTCAAGGGTTCGACTATCTCGCCGAGATGGTGGCGAACCCATAGTGACTCTTCCACGGTGCACGCGAAAGCGTCCGTGATCGTGTACGCCAGCACGGTGCGAAACGCGCGAGCGATCAGCGCGGGATCGGTCGGTGCTTGCGTTGAGGCGCGCATGTTTGCTTCTCGGGCGGCGCCGCCTTTACTCATGAGGACCATTGTGTCCCTTTCTATTGTGGACAGGTAGCAGGGCGCACGATCAGGTGCTGCGGACCGTGTTCGCCGGGAGAGTGAGTTGCTGCTCGGCACCTAGGCCGGGTACCCGCACGTCCACGACCGGTTCGCCGTCGGCATCGAGGTAGGTGCTGCTGGCGGTAACCCCTACGAACATGCCTGCGCTGGTGGTGACCGTGACGATGGCGTTCGCCTGTAGGGGTTGCTCGAGGGGATCGATGTGCGGGTCTGCGCTGACGTGTACCGGCTCCTGATCGCACAGGCGTAGCCCATCGGCGTCGATAGCCCACGCGTGCAACATCGTTGAGGAAACTCGATGTCCGCTGCCGGTGGAGTGTGGTGATGCCAGGTTCCCGACCCTTTCACGTAGCCCTGAAAGATCGGTGGCGTTCCACAGCTGCGGTAGTTCAGTGAACTCGGCGAAGAGTTGTTGCGCTGTTCGCACGTACACCTGACCGCGGGCAACACCATCGTCGTCGCGGAGTTCCACTGCACTGATCGGTGCTGCGATGTCGGCGCCGTGGATCACCAGCACCGCCGTGACGGTGATGCCGGCGTCCCGTTGTCGTAACGATCGACGCACCAGCGCCGCGAGTTCACTAGCGGCCGCAGCGTCCAAGCCCACGGGCCGTGACCCGTTGACCACTTCCCCGCCGTGCAACTCCACGTGGCCGGGCATCTGCCGTGAGGACACCGCGAACACGCCGCCAGGTCCTGCCACGACGAGCCCGTCGGCGTAGTGCTCGTCGATCGTGATGGGCCCTTGAATCGACCACTCATCGGGTAGATCCGATAACGCCATCACGGTATCCGCATCAGATGCCGACAACGACTCCACCGCTACCGCGGGGATAGCGCTGGGGCGGTTGCGTTGTCGTAGCCGTGAGAACACCGGATACAGCGCCAACACCAACGCCCCAAGCACATAGGCCACAGCAACACCCAGGGAGCCAGCCACGATGCCTAACGCCCAGCCACCGAAAGCCACCGTGATGATCGAGGCGACTTGCAGTTGCCACGGGCGTGGGCTGCCCACGAAGTGGGACCACACTGCCGCGATCACCACCCACAACACCATGGGAGCCAACGCAATTTCGGCGATGGGAGCCGCCGGGGCCAAGATCACTGCTTGCTGGGGTGCAGCCATCACCACCAGCGGCGTCACCACCAAGGTCGCCAGAGCCGTGCTGGCGAGCCCGGGCCAACGCCGGTGCGCCCAAGTGCCGGCCAGGGCCGCAAGCACCGCACCGGCGCCGATCAGTGCGCCACGCAGGCCATCAAAGGCCAACCCACCGACAGCGGCAACTCCGACACTGGCCGCCCACAGCGCGAGTGCGCGAGGCGCCAGCGGTAGTCGGGCCGCCAAGGCTGGTCGTTGCATGCTGTTTCTCCTGATTCGTGTGGTCATCGCAGGTTCACCTGGTGGTATCTGCCCACGGGGTCGTTTCTCACGCCAGCACCACCTCACTGATCTGGCCATCCCCGCTCACGCGGACATCCCAGGTCTCCTCACCCACGATCACGACACCGTCCGGGGTGGTGGTGGTGACCTCAATCAGCACCCGCACGATGTCGTCGAGGACCTGCGCGGTGACCAGTTCGCTGGTGGTGGTCGTGCCGGGTTCCTGCTGCGCCCAGGGAGCACTGGCCCAGGTGTCGCGTGCTTGATCCACAAACGCCTCTGTAGCGGTCTTCGCCAACATCCGTCGCGCCTTCTTCGCATCGCCTGCGGTGGCGACGTTGCGGTAGGCCATGACCGCATCGGCGGCCTGCTGTACCTGCTGTCGGGCGATCTCATCACCGCTGGTGTCTCCGACGCTGACGCCGTCGGTGACCGGCATCGCTGTGGGGGTGGGTTCCGTGGACGGCCGGGTCGGTAATGGTGGCGCGGCTCGAGTTGGCGTCGCGGTGGTGACCTCTGGGGAGTCCGATCGGAAGGTGATCTGCCAAAACACGACCGCAACGATCACGGTGGCCACAACCCCGGCCACGATGGCAACGACGCGCAGTTGTCGGTCGTTCATGTGCTGATCCCTGGGGCTTGGGTGGCCAGACGGTTGACTTCACCCTTGGTGGTGGGGACCGGCCGCGCGACGTTCAAGATGGGGTCGCCGCCTTCGCCGTAGTACGGCTCGACTTTGGAGACATCACCGCAGGTGTTGGTGTGGGCGACGTATTCGGTGCCGTTGATGCGGCCGAGATACATCTTCACGTGCCGACCAGCAGCACCTCGACCGGTTTCGGTGACGATCAAATCACCCGGCATGCGCGCCGTGTACTCGATCGAGTTGTACCCGGTCGCCCCCACCAGCATCGACGCGGTGGAATGACCGCGGGTGTTTAACCCAGCTGACGCGTAGGCCGCGCCGACCCAACTGGAGCAGTCATAGGCGTGCGGGCCGTTGCGTGCTTGGTACTGGGTTTGGTAGGTCACTCCCCCAAACGCCCGGCCGCCTTCGTAGACGCCATCGTCATCCCAGCAGGCGTAGGGGATGTTCAAGTTCGACAGCGCCCACTTGATGGCGATGGCCGCTTGTGGGGTGGGTGCGCCTGCCACCGCGGTTCTGCATATCTGCGCGATCCCCAGGCTCGCCGAGGTGCCGCGCAACGCGTTCGGGGCCACCTCAACGGGGCAACCATCAGGGCCCACCACGGTCTGCGGTGAGGTGATGCCGCCTTCCAGGCCGTTCATGCACGGGTCTTGTTGCACGGTGATGCCGGTGGTGCCCACACCACCCATTGCCAAGGAAATCTGCGCCCACATGGCCTCGTAGCCGGCCGTGGTGAGGTGAATGCCGTCTTCGGTGAGATATCCGGGTTCGGCTTCGACCATCGCTTGGATGTCCACCAGGCGAAGGTTCGGCCACCGGCTGGTGGCCTCGACCAGTTGCTTGTTGTACTTCAAGGTTCCGGCGGTGTGCAGCGTCGTCCAATACACGCGACGGTTGGGTCCGGCTGCTTCCATCACGGCATTGATGTCTCGGGTGAACGCGCGCGCATTGCCGGGCGCGTTGGTTCCCAAGGAAACCGCGATGCGACTGGGTGCCTGATCGAGCGTTGATCGCCACTGCCCTGTCAGCCGGTCGGCTGCGGTGCTCGCGGAGATCCCCACTTCAGTGAGGGATTCCACCGCGCCACCCAGCGCGGTTTGCGGGGCCGCGGCTGCTGCTCCTTGCATCAGCGAGTCACCCAGCAGTAACGCTCCGTCACCGCTACCGATGCCCGTAGACAAGGTGCTGGCGTTCACCGTGACCGGGGTGTTGGCGTGCTGCGCGAACAACGCCAACGCGGGCTCCACTTTGCGCGTGTTGTTCGCTACGACGTCATCACGGGTGCGGTCCCAACGCTGCACCGCCCAAGACAGATCCAGCATCAGATCGGGAGTGAGCGTCATGCGTGAGAACGACTCAGGGGTGATGTCTCGTTCGGCGAGCCGGGTTTTCAGGGAGTTCAAGAACCATTTCGCGGCCAGCCCAGGGTCCATGCGCCGGTCATAGCGGGCCCAACCGTTGGGCCCCCAGGCGTTCTTCTCGGTGAAGTGGTCGCCGGCGCGGACCCCCGGCGGTGGGGTGTTCCCGGACCACGCTGTGGGCCCTGCCCATCCTTCGAGCTGCTGGAACACTCCCCGCGAGGTGCTCATGTTGCCGTTTTCGTCACGGTCGCCGTAGGTGTTGTTCTTCAACCCTGATTCCGAAAGACCCACGTAGGTCGCCATGATCGCGCCGTTTAAACCCAGCCCCATCTCAAAGGACTGCTGTTTGAACGCAGCGATGATCTGCGCTTGGTCAGCAGTCGCCGAGGCATCCCCCAGACCCCCTTCGAAGGATGTGCTCACCAAGCACGGGTTCGCGGTTGCAGCGGCCAGGATGTTGCTGGCCGCACCGCCAGCTCCGGTGACCCCAGCGAAGGACAGCGTTCCCACGGCCACGATCGCCGCTGCACCACCGACCGCCACCAACGGGACCGTGCCGGTGATACCGCGTTCGTCGGCTCGCATGCGAGCGCGCAGTGATGACAGCCCCATAGGTAGGAGCTAACGGCGGCTACGCACTCAGGCGCGCTGCTTGCGGCGCTCGCGGCGCTTGCGGTCACGCTTGGCGGCCGAACGTGCCGCTGCGGCCCGGCCGCTGCGCACACCTTCGGATCCGGGCACGTTCATCCCGCCGGTCCTGCTGGTGGCTGCGCGGGCGCCAGCAGCAGCCGCGACACCCAATCCGGCGCCCCCGAGCAGCGCAGCACCAGTCGCGCCCGCGCCGCTGGAGACCGCGCGGGTGCCGCGTCGCTGCGCTTGCTGGGCGGGTTGACCGTAGGAGTCGCCGCCCCCGCCACCGAAGTTCACCGCACCCATCATCTGTGTCAGTTGCTTGCGGTACAGCAGCAAACCGATGCCCACTGCAGCAAGCAGGAGTGTCTTTTGCAGCCATCCCACGTCCATGACGTAGATCGCGCTGTAGATCGCGATCAAGATCACCAACAGCACCCCGATGAGGATGCGTTTGGTGACCGTTGACAGCAGCGCCTCGAGCCATCGAATGGTGATGCGCCGACCGAAGCCTGGATGCAGCCCAACAAGCAAAATCAAGGGAGCAACGACGATCAGAAGCAGCATTCCGATTTGGTACAAGATGTTCAAGAACCCCAAAATGAACACCACGACGCCACCAATCAAGGCGCCTACGACTGCGGTGATCGCTGCGGCGTATCGCTGCGAGGGCGCGCGACCTGACCAAATCGGTGCCCACCCGGCGTTAGCGGGAGAGTTCGCAACCTGGTCGTGGATCGCCCGGAAGTCTGCTCCCGCCACAGCAGGTGAGGAGTTCTGACAAGCGCCGTCCTCAAAGTCGTCCGTTGCGGTGTTGTAGCAGGAGTCCACACCCAAGACATCGACGCTCAGGTAGGACCCGTCGATGGGTTCGTTGATTGCTTTGACTTCGTCGTGGTCGAGCACCGTTGCGTCAAGTTGAGCGATACCCAACGTCGTGACCACGCTGGGATCCAGGTGCGGGAACTTACGCTCCAGGCGCTGTATTTGATCGGCGCGCTGCTGCGCCAACTTCTCATCGCCAACTCCATCTCCCGAGACTGAAACGACCGGATCAGGTGACAGAGGCTGCACTGCTGCCGCGTAATCCCCGAACTGTCCTTGCGTCCACGCGTCGAACACCAACGTCTTCCACAAGATGCACGAGGCTCGCCGCGGACCAATATTGCCCTTCACGCTGGACCCGGTAGCCCACTTATCGATCATCTGCTGGGTATACGGGTCGGGGTTGATCAGCGCCGGATCACCGATCCGGTCCAGTAAGTCTTCAACGGCTGTGGCTTCCGGGTTGAGGTAGCACAGGTCTTCGTTCTCCCGGCCGTCTGTTGCACCGACCACGGTGGTCACCAGGCCGTTGTTGATGCGCGAAACAAGATCGTTGGCCTGGGTGGCTAGGAACGTCGGCTGCCACAAGAACACCAATGACCCGGCCGCTGCTCCGATCATCCACAGCGCACCAATGAGTGCCTGCGAGGTCCGCTTTTTGGCAACTGCTTGCCACAGCATCCACAAGGCCCCGAAGAAGAACACCAGCACCCACCACTGCAAGAACAGGGTGTCGCGAAGCCCGTTGGTGTTGCAGGTGCCTTCATTGGCGAAGGCGTCACCGGCGGTGTTGTATGCCGCGCCGAACGTTAAACCTATGTCGGCTTCGGCGCTGGCGGAATCCTGGCCGGCGACCACGCAGTCGATCGGCGCGATGAGCCCATTGAGCAGGTCAGGGTTGGTGGACCAGGAGTAGACAGCGATGAGCAACGTGGATAGTGCCGACCCGATGGTGAACAGCAGCGACGGGATCGTGGCTCCCATCCACCCTTCGACGTTTCCGCAGCCCTTTTCGACGAACGCGGAGTCGGCGTAGGCAGACGTGAACGGGAAGTAGGCGCCGTACCACTCATACGGGGTGCGTTCTACTGCCGCATCTTCCTGCTTTGGTAGCCCGTTCTCGTGCGCCTGAAAGTACGGCTCGTCTTGACCGAACTTGATCGCCGCCACACTCGCGGTGACTTGCTTTTCGTTGTAGAAGTCCTCGCCACCCACGCACAAGTCGGCGTAATCGTTACCGGCCGTGGCGTTGATGGACTGTGAGGCGTTGACGGCGAACAACCCCAACAGTGCCGCCACCGCGACACCAACAGCAGCGAGGACGTACGGCCAGCGTCGACGCCGCGGCCGGGTGACCGGGAGTCCCTGGCGCTGTGCTCCCGGGAGTTCCTTGGTTCTCACGCAGCCACCATCGCGGCGGCGGCCTGCTGGCCACGAGTGTCAGGGTTGGTGTTGAACGTCTCCCACAGCTTCGGCTCCCACGCCTGCACCTGCACGCGCGCGATCCGGCCACTGGGATCACGCATCAAACACTCACCGTTGAACAAGTCACGCACCGCGGCACGGTGTTCATCGGTCGCATCGGTTCCCAACAGGCGCAGCACCGCATCGATCTCCGTCAGGTCGCGTGAACGGAACGCGAACACACTCGAAAGCGAGTTGGTGATCTGCTCATCCATCAGGTCTTGGGCGTTCTGGCTCACCAACACCAGCGAGGTGTTGTGGGAGCGACCCATGCGGATGGTTTCGGGAATCATCTTCGCGCCCTGCGGCGTTGAAGTGATCGCCCACGCCTCGTCGATGAAAATCGCTTTCGGGTGCGACTTATCCAACGAGAGCATCAGTTTGCGGGCATACCGAGAGATCAAGTACATCGTCGAGACGGCCAAGCGTTCTTCATAGGAGTAGTGCTCCGGTGAGGCGTTGGCGGCCGGCAACGTCAACCCCAGCAGCGTGACGACAGTCAACCCGTCTTCGGGATTCAGACGCTGGCCACCGTTGGGGGCGAAGCACAACCGCGCGAACTCCAGCTCGCTCAACGTGCGCAGCATGGATCCGAGGTTCTGTGCGGCCTTCTCCGGATGGACGATCAACCAATCGACCACAGCCCGCAAACTCGGGCTCGGTGTCGCACTGACCGCGTCTACCGCAGCGATCAACGCTGCCTCGCGGTCCTCACTCATGTGCACGCCACCGAGCAGCAGCCGCAACGTCTCCAACGCCAAGATCTTGGACTGGTGCAGCGAATCACCCATCGCAAAGGGATCAAGAAGCCCGTCAGCGCCCTGGCGAAGGTCGAACACCCGCGCACCCAGGCCCGGCAGGTTCGCCAGCGGCTTGCTGTCGGCCTTGGGGTCAATCAGGATCGTCCACACACCCGAGGCGGCGGCCTGGTACGCCAACGAGAACGCCAGGAACGACTTACCCGAACCGGGAGTGCCCAAGATCGCCGTGCCGGGGGGTGAGTTCTGGGCCATCGCCACGTGCGGGGAAAAGAACACCGGCAACCGCATCCGTGAGGTGGTGTCGCCCAGGTAGCAGCCCTTCCACCCGGCCCCATCGCGAGTGATCGTGTCGCCTACCTCGCTAGTGGCGGTGGGCATGCCACCGGCAAGCACCGGGATCTCCTGACGCTGCAAGTAGGCACTCGAACGTGCCCGCTCCCCCGGCATCGACTCCAGCAGCAAATCGAGTTGATCCCCCGACGGCCACGTCAAGTCGATGCCCAAGTCGCGGTAATGGTCAGTCAAGTGGCGCACCCGATCACGCAGCTGCTCTTCGGAATCGGCGGTGACCGTCATGTGATACCTGGCGTAAAGCCACGGGGTTTGGTTCTTACGGATGGAGTGCTGCAAGTTCTCCGCCGTAACCAGTTGCTCACGCACCTGCATCGGCACACTCAGACCACCTTCAGCGATGTGCATCGCCTGGTCTTGCGCGGCCGTGAGCGTCTTGGAGACGTCCTTGTGTGCCTTTTGATGCGGCACCAACGTGAACCGCACCGACTGATCCACCTGGAACGGCAAACTCGCGGCGTAGTGCAGCCACGGTTCGTGTTCGGGAAAGTGCATAACTTCCGGGAAGCGAGCGACGGCTAACGTCGCGACATAGCCAGTGACGTCTTCGCCGGTGCCGGGGCTTGCTTGGGTGATCTCCAGATGCCGGTAGCCGTTCTTCACCACTCCCTCGGTGAGCATCTCGATCTCCCCGCTGCCCCACACTTCCCGGTCACTGGAAGTGGCCTCGGGGCAGTCGATACCCGGCCACAGCGGCTTGGAGATCAGCCACGCCACTTCGGCTGAGTCAATGGATCGTGCGTGCAGATGCGAGTTGCCCAGCGCCGTGCGTATGGCTTGGGCTTGGACGGTCCATCGCTGGATCTCTGCTGGGTCCACAGCGTGGTCCTCAACCATCAGCATCGACGGGGCGAGGGTCTTGACCTTGTTCCATAGTGAAGTGAGGTTGAGGTCGGAGAAGTTCAGGCGTTCACGTGGCCCCAGGCACACCCCCAGGTAGACGCGCTTTTCCTGGTAGTCCTGGTCGTGCAGATGCCGAGACATCGCCGAGATGTACGGGTTCCATGCTGGCTGCACCCCATACCGGGAGACACGGTTATTGACTTGCTGTTCCCAGCCTTGGACGTCGAACGGCTTACTGGTGACGATCAGGTGGCAGTCCACGGTGCTACTGGAGTCGCTGAGCAGACTCGACAGCGACACCATGATCCGCTCGGCAAGGGAGATACGGGTGGCATCGGGCAAGAACTCGTATTGGGTGCCCGGTAGCTCCACGTACGTCCACGCGTGCGTCTTGGACAACACGATCGTGTCGTCGAGGTAACGCACCGCCAGTCGCGTGCCACTGCGTGCAGCCAACACAGCCAGGTCCCTTCCACGTTTGGTGCGCTCAGTGCGCCCTAGAAAAGGGCTATCGGGTAGCAGCGAGTCGCGTCAGGGCCGGTAGGTCGAGGCGCTCACGTTCACCTGCTGTGGCGCCGCCACAGAACGCAGCCGCGACATCAACCGTGGCTGCGCGAGGTACTTGCCGTGGGAAATCGCCAGTTGCAGGCCGGTCTTGTTTTCCATCAACGGCCGGTTCGCTCCGTAGGTGATCAGGATCGGCGGTGCGATCCACAGCACGTTCCACGGCGGGGAGAAGGGAACACCCAAGATGCTCATCAAGAAAAGCCACGGGATGGTGAACGCCAAGAACACACCGATCATGCGGAAGGTGGGCGCTCCAGGCAGGTGGAAGTCGTCTATTCGGTACAGGCGCCGCTCGAGTTTCCATAAGGCGGTGTAGGTGTGCAGTTCCATGACCGGGTATCCGGTGAAGTTGTCGTGTTAGCCGCCGGCCGCGTCGTCGCCGGTGGACCCGCCGAACCAGTTCGCGACCATCCGCCCGGCAGACCCGAGGATCTCTGGGGAGTAGAACACCGCCAGGACTCCGATGCTGATGATCAAGAAACTCAAGAACGCGCTGGTTTGACGGCGCACTAAGAACACCAACGCGAACCCAGCGATCGCGATGAAGATGAAGGGCGCGATGAAGGTACGGATCTCGTCGGTGAGTGAACTGCCCGTGGATTCGCTTAACGGTGCGACGTCCTTGGCGACCACGGCCAATGCCGAGATGTCCGGTAGTGCGGCGAGTACGTTCATGTCGGTTGGCCTCCCGTGGCTTCCCTGACCGCTCGACCCGGTGCCGATGCGCTCCCCTAGTCGCTAACGGCCCCTGAAAAGTCGCTCACATGCGCACGAGGCGGGTGGAGTACGCGGGCTCCTCGGGGGTGTCCAAGGTCGGCTGGGTCGCCGCCTGCGCGGACGGCGCCGGGCTCGGCGTTGGCGTGGGGGTTGGCGTGGGCGTCGGAGTTGGATTGGAAGCGGCCGGTCGCTGCCCGGCTCGAGGGTGTGTGGCCCGTCGCGCTTGCGCAGCCGCCACCTGCTGGTCGGTGAACGTCCCCCCGTTATGGACGGCGAATTCGGTGAAGCGCGGGTCGGTGATGATGATGTCCAGCCACTGGCTGAGCATGTAGAAGTTGGTCACCTTGGCCCGTAGGGCCTCGGTAGCGGCGATGAATCGGATCAACGAAGCCAGTTGGGTGGGGTGGTACTTGCGGACCCGGATGAGCACGTCGGCTGTTTCCACCCACGAGTTCGAGGGACGTTGATCCACGGCTTCAGCCAACTGGTCAGCCAACGCTCGCGCGCTTCCCAAGGCTTTGGAGCGCAGCACACTCTTGGGCAGCTTGGATGGCTTTAATCGCCGGCCACGTGGGTAAGGGCCGGGGTTGTAGTCCTCATCGGTGAGCTGGCCACCGGCTAGGTCGTTGAGGGTGTAGTCCGGCCCGTACAGCAGCGCGGCTACGGCCCGCCAGTTTCCCTTGGTGGGCTTCACGCTCGCGGATTCGGCGGGAAGCGACTCAAACATCGGATCGGGGATCGGCGCTGCGGTCACGGGGTTCGCACCGCTCGAGATCGCGGCGCCGGTGCTTGCTCACCTACTGCCATGGGCAACTGTTCATCTGCTGTCGTGACAGCCTGGGGCCGGTTCTTGCTGCCGCAGGTGTCGTGGACGGCGACAACGTGACTGGGCTGATCCACCCGGGACTGTGCGATGCGCAGTTCCTTGGACTTCGCGTCCTTGGTGTGCAGTTGGCTGTGTCCGGGCTCAGCGATGCGTGTTTGGCACTTCGGGCACACGTGATCATCGCGTGAGAGCACAGCTTGAATGAAACCGTCGTCGAACTCTGGCAAGGGGCGCTTCGAGGGGCTGGGGCGGTCAATGCGCTGGTGCTTACGGAACTTCACCAGCCACGCGTACTCATCCCCGTGCGCTGAGTAAACATGAACAAGATCGGTGTCGGCGAGTTCGCGCATCCATTCGTGGACCTGCTCGATGGACACGTCGTCGTAGGCGAACGCCTTGGACTTCGCGAAATGCGCATCCCACGGCACGAGGCCTTCATCGTCTGCCGCAGAGATGCACGCCAGGAATAGCAGCCGTGCGTGTGCGCTGACGCGCCCGAAACTGCGTGACTCCCACATCTCCGGCTTGATGGTGCGGATCCTCATGGTGGTGCCCTTTCGTGGTGGTGCGTGTGCCGTCACGGTCGGGTATCTGACGGGCGTAGTGCGCGATGTCGGTCACCGTCGCGGGTTGGCTGTTTCGACGTCCCACACGCGCCATTCCCCGGCGTCGTCGCGGTACACGTTCACCAGGTACCGCTGCGTGGTTAGCGCCCCATTGGGGGTGCGCCACTGCACGTCGACCTCGACGTAGCGGTCCCGCCCGGCGGCACTGTTCGGGTCTACGACGGGGGTGTAGGTGCTACCGAGCCCCTCATAAGCCACGGCGCCGTTGAGTCCGGTGCGAGCACGGGTAGTGGCATCGGGGTCTAAGACGAGTTGCAGGCGGGTGGCATCTGAGGCCGCCCAGTCGGTGAAGAACGGCGCCAGCACGTCGTTGCGTAGTTCGGACAAGAACTCGGTGTCGTTGGCGCCCAGGGACACCTCGGCGGGCAGGTCAGCTACCGGCGGGGTCGGCACGTAGGCCGGCGGGCCGGCGATCGAGACCGCCCCGGTGTCAGTGTCGGCATAAACCGGGACCGCTAGGAACTCCCAGCGGGTTTCGGATTCTGTGTTGATCTTGGGGCCGTTCTTGCCTTCGGTTTCGGTGGCGGTGGTGGTTTCGACTTCGGCCGCGAAGGTGAAGGTTGCCCGGTCGGTTCCGTCGAGTTCGGCGTCACCGATCACGAACGGGCCACGGATCACGTCTTGGGTGATGTTGCTGGGGCCCTGCTGTTCTTGGATGCGCACGTCAGGAGCGAGTGCCGATAAGGCGGCTTCGCGCTGGCGAGGATCGGCCGGGTAGGTCAAGTAGGCGTCGGCGAACAAGGTGGCCGCGTGCTCCCCGGCAACTTCGGGGAACCCGTTCTCCCCGGTCAGTGTGGTGATGAGTTGTTCCACGCGAGCCTCGGAGATGCTGGTTGCGGGCGCGATGACGCTGCGTAGGCCCGCTAGTAAGAGCACCGCGAGCACTCCCAGCACGGCGATGCGTGCCAGGAGTACGACGATTCGTCGCCCCGACCACGGCGAGCGCTGCCCAGGTTCGCGGCGTGAACCCCGCCACCGCTTACCGCGGGGGGCTTCCGGAGCCGGTGGTGGTGGGGGCTGCGCGGGCGGGTAGGTCGGTGGCGGCCCGACATGGGGTGGCGGCCCGTACGGCTCAGCGCCCACGGGCGCAACCGGCAGACCCGGAGTGTTCACCCGTGGTGCGGTGGGCAGCGTGTTGGCCACTTCAAAGCCCTTCTCGTTGTTTGCGGCGTGACGTCGGTCCGTCGCTACCGGGCTAACGCCGTTCTGCGGGTGGGGTGGGTAGCCCCATGCGTTCCGCGGCGCTTACCTGCTCGCCGCTGGGTGCGGTGGGGGTGTTCGCGCTGGGTTGCGGCGCCGGAGCGGGTGCTTGCAGGGGCGCGGTGGGCAGTGACCGGGTACGCCCGGCCGGCGGTGGAGCGGGCCGGGTACCGACCGGGGGTGCGGTCGGCAGCGCGGAGCCCCACCCGCTGAAGGGGTCATCCCCTGTGGGGGCGGCCGGGGGTTCCGGGGGCGTGCTCGCGGTGGGTGGTTGCGTGGGTGCGGGTGTGGCCACTGCCGCGAGCACGGGGGGTTGCTCAGCGCGGGTAGGCATACGCACGGTGGATTCATGGATAGCTGCGAGCATCGTTTCGGGGTCGCTGTATTGGTCGTGACGCCAGGTGACCTCGGTGGGTGTGACCGCCCCCGAGTAGCGGGGATCTTCGAGGATCACTTGAACCGGGTACTCCACCCGGCCGCTCCCGGAGCGGGACACGAACACGATCTCACCGGTGCGCAGCTGCTGGATTTCGCGTGGCAGCACCACGTAGTCGTCGATCTGCTCAACTCGACCCGACCCCACAGCCGCTCCCACGCCTACCGCGCCCCCGGGCAGTGAGGATCGGTGTTCGACGTTGAGCATCGCCTTGAATCGGGGGGTCTGCCCGGTGAGCCCGGCGCAGATTTCCGCATCGGCGAGGTTGTTGGCGCGATGGATGATGAAGGAGTTCACCACGCCGGTCACGCGGTTCATGAATGCTTCGTCGATGGCGGCGAGGTTCCCGATCGCCTGGGTGGAGATCGTCACCGGCATGCCGGCATCGCGACACTTGTCGATCAAGGACATGACGTTGTCGGTGCCCAGGGCCTGAAATTCGTCGATGACCACGCGCGTAAGACGGTGGCTGGGTTGCGCACGCAGATGACTGGAGACGGTTTTGAGGTCTTGGACGATCAACCCGCCGATGGCAGCGGCGGTTTCGGTGTAGTTCGAGCTATCGAGGGAAAAACACACCACCCAGCCTTCGTCAGCGGCGCGGCGTAGATCGATGTCGCGACCGTCGGTGGGGTCTTTGCGTAGCCAGGTGCCGGCGGTGGATCCGGTGAACGTCGTCATGTACGCCTGCATCGCGCGGACACCAGACTTTTCTTGCGCATCGGCGTGATGCACGAGCCGATCCACTTCAGCGTAGATCTCCGCGTATCGGGGATGGCTGGTGGGAATTTGCCCGGCGCGTTCGGCCAATCGGTCGGGTTGCAGCAGCGTCACGGTGTCTTCGAAGGAACCCACACCCGGGGGCGGGGGCACGAGTGCGGCGACCTTGAAGGCGGTTTGCAGATAGTTCGCGACGGTTTGTTTGTAGTACTCCATGTCCCATGCCCGGCCACCGATCAACAGGTCTTTGCGGCGCGTGGGGTCACCGATGCCAACAGGGTCGTAGTAGGCCGGGCCGTCGGCTGGCCCGGGGTAGGGCATCGAGCGGTCGTGAATGGAAAAGTGCAAGAACCGTCGCCCGTGACGCTGGGCGTAGTCCGCCAGCGCGGCCGGGACGTCGTTGCCGCCTTTGAGGTCGATGTAGAAGTACGCGTCCCCGCGCCGGATCGCATCACGAGCGCCCAGCAACAGTGTTTGGGTCTTACCGGAACCCGAGGCGCCAAGGACGAAGGTGTGCGCGCAGGCTTCAGTGTCGGACAACGTGACCGTGGTGCCGTTGGATGCCACACCGATGGTGACCCCATCGAGGGGGGCTCGTTTGCCGTGGGCGATGTCTCGGATCGCTCGCTTGTGTTTCCACCACTGTTGCGGGGTCGCCCGCAAGTCGTGTTCTTGCCATACCGGGCGGCGGATCCACCGGTACCAGGTGTAGCCCGCTCCCCCAACCAAACCCAGTGCAATCCCAAATGGCAGTTGTGCAGCCAGTACGGCTTGCCAGGTCAGCGCCGGTCCACCGGTGATCCACTCCCACGCGGCCGGGTACACGGCTATATAGGTCTGCACCGGCCACCAACTGAACCCACTCCAGGCCGCCAGAGCCAGCCCATACAGCGCTGCTACACCCATCAACACTTTCGGTGCGATCCGCGCGAACTGGAACGCCACGTACACGAGCGCCCCCACCGCCAGCGGGATCGCTGCGGTGATGACCAGCAGGCCAACAACAACCCAGCGGGTGAGTTGGTCATCGTGAGATTCGTTCGGGCCGTCAGGGTTGGACTGACCGGACCACCAGGTGCCTGGTGTTTGCATCGCCATGAGGCAGCGCCTTTCCCGTGGACAGCACGTACCTGTTGTCACTAACCGAGGCCGCGCAACTGGGTCTGCCCTGGCTCCTACTTCTCGAGCGCACTCAGGATTTGGTCACTAATCCGCAGGTACCAGTCGTCTTCGCGCACCAACAAGACTGGAACGCCTGCGAATCGGGTGACGGCGAGTTCGTACTCGGGCTCGGTGAAGATCTCGTCCGCGTTCTTGTTTTCGATTCCCAACTCGCTGTAGGTGAACGAGGACAGGATCTTGCGGAAGAACCCCTGAAGGGCCTGGGGCGTGGCGAACAGTTCTTCGATCACCGGGCGGTACTCCTCAGTTCGAGGGGTGGTGGCTCTTGTGGTGTGGGCGGTGAAGTCCTGTCCGGTGAATGTGGCGTCGGCGTGGACGGCACCGAATTGAACACCGGAGAACCTGTCACTTAGGGCGAACTCCAGTTGCATGTTCACCTCGTTGACCACCTCATTGGGGAAGGTCACGGTGACTACTGCCTCAACGGCGCTGATCGCTCCATCTGTTTGCGGGGATCGCAGTCGCAGCGGCCGTTGGGGCAGCCAGAGGGAAAACCGGGCGTAGGTGATGCGTGTCTTGCCGACCCGCAAGAACGCCATCCGCTTGGTGTCGGTGAACAAGGCCGGGTGCATGGACAGGTGTGCGAGATCGAGCGTGGTGTCTGGTGCGTTGGGGTCGGTGACGATCCATTTCGTGAGGTCGTTGCCGGGGTCGGCGAGCATCGTGGTGTACGTGCCCCACGAATACTGGCCAGCTTCGTCCATTTCGGTGCGCGTGAGGCGGGCTTGTCCTTGGGGGTGACGCACCGCGGCGGTGAGTGCAGCGAATGTTTCCCGCGACATCGGGCTGCGCGCGGTGCGCGCTTTGGCTTCGGCGTGTTCTTCGACGGTGCGCTGGTAGGTGTCCGTGAGCGTTTTGTGGGCGGCGGCGAGTGCGGCGGCGGGTTCCTTGGCGGCTTTGATCAGCGCGTCGATGAGATCGGCGTCGATCGGGGTGGACTCCGCTAGCCACTGCTGCAGGGTGGTCGTGAAGGTGGTGTCGGTGAGGTCGCCAGCTGGTGCGGTGCTGGCTTCGCGTGAGCTGCGGGCGTAAGTGGTGAAGTTTTGTGAGCCGTACACGACCCGGCCGTCATCGACCCACAGCACTTTGGCGTGCACGCGATCCAGGTGCCGCACGTCGGTGCCCCGCTTGAGCATCCGCGCGATGGCGCGTAGTTGCGCAAGGTAGTCCTGCGCACCGGACTCTGGGGACAGATCAGTGACGACGGTTACTGGAAGGTCAGTGTTCTTGGTCAGGCGTTCGATGAGGGCATCGAAGTAGGGGCTGAACACCACCATGGAGTCCCTGGCGCTGGCGATCGCGCGTTTCCACGCCGGGTAAATGTCGGCGGCCTGGTGTTCACGGTGCACCCCCATGTGAGTTCAGCGTAGGGGCGCACCGTGCGGACAGGTGTGGTGATCGGGTGGAACCGGAACGGGGGCCGGGTTCGTCTAAGGGGGTGTTGCGCGTTGGCGCCGCTAGTCCCGCAATGCGGGCATCTCACCTGGACAGTCATGGGTCAGCCATGCCTGCGTTCGCGTACCGAAAGGTGAGATGTCATGGATAACGAAGCTAAGGGTGTTGAGGAAGAGTTGGCGGCGCTGTTTGCTAATTCCTCGACGGTGGAGTCGCGCCGTGAGGCGCACATTGAGCGTCGCGCGATCACGATCCACAACGAGTTGTTGGTGCAGTGGGCGGCCAGTGATGAGGGCGCGCTGCCGACGTTCGCTGATGCGCGGGAGCGTGCGATGCGGGAAACCGATGCGGTGTGTGAGGCGCTGGGTGACCTGGTGGCTGTGCCCCCGCACGAGGTGTTTCCCCGGCCTCGCTCGCGCCGCCGTGGGGTCGAGTAGCGGCCGGCGCGGGGGCGGGCTGGTGGGGTGCGCGGGGAGAAACTTTTTGGCCCGCGGAAGGCAATCGGGCAAATCGATCATTTCTTCGACGCAGCGGCCTTTTGCGATTGCCGCGAATCGATCATTTGGGGCGAGGCGATCTTTTTTCTGTCCGTTTTCGGGTGTTTGTCGGTGGGGTGTTCGCGGCGTGGTTACCGGACCTTCACCGTTCGCTTGCTTCATCGTGATCTTTCGACGTAACGTGCCTCGTGCCGTCCTTGCAGATCCTGCACCCGAAGTCCGTCATCACGATG
>Ga0209953_1000160_pt1 | contig 25737 bp, 18 predicted proteins | sample SalPonred_H2O_MG_FD_185713 | JGI IMG/M metagenome (GOLD analysis project Ga0209953, IMG submission 185713) | Salt pond water microbial communities from South San Francisco under conditions of wetland restoration - Salt Pond MetaG... | ecosystem: Environmental > Aquatic > Non-marine Saline and...
TTTTATCAACGGGTGGTTAGCCGCTAATGGCTGATAATCTTGAGATATTCAAAGTCTATTGTGAGGGTGGCCTTAACACCAACCGTGACCTGCTGTCTCAGGGTGAACAACAACCCGGTAGTGCGACTCGTCTGATTAACTACGAGCCTGCTGTAACAGGTGGCTACAGACGTATTAGTGGCTTCAGTAATGACTTTCCTAGCTTACCCGGTACCGGGTCTACTCTAGGTGTCTGTGTTGCTAACGGCATTGATGACGGTATCTTTGCGTGTCGTACGCCTTCTTCTGGTAACAACTACCTGCATGCTTGGAATGATGGCACAGATAGCTGGGATACCATAACTACTGCGGGTAGCCCTACAATGACAGGCGTAGACAAAGTGCGCTTCGTTAAGTATAACTGGACTGAACCTCGCATCTTACTGGTTGATGGTGTCAACCCTGCCGCATACTACAACGGCACATCGTACGTACAGATTACACATGCGAATGCTCCGACTGACCCTACGTATGCGAGTGAGTTTGCAAGTCACATGTTCTTAGCAGGTGATCCTGCAGAACCTTCAATTGTGTACTTCTCTGCTCCTTTAGATGAAACTGACTTTGCTGTAGCCAACGGTGCAGGGTCCATTAACATGGGCTTTGATGTAATCCAACTCAAGAAATTCCGTAACGAGTTGTATGTCTTTGGTACAAACCAAATTAAAAAGATCGTTGGCTCAAGCATTGCAGACTTTACGGTACAGGAAGTCACAGATAACTTAGGTTGTGTTGCCCCTGATTCTGTGATTGAGATTGGCGGTGATCTACTCTTCTTAGGGCCTGATGGATTACGCCCCGTGTCGGGTACAGATCGTATCGGTGACGTAGAGTTAGAAACAATCTCTAAAAACATCCAATCACTAGTTAACGATCTACAAAGCACACAGGTACTGACGACATTAAACTCTGTTGTTATCCGCTCTAAATCACAATTTAGAATCTTATTTAGTGCCGCAGAGTCAAACGGAGTAATCGGTGCGTTACGCCAAAGCTCTGGTGGTGGAATTGCATTTGAATTTGGTCAGCTTTTGGGTATAACTGCTACTTGTGCAGACTCTGGTTACATTGGCCAAAACGAATTCGTAATTCATGGGGACAGCGAAGGCAAGGTCCACAGACAAGAGCAAGGCACAGACTTTGATGGCGAAAACATCTTTAGTTTGTTCCAGACCCCGTTCTATCACATGGGCGACCCTGAGTTACGTAAACACTTTTTAAAGATATCTACGTATTTACGTGCAGAAGGCACAATCAATCTGGCAATGGGCATTGTGTACGATTACGAAGATATAGAAGTTTCTAACCCGACGGACTTTACATTGACCAGAGAAGGTGCCGCCGCATTCTATAACGAAGCAATTTTTGATAATGCGGGAGCTATTTACGATGGTAACCCGTCACCAGTAATTAAAACAAATATAGCAGGATCTGGAACATCTATTGGTATTAAGTATGTTACAGACGATACAAACGCATCGCATAACATTCAAGGTATTGTGATGCTGTTCGGAATCGACGACAGGAGATAATATAAGTGGCTGGATATACCCGTCAATCGGTAGCTGACATTATTACTGGGGCTGTAATTAAAGCCGCTCCGGTGAATGCCGAGTTTAACCAAATCTTAGCGGCGTTCAATGCAACATCAGGCCACAAGCACGACGGTACTGCCGCAGAGGGTGCCTTTGTTCCTGTTATTGCGGACACCGACGGCAACAATAAAGTTTCTGTAGATACTTCTAACAATCGTGTTGGCGTATTTGTTGAGGTATCTTCTAGTCCTGTAGAACAGCTTCGCATTCAAGATGGTGCTATTGTCCCTGTTACAGACAATGACATTGACCTTGGTACTTCTGGCGCAGAGTTTAAAGATCTGTATCTTGATGGCACAGCCAACATTGACTCTCTGGTTGCTGACACAGCAGACGTAAACGGCGGTAACATTGATGGCACAATCATCGGTGCATCCACCCCTGCCGCAGGGACCTTTGCTGGATTGACCGTAGACTCAGGTGCGGCTTCATTAGGATCTAACGTAGACATTAACGGTGGTACTGTTGATGGTGCTACTATTGGTTCTAACTCTGCTTCTACAATTGTCGGTACTACGATTACAGCCAACACAGGCTTTACAGGAGACGTTACAGGCGACGTAACAGGTAACCTGACTGGTAACGTAACAGGTAATGTCACAGGCAACGTCACAGGCGATTTGACAGGGGATGTGACTGGTAATGTCACAGGTAACCTAACTGGCGATGTCACTGGGGATGTTACGGGAAATGTTACAGGTAATCTCACAGGCGATGTAACTGGAGACGTTACAGGTAACCTGACGGGCAACGTCACTGCAGGCACTGGCACTTCTACATTTAACAATGTCACTATCAATGGCACAGTAGACTTTACAGATACTCGCCTCACAAACATTGCTGAACCTGTAGCGGCTGATGATGCGGCCACAAAGAACTATGTAGATACTGAGGTTGCTAGCCTCGTTGACTCAGCACCCGGTGCCTTAGATACCCTGAATGAGTTAGCCGCCGCATTAGGTGATGACGCTAACTTCTCTACGACTGTTACCACATCCATTGCCACTAAGTTACCGAAGGATGGCTCTGAAGCCATGACCGGTGACTTGCCTATGGGTACGAATAAGATTACAGGTCTTGGTGATCCTACGTTGGCTCAGGATGCCGCCACTAAGACCTACGTAGATACAGCAGATGCCCTCAAGCTAGACCTTGCCGGTGGCACTATGTCTGGTGCCATTGCCATGGGTACGAGTAAGATTACCGGTTTGGGTGATCCTACTGCTAACCAAGATGCGGCTACTAAGACATACGTAGATACTGCAGATGATCTAAAACTGAACCTGTCTGGCGGCACCATGTCAGGCAACCTCGTGATGGGTTCTAACAAGGTCACCTCTACTGCGACACCCTCTGCTGATGATGATCTTACACGTAAGGGATATGTAGACGGTATCTTAGGGTCAGCTACCTCTGCCGCTACAAGTGCTGGTGAAGCATCTGACAGTGCCGCTGATGCTGAGAAGCTCGCAATTAACCCTGAAGACTCTCAGTTCACGTTAGCTGATGGAGTGACTACAGGGTTCTCTGCGCTACACCACAAAGAAAAAGCACTAGACGCACAGACAGCGGCGGAGGCGGCTCAGGCGGCGGCTGAAGCAGTGTACGACACGTTTGATGATAGGTATTTAGGAGTTAAGTCTTCAGATCCTTCATTGGACAATGATAGCAATCCTCTGGCTGTAGGTGCGCTGTATTTTAGTAGCACAGACGATGCTATGTACGTGTACGACGGAGCCTCATGGAATTTAGTAGCTCCTGCCGCAACAGATGAGCAGGTTCAAACAATTCTAGAAAACCTAGCAGAACAAGATTATGGATTTATTACCCAGACTGTTACGAACACTAATGATTATGGAGCTTTAGCATAATGGCTACGCAAATTCAATTTCGCCGTGGTACTACGGCAGAACACTCCAGCTTTACTGGGGCAGTCGGTGAGATCACCGTAGATACTACTAAGGATACTGCAGTTATCCATGACGGCTCTACTGCTGGGGGCGTTCCGCTCGCTAAAGAATCCGCAATTCCTACAGTTCCTACTATTACGGCTTTCGCTGAGACTATCTTAGATGATGCGGATGGTGCGGCTGTACTGTCCACTCTAGGTTTAACTGCCACAGCTTCTGAGTTAAACACCTTGGACGGTATCACTGCGGATGTGAACGAGTTAAACATTCTGGACGGGGCGACAGTCACGACCGCTGAGTTGAATATTCTGGATGGAGCAACGGTTTCCACTGCCGAACTCAACTACCTTGACATCACCGCCCTTGGAACGACAGAAGCCTCGAAGGCGGTCACTGCTGATGCGAATGGTGTCGTCACCTTTGACAATGGCAAGATTGAAGAATCGACTGCGATCACTTCAAGTTCTAATGCCGCCACGCTTGATCTTCAGGACGGTGATAACTTCACGCACGACCTCACTGAAGACGTGACATACACGTTTAGCAATCCTGCATCATCTGGCAAGGCTTCTGCGTTTACATTGAAGGTGACACAGGACTCCACCGCCCGAACGATTACTTGGCCTGCGAGTGTGGATTGGGCAGACTCCACTGCACCCACTCTTTCCACAGGTGACGGGGATGTGGACTACTTCGTGTTTATCACGACTGACGGCGGTACCACGTACTATGGTTTTACAGCAGGACAGGCGTTCGGTTAATGAGCATTTCAACAAAGATCATACAAGCCGCCGCAGGTGTGGGCGGAGCTGTAGCTCCGACCGATCCTAACTTCTCTGACACTACGTTGTTGCTTCAAGCAGACGATGTGAATGACGGCTCTCAAAACAACACATTCCTAGACTCATCCACCAACAACCACACCATCACCAGAAACGGTAACGTGACGCAGGGTAGTTTCTCTCCATTCTCGCAGGATGAAGGGAAGTGGGGGAATCAGTTTGATGGGGCAGACGGTGCATTTCTGCAACTTCCCAACGATACTTCTACAGATTTATCTACTGGCGATTTCACGATTGAATGTTGGGTAAACTATAGTTCGTTTATTAATGATGCAAAGATATACATTGATGTTACTAACGGATCTAATTATGCACAGCTAACATTCAGCACATCTTTAGGTTTAAGATTTATCGTAAATGCCTCTACTGTTGCCAACCAAGGAAATGTCAATGGATGGGAAACTGGAGTTTGGTATCACGTTGCACTAGTTCGTAATGGGAGCAACTTTACAATTTATCGTGACGGTGTATCTATTGCGTCAGGAACTAGATCAGCATCCATTGGTAATTTCAACGCTAAATGTATCGGCGGCTCAAACGGCTTTCCCGCTACGACAATGAACGGGTACATATCCAACTTCAGGATGGTAAAAGGCACTGCCTTATATACTTCAGCGTTTACACCGCCGACTGCGCCATTAACTGCAATTAGTGGTACGTCAGCCCTCACCTGCCAGAGCAATCGCTTTGTAGACAACAGCAGTAACGCTCACGCCATCACAGTCAACGGTGATCCAGAAGTCACCCCATTCTCTCCATTCGCACCAAGCACCGCATACGATCCTGCGACGAAGGGTGGTAGTGGGTATTTTGATGGGAGTGGGGATGATCTTCAATTAGCAGATAGTGATGATTGGCATATTGGAGGCGGAGATTTCACAATTGACGGGTGGATATACAAAGGTAACAAAGGGTCTGGTTCAAACCTGATTGCGCAAAGGCAGACATCTACGGCAGAAATTCGTATTTTACTTGATTCAGATGGGTCAGGGTACAATGAAGGCTATTTTAGACTTGAATGGGGCGCAGGAAGTCTTGTTTGGAACGCAGGAATCCAGTCTAATTCTTGGACACACTTTGCGTTAGTTCGTAGCGGCACGACTGGGACTCTATATATAAATGGAACATCAGTGGGCACTAATACACTAAATAATGTAAGCAATTTTTCAGGGTCTTTGTATATTGGTGCGCTTTCAGGAAGTGCAGAATTTTACCTTGGTTATATATCCAACCTACGCCTAGTCAAAGGCACTGCTATTGCGCCGTCAGGAATACCAACCGCCCCTGCCTCAGCAGTTAGCGGAACAGAACTCCTCCTCAACTTCACCAACGCATCCATCTATGACGGCACAGGGCGTAACGTCTTGGAGACAGTCGGTGACGCACAGGTAGATACCGCAGTGAAGAAGTACGGCACAGGCTCTATGCAGTTTGATGGGACGGGGGATAGGTTAGTTTCACCTCCAAGCGAACAGTTTAACTTTGGAAGTGGTGACTTTACGGTTGAGGCTTGGTTCTACGCAACATCAATCGATGCGGGCGGCACTCACCACATTGTATCTTATGCAACAAATACAACAAATTTTTGGGCAATACGATTCCGCAACTCTGATAACTCAGGGTTGCAGTTCAGACTGTTTGAAACGTCTGAGATTGTGAATATTAGTCAAGGGTCTGACTTTACAACCACAGATCAATGGTTTCATGTGGCAGTAACACGAAACGGTAATTCGTGGCGGATGTTTTTAGACGGTACGCAAGTCGGAAGCACAGTGACTAATTCAAGTGCTATTTCCGATTATACTGGGTCTTTACAAGTTGGAGACATCGCAAGCATTGGCGAAACATTTACAGGCTACATAGACGACCTACGCATCACCAAAGGTGTCGCCCGATACACCGCTAACTTCACGCCGCCTGCGGCTAAACTGCCGAATCTTTAAGGAGCAATCAATATGTTCGTAGCAAAAGTAGTAGACGGTCAGATTGCCAACACAGGCAAATTGGCTGAAATGTATCCCAACACATCATTCCCTGCCAACGGTGCATCGGATGAGTGGATGGCGAATAACCAAATCAAGATGATTAAGAAGTGGAGAGAATACGACAGAGCCACACAGAAGCTCGTCAACGTTACTCCATACCTTGATGGTGATGAAGTCTATGACGTACAGGTACATGACCTCACAGCCGATGAGATTCAGGCTAAGACCGATGCTGAGACAGCAAAGAAAGAAGACGCTGTACGCAAGCAACGTGATGCGCTTCTCGCTGAGTGTGACTGGACAGTCTTGCAAGATAGCCCTTTGACAGATGCACAAGTCGCTGATTGGGTAATCTACCGTCAAGCACTCCGTGACATCACAGTCCATGCAAACTTTCCTGACATTCAGGGTCCAGATATGGATGGTAACAATAGCGACTGGCCGACAAAGCCGGAGTAAGAATAAATGCCCCTTACCAAGCTCCAGTTCAAGCCGGGGATCAACCGGGAAGTTACCGCGTACACTAATGAGGGTGGGTGGAACGATGGAGATAAGGTCCGTTTCCGTTATGGCTTCCCGGAGAAGATTGGTGGCTGGGACAAGCTCGGTAACAACCAGTTCTTGGGTAAGGGCCGTGCAATGCACCCCTTTACCGACCTTGCCGGCACCGAGTTCACTGGACTAGGTACCGCATTTAAGTATTACATTCTCGAAGGCACGGGGTTCAATGACATTACCCCTATCCGTGCGACATTTTCTAGCCCAGATACTGACAACTGCTTTGACACGACCGACGGCTCAACAACCGTCGTAGTTAATATCACGGCTCACGGCGCGGAGACCGACGACTTTGTGATTTTCAGCGGCGCGGTTGCTGTGGGCGGTGTGCTTGCCGATGACTTAAACCAAGAATTCCAAGTCACGAGAATCGACGCCAATAGTTTTAGCATTGTTGTAGACAACGCCGCAACGTCCACTGCCACAGGCGGTGGTACTTCGATTGAGGCAGAGTTTCAGATCAACACGGGTATTGACCTTGTTGTCCCCGGCACAGGCTGGGGCGCGGGTACGTGGTCTCGCGGAACCTGGGGTTCGGCATCTTCTACTTCGATTATCACCGAGCAGCTCCGGCTGTGGACGCACGACAACTTTGGTGAAGACCTGTTGATTAACGTCCGTGACGGCGATATTTACTATTGGGATTCGTCAGCAAGTGTCCCCGGAGCTTTCCAGCGAGCACAAAAACTTTCTACGCTTGCGGGTGCCGACGGTTTTGCACCCACTATTGCCAAGAAAGTCTTGGTTTCTGACCGTGACCGGCACGTCATTGCGTTCGGCTGTGATCCGGTAGACAACCTTGGCGTGCAGGATCCACTGTTGATCCGGTTCTCAAATCAAGAAGATCCACTGGAATGGTTCCCGACAGCAACCAACACTGCGGGCGACCTACGAATTGGTACGGGTTCCAAAATCGTCACTGCTGTCGAAACGCGGCAACAGGTACTGGTAATTACGGACGAATCAGTCCACGCGATGCAGTACCTCGGACCGCCGTTCACCTTTGGTATTAACCAGATCTCAGAAAACACCACAATTATGGCGCCAAACGCAGCGATTGCGGTGGACGATACAGTGTTCTGGATGGGTGCTCGGGAGTTCTATGTGTACGCGGGTAACGTACAGCGCCTGCCTTGTACTGTTCGCGATTATGTCTTTAATGACTTTAACTACGACCAGAAAGACAAGGTGTTTGCTGGCACTAACTCCTCGTTTGGTGAGGTGTGGTGGTTCTACCCATCCTCGTCCGCGACTGAGATCGACAGCTATGTTGTCTACAACTATTCGCAGCAGATCTGGTATTACGGCAAGTTGACCAGAACGGCTTGGGTTGATCGCGGAATTAACACCTTCCCGTTAGCCGCTGGTGTAGACGGTTATTTATACGAGCATGAGTCAGGCTGTTGCGACGGTAGCACCAATCCAAAGACACCGATCAATTCGTATATTGAGTCGAGCCCGATAGACATTGGCGACGGTGATCGGTTTGCATTTATCCGGCGTTTGATTCCAGACGTGACGTTTAGGGGTTCTACAGAAGAGGACGTGTCTGTAAACATGATCCTGAAGGCACGCAACTTCCCAGGCGAAGCCTACAGAGATGATCAGGACGCCCTGATTACTCGATCAGCCACTATCCCTGTTGAACAGTACACTGATCAAGTTAATGTTCGGCTTCGTGGCCGATCTTTTGCAATGCGCGTAGAGTCTGACACTTTAGGAACAGCATGGAGGTTGGGTAGTCCCCGGGTAGATATCCGACAGGACGGTGGTCGATGAGCCGTAATCTTGTCCGCCCGTATTTCCCTATCCCTCCGCAAGAGTATGATCAGGAATACTTTGCAGAAGTCATTCGGTCGTTCTCCACATATGTAAACCAACAACAAAATCCTGGAGAAGGCCGTAACACATTTATTGTGCTAACCGACGTTCAAGAGAACGATCAAGGTCTTGAGGTTGGAGCAGTCTTTCAACAAGACGGCTTCCTAAAAATTACTCGGGCTAACGTTCCGCATCTAGCTGGTGTATCATCTACAGGAGCTATTGGTAGCGTTACCGTAACAACATCATAGAGGATACGCCGTATGGCAATGTCAATGGCAGATATTGAAAAACAGATTCCGCAGGGCGCTCCTCCTGCTCCGATGCCTGCCGCATCGATGCCTGCTTCACGGCCCACGGACATGATGGGTGGTATTGGTGCGCTTCCAGTAGAAGTTATGCAAGAGACTGAGGTCGAGGCTGGCGGCATTGGTGACGTTCAATCAGCGGTTGAGTTAGTACGTTCTTTTGGTCGAGAAACAGACCAAGTATTGGCGCATTTAAGCCCTGATGAAATGGTCGTGCCTAAAGAAATTTTAGAATCTAACCCACAGATTAAAGAGCTTATCTTTGCAGAAATGCGGATGATGGGTATCGAAGAGCCTGAGCGTTACGTTGCGGGTTCTGGTTTAAACTCAATCAACCCCGACACCGGCCTACCTGAGTTTTTCTTGAAAAAGGTTTTTAAAGGCATTAAGGGCGTAGTCAAATCTGTCGGTAAAGTAATTAAGAAAGTTGCTCCGGTTGTTTTGCCTATCGCGTTTACAATGATGGGCCTCGGACCTGTTTATGCTGGAGCCTTGGGCTCTGGCCTTGGCACGTTGGTGCAGGGCGGAGATTTAAAAGACGCGTTTAAGTCAGCCTTGATTGGCGGTGCAGTAGGCGGCATAAGCTCAGGAGTTTCTTCTAAGTTAAGCGGCGGCACCTTTATGGGTGGCGTTAAGGGCGCGGTTGCCGACCCATCTGGAAGATTTAGTCAAGCTTTGTCTAACGTTAGGTCAGGTACGCCGTTTGCTGGGTATACCCCACCGTCGGGTGCGGCAGCTTCTCAGTCGGCAACTTCTTCAGCAAGACCTCCGGCTAGGATCACTCCGTCTACTACTACACAGGCGGCAACAGCTAACATGCCTAGCGACACATTACTTCTTGATTCGTCTGGCAACCTAGTTACAGATCCTTCAGCAATTACGCAACCCACTTTGTACGATCAGACAATTGGTAAAGCGACAGATGTGTACAACCAGTATTTGTCTCCGTCTCGTGGTATGCCTTCGCAAACAGAGCTTTTGAATAAGGCAGGGCAGATTAGAACGGCGGCGGCTTCTGCAGGTACACCTATTTCTGGAGACAAGGCTCTTGAGATGGCTACTAAGGAGCTGAGCCCAGGAATTGTTTCGCAATATGCTCCTTTGGCAGCAGTAGGAACAGGAATCATGGCTGCCGCAGGCGGTTTTGAAACTCCTGACGTCAAACCTTATGATGCGTTTGAAGGACAAACGCGTTACTTTGACATGACTCCCGAGGAGCGGGCGCAGTATCAAGTCGGTACGACCCGCGTTACACGGCCCACGTACAACTACATGGTCCGGAGTCCATATGTTCGTCAAGCCGCCGCAGGTGGTGAAATGACTCGACAGAACTTCCCTCGTCGAAATGGCTTTATAGCTGGACCGGGGACAGAAACCTCAGACGATATTCCTGCAATGTTGTCCGACGGAGAATTTGTGTTGACCGCTAAAGCTGTGCGTGGCGCAGGTAATGGCGATCGGCAACGTGGCGTAGCTAATTTGTACGACATGATGCGCAGTTTTGAAAGGATGGCGTAATGGCTGATACTACAACCACCCAGATAGTTCAAGAATCTCCCGATATCGAGGCGTATCGCCTCGGGTTATTGCAATCCGCTAAAGGTTTGTTGCCCGGAGAAGGTGAGACCTATCAAGCTCTTCCCGGTTACCAAGTCGCGGGGATGGACCCTTTAACAAGTAAAGCGGCAGCTCTTGGCGAGCTTGGGGTTGGTTCGTATTTACCCTTCATTGAAAATGCTTCTGAAGCATTAACCGCGGGTCAAACTCAAATACAGCAGGGCGCTATGCCTGCTTTGGCGACCGCCTCCTTAATGGCAGAGCAGGCGCAACCTTATATTTCTGCAGGCACAGGACGATTTGACCCGTCTCAAGTGTCTCGGTTCATGGACCCGTATTTAGATGACGTTGTTGATACACAGCTTGCTGAGATACAACGGCTCGCGGACCTCCAAAAGGTTAACGCTGCCGGCAGTGCTGTAGGTGCGGGAGCTTTTGGTGGTAGCCGTAGCGCAGTTCAGCGAGCTGAGATTGACAGGAACGCTTTAGCAGAAGCGGCTAAAACAGGCGCGGCGTTGCGATCGACTGGTTACAACCAAGCTATGCAGGCGGCGCAGCAAGCCTTTGAAGCACAAAAAGCGCGTAATCTTCAGGCCGCACAGCAGCAGTCTACATTAGGCCAGGGGCTGGGAAGTTTAGCGGCGCAAGCAGGACAGTTCGGCACACAGCTTGGTCAGCTTGGTCTTCAGCAGGCAAGTCTGGGCGAGCTTCAGTCTAATTTGTCTACGGGCGATATTCAGAACTTAATCAACCTTGGCGGTATGCGTCAGCAACAGCAGCAGAATATTCTGGAAGCACAACGTCAGACAGAGCTGCAAGATTACTATCAGCCATACCAAGGTATTTCGTTCTTGTCCGACATTTATGCTAAGACGCCTTCGTCACAGCAAACTATTTCAGTAGGCACATCGCCCGCCGTATCTCCATTCCAGCAAGTGGCTGGTTTAGGTATTGCCGGTTTGGCCGCCGCCTCGGGTGCACAAAACGCAGGATTGTTCTAATGAACGTAATGAAGCGACCTCTATTCCGTCAAATGGGCGGCCCTGCAACGCCGGGTCCTCAAGACATGATGCAGCAAGCACAGATGGAAGGTGCAGGAGTAGCGCAGCTTTTGCCTGAAGTAGAAAAAGCAGTGGCAGAACGGTCACAAGGCATTGGTGCGCAATACGCTGAAGAAATGATGGGCAAGTTAGATACTGCCGAAGACTTTAAGACCGTGATCGATGCTGTTCGAGGTAACGAAAAGCCGATCGATATGCGTTACCAAGAGCTGGCTTCTTATGTAGGACCAGAAGACGCCCGCCAGACTCCTGAGTCTGTCCTTGCGATGGTTCAACCTACAATCATGATGACTGAAGAAGGTGCGATGGATTCTGGCATTGGCGATTTAATGCAGAATCTTACGTCTCAGGTTGACATGGAGTTTGGGGACGGTGCACCCACGGCAATGGGCCAAGGCGTCGGATCGATGCTTGGTGCGGGCCAGCCCGTGCAAGGGTTTAGAACCGGTGGATATGTTCAAAAAATGAATCAGGGCGGGGCGCCTGCAAACGTAAACGATCCCGTCCTTAATGAAGCGTTTTACATGGCAAATCGTTTAAAGCCAGGGTATGGCGGTCAAACACCTCTTCCGGGTACAACGCCCGCGGCGACGGCTCCTCAACTCCCTTCGTTAGAAACTTTGTACGAAAAAAGTTTACCGATGTACCAAAAAATCTTAGGTACAGATCAAGGTCAAAAGGACTTATCTAAAGCAAACATCATGTTTGACATTGCTCGTCGAGGCTTATCGTATGCCGGAGGAGTCAACCCAGACACCGGACAAAGTATGGCGGGATCGTCTCCTGTAGCGCAATTTGCACAAGCAGCGGCAAGCCTACCCACCACCGTTTCTACGGAGTTAGCTAAACGAAGTCAGCAAGATCAAGCCGTTAAGTTAGCTGCTTTGCAAGGAGCGCAGGGACAATATCAAGCTCGATTAAAGTCTGCGTTAGAAACTTTTGAGCTGGGAGAAGGGGAAACTCTTTTTAACGCTCAAGGAGAGGTGATTGCAGAAGGCAAAGACAAGCCTAAAAAGCCAATCGTCGCGGCCCCCGGATCACAGATTAGAGATCCAGACGACCCAACAAGGCTTATTGCTACGGTCCCGGCCAAACCTGCAAAGCCGAATATACAGTTTCTTGTGACTCCAGACGGGGTTAATTCAGAGCCTTTTGATTTGAACGACCCCGTACAAAAAGCGGCGGCGTTGGCTCTTTTAGAAAACGACCCTAACTTTAAAGGCGCGTATTTTGATGCAACGCCTTCTTTTAGTCCTAATCAAGAAGACACAAACTTTGTAATTAACAAAGAACGTTTGGGTCGTATTAAAGACGGCACTGCTTCTGAAGACGAACTTATTAGGTTTCAACAATTGGCCGGCGAAATTTATGCCAGTGGCACAAAAGAAGTCACCGGGGCGGACGGACAGACAAAATTAGTTAAAAAGCCAGCGACGCCAATGCCACAACAAGTTGCGGACGTGTTAAAGGTTAAATTCCCGGATCTTTATAACAGCATTCAAAGGGATGCTGGAGCTATTATCGACCCTCGGGTATGGCAGCCTTCTCTTGGAGAAAACAATATAGATGGCGCAGAAAGCTACGCTGAGACAGCCGACCCAATCGCGTATCAGTTAGGCATGACTGTATACATGCCGTGGGAACAAGGTGGCCAGCCTCCTATAGAAGGGGATCAAATTTTCCCTCAATATGACTTTAGTAAAGCGGTGGGCTTCCCAGGGTTTTACAACCAAGTTAGTAACACCGTAGTGGATTTATTTACGGATCGGTTAGCAGATCCAGAAGCTGCGTCTGCGTTAGAAACAATGAACAGTGTTTTAGTAGACTTGGATCAATTAGCGATTCAAAGCTTCCCCGGTCGTCCTCCGGTAAGTTATTTAGAAACTTTCCGTCTTTTGAACCCAGAGCCCGGTAAGTTGTTTGTAGGTAACGCGGCCAACGCAGCTAAGATAGATAAGCTGGTAAATAAAATTAAGTCTATGGAAATAGATTTGATGAGAAGAGCTTACGGCCCACTTCCTATTAAACAAAAACAGGAAGCACAATCTGGCTTGCTTGGATTAAGACCTATTCTTGCCCGAGCCATTATCATTCGTAATGGACTGCAGGAAGCAAAAGCTCAAAGTAAGAAGATAGATGCGGGCGAGTCGGTTCCGCCTAGAAGTCAGGTAGATTTTTCAGGAAGCTCTACTTCGGACAATTTGCTTCTTAGACACATGAATACGCAATAAGGGGGCTTTGTGGCGGATCAAGACAACACCTTGTTTGGCATATCTTTTGACCCAATAGCCTCGGAAAGAGCGGCGGACGTTGCTCTACCTAACTTTGGGGAAGAGCTGTTAAATGCGGAAGAGACTCCGGCAGAGACTCCATTCCCTCAGTACGACGTTAACATCAACACCTACCTCAAAGAATCCGGCGAACAAGGTATGGACAAAACTCAAGCTACGCGTAATTTAGCGCGTTCCTTGGTAGATCTTGCTCGTCAGGACCCTCAGTTTGAGCAATACGACATTAACTGGGACGGGGTGGCTCAAGAAGATCCCAACGAAATTATCCGCACTCTAGTAAAGAACGTGCGTCCCGGCGGAGAAAAAGCCGAAATTGCGGCAGAAGAATTTACCGAAGGTCTTATGCGTGGGGCACCCTCGTTATATGCGGGGACTAAAGGAGCAGTAACATTAGCTCCTCTTGGGGCTCCGGCAGGTCCTTTAGGTGTACTAACAATGGGGGCTCTCGGATTTGTAACAGGCTCTGTTCTTGGGTATACCGCAGGAGATTTGGTTGTAGATGCCTTAACGCCAGAAAACCTCAAGAATCAACAAGTTGCGCCAGAAGATCAGTTTACGGCTAATTTTTTTAGGAGCACCGGTGAGTTTATTCCCGGACTTGGCTTGCGTTCTTTTGCGAAGCCTGGTGCAGAGTGGATTAGCGGGCAGGTGTTAAAAGATTTAAATAAAAAAGCTTTGGATCTTAAAGACGGTAAAGGCATTGTCAATCGTATAAATCGGATTACGACGGGCGGACAAAAAGTAGGCGGCAAAGTTTTACAGTTTGGCGAGCGTGTAGAAAAATCTTTAGCGAATAATAAAGACAAACTAAGCAGTTATACCGGGGATATTGCGGCCATTGAGCTGGCTGCGTTAGGCGGAGCTATTGCAGATGAAGCCAAGCCGGGGGACCCTTTGTGGAAATTCACAGGGGAAATTGCAGGCGGATTTGCTCCGGCGCTAGTCCCTTATAAATTTACTTACGGCTTACTTGAAAAAACAGCGGGTACGATTAAAGGCTTAACCACAAGTCGGTTTACAGAAGCAGGTCGTCGTAAATCTGTAGCAACCGACACCATCGCAAAATCTGCCGAAGAAAAAATGGCGGAAGGTCTGGACATCAATGAAGCTTTCGCTTTCTTAGATGACCAAATGATCAAATACCGCTCTGCGGTAGACGCTGCAAAAGAAGCCGGGGAAATACCCCCAACTCTTGCGCAGGTCAGTGATATTGAGCACTTGCAAAAAATTACGCAACAAATTGCAGAAAACAACTCTTTGCTTAGTACGCAGGCTAAAGCGTCTGCGGACGAAGTTATTTCAAAGAACATCGAAATACTTTCTGATTTATTTGAAGCCAGCAAAGTGGACCCCGAAGCAGCTCGCTTGTACTTACAGCTTCAGGAAGAGTTTTATGGAAACATGCTGGACACCCTGCTTGCTCAGGAATCTATCCGAGTCACCGAACGCTTAAATAACACGCAGGCCGCGGCAGGCGAAACGACCACTGACATGACGGGCGAAGCTGTCGCAGATATGTTGAACAGAGTTTTCCGCACGGCGCGTGAAGAAGAAGCCATTCTTTGGAACCGCGTAGATCCAAATCAAGAACAAGTTGTGTCCGGGTCTAACCTTTCTGAGCAGTTCCAAAAAATTCAACAAGGACTTATTGAAGGCGAGACGTTAAACCCTATTTTAGCAGGCGTTCCACAAAAGCTGTCTGATGAAACGGGTTCTTTAGCCGGTCCTTCTATTGAAACTTTGAAGGAAGCGCGTGAAGAAGTAGGACGGCTGTCAAACGAAGTCTCTAAGATTATTGAGCGCAACCCCAGGGCTTCTGCAGAGTTTGATAACGCTTTGGATCAATTGCGGTATGTATCCCCAGAAGGTAACCGCGACCCACGGACCATGAATCTTGGCCTAGCCGACTTTGATAACCAAGCCTCTGAAGCGGCGCAAGTTGCACAATATTTAGAAGCTCGTTTGGCGAAATTAGGGACGAAAGGTGTAGATGCTCGTACTCGTAAGGGTATGGAAGGCGCTTTACGAATCGCTCAGTTGAAGCAGTCACAGGAAGCGGCCAAAAGCACTGTTCAAGCAAACAGCCCCGAAGGATTGCCTTTAGCTCCTACAACAGTAGGAGAGTTAGTTCGTTATCGAAGCAAGATGTTGAAACTGGCTCGTCAAAAATCACCGGATGTAAACGAAGCGGAAACGGCCTATTACGCTAAAAAATTAGCGGATGCTGCTTTAGAAGATCTTAATCAGTCCGGGGTAACGGGCATCGAATATGAATCGGCACGAGCGTTTTCTCGTGTTTTAAACGATCGGTTTAAACGCAGCTTTGTTGGAAACGTCATTGGTTCAAAAGCTAGTGGAGAGGCGAAGATTTCTCCTGAGCTGGTGACGAAGAAGATGCTGACCGGAGAAGGCACGCAAGTTGCCTTGAATATTCGGCAGACAGAAGACGCAATCAAGTTTTTGTTAGAGCAGAACCCAGAAAAATACGGCGACTTGGTAACCGAAAGTCTTAATACCTTGCGCACGCAAGAAGATGCTTTCATGCGTATTGCTCTGTCAAACATCGTTGACGAAGAAACCGGACTTGTTACAGCGTCTAAATTAAACACGTTTTTGAACAATCAAGCGGTGCAAACTGTTTTAAAGAACAACCCGGCGCTTCGATCTGATCTACAAGACCTGCGCAGTGCGCAACGTGTAGTTGACAGCATGTCTGGCCCTCGGCCAACGAATGACAGTGCTAAAGAATTAAGCGACATGAAAGCGTTTGTAAAAATGTTTACGGATCGCGAAGACGGGCCCACGGCCCTTGATTCTTATATCGGCACTCCCGAAAAACGCCCCGACGCCCCTGCGGAAAACTTGCAAAAATTGGCGCAACTTGTCGTCAAACGAAACAAGCAAGTTGAAGGTTCTCAAAAAGCGATTGATGAGGCGCGAGCAGAAGTAGCCAAGGCGACTAGAGACTACGACAATGCGTTAGGTCAAGGCGACAAGGTGCCTCGTAAGACGTTAGACGCCAAGTTAAAAGTGCTGCAAGAAAAAGAAGCTGCCTTGGATGCCGCGTTGCGTCGAGGAATGGCTGATCCAGATGAGCCTGTTACAGTTGCTGTTGGACAAGCCGGTGTTACTAAGCCACCTGCAGCACCAAAAGATGTTCGCGAAGGTTTTAAAAACGTAGTTATTGAACGAGCATTTACCTTTGCAACTAACGCAGAAGGTAAGTTTAGTGCGGTTAAGTTTAATAACTATTTGTTTAGACCCTTAGCGTCAGGGAAAAATTCTGTAATCACGATTTTGCGAAACAATGGATTAATCACTCAACGTGAAATTGAGCACATTAAATCCACCATTAAGAGCATTGAACAATACAGCACCACCACGGCTAAATATTTTGGACCTGAAGCGGTGGAAATGATCGATCCGACAAGCGATGGCTTGACCGCCTTAGTACGTGGTTTTGGTGCAAGAGCGGGTCAAAGCTTTTTTGGCACGGGCCCAGGACCTGTCGGAGGATTACAAGCGGAAACCATTGGTTCTAACTTAGCCGACAAACTGTTTAATCGTATTCCAAATGCCAAACGAAGAGAACTTTTCGTCAAAATGGCGAGGGACCCTGAGTTTTTGGCAGACATGTATGATGAGTTCCGTAATGTCACAAAGTCTTTGATGATCAAAAACCAGAAGGACCAACGTTCTGCGTTAGAAAAGGCTGTGGAAGGAGTGTCTAACTTTTTTGCAGGAACACTAGGTGTTCGTCTTTCCGGCCCACAAGTTCGATTAGCTCTTGAAGAAACCATACGAGGAGAGCTAGAAGGCGGCACGGGAGACCGAGGAACAGACCAAGATCGTTTGTCCGTTCCAATTAGCGGAGAGCCACCCGTTTTACGAGGCCCTACCGGTCCAGCTCCCGCCCCACCGGCGTCCTTTTCTCCAATACAGCAGCCTGTTGCACCACCACCTGTACGACAATCTGTGCCTACCGCACCGTTGCCTCAACCAACGCCTACGCCTCCTCCACAGGCCGCGGCCCCCGCGCCACAGACGCGTCAGCGGGTAGCACAAATGTTTCCGAATGACCCAGTTTTAGGAACCAACTCAGGCATAGGGAGCCTAATGACATGAGATTATCCGAACACTTCACGTTAGCTGAGTTCACAAAAAGCCAGACAGCAGAGCGACACGGCATCGATAACACGCCAGATGACGCGCAGATCGAGCGTCTGAAGATTTTGTGTGAAAACGTACTAGAGCCAGTGCGGGTACATTTCGGTAAGTCTTTCTCACCTAGTTCTGGGTTTCGATCTGTAGAGCTGTGCAAAAAAATTGGTTCAAAGTCTACTAGTCAACACGCGCAAGGCGAGGCGGCAGATTTTGAGCTGCCTGGAATCGACAATCGTGATGTCGCGGAGTGGATCGCGGACAATTGTGAGTTCGATCAACTAATTCTTGAATACTACACACCGGGAGAGCCAAACAGTGGATGGGTCCACTGTTCGTTCAAGGGCGAAGGCAACCGCAAAGAAGTTTTAACTTTAACTAAGGGATCTGGTTACTCGTTCGGACTCCCCTAAGCCACTAGAGTAACCATTCTTTGCCCTGCTCCCCAAGGACCTCTCCGGCAATGTCTATCTTTGCTCGGAGGGCCTTGAGGATTTTTTCGTCCACAGTTCCGGGCGTGACAAAATCAATGTAGGTACAGTGGTTGGGTTGACCAATACGGTGAATGCGATCTTCTGACTGCAGGCGTATCTCTAAATCGTAACTGTTACTAAAGTAGACCATAGTAGATGCTGCCGTCAGGGTGATGCCGTATCCGCCTGTTTTAGGCTGTCCGATAAAGAACCGTAGCGGCGAATCAGGATCTTGGAAGGTGCGCACAATGTTAGTACGTTCTTCAGTTTCCGTGGCTCCGTAGTAACACGCCACGCTATCTTCGCCATATTCCTTGGCTATCGCTTCACGGATCTGGAGGATGTTGTGTGTAAACGTGGCCCAAATGACTACCTTACCGCTTGTCTCTTCGAGCACTTCCATGAGATTGGAAAGGCGGACTCGATCAACCTCTTGGATCTCCCCGTCATCAGTAGTGAGGATTCCACAAACTATCTGTTGCATACGCATAATCTGAGTCAGGACACTAGCCGTGGTAGCAAGATCACCGTTCTCAAGTTTCGCCAAAGCTAGCCTGCGCATCTGCTCATACACCGGCTTCTGCTTATCTGTTAACGGTATAAACCGGGGTTGGTAAACTTTTTCTGGTAAGTCCAGGCATTCTTCCTTAGTTATTCGCGAGCTAAAGCTCTCTAATCGCTCTGTCAGCTCGTCTAATCGTCTGTATCCGACGATATCTTTGAAGACTTTCGGTCCCATCGTTTTGTTAACAACGACGGCGTAGCGGCCTTGAAACGCGTAATAGCTTTTGAACCCCAAGGCATCTTCGCTCAAGAAATTACATTGACTAAACAGATCCATCGGAGATTTTGTGATCGGGGAACCGGTCAGGATACGTTTGTACTTTGCTTTCTTGCCTAGCTTCACAACGTTTTTAGTTCGCTGGGCGCTTCGATTCTTGATGGTTGTGGACTCATCAACCACCATCATGCTGTCTGGATACCGCATCAAAAAGTACATCGCGTGGTCTGCGCCTTTTGCAGAGGACAGTGCCTCGATGTTCATGACAAGGATAGTCAGGCCCTCTTTACGATTCATCAGCTCGTGAAACTCATTAGCGTAGGTCTTCGTGTGGTTTGGTTGCCACTGCAAAATCATGGTCTCTTCCAGCATATCGTCAGGCAGGTGCGCCGGAAATTCTTTGTGAGTCCAGTTACCGAAGACGCCTTTTGGCGCTAAAATCAGCGCGGCATTGATGCTCTTTTGCTTGTACAGGATACCAATATTGTCGATTGCAACTTTTGTTTTACCCGTACCCATCTCCATGAAAAGCCCGTAATACGGCCTGTTCCACGATCCACGCAACACGGAATCCTGATGCGCAAACGGTTTTGTTTTAAATTCGTATTTCATGCAATTCCCCTATTGACGTATGCGAATTTATAGTATTTTATATGGCTTCACAAGGGCGACACAAAGTCCTGAAACACGAGGAAAGAAAAGTGAGTGATATCAATGAACTGTTTGAAGAAGACTTCGAGGCCCAAGCCTCGGGCATTGATAAAGTCAATTCAGACGAACTTAAATCAGTCGCTGCGATAGCTCGCACGATTGCTTCTAAAGAAGAAGAGTTAGCGCACTTAGAGGCGCAAATCAAAGAAACCAAAAAGGAGCTTCTCAAGCTTACTGACGAAGACCTCCCGGGTTTGTTGCACGAAATGGGTCTAGCTAAGTTCAGCCTTGAAGATGGTTCAGAAGTCAGTGTGAAGCCGACTTATGGCGCGTCTATCAAAGTTGATAATCGTGACGCCGCCTTCCAGTGGCTTCGCGACAATGGCTATGACGACATTATCAAAAACAGCGTTATCTGTTCGTTTGGCCGAGGCGAAGACGAAATGGCAACGCAATTCTCACGAATGGCCGCAGAGCAGGGATATGTCCCTGAAAACAAAACCGAAGTACATCCGCAAACACTCAAAGCTTGGGTCAAAGAGCGGGTAGAAACCGGTGAAGAGTTCCCTATGGAGCTTTTTGGAGCCTATGTAGGTCAACGTGCATTTATCAAGAGGACTAAGTAATGACAACTAAACAAGTAGCAGAGAAGCAAGACAATGCAGTCGCATTACTCGACGAGTCAATGTTTGAAGAAGACGCAGGCGGTGGTCTGCAGGGTATTGGATCAGAAGACCTTGCGCTTCCATTCCTTAAAGTCTTATCCCGTCAGGACCCAGCACTGGATGAGTTAGAAGACGCTAAAGCGGGCGACATCCTAAACACAGTGACCGGAAAGGTCTACAAGGGTAAGGATGGTATCCGGGTAATTCCTTGTGCGTATCAGAAGCGGTTCATCGAATGGGCTCCCCGGGGCTCAGGTAGCGGCGCTCCTTTAAATATCTACAACACATCTGCCGAGTGTCCAAAGACAGAACGTTCGTCTGAAGACAACAAAGAGTATGTGGTTGGAGGTAACGGTAGCTACATCGAAGCAACCGCACAGCACTACGTGATTGTTTTAGATGAGGCGGAAGGGCCATCGACTGCTTTGATCGCGATGAAATCCACACAGCTCAAGAAAAGCCGTAAGTGGAACTCCATGGTGATGTCACGGAGCTTTGTCGGTAAAAACGGACCGTACACTCCGGCTTCGTACTCACACATCTACAAGCTCACCACACTGTCCGAAGAGAACAGCAAGGGCTCTTGGCACGGATGGGAGATCGCTTTGGAAGGTAAGATTGAAGACGTCGGCATGTACCACATGGCCAAAGAGTTTGAGAAATCAATCAATGCCGGAGAAGTGACTGTGAAGCACTCCGATGGGGAAGATGAAAGAGCAGGTGAAGAAGCACCGTTCTAATCTGTGGCGGCCTTCGGGCCGCCTTTTCTCCAAGGAGTTTGTATGTCAGACAGTAAGCGTTTTGCTGAAATCTTCGATGGCTTGAAGGCTGCTTACGGCACCTACGAAATACAAGATAAAAAAGCCAACGGGAAGAACACAGGCAAGGCGGCAGTTAAGCGCGAACCACGCACCGCGGCACACTGGGAAGGTCACCTTTCTGGGAAAGGCGCGGCTATTGGCATCGTACCTATTAATGAGGACAACGAGGTCAAGTGGGGCTGTATCGACGTGGATCAGTATCCGCTCGATCACAAAGCATTAGTTGGGAAGATACGAGAGCTTAAATTGCCACTGGTGGTCTGCCGGTCAAAGTCGGGCGGGGCACACTGTTTCCTTTTTTCGGATGATTGGATAACAGCAAAGTTAATGCAGGACACCCTGAACCACATCGCGGCCTCGCTAGGCTACGGTGGCAGTGAGGTGTTCCCGAAACAAATCCAGCTACATTTAGACCGCGGCGACGTGGGCAATTTCCTGAACATGCCCTACTACAACGCGGAAGACGGCTTGCGGTATGGAATCCTGGACGACGGGTCCGCCGCCACACTCGAAGAATTTTTTGAACTGTACGAGAATCACGTACAGACAGCCGAGCAGATCAAGAAACTGCAGGTACAAGACACGATCATTACAACGGACGCGATCTTAAACGACGCACCGCCTTGTATCGTGCATTGCTGTTCACAGGGTTTCCCTGAAGGCACACGGAACAACGGCCTGTTCGGCATCGGTGTTCTGTTACGTAAAGCGGTCCCCGACACATGGGACACGGCCATTCAGGAATGGAACGTTAAGCACATGGACCCGCCCCTCAAGCTTGATGAGGTCTCCATTGTCGCCAAACAGGTTAGTAAGAAAGATTACGGCTACCGTTGTAATGACGCGCCTTATAGCTCGTATTGCAACAAGGAGCTTTGCTATACCAAGAAGCATGGTGTGGGCAACGCTCAGTCCGGAGCCGCCATTGCTAACCTACGTAAGTACAACTCGACTCCGCCTGTTTGGTTTTTAGACGTCAACGGCATCCCCTTGGAGCTGGATACAGAGGCGCTATTGAACCAAATTGACTTTAAAAAGGCGTGCTTAAATCAGCTTAACTTCATGCCACAGACGCAAGAGAAGCGTGCCTGGGAGTCGCGAATCAACCAGTTACTGACAGAAATGCAGAACACCGAGGGCGCGATCATTGAAGTTAGTGAGGATGCATCGGTAGACGGACAGTTTTATGACTATCTGGAAGAGTTCTGTACATCTATGCAGAGAGCGAACGATAGAGAAGAGATCTTACTCCGTCGTCCATGGACCGACGATGAAGATAACCTAACGTACTTCCGGCTCAAAGATTTTGAGTCGTATCTGCGTAAGAACAAGTTCTTTGAATACAAGTCACATAAGATCGCGCAACGGCTCAGGGACCGTAATGGTTTCTCCAAGCTGTTGAAGATCAAAGGCAAGCCGACTCGGGTTTGGGCAATTCCAGCATACGAAGAGGCTGTTACCAATATCAAACAACCTGAATTTGGGGGACAGAATGAAGAGGCGCCATTCTAATGTATCGGATATTCGGACCGCCCGGGACGGGAAAGACGACACGCCTACTGGGGATGGTGGACGAAGCTTTGGGGAAGGGCACACCGCCAAGCTCTATCGCTTTCCTAGCGTTCACAAAGAAGGCGGCTACGGAGGCCAAGGAACGCGCTATGGATCGTTTCAGCCTCAAGGAAAACGACCTACCCTACTTTCGGACGATTCACTCTTTGGCCTACCAAATGGTGGGTATGAAGTCAGAGCAGATGATCCAAGCGGAGCACTTCAAAGAGCTGGCTTCTTATATCGGAATCGATCTCAACACGACAAGCGACGCGCTAACCGAAGAAGACATGGGAATGCGTGGCTCACAGCATCCGATTCTGTCTCTGATAAACCTGGCCCGTCTCAGAAAGATATCTTTATGGGAGGCGTACAACGAGACGGAGATTGATGAGAAGTGGGCCGCGATCGAGTATACCAGTACCGCTTACAACAAGTTTAAAGAAATCAACCACTTATACGACTTCACGGATTTGTTAGAGCTGTTTATTGCAGAGGGGCATCGTTACTGTCCTAACTTCTCCCTATGTTTTCTCGACGAAGCACAGGATTTGAGCCCCTTACAGTGGGACATTGCACACATCTTGGATAGCAAAAGTGAGCGAATGTACGCTGCAGGGGACGATGATCAAGCAATCTATCGGTGGAACGGTGCCGACGTTGAGCACTTCATCCACTTAGACGGACCTTCCGAAGTGTTAGAGCAGTCCTACCGCGTGCCGTTGTCCATTCACCAGTACGCAGAATCCATATCCAACCGTATACACAGCCGGTATACCAAGTCTTACGGCTACAAGCCCAACACTGTGGGGTCGGTTAACCACGTCGAAACCATGACGGGCATCGACATGAGTACCGGAACGTGGCTCGTACTAGCGCAAACGCGCTACATGCTTGAAGAACCTAAGCAGGCTTTGCAGAGCATGGGGTACCTGTTTCGTTACCATAACGGAAAACGATCGGTGTCAGAGAAAATTAGTCTAGCAATCAACGGTTGGACACAACTGTCCAAAGGTAATCGGATTGCGGCAGATACAGCCAAAGCAATCTATAGCTACATTAGTGGCAACGACTCGGGTATAGCTAAAGGGTATAAAAAGTACGCTTTTGACGACTCCAGGACATATTCATACGACGATTTAGTCAAGGAGTGTGGATTAATTGTAGATAAATCAATGATATGGCACGAAGCTATGGATAAGTTACCCAAAGTAGACCGTGCATACATCACTGCCGCGCTCCGTCGGGGAGAAAAGTTCAATGCCACGCCTCGGATTACTCTGTCCACGATTCACGGATCAAAGGGCGGCGAAGCCGATGGCGTCATTCTATATACCGACCTGAGTTGGGCGGCAATTAAGAACACACAATCACAACAGGCTGTCGATGATCTGCTACGGGTTTTCTACGTAGCGGTGACTCGGGCTAAAAACGCACTGTTTTTAGTGGCGCCAGAAGAGTTCGAGAGGAGTTTCTTTGGAATATGAAAACGATATCAGATGGTAGCACTGCTAAGTATTACGAGTTGCCAGAAGGGGCGACTGAACTACAGCACTTAATCAGTAATAAAAACATGAATGCTCAAATAGGAGAAATCTTTCGAGCCTGTTACCGATACGGCGAAGTAGAGCACAGTGAGATGCTCCGCGATGCCAAAAAGATCCGGTTTTATGCGCAGGCGGAGATTGAGCGGTTGGAGAAGTTAAAATGAATAAAAAGCTACAGATGGCAATGTTCCCGCCAAAAACGGAATGGGTGCCGCCGATCGAGCTACCAGATCTATCTGACGCTAAAGTCATTGCCATTGACGTGGAAACACGCGACCCGGACCTCAAAACGCACGGCCCAGGGTGGGCACGTGGCGTCGGAGAGGTGGTCGGCTACGCCATTGCAACCGAAGGATGGAAGGGCTACCTGCCTGTTAACCATTTAGGTGGGGGTAATCTGGACAAAAAGATTGTGTCTCGGTGGCTTAAAAAGGTTTTTGAGACGCCTGCAGATAAAGTCATGCACAACGCGCAGTATGATGCGGGCTGGATCAAACGCGAGGGCTTCACGCTCAACGGCAAGATTATCGATACCATGATGACCGCCGCACTGGTGGACGAAAACCGCTACAGCTACAGCCTGAACGCGCTTTGCTACGACCATCTGGGCAAAACCAAGTCCGAAAAGCTTTTGAACGAAGCCGCAAGCGACTTTGGTGTCGATCCAAAGGGTGAGATGTGGAAGCTGCCTGCAACTTACGTTGGACCTTACGCCGAGGTGGATGCCGAGCTGGCATTAGAACTGTGGCAATACTTTCAAACCGTCTTGAATCGAGAAGATTTGTGGGCGATACACGACTTAGAGACACGTCTGTTGCCGCATCTGGTTGATATGACCTACAAGGGTGTGCGAGTAGACGTGGACCGCGCTGAACGGACCAAACAGGAGTTAATGAAACGTGAAAAAGATCTTCTCAAACGAATCAAAACAATGGTGGGAACGGACGTCGAAATCTGGGCTCCTGCATCACTGGCAAAAGCGTTCGATAAATTATCTATCCCTTATCCCAAAACGGATCGCGGTGCGCCTTCATTTACTAAGAATTTCCTTACAGATCATACACATGAATTTGCGAATATGGTTGTTGAGGCGCGTGAGATCAATAAAGCGTATGGGACG
>Ga0209953_1000161_pt1 | contig 25681 bp, 20 predicted proteins | sample SalPonred_H2O_MG_FD_185713 | JGI IMG/M metagenome (GOLD analysis project Ga0209953, IMG submission 185713) | Salt pond water microbial communities from South San Francisco under conditions of wetland restoration - Salt Pond MetaG... | ecosystem: Environmental > Aquatic > Non-marine Saline and...
AGGAGCCGGTCTCCAAGCCGATCGGTGCAGGTGGTTTCGGCTCGGCGCCCTCGTCCTCGAGCGCGGCGGTCAAGCTCGGCGATCGAGTGGTCGGGAAGGGGCCGGTGGTCGCGCTGGAGGCAGGCGATCGGGTGACCCACAGCAAGTTCGGGCTAGGCACGGTGGTGAGCACGTCCGGATCGGGGGACAAGGCCGATGCCACCATCGATTTCGGATCGGCTGGCACCAAGCGCCTGCTGCTGCGCTACGCACCGGTGGAGAAACTCTGAGCCGGAATAGACAGTTAAGAACCTAGACTGAAGCCGGCCTCGATGTCGCGTTGCGAGTAGGTGCGAAACGAGATGTGCGTCTGGGTTGCCGTGACGCCCGGCACCTTGCTAATCCCATCGGTCACCACCCGGGCGACACCTTCGTGGTCATTGACTTTTATCAATGCGATCAGGTCGATATCCCCCGTGACTGAGTAAGCGGCGCTGACCCCATCGATGTCAGCTATGGCCTGTCCGGCTGTGTTGATCGAGTCGGGCTTCACGTGGATGAAACACAAGGCAGTGATCACGGTACGTAGTCTAAGCGGCCGATGGGTCGCACGGACCTCTCGGCTCTAAGGAGGCAAGGTGGGCACGATAAAGCAGATCGCGGGGGCCCAGATCGTAGCTCGGCGCCGCTTGGAGTGGGCCGATACTGATGCCGCTGGCCACAATCACTTCACGGTCGCGTTTCGGTGGATGGAGGAAGTCGAGCACGAGTTGCGTAGGAGTATCGGACTGCCGACGGATCTCACCGGTGGTGTGCCCCGCGTGCACGTCGAGGTCGACTACCGGGATCGAATTTGGTTCGGTGAGGAAGTTGAAATAACCATGGGTGTGGCCTCCGTGGGCGGCTCTTCGTGCCGGTTTGTGTGGCAAATGGATCGCTTGGCCCCAGAGGGCGGACTCCTCATTGAGGGCAGCCACGTGGTGGTCTACTCCCCGGATCCTCAGTGGGGTGCGGTTCCCTGGCCGGAGGAGTATCGACGGTCCCTACTGGCCAATTGAATTCATGTGCGGGAGTTGTGGGGTTTTCAAGAGATTTCCCTGGACATCCATAACACTATGACAACAGTTCATGCCGGGTAATTGACGTACGGCAGATTCACGGCATGAATGGTCACGGTCACGAATGACCACTTTGCCCACCACCAAGGGAGAACGAATGAGGAATCGAAGGACAGTGGGTGCACTTGCTGCTGTAGCCAGTGCAGCACTCGTGCTCGCCGGCTGCGCAACGACCACCGACTCAGCTGAAGACACTGCGGCGCAAACAACTGCCTCCGAAGAGGAAGTGGCCGAAGAGGAAGTGGCCGAAGAAGAAGCCCCCGCCGAGTGTGCCGAGCCGATTCTGGTGGGCGCTGCCATGGCACAAACGGGCTTCATGGCTCCCTTTGATGCCCCGGCATTGGAGACTGCCCGCATTGCTATCGACAAGGTCAACGCCGAGGGTGGGATCCTCGGGTGCGACGTGGTCCTTGAGGCGGTGGACACTGAAACAGACCCCGACAAGGGCGCACAGATCGCCACTGACCTAGTCTCCCAGGGTGCGGATCTGCTCCTGGTGACATGCGACTACGACGTGAACGCCAAGTCTTCGCAGGTTGCTCAAGATGCGGGTGTCGTTGTCATCGCGCCATGTGTGGGCGACACCATCATGGGCCCGGATGCTGGCTTGACCCTCGGATTCTCCCTGGGCTCCGCGGTGCCTGGTGAGGCGTCGATCATGGCTGAGTACGCGTTCGAGAACTTCGGCCCCCAGGCTGCGCTCTTCAAGGACATGTCGATCAAGTACACCCAGAATCAGTGCACCGTGTTCGAGGAGCGCTGGACTCAACTTGGTGGCGAGATCGTGGCCGCACCGGAGTTCAGCCAAACCCCTGAGGGCTCCTTAGCTGCACCGGTGACAGCCCAGGTTCAGGAGATTAAGGACTCGAATCCTGACGTCGTGGCATTGTGTTCCTACCCTGGTGGCGGGGCAGAGGCTGCCGCGGCACTACGCAACGGTGGTGTTGAGACCCCGATAGTCTCTGGGTTCGGCATGGACGGATCGTTCTGGCTTGGAGCGGTACCGGAACTGTCGGACTTCTACTTCGTGACTTACGCTTCTGTGTTCGGAGATGATCCGAATCCGGAGGTGCAAGAGTTGCTCGCTGCGTTCGAGGCGAGTACAGGCTCACCCGCCGCCACCAGCGGTCTAGTGACCGGTGCCTCGACCATCGAAGCGTTCAAGATCGCCGCCGAGCAAGCGGGTACCACAGATGGCTCCGCTGTCGCAGCGGCGTTGGAGTCGTTCGACAACGTCGATCTCACAGCCGGCCCGACTTCGTTCTCGCCGGAGCTGCACGTGAACGTGACGCGTCCAATGGCCATCATGCAGATTCAAGATGGTGCGCACTCGTTCATTGAGTACCGCGCAGCTGAGCAACCCATCCTGGACTAATCGAAGTCTGTCTGTGCGGGGACCGTGATCAGCGGTCCCCGCACAGCATTCCCTCCAGTACGACCAGCACGAAAGCAGGGTCCATGACCGACGGTCTCAGCGCAGAGAACATCGTCAAGGCGTTCGGCGCGTTGCGTGTCTTGGAGGGCGTCCATATCGACGTCCAGCCCGCTGAGACCGTCGGATTGCTCGGCCCCAATGGTGCTGGGAAAACCACTCTGGTCAACATCATCGCGGGCTACGAGGCCCAAGACGCTGGCACGGTGCACCTCGATGGCGTTTCGTTGGACGGGAACAGCCCAGAGAAGCGCGCTCACCGCGGGCTAGCTCGCACCTTCCAGTCAGGGCGGCTCTTCAACGAACTGACCGTTGCTGAGAACGTGGTCCTTGGCGCCCTGGGTATCGGGGTTGGCACGAAGGAAGCCAACGCACGTGCTGCGCAAGCGCTGGAGATGCTCGGTTTGACCGATGTGATGACGATGCCGGCTGGCGGACTCTCCCATGGATTGTCGAGGTTGGCTGGACTAGCGCGCGCAGTGGCCGCGCGTCCCCGATATCTGGTGATGGACGAACCGGCGGCCGGGTTGAACGACCACGAGGTGCCTGCCCTACTCGAAGCCTTGAGTCTTATTCGCAGCGAAACCGGATGCGGCATGTTGCTGATCGAGCACAACGTTGGGCTGGTGGCCGATGCCTGCTCTCGTGTTTTCGTGCTCGCGTCGGGTGCTCTGCTCTTCCAAGGCTCCCCCGAGGACGCTCTGCGCGACGAAGGTGTGCTGAGTGCCTATCTCGGCGACGCCACCATGGGGCTGCACGGAGGTGGTGCATGAGTTTGTTGAGAGCCTCAGGAGTGCAGGCGGGCTACGGCAAGGTCGATGTCTTGTTCAACGGTCACATTACGGTGGCACCGGGGGAGTTGGTTGGCATAGTTGGACCGAACGGGGCCGGTAAATCCACTTTCCTAGGAGCGATGGCCGGCTCCGTGCGCGCCACCGCAGGTTCGATCGAGTTCGAAAACCAGTCGATTGTGGGTCGAAAGCCTGAGGACATAGTCCGGCTGGGCCTCTCGCTGGTACCTGAGGGTCGGGCCATCTTTTCCGACCTCACGGTGCAAGAGAACCTGCGCCTAGGCCTCACCGGTCGCCGTTCCAAAGCGGGCGCTGAACTGGCAATGGAGGATGCTGCCGACCTCTTTCCGGTCCTTACCACCCACTGCGATCGTATGGCTGGGATGCTCTCTGGCGGTCAGCAACAGCAACTTGCGATTGCACGGGCACTAGTGAGTGAACCGAAACTACTGCTGTTGGATGAGCCGAGCCTGGGCCTGGCCCCCTCCGTCATCCAAGATGTATTCAGCGTGCTCAATCGCATCAAGCAAACCGGCACCGCAGTGGTAGTTGTGGAACAACGCGCGCACCTGGTGATGTCCATCGCGGCACGCACCCTCGTGATGCGTGAGGGGCACGTTCGGGCCACGTTGACTCCTGAGGACGTTCGGGACGAGGCCAAGTTGGCTGAAGCGTATTTCGGCACGGGAGAGGACAAAGCGTGATTCAGACGATCCTCGACGCTCTTAGTTACGGAGGCCTCTACGGACTCGCAGCATTGGGTATCGGTCTGGTCTTTGGTGTGATGCGTCTGGTCAATTTCGCCCACGGTGAGTTGATCGCCATCGGGGCCTACCTGCTGATTATCTCCGTTCCAACGCTCGGTCTTCCAGTCGGCATCGTGATCGCGGTAGTGGGCACTGCGATCTTGGCGCTCCTAATGGAATTGGGTGTCTTTAAGCGACTGCGATCTGCTGGTCCAGCGGTCCTGCTTGTCGCCTCTTTCGGTGTGAGCGTCTTCCTACAGCGCATCTACGAAGTCGTTTTCGGTGCCCTTCCTCTCAGTGCTCAGGTCGCGCCGTGGATGAACGGTGTCATTGAGATCGCGGGTACCTCTGTGACGCGAGGCAGCATCGTCACCATCATTCTTGCGTTGGTCCTGCTCGGGGGTATGTGGTTCTTTATCGACCGAACCACAATGGGTCTGCAAATTCGTGCAGCGTCCAGCGACTTCCAGACGGCACGCCTCCTTGGCGTTCGCTCAAACCGGGTCATTGGAGCGGCTTTCGTGTTCAGCGGTCTCCTCGCAGCGGCGGTCGCTTTCGTGGCCGTGACCCAGCGCGGCTCGGTCGATCCGCTTTTCGGCGTGAACATCACCATCCTGGCTCTCGTGGGTACCGTCATCGGTGGCCTGGGAAGTCTTCAGGGCGCGGCACTAGGTGGGTTCCTGGTCGGTTCCACCATCAGCTTGTTGAACTCCTTCCTAGGTAACTATCGCGTGTACACCTACACCTGGCTTTTCATCCTCGTGATCATCGTGCTCCTGGTTCGACCGGGTGGACTAGTTTCAAGCAAGGCTGCCAGGGAGCGTGTGTGATGTCGCAACCGACCTTGACCGGCAGCACCCTGCCGTCCTCGGCTGTTCCCGGTGTGACGCGTTTCCGCTGGCCGGAACTTTTGGGGCCGATCGCCGTTGTCATAGCGGTCACCTATGTGGTCAGCGCTCTAGGTGCGTCCTCAAGTTTCCTAGTGCAAGGTGCTTTGGTCACGTTGGTGATGGTCCTCGCTCTGCAAGTATTCATCGGCAACAGCGGCGTGTTGTCCTTCGGTCAGGCTGCGTTCGCAATGGTTGGTGGTTTCGCCAGTGGCTTGGCGACCGCTCCCGTCAAAATCAAAGAGAACGTCCTCAGTGATCTTTGGGAGCCGCTCAAGGTCCTGAGCATGGGTGTCTGGCCGAGCCTGCTTCTCGCTGTCATCGTGGGAATGGTCGTAGCCTTCATCACAGGCTTGTTCCTGATGCGGCTCAACGGCCTTGCAGCGGGCATCGCAACCTTCGCCTTATTGATGGTCGCCGACAACATCTTCTTCAACTGGCGGAAGATCGGTCCCGGCCCGCAGGTGTTGCCGCAGGTGCCGAAATTCGAATTCGTGGACGAGGCGCTCGCGCTGGCTGTTGTCGCCTTGATCGTGGTGTATCTCATGGGTGTCTCGCGGCGCGGCCGCTTGCTGCGTGCCACCCGCGAGGATGGGCTCGCTGCTCGGGCGCTCGGTACTAGCGTGTGGCGCCTACGGGTGCTGTTCTTCACCGTCTCCGGCGGGGTTGCTGCGCTATCCGGCGCGATGTACTCCCATCACGCCGGTGCGGTGAGTGCTCGCGACTTCTACCTGGGTTTCACGTTCACGACACTCGCGATGCTGGTGATTGGTGGAGTTGGCAGTGTGTGGGGGGCTGTTGTAGGTACTCTCGTCGTAGCCGCGATTGGTGAGGTGCTCCTGCGTCTAGAGCAAGGCCTGCAGATTGGAAACCTGATCATTTACGTACCGAACGGTGCGCGAGGCGTAGTGATCGCGGCTGCACTAGTGGTCATGTTGATCTGGCGTCAGCAGGGCTTGACCGGCGGGCGGGAATTCGCGCTGCCTCGGTTCCGCCGTTGACGAAGCTAAGTGATCAACCCGCCATGAACCGACCGCCGTTGACATCGAGTACCGCTCCGGTGATGTACGAGGCGTCGTCGCTGGCCAAGAAGAGGACCGGAGCAGCGCATTCATCCACACTTGGCATGCGCCGCAGTGGAATTGAGTCGATGACCTCGGCTTGCTCTCCTGTGCTCATGCGATCGAACATGCCCTGCAGGCGATCGGTGAGGAAGAGGCCGGGCGCGATCGCATTGACGCGGATACCGTCAGGGCCCACTTCCCTCGCTAGGCGGCGGGTGAGTCCAAGGAGACCGGACTTCGCCGCGGCATATGGCACTCCGGTGACTGGGCTGTTCGTGCGTCCGCCGATGGAAGAGAAGGTCACGATGGCGCCGCCGCCTGCCTGCTTCATGAATGGGGTGCAGGCTGCCGCAGAGTTGTACGTGCCCTTTATGTTCACGTCCAGCACGAGATCGAGATCCTCTTCCGTGATGTCCGCCATGTCTCGTGGCGTACCCAAACTGCCCCCCGCTGAGGCGATCAAAATGTCGACTCGGCCGAAGGTGTCGGCCGTCGCCTGCACGGCGGTTTTTACTGCGGACGCCTCGCGGACGTCCACGCAGAAGGCTAGGGCTGTCCCCTCCGGCAGGGCTCGGGCTTGTTCCTCGGCGGCGCCCCTGTGGGCGTCGAGAATCGCCACTTTGCCGCCCTCGGCGACCAATCGCTCGCAAATAGCGCTACCGAGCCCGCCGCCGCCACCAGTGACCACGGCCACCTTGTCGGCGAATCGTCCCTGGTGCGCTTCGTTCGGGCTGTTCATGGCCCCATCCTCGTCGACTGAGTCTTCCTAGTTGCGGGCAAGATGCTATTCCGTATTATTGGCGACAGTCAATAAAACGCAAGATCCACGCGCGACAACACCAGTCGCAGGGACCGAAGGGGCGAAAGCATGAAGATCGCGGTAATCGGGGGAGGGCCCGGTGGCTTGTATTTCTCGAGTCTGGTCAAGCAAATCGACCCGACAGCCGAGATAACCGTGTGGGAACGTAATGCCCCGAATGACACTTTTGGCTTTGGTGTCGTCTTCAGCGATCAAACGCTAGCCGGGATTCGCGCCTCGGACCCCTCCGTGTTCATGGACATGGGTCAGTCTTTCGCTTACTGGGACGACGTCGATGTCTCGATCGGCTCTGAGACGTTCACCATCGCCGGCAATGGCTTCGCCGCGATGAGTCGGAAAGAGTTGCTCCATGTCCTTCAGCGCCGCGCCAAGGATCACGGAGTCCCGGTCCATTTCCAGACCGAAGCTCCACCGGTTGAGGAACTCATGGCGGAGTACGACCTCGTCATCGCCGGAGACGGCATCAATTCCGCGATCCGCACCAAGTTCGAATCACAATTCGGTACCACTGTCGACCAGCGGGAGTGCAAGTTCATCTGGCTCGGCACTGATCTCGTCTTCGAGGCCTTCGAGTTCTTCATCAAGATGACCGAGTGGGGGGTCATGCAGGTGCATGCCTACCCGATGAATGCGGAGCAGAGCACTTTCATCGTCGAGATGCACGAAGATGTGTGGCGAGCTGCCGGCTTCGACAAGGTCGATCCGGATTCGTTGCCGCCTGGGGTGAGCGACGAAGAGAGCATTGCTCGAATTGCGGACATATTCGCCGATGTGCTTGACGGTCACAGCCTTACGGCAAATAACAGTAAATGGGTGACGTTCCGCACCATCCGAAACAAGACCTTGGTACACGACAACCTGGTCCTGTTGGGTGATGCCGCCCATACCGCCCACTTCTCAATCGGTTCGGGAACCAAGTTGGCGATGGAGGATGCACTTGCTTTGGCGGCATGTCTTCGTGAGCAACCCACCATCGATGCAGCCTTGAAGGCATACGACGAGGAACGCGGACCGGTCATCAAGTCGACGCAGCGATCGGCGCAAGCAAGTCTGGAATGGTTCGAGGAAATCGCGCAGTACGTCGAACAGGAGCCAATACAGTTCGCTTTCAACCTGATGACCAGAAGTCGCCGCATCACTTACGACAACTTGCTCGATCGCGACCCGGCTTTCGTCCAGCAGGTCGACGCATGGTTGCTGCGGGATCAGATCGCGCAGGGTCGTGTCCCCGCGGATACGACCGTACGTCCACCCATGTTCTTGCCCTTCCGACTCCGCAGTGTCGAATTGCCCAATCGGGTGGTGGTCTCCGCCATGGACATGTACTCCTCAGTTGACGGGGTGCCGCAGGACTTCCACCTAGTGCATCTCGGTGCGCGGGCCCTCGGGGGTGCTGGTTTGGTTATGACCGAGATGGTTTGCACGTCTCCCCAGGGTCGCATCACTCCAGCCTGTGGCGGGCTGTGGAATGACGAGCAGACCCGAGCCTGGAGTCGAATCGTCGACTTCGTACATTCAACTCCGAGCAAGATCGGCTTGCAGTTGGGTCACTCCGGACGCAAGGGTTCCACCAAATTGATGTGGGACGGCATCGACCAGCCACTGGAGGAAGGGAATTGGGAGTTGATCGGGCCTTCTCCACTGCCGTACCTCGAGGTGAGTCAAGTACCGCGAGAGATGACCCGCGCGGACATGGATGCCGTGGTCGCGGAGTTCGTCGAAGCCGCGAAGCGTGGCGCCGAGGCAGGTTTTGATCTACTGGAGTTGCATTGTGCTCACGGTTACCTGCTTTCTAGTTTCCTCACGCCGGTGAGCAACAAGCGGAGAGACGAGTACGGGGGCTCGCTGGAAAATCGACTTCGCTTCCCACTCGAGGTTTTCGACGCGATCCGGGCGGTTTGGCCCGAGGATCTTCCGATGAGCGTGCGAGTCTCGGCTTCGGACTGGGTGGAAGATGGCTTGACTGCGGAAGAATCCGTGGTGATCGCGCAAGCATTCGCCGATCATGGGGTGGATGTTGTCGATGTTTCGACGGGACAGACCACACCGCAGGCCAAGCCGGCCTACGGCCGTTCTTATCAGACCCCGTTTGCTGATCGGATCCGCAATCGGACCAACGTCGCAACTATGGCCGTCGGTTCTATCAGTAGTTGGGATGACATCAACACGATCATCGCTGCTGGTCGGGCAGACTTATGCGCACTAGGTAGGCCGCATCTGTATGACCCTGCCTGGACATTGCACGCTGCGGCGGAGCAAGACTTTCGGATTCCCTGGCCGAACCAGTACAAGGCTGGCTCGCGTAAGCCGCCCGCGGGTCGTGGAGAGGACCCCAAGCCGCGTCTCGAACTCGTCGCCGCGGAACATCAGATCAACCGCCCGAAGCGATGGCGCCCGGGGGCGAGGTAGACCTGCGGATTATCTCGAAAGAATCTACGCCGCGCTGGTTTGCCCAGCACAATAGGAAACCCGTCGAAAGGAAAGCCCATGTCTGATCTAACCCAGATCGCCACAGCAATCGTGGACGGATCGATGCAAGTGATCGATTTGACCTCTCCGTTGCACTCGGGAACGCCGATCCTGCAGTTGCCGCCGGAGTTTGGACAAACCGCCACGTTCGAGTTGGAGTCGATCAGCGAATACGACGATCGGGGTCCGGCGTGGTACTGGAATAACTTCCATTCCGGTGAGCACACGGGCACCCACTTCGATGCGCCGATCCACTGGGTGACCGGTAGGGATCTGGATGACGTTAGCCAGGTGCCCGCGCAACGACTCATTGGCCCGGCAGTAGTGATCGACAAGACCGCTGAGGTTGCTGCGAATCCGGACTATTGCCTGGACTTGGACGACATCAAGGCATGGGAGGCCGAGCATGGCGCTATCCCTCAGCACGCATGGGTCCTGTATCGGACGGGATGGTCGAAGCACGCGGATGACCCGGCGGCCTACGCGAACGTAGACGAGAACGGCCCCCACACCCCCGGTTTGACACCTGCCGCTGCTCGTTATCTGGCTGAGGAGACAGACATTCTGGGCTTGGGTGTAGAGACCGTGGGCACCGACGCTGGCGGAGCTATGGCATTCGACCCACCATTCCCTTGCCACGCACTTTTCCTTGGCGCAAACAAGTACGGAGTAACACAGCTGCGGAATGTGGACAAGCTTCCGGCCACCGGGTCGATGGTCGTGGTGGCGCCCTTGCCGATCGTCAAGGGATCTGGCAGCCCCTGCCGTGTGCTAGCGCTCGTCGCGCGGTGACTGTTGGATAGCGCAAAGTGAAGATGTGGGGACACCGGGCTGGGTGTCCCCACACGTGAGTAGTCGGCCTACGCCAAACCGGCGCCTTCAAGAGCATTTCGCAGAGCATGACCTTGTTCGTCGGCGAGGGCGGCATCGCGCAGGTTCTTGAGTCGCTTGGCAGCGCGTGGATCGTCTGCAATCGCGGGCAGGATTCCGGTAAGCAAACCGAAATTGCGCATGCCGTTCTTGTGGGTGTCGCCATAACCCTTCACCACTTGTTGGCATTCGACGATCTCGCATGCAAGTTCGTAGTTGACGGGTGCGTAGTGAACGACGGCATCGAGCCAGTTATCGATTCGTTCTTGCTCTTGGCCAAATCGCAGTGACCGACGCCGTAGCGGGCGCAGCCGGGCCAAGAAATATAGTGCTGAGAAACCGAACACGGATGTGGTTTGAAGTTTGATGCCCTTGTGGGTGATTTTGTAGATCAACCACTGGAAGAAGCGGGATCCGAGAACCCATCGGCCGAGGCGGGTGGGCAGCGTGTCGGTGATCTCCTCGATCTGTGGATGCAGGTATTCGTGAACCTGCATCATCTGGGTTTCTTCGACGCGGGCTTCGTTGCGGACCCTAGAGAAGCGTGCCTCCCGGGTCTTGTGGAAGGCCACTCGGATGGTGTCCTCGTAAGTCATCCACAGCGCTGTGTAGCGGGCTGTTTCGACGGTTAATCGTGCGGATTCGGTATCAACCTCGAACGGCAACACCCGGGTTACCCGGTCCAAGTATTCGTCCGCGTACTGGTCGTCCTGGTATTCAGCAGTCCGTTTGATGCCTTCCACGAGGAAATATCGTGCGGGCGCGGGGAACTCGGTTGCGATCCGTGCGGCCTGATCCACTAGTTTCGGTCCCACGAGCGCGCGGGGGTTGTCGGTAGCCAGCGCCACGAGCGCAGGATCCGGCGCACCTGGATCAGCCGGAAGGTCCGACGGGGGCGGCCCGATCGAGATGTCGACGACCGGACGCTCGGATGCTGCGGCGGCGCGGTAACCGGCATCGAAGGCCTTCAGGCTCGCCTCGACTCCCTTACCGCCGGCCCGGATCGCATCCTCGAACTGCTCGTGCGTGAATGGCAACGCACCGGAGGCGGCCAAGCCTCCGAACAAGGACGCGCTGATCACCGAGCCGGCATCCACAGCGATGGTGGCGAAGTCTGCACGCAAGAATCGTTGCGACGACGCTTTGGCTGATTCGATCAGTTTCGATGACTCGATACGCCCATCGCCCATCGCCGTGCGCTCAGGCATGGAGTACACCCGGTTGGTCGAGGCGATGAGCACGGTGCGGTCTGGGGTCGCGAAACCGCGCTGGATGGCGCGGCCCGCCTCCATCAATTCCGACGCTACGACGATGTCTACCTCGCCGGGGGTAGGCATCGTGCTGAGCACCGGCTCACCGTGGTGGCTGCTGCTCTTCGGGAACAATTCCACGTAATAGACCGTGGCGCCGGTGCGCTGGGCTACACCTGGAACCGACGTGTTCTGCGCATAGTAGCCACCCTCCTCAGCCATAGCCACAGTCCAGTCGGCCAAGACACCGCCCCCCTCGCCGCCCATAGCCAAGATCGCCATGGTGATAGGCCGGGTGCGAGGGAGGGGTGCACCGGCGTCCACGCTCGAGGGGTCAGCGGTGGTCGTCATGCAGCGACCGCCGCCGGCCGACTGTCAATACTCGATATCTCCTCGGGCGCGATGCCCGCCACTTTTCGTTCCATCGAACGTTGCAGCCAGCCGATGTAAGCCCGCCGAACGTGTCCCTTGAGTCGATCCCAGGCGGTGGGGTTGTAGATCACCTGCGTTCGGTAGAAGGATGGGCAAAGGGCGGCAGCGTGGGCGTTCTCTCCGCACAGGCCACACCCCACACAACTGTCGATCACGGTCGCGACGGGATCGCTGCGTAGCGGATCAGGGTTTGGCCCGATCGTCAAAGAAGGGCAGCCAGAGATGCGGATGCAGGAGTGGTCACCGGTGCAGGTCTCCGGATCCACACCGAAGCGTTCTCGAACCGAGCGCTTGCCCTCCTTGATCCGCTTTGCCATCAGCGGCTTCTCGCGTCGCTGTCGGTTGAGCGTGCACTCACTTTGCGCGACGATCACCTTGGGGCCTTTTTCCTCGGTGGTCAGGGCTTCCTTGAACAGATCACGCAGCTGGTCGACCTTGAAGGTGTTCGTCATGGTCCGCGCCCACTTCACACCCACGCCGCGCACGGCTCGTTCGATCGGGTGCTTAGTGGATCGGATCGGATTGTCCGCCTGGGAGGACAGGACGTCCTGGCCCCCGGTCGCGGCGCTATAGGCATTGTCGACGACTACGAGCAACTGGTCGTTTTCGTTGAAGACGGCATTACCGACCCCGCTGGTGAGGCCGTTGTGCCAGAAGCCGCCATCGCCCATGAAGGCGATGGTTCGCTTGTCTGCGTCCTTGGCGTTGAAAGCCGCACCACTGGCCGATCCGAGGCCGTACCCCATCGTCGTGGCACCAATGTTGAATGGCGCATTGATCGAGAAGAGGTGGCAGCCGATATCTGCGCTCACATGGTGCGAACCAACTTCACGTTCAGCCAGTTTCAAAGCCGAGAAGATCGGCCGCTCAGGGCAGCCCGTGCAAAAGCCGGGTGGGCGTCCCTGGACGAGTGAGGGGTCGACACGCTCGGCGAACGGACTGCGCGGGTCGTCCTTCGGCAGGACGACCGAGGGCAACTGATCCGGGTCCAGCCAGTCAGCGTCGTACTTGCCGAAGAAGGAGGCGAGCCCCTGGGTGACCGCAGCGGGCGTGTACTCGCCCGCCCTGGGCAGGAAATCCTTGCCGTGCACGGGCACCGGGGAACCCGCGCGCCGCAGGATCGTGTTGATGTTCTGCTCGATGTAGTCCGGCTGGCCTTCCTCGATGAGGAGGACGGCGCGCTTTCCTTCGCAAAAGCGCAAGACCTCTTCGTCGGCCACCGGATAGGTGACGTTCATGACGTATGTGGGGATCTTCGTGTTGCCGAAAGGGTCAGACAAGCCGAGGAGTTCCAAGGCGCGGTTCATGGTGTTGAACAGTCCGCCTTGCACGATGATGCCGACGTCGCGATCGTCGCCGTCGATGAACTCGTTCAACTGGTTTTCCATGATGAACGTGACTGCAGCCGGCCAGCGCTCCTTCACTTTCTCCTGCTCGTGCAGGAAACTGGCGGGCGGAAGCACGATCCGATTTGTGTCCCGCTGGGGATTCTCGATCGCCTCCTTTAACGTGAACGTGGGCTTCTTGTTGTCCTTGGCGGTGAATGCACCGTGCAGGTGGCACGAGCGTAGGCGCAGTTCCAACATCACGGGGGTGTTGCTAGCCTCAGATAACTCAAAGCCCTTCTCGACTGCATCGACGATCGCCGTGAGATTCGGCCGTGGGTCAAGTAGCCACATCTGGGATTTCATGGCGAACGCATGTGAGCGTTCCTGCATGATGCTCGAACCCTCGCCGTAGTCCTCGCCCACGATGATCAGAGCGCCTCCGGTCACGCCACCGGAGGACAAGTTGGCGAGGGCGTCCGATGCGACATTGGTGCCGACGGTGGATTTGAACGTGACGGCCCCGCGGAGTGGATAATGGACTGAGGCAGCGAGCATGGCGGCGGCGGTGGCCTCGGATGCGCTGTTCTCGAAGTAGACGTCTAGTTCCTCAAGGATCTCGTTGGCATCGCTCAGCACGTCCATCAGGTGGGAGATCGGTGCTCCCTGGTAACCGCCTACGTACGCGACTCCCGACTGCAACAACGCCTTGGTGACCGCGAGGATGCCCTCGCCGCGGAACTCCTCGCCTTCGCCTAGGCGGAGTTCTTGGATTTCCGTCGCAAATGACCGTTCTGCCATGGTCGGATCGACTCCCTTCCAACTCGCTGGTGACCTGTCATCACCGAAAATGCGAAAAACAGGATCGTCGCACAATATCAGCGCTGCGTCGCGCGGAATTGGCGATCGTCACATTCAGGCTAGATCCGAGGTTCAACCGCGCCGGGGGAACCGACTGGGATTCAGCAGTCGCTGCGCCACCAGGAATCCCGAACCGCCACCCAGGCCCGGACCCGGATGGGTCGAAGCACCGATGTGCCACAGCCCGGCGATGCCGGTGGCATGGCCAGTGGCTAGGGACAGGGGACGCCAGGCGGCATATTGATCGACCCGGCAATCCCCGGAGTACGGGTCCCCGTCGACCAGGTTGACATTCATGGCGGCCAGTTCCGTAGGCCCGAGGACCAGCCGATCGACCTGAGCGGAGGAGATGTTGGTGATGTGCGCGGACAGTTGGTCGACCACGCGATCGGCGTATGCCTCGCGCAGTTCGTCGGTCCACTCACCGCGGGCGGTGAGTTCACCGGCGAGATCCCCCCGAGGCGTTCTTGGGTTCTCCTGCAGTTGAATCCACAGCAGGCCACGACCATCGGGTGCGCGCGAGGGATCCACGGTCAACGGTTGGCCGACGGCGATGGTCGGCCGCCGCGGCAGCATGCCGTGTGCAGCAGCAGTGACGGACTCGGCGAGCGAATCGACCGAATCCAGGACATGAACCAGCGCGGCGGCACCGAGTTGGGGGTCGAGCCAGCGAGGTGGTTCGGACATGGCGATGTGGATCTGCATGCCGGCCCGCCCGAATCGAAACGCCTGGGCGGCGGCCCGGCGATCCGGTGCCACGTGCGTGGCACGTAGGAGTCCGTTGTACAAAGCTGCTGGGGTCGTCGATGCCAGGATCGCCCGCTTGGCGCGCGCGACTCGGCCATCGGTCAACCGGACCGAGCGAGCGCGGCCACCGACCACATCGATGCGGTTCACTTCGCTGTCGGTCCACACCTGACCACCGGCGTCCTTGACGATGTCGCTGAGCGCGTTGACAACGACGCGCCCCCCTCCGCGAGGAACAGGCATCCCTCCCATGGCGATCGCGGCGGCGATGACCTTGGTGATGAATGCGCTGGCAGCGTCGTCGGGCCCTAATCCGTTGTGCAGCGCCCAGGGAGCGAGGAGGGATCGGGTGACGGGCGAGGAGAACGCCCGGTTGAGCCATGGGGTGGCCGGCTCGAGTAACTCGGCTCCGCTTGCCAGGAGACCGCGCCGACCGAGTTGTCGGAAGGCCTTCCAGGCCAAGCCGGCTGAGTTGGGACGCCAGAAGTCGGTACCCAGAAGACCGAAAGCGAGGTCGGCTTTCCCGCCGAATTCCGACATGACCTCGTTCCAGGCATCGTCATCTCCCCAAGCTCCCAGGCTGCGAGCAGTTGTCTGGGGGTCGGTAGACAAGATCGCAGAACCATCGGCACTGGCAACCCCGGTTGGGGTGTCGGTATTGAGATAGGTAACTCCTCGGCGGGTCAATTCCTCCCCGAGCGTGGCGTAGGCCGGACCTCCGACGAACAGCGGATGCCAACTGGACAGTAGTTCGACGGTGAATCCATCGAAGGTGTCGGTGCTTGTACGAATCGCGCCGCCGACGTGTGAGGAAGACTCACAGATCAGGACTTGCCAACCTTGCTGTGCTAGCAGAGCAGATGCCACCAGGGAGTTGATCCCCGAGCCGATGACGACGGCGTCGAATTCCTCACTCATCATTCCTCCTCATTGCGCAGCAGAGGCTATATCGCAAGGATGTTGCGCGACACCGATAAGGAATATTCGCGATGACGTGGAGGGCACATGGGTCGGTCAGCTGAAGTCGTCGTTATCGGCGCGGGTATCAACGGACTATCGGCTGCAGCATTGCTCGCCAAGCAGGGTCGATCTGTTCGTGTCGTTGAAGCCCAAAGTGAGCCCGGTGGCGCCGTTCGCACGCAGGAGATAACCGAGCCGGGATTCCACCACGATCTGTTCGCGATGAATCTCGGATTGTTCGCCGGTGGTCCGGTGATGGCCGCGCTGGGTCCAGATCTCGAGCGCCACGGTTTCGCGTTAGTGCCGTCCGATCGACCCTTCTGCTCGGTGTTCCCCGACGGATCGATGGTGGGAGTGCACGCCGACAACGCCGCGACCATCGCCGAGCTCGAACGCGAAGCACCCGAGGACATTGAGGCGTGGCAGCGGCTGAGCGCCCAACTCGGGCAGTGGGCGCCGTACCTGACGGGTTTGCTCGGCGCGGATATGCCGTCGTGGTCCATGGCGCGCACCGGCTTCCGGGCGTGGCGGGCATTGGGGTCGGACGGGCTTCTCGAGATGGCGAAGCTCGCTTTGCAATCCACGCGATCGTTCACCGGTGAGAACTTCGTCAACCCGAAAACCCGGGCATTGATGGCGACGTGGGGAATGCATCTGGACTTCGCTCCGGATATTTCCGGAGGTGCGTTGTTCAGTTTCCTAGAGACGATCGGCGGCCAGCAGTTCGGCATGGTCATCGGTCGAGGAGGCGCCGCGCGATTGATCGACGCGCTGGTCGCTGTGATCGAGGAGAACGGCGGAGAAGTCCAGTGCGATGCCACGGTGCAGGAGATCGTGGTGCGATCGGGTAAGGCGAGTGGTGTGGTTCTGGACGATGGCACCCGCATCGACGCCACGCGAGCGGTGGTGTCCAATGTCAATCCATCTGTGATGGCCGGGCTCCTGCCCGTCGATGAGCAGCAACGACTCGAGGTGCGACGCCTACGCGGCTTCACACCGGGTCTGGCGACGATGATGATCCACCTCGCCTTAGATGACCTACCAGCCTGGCGTGCCACCGAGGCCCGCACCTTCAATTACATTCACATCGGCCCGTACATCGACGACATGGCGATGACGTATACCCAGGCTGCAGCCGGCCGACTGCCCGATTCCCCCACACTCGTGGTCGGTCAGCCCACCGTCAGCGATCCGTCGCGTGCGCCTGAGGGCAAGCACACACTGTGGATCCAGGTTCGCGTGCTTCCGTTAGCGCTCGCCGACGGCTCATCGTGGGACGAGATCGGCGAGGCCTACGCCGATCTCGTCATCGACAAGATCGAGCAGTACGCGCCTGGCTTGCGTTCGTTGATCCGGTCACGAGCAGTGCTAACACCCACCGACCTGGAACGACACAACGCGAACCTGGTCGGCGGCGATTCCCTGGGTGGATCGCACCATCCCGCGCAGTTCTTCTTCCTGCGCCCGGTGCCTGGCTGGTGGCGTCACCGTACGCCGGTTCGCGACTTGTACATCTGTGGTTCGGGGACGTGGCCCGGTGGCGGCGTGGGTGGCGGCAGCGGAGCTCTCGCTGCGAAGATCCTTTCCTGACCGCTTCGATTAGCGGAACGCGCCAAAATCCGGCGGCCGCTTCTCGATGAACGCCCGGGCACCTTCCCTCGCTTCGTCGGTATCGACGAAGAGGTCCAAGACATCGAACGCGAGTGATTGAATGCCAACGATGTGGTCGGAATCGGCATTGAAGCTGTGCTTCAGGGTCTTCAGCGCTGTGGGCGACAACGCGCACGCCTTGCGACCCCACTCCTTAGCCAAGGGGAGCAATTCGGCCGGTTCGACCACCCGGTTCACCAGACCCCAGCGCTCGGCGGTCGGTGCGTCGTACTGATCGCAGAAGAACCAGATCTCCCGTGCACGCTTCTCGCCGACCACGCGGGCGAGGTACGCGGTGCCGAAGCCGGCATCGAAACTCCCTACGCGTGGGCCGACCTGGCCGAATTTCGCGTTGGTCGAGGCGAGCGAGACATCGCACAGTACGTGCAGCACATGTCCGCCACCGATCGCGAATCCGTTGACCGCGGCGATCACCGGTTTGGGGACTTCACGGATGAGGCGGTGCAGACGTTCGATTTCGAACATCCCCATCTCGGTTTCGCCGTAGCCCCCTGTGGCGGCACGCTCCTTCTGGTCGCCTCCGGAGCAGAACGCCTTCTCTCCTGCGCCGGTGAGCACGATAGCTCCGACCGAGGTGTCGACCCAGGCGTAGCGGAAACCGTAGATGAGCTCGTCGACGGTGCGCCCGCGCAAAGCGTTGTAGCGATCGGGTCGGTTGATCGTGATGATCGCTACCCCGTCTTCTACTTCGTAGGCGATATCGGTGAAGTCTTTCTTTTCGATCACGGCACCTCCACTAGAACGGCGATTCCTAATCCGACTCCGATGCAAGCAGTGGCGATCGCTCGGCCGCCACCTCGGCGCTTGAGATGGCGGGCGGCATCGACCACCACGCGTGCGGCGGACGCTCCGACCGGGTGGCCGATGGCGATGGCGCCGCCGTGCACATTCACCTTGTCCACGGCGATGCGCGGCTCATCGTGCAGCACTGTCAGCACCATGGCGGCGAATGCCTCGTTGATCTCGAACAGATCGATGTCATCGAAGGTCAAGCCGGTGCGTGCCAGCAACTTGTGCATCGCAGGAACTGGAGCCTTGGCGAATTCGTCCGGTTCCACGGCCACCACGCTCGACGCCACGATGGTGCCGAGCGGTTCCAACTCGAATCGGTCGGCGAAAGTCGGGTTCGTGATCAGCGCTGCCACGGCGCCGTCATTGATCGGGGAGGAGTTCCCCGCAGTCACGGTTCCGTCCGGGGTGAAAGCCGGTCGCAGTTCGGCCAGTCGGGAAACGGTCGTGTCCGGACGGATCGACTCATCGCGCTTGACGTCGGCGACGGCGAATGTGAAGTCGTCCTGCAATCCCGCCGCCCACGCGGCGTTCGCTAACTCGTGGGAGCGTGCTGACCACTCGTCCTGCGCCGCGCGATCGATGCCTCGATCTTGAGCGCTGCGCTGAGCGCACTCGCCCAGGCTATCGGTCCAGTGCGAGGGAAAGGCAGGGTTGACCATGCGCCAGCCGACGGTTGTTTGTTCGAGGCGGACTTTCGGATCGAGCGTGACATCCGATTTGGGTAAAACGTACGGAGCGCGACTCATCACTTCTACGCCTCCGGCGACGACCACGTCCATATCGCCGGCGCGGACCGCCCTGGCTGCTTGAACCATAGCCTCGGCTCCCGAACCGCACAGCCGATTGAGGGTCACGCCCGGGACGCTCACGGGGAGTCCAGCTAGGAGGGCGCCCATGCGGGCGACGTTGCGGTTGTCCTCACCCGCGCCGTTGGCGTCCCCCATGATCACGTCGTCGATCAGGGCCGGATCGAGGTGGGGAGCCGCGTCGCGCAACTCGGCGAGGGCCATTCCGAGGAGGTCGTCCGGTCGGGTGGCGCTCAATCCGCCGCGGTACTTGCCGAAGACTGTCCTTCGGGCTGCGGCGATTACGGGTCGGGGCTCGTGCATGTGCCGTATTATTGCCGATCGACAAGGACACGCATCATCGCGAGCCCCGCAAGGAGAGATGGCATGACGGAAACCTCCTTGCGCTGCCTGGTGACCGGCGCCAGCCGGGGCATTGGCGCGACCATTGTGGCCCAGCTGGACGCGGCGGGTCACCGAATCGCCCTCAGTGCCCGGGGGCAAGCGGGTCTGGCAGAGGTGGCGCGCGGATTGCGCAACCCCGCCCTGGTGCTGCCCGCCGACTCCACGGATCCGCGAAGCCCGGCGCTTCTGCGTGAGCAGATTGAGCGAGAGTGGAGTGGAGTAGACGTGCTGGTGCTCAACGCCGGTGAGGGTGTCGCGGCGCCATTGACCAAGACCGACGACGCGCTGTGGGAATCAGCGCTAGCCGTGAATCTCACCGCTCCCTTTCGCTTCATGCGGGAATTCGTGCCGCCGATGGTGGAACGTCGGTTCGGGCGCGTAGTAGTGATCGCGAGCGTGGCCGGCAAGGTCGGGGCTCCCTACATCAGTGCCTACTCCGCAGCCAAGCACGGCGTACTTGGTTTGGTCCGATCGGTCGCGACGGAGGTGGCCACCTCCGGGGTCACGGTCAACGCCGTGTGTCCCGGGTACGTCGACACCCCGATGACCCAGCGCTCGATTGAAACCATCGTCGAACGAACCGGTCGTTCGACGCAAGAAGCGCGCGCAACGTTGGAAAAGCAACAACCCATCGGTCGTCTCATCACGTGTAACGAGGTTGCCGCAGCAGTCTCATTCTGCATTCGCGATGAAGGCGCACTGAATGGCCAATCGATAGTTCTCGATGGTGGAGGAGTCCAAACATGACCGTTCGTCGCGTTAACCCACCGGATCTTGCTCCGCCCGTGGGGTTCTCCCATGCGGTGGTGGCCGAAGGCGGGACCCTCGTTCTGCTCGCGGGGCAGACCGCGCTGGATGGCCACGGGAGGATCGTCGGCTCCACCATCGTTGAGCAGTTCGAGCAGGTGCTCGGCAATCTGCTCACGGCGTTGGCGGCTTCCGGTGGCACACCCGATCAGTTAGCTAAGTTGACGATCTTCTCCGTGGATCCGGCCGACTACCGGGCGAACGCCCGGGAGATCGGTGCCGTGTGGCAACGCCTGGTCGGTCGTGACTACCCCGCGATGACGTTGGTCGGAGTGACGCGCCTGTGGGACGACGACGCCTTGTTGGAGATAGAAGGAACGGCCATCCTGCCGTGACGTCGTCGACCGGTTCTCAAGACTCCACCGTGCCATCGGCCCGGTCGGTCCTGTCCGCACTTTGGGCCGCCGAGTCCACCGCCGTCGTCGGCGCAACCGAACGGGTAGGCGCCATGGGCCGGTTGCCCATCGAATACCTGATCAAGTACGGCTACGCAGGTCACATCCTGCCGGTCAATCCCAAGGGTGGAACGGTCCTGGGTATTCCTGCGTACGTGGGAATCCACGAAGCGATGCAAGCCTCGGCAGCGCCGATCGACCTGGCATTGATCATGGTCCCGGCGGGGGCGGTCCAGCAGGCGGTGTCGGAGTGCGCTGCTGCGGGAGTTCGCGTCTGCGTCGTCATGTCGAGTGGCTTCGGTGAAGTCGACGACGACGGTCGGCGCCGACAGGACGAACTCGTCGCGATCGCTGCGGCTGCGGATATGCGCATCGTCGGCCCGAACTGCATCGGATCCGTCGGTGGTCCCAATGCACTCATGGCTACCTTCAGTCCGGTCTTCTCATCGGATAGCACCCCGCTGCCGGCGGGTCCGCTGGCTTTGGTCAGTCAGTCAGGTGCATTGGGATTCGGTGCGCTGTCTCTCGGACTGGAACGGCAGGTGCCCATCGGTTTCGCTGTGACCACCGGCAACGAGGCGGACGTCTGCGCCGAGGAGGTCGCTGCGGCGCTGGCCGACGACGATCGGGTAACGGGTGTCTTGCTGTACCTGGAATCGGTGACTGATCTGGCGGCACTGGCTCAGGCGTCGGCCGCTGTTCCTACCGTCGCCTTGAAGGCAGGACGCAGTGCTGCCGGTGCGCGCGCTGCCGCATCGCACACCGGTGCGTTGACCTCCGGAGACGACGTCGTCGACGCTGCGCTCGCTCGCGTGGGGGTCGCCCGCGTGCCCACGATCGACCACCTCCTCGATGCGGGGGCGTTGATCGCTACCGGCGCTCGGCTGGATTCGATGACTAATGCCGGTGTTGGGGTGATCACCACATCTGGTGGTAGCGGGATCCTGGCTGCGGATGCTATCGAGGTGGAGGGACTGCGCCTAGCTGCGTTGGAGGACGCCACGATCGCAAAGATCGAGCAGGTGATACCGGCTTACGGGAGTGCAGTGAACCCGGTAGATGTCACCGCGGCTGTCATGGCCGAGCCGGGTGTGTTCGAGCAGTGTGTGCACAAGCTCGCCGCCGATCCAGCGGTCGACGCAATCGTCGCCTGTTTCGCGGTGCTCGTCGGCGACGATGTCTTGCGCATCGCGCGGGCCTTGGGCGAGGTCCGAGCATCGACCGATAAACCTGTCGTCGCTGCCCGTACCGGCGCAGCGCACCTGGCTCCTGAGGGTGCTGGGATCCTCACCGAACAAGGGGTTCCCGTCTACCCCACGCCCGAGCGCGCCGTAGCGGCGATTCGGGCGTTGCGCGACGCGTGCCGTCAGCCTGCTCACGTACCGCAGTCCCATGGGTGGGCAGGCGCTGCAGCTGTGCCAGCGGACGGCGCAACCGAGGACCAGGTCAAGTCGATATTGGCTGAAGCCGGCCTTCCGGTGCCTGCGTCGCGTGGGGTGACCGATGGGCTCGACGCCGAGCAGGCGGTCGCTGACATGGGTGGGCGGGCTGTGTTCAAGGCCGTGGTCCCGGGCCTGTTGCACAAGTCCGATGCCGGTGGCGTGATCGTGGACGTCCCACCCGATCGCGCCGCGCTGTCATACGAGCAATGCGCGGCACTAGGCGGTCAGGTGCTCGTTGAGCAGTTCGTGCCCGGTGGAGTCGAGGTCCTCGTCGGCATCACTCCTAGTCCGATGGGCAGGGTCCTTACCGTCGGAGTGGGGGGTGTGCTCACCGAAGTGGTAGCCGACGTGGCCGTCACGTTATTGCCGGCCACCGAGCAGGACATCGACGCGCTCCTCGACCGGACCCGCGTGGGCTCGCTGCTCGCCGGTGTGCGCGGCGCTGCACCGGCCGATCGACGGGCGCTGGTCGCGACGATCTTCCGCCTGGTGAACGCAACGGCTATCTGGCCGGGCGACGTAGAAATTGAATTGAATCCGGTCACCGTCCTCACCGACGGCTGCTGGATCTTGGATGCCGTCGTTCATCGACGGACTGATGAAACGGAAGGACGGCACTGATGGACGTAGGTCGCCTCGTCGCTCGCTCGATGGCCCAGTACCGGGATCGCATCGCTGTGGAGGGACCGGAAGGAACCAGCACGTTCGGGCGCACCGGATCGCGCGTAATGCAGTTGGCCCGCGCACTTCGATCCCTCGGTCTGGAAACCGGCGATCGGGTCTTGGATCTGCAGTCGAATCAGAACACCTACATCGAGACGGATCTGGGCATCAGTACGGCTGGACTGTGTCGAGTGGCCCTCAACTACCGGCTGCATCCATCGGACTGGGAGCGGATAACCGCCGACTGCACTCCGCACGTGCTGATTTTAGATGCGAAGTTCTGGGAAGACGCAGCCGCGCTGCGCTCTGCGGTCGATCATGTGATCGTCATCAACGCCGGTGCCGCCGGTATCGACGGTGCACGGGAATACGAGGACTTCCTGGCTGAGCAGTCGAGCGAACCTTTGCTGCTGAGCGTGGACCCTGACGCTTTGGTCTCGTTGAATTACTCGAGCGGCACCACAGGCAGACCTAAGGGCGCGATTCGCACGCACCGCAACCGCATGGCGAGCCTGAACAACATCGTGACGGATCTGCTCCGGGGCATTCCAGGGGAGTCCGACACCTGGGTGCACGCGGGTCCGGTGACCCACACGAGTGGACTTTTTGTGCTTCCATTCTTCACCTTTGGAGCACGGCAGATCGTGCAACCGAAGTACGACCCTGAGGCACTGGTGGACGCCATCGAGAACCGTGGCGCGACAGCAACCGCACTAGTGCCCACCATGGTCGCGCGATTGCTGGCTCTGCCCGACATTTCCCGGGACCGATTGGCGGGACTGAGATTCTTGGGCTACGCCGGTGCGCCCATGCCACCCGAGCAGATCCGACAGACGTTCGACCGCATCACCACCAACATGGCCCAGTACTACGGCCTGGTGGAAGCCATTCCGCCTGTGACCGTCCTGGGATTCGAGGATCATGCCCTCGGAGTCAGTGGACGCGAGGACCTGCTCTCGAGTGCAGGTGTGCCATGCGTAGGAGTGGAAGTTCGCATCGTGGATGAATCCGGCGCCGATGTTCCCGTGGGCGAGATCGGCGAGGTCATCACACGTGGGGATCACGTGATGCGGGGCTACTACGGACAGGCGGGTACGGATGCCACAGTGACGAAGGCGGTCCGAGATGGATGGCTGCACACAGGAGATCTCGGACGTATGGATGGGGATGAGCGTCTTTTCCTTGTGGATCGCAAGGGCGACATGATCATCTCGGGTGGCTACAACATCTATCCCCGGGAGATCGAGGACGTAATCGCGGAGGTACCCGGTGTCAACGAGGTTGCCGTGGTGGGTGTATCCGATCCGGAATGGGGACAGCATGTGACAGCACTGTTCACTGTCCAGCCTGGAGCGCAGGTGGCCGTCGATGATGTCGTCGCGCACTGCAGGGCCACTATGGCGTCCTACAAGAAGCCGAAGGATGTTCGAGTCGTCGAATCGTTCCCGTTGAACTCGACTGGGAAGATCGCCAAGAAGGTATTGCGAGAGCAGTTGGAATCGGAAGGGTCAACATCGTGAAGGAAAAATCCTCGACCAGCCCGGTTAGTTCTGAGTTTCCTGGGGAGTATCCGTATACGAGAGGTATCTCTGCTGACCCCGGTGTGTGGACTATGGGCCAGTATGCCGGCTTCGGGACGGCTCGGCAGACAAACGCACGCTTTCGCAGTCTGCTCGACCAAGGCTTGACCGGCTTCAGCGTCGCCTTGGACTTACCCACTCAGATGGGATTGGACTCCGATGCCCCGATGGCCGCGGGTGAAGTGGGCAAGGTGGGGGTCGCGATCGATTCACTCGCCGATATCGAGATCCTGATGGACGAGATACCGCTAGAACGCATCACCCAAGTGCGCACCACGGCGAACTCCATCGGGTATGTCTGGGCGGCCCTTTTTGAGGCGCTCGCGGAGAAGCGGGGAGTGGATCCCGGTCAATTCGGCATGTTCATCCAAAACGATGTGCTGAAGGAATATTTCGCGCGTGGCACCCAGATATTCCCAGCGCCGGCTGGACTGAAGTTATCCGTGGATGTCATCGAGCACATTTCCCGTCACATCCCACGCTGGGTCTCGCTGGCGATGTCTGGCTATCACATTAGGGAGTCAGGTTCTAATGCCGTGCAGGAGATTGCGTTCACGTTTTCCAATGCGCGCGCTTACCTCGATGCCACGATCGCTCGCGGTCTGTCCGTCGATGACGTGGCACCGACCCTCTTCACTTTCCTGTCCAGCAACATGGACTTCCTGCCCGAGATCGCGAAGTTCCGTGCGGCAAGGCGGGTCTGGGCCACCCTTATGCGCGACACGTACGGTGCGGATGACCCACGCTCGGAACAATTGCGCATCTTCGTCTTTACGGCCGGCTCGTCGCTGACGGCCCAGCAGCCGTTGAACAATGTGGTCCGTACTTCGGTCGAGGCGCTGGCCGCTGCGCTCGGTGGGGTTCAGACCATGCACGTGTGCGCCTACGACGAGGCCCTGGGGGTTCCCACCGAGACTGCAGCAACTGTAGCTCTACGGACGCAACAGATTGTCGCCTTCGAAACGGGTGTCACCGAGATGGTGGACCCCCTGGGTGGTTCGGTGGTCTTGGAATCTATGACTGACGACCTAGAGCGTCGCATCTGGGATGAGATGCACCGCATAGCCGAAAAGGGCGGTGCGCTGGCGTGCATCGAGTCGGGGTACTTCTCCGAAGCTCTCTCCGATAGTGCATACCAGCATGCTCGGTCAGTTGACAACGGTGAGAAGAAGGTGGTGGGTGTGAATACGTTCGTCACGGACCCTGTGGCCTTCGATGTCTTCGCAGTCGATCCCGCTAGTGAGCTGGCGCAGGTGGAATCCTTGCGCCAGTTGCGTGCAACCCGTGATCCAGCAGCCGTGAATGCAGGCCTGGCCTCGGTTCGCGCAGCGGCGCAGAACGGAGATAATGTCGTGCCGGCCTGTGTGCAAGCGGTCAAGGCGTACGCGAC
>Ga0209953_1000162_pt1 | contig 25637 bp, 23 predicted proteins | sample SalPonred_H2O_MG_FD_185713 | JGI IMG/M metagenome (GOLD analysis project Ga0209953, IMG submission 185713) | Salt pond water microbial communities from South San Francisco under conditions of wetland restoration - Salt Pond MetaG... | ecosystem: Environmental > Aquatic > Non-marine Saline and...
CCACCACGCCGAAATCATCGCCATCAAAGGCGACTCCTACCGCCTCAAAGACCGTGACATCGGCCGAACACCACCAGCCAACAAGACCGAATAACCAGCCAGGGGGGTCAATTTTCAATCGTCGCCAGGGGGTCCATTTTCAGTCGGCGTTGACACCGGTAATACGTCTGCTCAGTGACCTCCAGGTGCTTACACACCTCCACCAACGGGGCTCCCTCACCCAGCAGCCGATCCGCTTCCCGCAGCTTGCGAACAATCTGCTCCGGGGAATGATGCCTACGCTTCATGCTGTCCTCCTCACCCATACGGGCAATCGTGGACTCACAAAGCAACTTGATCTGACCCCCGTTTTTGGTCCGGACTCACGCATGGTGCAGCTGGGGTGTGTTGAGTGTTTCGAACTCGGTCGGCGTGAGCATATCTAGGGCGGAGTGGCGTCGGCGGGTGTTGTGGAAGTTCTCGATGTAGTCGGCGATGGCCACGCTGAGTTGTTCCACGGTGCTCCACGTACGGGTGTTGAAGAGTTCGGTTTGCATCCGTCCCCAGAACGACTCGATGAGGGCATTGTCATAGCAATCCCCGACGGTTCCCATACTCAGTTGTAGCCCGTAGGCGCGCAAATTCGTGGTGAATGCCCACGCTGTGAATTGCGGCCCGTGGTCGGTGTGAACGACGGTCTTAGGGGTGAAGGGGCGCGTGTTGGCGGCCATGTTGATGGCGGAGTTCACCAGCGTGGCGTCGGCTCTCCTGCTGATCGCCCAACCGACAGCCTTTCGTGAGTAGGCGTCTAAGACCACGCACGTATAGACGCGGGCCTCGCGAGTGGGGTGTTCGGTGATGTCGGTGACCCAGAGCTGGTTCGCAGCTGTGGCGGTGAAGTCGCGGTTCACTAGATCGGTGCTGGTGGCGACGTGCACCAGATTTCGGCGCCGGGAGCGGCGTCGGGGAAGCCCGTGAATACCCAGTTGAGCCATGATGGAGGCCACCAGCTTGTGGTTGACGACCACGTCGGATTCGATCTGCAGTGCCGCTTGGACCCGCCGGTATCCGTAGACACCCCGCGACTCGGCATGCACCGCAGCGATCGCATCACTAAGCAACAGTCGGCGGATCGCTCGGTCGGTGGGAGGTCGCACTCTGGTGCGGTAGGTGAAGGTGGAGCGGGAAACGCCTACGGCTCGGGTTGCCTGGCGAATTGAGTAGCCGCGCGCGGTCAGTTCGACCGCGACGGCCTGTCGTCTTTTGGGTCCACCACCGCCTGAGCGTCATAGATCTCACTGGCGGCCTTTACCAAAGCGAGCTCGTCTTCGAGTTCCTTGATCCGCCGGTGCGCATCCCGCAGGTCCTGGCTCTCAGCCGAAGTGACACCCTCGGCCAGACCAGCATCCACCCGCCCTTGCGTCTTCCATCGGTGCAGGGTCTGTTCTGGGACCCCAGTCTCAGCAACAAGGGACAGAACGCTTTCACCGGCAAGCATGCGATCAACAAGAGCCTGCCGAAAAGCAGTTGGATACTGACGAGGCATAACCATCCCCTTTCGGTTCAACCAGCCTTCCCTAACATGAGAAACGGCCGAATCCAGGGGGTCAGATCAACTGGATCAACCAGCAGGGGTCAGGTCAAGTCGACAACGGCCAGTCTTTCGTAATGTCTCTTGGCAATGCAAAGCGATTAATTCTATTTCGAGTCCAGTTTGTTAGTGGGCGAAGAATACGCCTAGGGGTCACGAGACAAAGAGTGAAGACAGCGATGAACTGCGGGTCGATAGCGTTTTTTGGACGAAGCCTCAGCATGAGAAGGGCCTCCCGTACTACTTTTCTCCACCCATGTCGTGCATAGTTTCGGATTTGCAGGAGTCCAAGAGCGTTATGGCCACAAAACTCCCGAACGACGTGCCGAGGATGGGTGAGACTGGGGAGAAGATATTGTTCGAGTGCCGAGACCCAAGTTTGAACAGGAGATTGCTCGTAGTCGCCACTCAACCTGCTATGACTGTGTTCAATTCGGACTGCAACCCGATATTCGGGACACCAGGTTACTGCGTGGTTAGCCAACGCCCACAAGAATGCGGCGGAGTGCGCTGTGAAGACATCTTTAGTCACCCGATCCTCGAGAGCATCACGTCGAAAAACTAAACCGCTCAACTGGTCAATTGTGCGGAGCACTTCAACGATCATGTCATTCGGGGAAGTGGAATCCACTCGAATCGGCCAAGAATCCATTTTCCTCTTTGCCCTCACTGGATTCGTAGGATCGTTGAAGAACCAAAAATACGGTCGCGTGACCGCGTAGATGGTTGGATCGCGAAATGGGTCGATTAGCACTTCAAGTGCCTGCGGATGAAGAATGTCGTCCCCAGCCATTAGCATTGCGAGAGGGGACTGACTTTTCTCAACTAGATAAGCAAGGTTTGCCTGATACCCAATGTTTTGATTCTGATTCCAATATTTGATGCGTCCATCTCGCTTAGCCCAGTCCTGTATCACCTTGAGTGTTTGATCCTCGGACGCGTTATTGGAAATGAGCAGCCTGAAATGGGGATGAGTCTGAATTGATATCGAGGCCAGAGTCTCATGAAGACAAGGTTCAACATTGTGAACTGGCAACAAAATATCAATGACTTCCTCGTGACGCTCCATTGCCGAATTTTATCACTGGGATTCCCAATCTCAGGTTAGACTACTTCCATGCAAACTGTGGTAGCAATTCCCGGCAACGCAACTCTGAATCGACCCTGGCTGGTTAATGGCGATTTCGGTGGTCCGGTGGGTGTAGCTTGAAGGCGGTAATTCTCGCCGGGGGGTTGGGAACTCGCATGCGAGAGGAAACTGAGTTCAGGCCGAAGCCGATGGTCGAAATCGGGGGCGCCCCGGTCGTCTGGCACATCATGCAAAACCTGTCACACGGAGGCATTGATCATTTTGTGGTGGCTGCAGGCTATAAGGCCAACGTGATGAAGACCTTCTTTGCGAATTTGCGAGCCTTTCAGAGTGATCTGAGTACGGATCTCGCCACGGGCAACGTAGTCATACATGAGGAGTCAGGGGACCTGTGGCGTATGCACGGAAAAGTTGATGTCGTGGACACGGGTATGAATTCACCAACAGGTGAGCGTCTACGAAGGCTTCAGCGGTGGCTTAGCGAAGATGAACTTTTCATAGTGACATACGGTGATGGGCTTGCTGACGTAGATGTCCGTCGACTGATTAAGTATCATCAAGAGCACGGTAAAGAGGCGACGGTAACAGTCGCCCGACCGGTGAGCCGATTTGGCGTCACGCGCATTGACGCTCAAGGGAACGTAGTGCAGTTTTCAGAAAAACCAACCCTTGACACTTGGGTGAATATCGGGTACTTCGTCTTCAACAAGAGCATCTTTTCAAAAATTTGTGAGAATGAGGTTTTGGAAGTCGAACCGCTCAAGCGCTTGGTTGACGAAGGTGAACTAGCGGCTTACAGACACAATCGCTTCTGGATGCCCATGGATACCTATCGGGAGTATCAAGAGTTAAATGCCTTGTGGGAGAGTGGAAACGCGCCGTGGAAGACTTGGTAGGCGACCGATCGCTGGGAAAGTCATGCAACTCATCGCTGGGTTAGAGTTCTTGGGCGCTAGGCCTTTCCAAGACTCGCGGGGAATGTTCAAGAAGGTTGCTCATAATCTACCGTTTCATGTTGAAGAAGTCTTCTGGTCATGTAGCGAACAGGGTGTCATTCGGGGTATGCACGTTCAGCGTCCGCAAAGAAGTTGTAGGAAATTGATATTTGTAGTTGATGGAGAAATACGAGACGTAGTTGTGGATTTGCGCGCTGAGAGTCCGACCCTCGGTGAGGTCAATATTTTTCCACTAAGGCCAGCCGACAAGTCAATAGTCGTGCCCTCGGGATGCGCCCACGGCTTTGAAGTAGTTCGGGGCCCATGTCGCGTTGTCTATTTGCAGGAGGAAAGATATGTAATGGCTGATGACCTAGGTTTTCGTTGGGATTCGCACACCATTGAATGGCTGACCAGTGAGCCAGTGATCAGTGCACGCGACGCGTCGCTGCCTTCCTTTTCTAATCTTGTTGCGCGCTTTTGATGGGCCTAGGTTTCGATCGCGCATTGGTCACTGGGGCATCGGGTTTTCTCGGACGATATGTATGTGAAGCACTCCGAGGAGCAGGGGTAGAGGTGGTTGAGTGCTCTCGAGATGGAATTCGCTACCCAGACGGCTCCAGAGACCTAGATGATAACGGTGGATTAAGGGGCAAACTAAATTCGGTAGTTCGCGAGCGATCAATTGAGTGTGTGTTTCACCTTGCCACTGACTTTAGCGCTGGTTCACCAAGGCGCTCCTATAGAGAAATGGTGATGAGTAACGTATTACTAGGGGCAGACTTAATTGATGCCTGCGTGCAGCAAAAAGCGCACATTGTTTTTGCATCTTCGTATTTTCAAACTTTGACAGAAGACGAGAGGGCGCAGTCTCCGTACACGATAACAAAGAGAGCAAGCGCCGAACTTTTTCATTACGCAGCGCAGCATAGTGGCTTAAAGGCCACTGAGGTTGTTTTGTGCGACACCTACGGTTTTGATGACCGTCGCGGCAAGCTCGTTGGTAAGTTGACGAAGTTAGCTCAAAGTGGAGGCGGTTCCTTTTTCCTTAATTCTCCATCGAGTATCCTAAATCTATCCCTTGTAGACGAGGTGGCTGAGGTTTTGATTAATGTGACTGCAAGAGAATCTCAAGGAGTTCAGCGCCTGAGCATTTTGAACAGCGAGTCGCTGACAAGCCTTGAGGTGTTGCAGAAGATTTCGGAAATTTCTGGCATTGGGATTGTCCCAAGATTTGACAGAGTCGACATTGGAGTTCACACGACTGAGGCGTTAAGGCCACGTACGCCCGAAGTTTTACCCACCAGCATCAACTTTGATGTGGGATTCGCAAGAGTGTGGTCGAGAATTCTGGAATCCGTGAGAAATTAGGAGTGCGCACGTCACGTCCAGCGCAAATTCTCGTCAAGCAGTTCAGCGGTTTGGAGTTCTCGCAGGTGGTTTAACCGAACACGAGCACCGCTGCGAAATTCCGTAAGGTCTTGTAGCCGGGTTAGGTGTGTTTGCAGTTCGATAATGGTGGACTCTAAGGAAGGTGTCCGTGCTGGTGCTAAGTCTTCCCAACGAGAGAAATCGACACGGTAACTGCGTGAATCCGAGGATGCGGCTCGATTCACTGTGACGTCCACTCCACCGAGGGTGTCACCTACAGCGTGCGCAAGGTCGAGTATCTGGTAATTCCACGAATTATGACCGATGTTGAGCACTGTGTGACCTTCGCTAACGCCGTCCGAATTCTCAACGCACCAAATAATGGCTCGAGACATTTCTGAGACAGAAACTAAGGGTCTCCAAGGTAGACCGTCGGATAGCACGTCTATCCTTCCCCTAGAAAGGGCACTAGCAACGAAATCATTTAGGACGATATCTAGGCGAATTCGCGATGACCAACCGCATGCTGTAGCAAAGCGCAGGCTAAAAACTTTGAAATCGGAGGTTGCAACCCCAAATAAAGCTTGCTCAGCCTCAACTTTCGATTTCGCGTATGCCGTCAGTGGTCCCGTGGGGGACTGTTCGGATCTCGGAGCATCCGAGCCTGCACCGTAGACGCTCGCACTTGACGCAAAAATGAATACAGAGGCGCCCTGGGACTTCGCCAACTCAGCGCACTCCAAGGCACCTTGACGATTTACGCGGTCTGTCAAATTCGCGAAGCGATCACCCATTGGGTCATTTGAGAGCGCAGCAAGGTAGACGACTGCATCAGCTCCAAGAAAGTCTTCACTAGACAAGTCACGAGCATCTTTGAGGTGAATCGTGTTGAGAAAACTTTCTGGTGCGACGAAGGGATCATCTTGCTGGTTTAGGAAATATCCAGTATCAATGCCAACGAGATTCGTAGATTCCGAAAAATTTTCATGAATGGACTGAACAAGACTGGCACCGACGTACCCACCATAACCGACGACAACAATTTTCACGTTCTCTCCTCCAGTGCGATGTTTCTACGGGCCAACTGGCACTCAGCCTTTAACTCTTTCCACGTATGTCAGGATGCTTTCCGCAATAAAATCCATCTGTTGGTCATTAAGACCGGGATAGACACCGACCCAAAAAGAGGAATTCATGATCCGATCAGACTCAGGAAGGGACCCTCGAGGGATTCGGAAGTCTACATTCCGGTACGCAGGCTGACGGGTAACGTTCCCAGCAAACAGTAAACGTGTTCCTATGTTTCGAGAATTAAGGAACTGCACCATCCCATTTCGCTCATCTCTAAGCCCTCCACTAAGTGTAATTGGAAAGCCAAACCATGCTGGGTCAGCGGAATCCAGGGCTCTTGGAAGTTCCAGACCAGCGGTGTTCTCAAGTGCAGTATGAAGACGGAGGAAGTTGTGCTTTCTCTGGGAAACAAAATCATCAAGTTTTGCGAGTTGGGCAACGCCTAACGCTGCTTGTAAATCTGTCGCCTTCAGATTATAACCAATATTGGAGTAAGTAAATTTGTGATCGTAACCAAAGGGGAGTGTACCTAGTTGCCATTCGTACCTTTTCTTGCATGTATTGTCGCAACCTGTATCGCAGTAACAGTCTCGACCCCAATCTCGGAAAGATTCAACTTCTCGGCGAAGCCGGGGAGAGTTAGAAAGAACAGCCCCGCCTTCTCCCGTCGTAATGTGATGTGCGGGAAAAAAACTCAGCGTTGACAAGTCGCCGAAACTACCAACAAGCTGTCCGTTGAAGGTTGAGCCGAGGGCATCACATGAGTCCTCAATTACCCATAGATCAAACTCCTCTGCCAAGCGCATTACGGTCGTGAGGTCAAATGGGTTTCCAAGGGTATGTGCGATGAAGATCGCGCGTGTTTTCGGTGAAATTGACTCTTCCAGCAGGTCGGGATTGACATTGTAAGTGCCAGCTTCAACGTCGACAAGGACAGGTTGCAGAGAATTCTGTATGACTGGGTTCAGCGTCGTTGGAAAGCCGAGACCCGCAGAAATTACCTCGTCTCCAGGCTGAAGCCGTTTCTTTCCAAGCTTCCTACTCGTGAGTGCACTCATGGCGAGCAGGTTCGCGCTAGATCCCGAATTGGTGAAAGTTGCAGATCGGACGCCGACCTTTTTGGCGAGTCCTCTCTCGAAGTCTTTCGTGAAGCGCCCGCTGGTAATCCAACCATCAAGGCAGGCATCCACCAGGAACCTGAAGTCGTCCGGTGTGAGCACCTTGCCAGAGTTCGGTAGAGGAGTGCTTCCCGGGACGAAGTCGGGCTGCTTCAACTTCTCCGCAGCGAAGGCCTCCACTTGTTCAAGGATGTGATCCTTACTGATCATTACAAGGCCCTCCTAGAGACAGTTTGCAGGGAGAAATAGAAGCAGGTCTCAGAATGCTACATCACCTCACTAGACTCCTTCTGTGTTCCGAGAAGCCCGAATCCAGGAGATTGGTTGGTCCGTACGAGGGCAAAGACCTCAATACTTTTCCGTGGGTCTCTGGATTGGAATATCCCTTATCGTTGCCCCTCTCATGTTGCGCATCCGGCCGGTCATGGGCTTGCTCTATTACTCAGGAGACCTGCGACCAATCTTGAGCCGTGCGGATGCTGCGCAGATCTTGACACAGCCGTTCAGCCTCCTTGACGTAAGTGTCTTTTGGGGCAAGCCGATCTTGCTGAACCAGGGGCAATCGTGGATCAAGTTCTTCGAAGCGCTCACAGCCTGGGCATTCGGGCCTGAATGGGGTCAAGTGACCGTGCTTTGCGTGACTTTCTCTTTGGCGTTTTTCGGCATGGCGTTCTTGCTATGGACCTATGGCATGCCACGCATCTTTATGTTGACGGGTGCGGCTTTATTTGCTTTCGGTGCACCCATGTTCACATTGACAACTATGGGATGGCACTACGCCACCTTCAGCCTTGCGCTATTCCCATTATGCCTTGGGTTAGCTCGTAAGGCATATGTAGGAAGAACTTGGACAGTTGCCATCCTACTTGGATCAGCTCTCGGAGTTGGACTTTTCGCCTCTACACTGGCACCTGTCTTTTTTACAGTTGTCGCTGGTCAATTATTCTTTTCATATTGGCAATCCCGGCGCGATACAACGAGATCAAGATCTCCACACTTACTTTGGAGGGGCGTTGTAGCCATATTGCTCCCCATTGTGTTAAATGCATGGTGGATTGTGCCAAGGCTCCTCTTGAGGGTCCAACAGTCATCACTTTCGTCGAATCTAGGACTGTCGGAAAACTCGATCGCAACAGCCTCCTGGATTGACTGGATGACTCCCATAACCGGCTTCGGAATGACCTATAACAATTCATGGGAACTAGTCGCATCGGACTTGGCCGAGTACTCCCTTCTTGCATACCTCACACTCGGTTCAGCCCTGTTTCTCACCGCTACAGTCCGACGTCGTTTGAATGGTTTCGACTATGCGTGGCCCGTGGCATCGCTGTTGCTACTCATAGGGCTGACATTTGTCAGCCAACAAGACGTAATACGTGTACTTGGGAGCCTCGGGTTAGGGCGTGATACCGGACGGCTCCTGAGCCTTGGTTACCCTCTCACCATCGTTCTCGCCTGTGCAGGGTTTAAGTACGCCCAGGCAGATCGTCAGCGGCTAGTCCGTTCTATCATCGGGCTAGGTGGATTAGCGTTAAGTGTCGGTGCAGTCTCACCATTCTTGTCACCGGGTATTGCTCCCAAACAGCCCTTCCCTCAGCCCGCTCTTCAATGGTCACAACTTCCCACGGTTCCGAGCGCTGAATTTGAGCGCCAGATGACGACGTTGGACCCTCGTAGTGCTGCGGTCGGCCTACCGGCTGATTACTTGCTGTTTTGGCCTTCTTCGCCTTTTTTCCAACCGCTGTTTCATTCAGCGTCGAACCCACTAAGCCAGTTAGATGACGTTATTACGTTAAATTCGAGTGAGAAGGGGCAGGGCGAGCAAGATTTTTCTCGTCAAGTTCTGGCAGCATTTGACTCGCTGGCTGAGTACGACCAGAGAAGGGTTTTGCAATACCTTGGAGCTTCTGCAAAAGTGAGGCTCCTGAACGCCCAGAGTGGCAGTGAGCTGGAACGAGATGGACCGCGAGGAATCTCCTCACAACAATACCAGGTAGAAGCGCAAGATCTGCCTGTAGCAACAGTGCGGCTATCTCGGGTTGACAGTCGAGAAATGCAGCTTCCTAGTGAACTGAAAATGACTTCCTTCCAGGGGGGTAAAACCATAGCAAAGTTTGAGAACCGTGAATGGGAAGGTACGTGGAGCTTGGAAGCGTCTATGCTCCCGACCCCTGGAACGTACGTGAAATACAGAGTTGGGGGAGTAGAAAGTACTGCTGTGGTTAGTAGCCAGAATACGTTGCCGTTCATTTTTGAGGGCAAGGATTTGGGTTGGGCGCTGAACATTCCGCTAGATGACTTGTCGGAAAACGGTGGCGTTGAGGTGGTAGTTGGCAACGTTTACTCCGACATTCAGTACCACCTAGCTGTAGTCACTGGTGTCGCACTTGCCGTAGCCATCGTCATGGTTCTTGCTCGGCGAAAATTCGCAGCGTCGTCTGCCAGAGGTGAAGTTGAGGAATCATGGTAGATATTCACCTGCACTTGGGATACCCAAGAACTGCTAGCACCTCACTACAGTGGCTCTTGAGCGGCCCCTCGGGGTTAACTTTGTATTTGGGAAAGTATCCGGGGGGACGACTGTCAACTCCGGCTCTCAGTAAAATGTACCGGCTGTTGCTTCCTGATCGTTGGAAATCCAACCCTTCTGCAGTAGAGGAGGTTTCGGATCTCGCTAGAGATTTCGCAAACAAAGCGAAACAAGAGTTGACTCAGACTGGCTCAGAGAAGATTGTGCTTTCGGATGAGTCATGGCTCAATCCATTTACTCATGACGTGCCAAGGAACTTACGGGTGCTTGAAGTCCTGAGAGATTCCTTTGTGCGCCAGTTTGGGTCTGACTTTGGCGAGTGGAAAATCCTTATTGGGGCACGCAGACAGGATCAACTCTTGAGCAGTGCCTATCGATTCTGGAACCGATCAATCTCCCTCTCACATGCAAGTGAGAAGCACTTTCTTGAATCTTTCCTCGCGGATTCCGAGATGTGCGCACTGTTCCGGTTTGACGCAGTCGCTGCGATGCTCGATACAATGTTTGACACGCAAACATCCATTTATCTCTACGAAGATGCACTCCTTGGATCCCCCACTTATTCGGCAACTCTGTCCTCTGCCTTCGGAGTACCTCATGAAGTCTTTTCCCATCTCCCTGTCCGAAATGAGAGCACGCTTGTTGAATCACGACTATCCAGGCTAACTGGGCGGCTGGCAGATCGTGCATGGCCATTTGTTCAGCGAGCACCGAGAAGTGTTCAGCGGAAGGTGGTCAACTCATACGCATCCCTAGAAAAATCCCTCAAAGTTGAGAAGGAGGCCTCTCTGCAGCGCGATGTTAGGCAAGGGTGCATTGAACGTTTCCGTGAATCCAATCAAGATCTCTGCGTTCGGCTAAATCGAATTCCAGACGCAACCGGGTACCCTGCCGGAGATACGGGCCTCAACCATTGATGACTTTTTTTTCTTCTGCCATCCAGAGTCAAGCAAGTATGCTGAGGAGAGCCTTGCGCCGAGGACTCCTGCCGATCGGTGCATTGACGTTTACGGCGGTGGGCATAGGAGGGCTAAGCAACGTTCTTTTCAACGTTGCGGCGGCGTCCGTCCTTGCACCGAGCGCCTTCGGGGCACTGCTGGCCATCTTCACCATTTACTCCCTACTCACCTTGGCCTTATCTGGCATAGAGAGCGCCTCAGCCAGGGCGGCCTCTCCTTCAAATGAAACAGCCGGCGCGGCTGAAGTACTTCACAATGAAGAAACTGGTGGTTCAGGTGACTGGTGGTGGCATACTGTCAAAGTCTCCGCACTCCTGGGTCTGATCCTAAGTCCGTTCCTCTTTCCCTTGGCCTACTTTTTCACGATCCCATTGTGGCAAATGGGTGCTGTGATCTTGGTGCTGCCAGCTGCGGCTGGCGTCTTTAGTTCATTCGGATATTTGGTTGGCAAAGGCCGAATCGTGATGATGCAGAGCCTGTCGATATGCGCGGCTCTGTCGAAGTCCGTATTGACCATTGGGGCATGGCTGCTGTCTGCAAGTCAAGCTCTATTTGTTTTTGTTGGCTTAACTCCGATAGTTCTTCAATTCGTAGCCAGCCGCTGGATAACGCGCAGTGACTCTCTGACTCAACGAGACTTTAAGGGTGCAAGAGTATGGATGAATTCGGCTATCCTCGCTGTCTTTTTTGCTGGTCAGAATGTCGATATTTGGCTTCTTCGATTAATGTCAGCGCTAGAGTTATCGGGTGTTTACGGGGCTGCAACCAGTTTCGCCCGTGCTCTGCCAATCATTGCAGCCCTTTGGGGATTATACCTGATTCCACGAATGGCCCGAGCCGATGACCAGGCCGCAAGGGTCTTAACGTTGAAGGTCGTGGCTTTTTCTATCGTGTCGTCGACTGTCATTGCACTTATAGCGGCTGCTGTTGGATCCTGGGCAATCGAATTCATGTTTGATGAGGAATATCGAGGAGCACTCGAACTTCTTCCATGGATTCTGGTGGCGACCGTTCCGTGGTGTGGCGCCGCATCTCTTGTTCACGCCTTTATGGCTCAAACACACCGGGCCTGGGTGCTGCTACTTGTTTTTGGGGTTTTCGCATCACAGACCCTATGCATCTGGCTCGCTGGTCCGATTTCAAGCCGCCTCATAGTGATCTATGGGGTTTCTGGTGTCACACTCCTCATTCTCTTGATACTGGGGCAGCGCAGACGAACACGGTCAAGCCCCTGAAGCATTGACGACCGGCGGCAGGGACTACCTTGCTCCCTGAGTGGCGCCGCTAGGCGAATTGACGTCATATGCTTGAGAACGCCTCATGTATTCAGGATGGATACCACCCTTGCGGCGTACTCCACATAAGCGTTTTCCTTCGCAAGATTGACTCCATCAATGTGGCCCCAAACAGAAATCAATTCCGGAATAGCCCAAGCGACAACTGGGGTTCCATGGGCAAGTGCTTCTTGAATAACGTAGGAAAAACCCTCTTCATGCGACAACACGAGGAGGCATTTGGCTCCCGCCAGTAACTCATCACGCCTATCATCACTACACCTAACTTCGAGGCTAATGAGGTCGCGGTACCTAGACTGGCTGATTTGCTTTCGAATTTTCCGGAGCACTTGTGGTTGGCCATCACCTGCAATGACCATCCGTAATTCCTTCACGTTTGCAGATTCCGAAATCTGCTCAAACATCTCTATGACCTCGAGGGCGCCCTTGTGTTCAATGAGTCTGCCAAGGTATAACAAGTAGGGACTCGGGGCGGACCTTACTTCAGTAGAACTGGGTTCATACATTGATCGTGGAGCAATCAAGTGAACACGTTCGGGGGCTCCGACTGCCGAGACTAGTTGCGAATATGTCCAGGCGTTGATTGCAACGTAGTGCGCATCCAAAATTCTTGAGAGACGAAGGTGTCCCCGTTGAGAAAGCCAAGATACGGCTGATCTCCATCGAGGACCTTTCCGTTTGACAGGGTTCCTCGAGAGGTGCATGACAGGGACGTAGACGAGGCCCTGCTGCAATCGCGTGATGCGAAGCAATAGTATCGGGAGTATCACGCGAGGATCATCTGCAATCAGGACCACGACACACTTGCCAGACGCAGACCGCGATGTCAATCGCGTCCATCGGCAAACTACTTCGACACTAGCTTCAGGGTAACGGCACTTTAGGTGCGGAATGAGAGTTTCGCGGAAGTAACGAGGTCCGCCGGTATAGGTGGACTCCGAACGGGCTTCAGCGAACGGGTCGTAAATCAGAATCTTGGTCAATGTGCCATCACGTTTTGGAAGTTTTGCCTCCAAAGCATTCTCCTACCAGTCAGACTCTCTAGCATCTCAAAGCCTCGCTGTTGGGCTCACCCTAAACAACAGATTGCCGTTTGGGCCCTTCTGGGACTTGTGCATTACTAGTTGTGTTGGGCGTCCCAAAATGGCTTCTACTTCGCGCGCGAAGTTTTCCAGGTCTCCATAGTTGTCATGGGGTCGCAAAAATTCAATCCACAGGTAGTCGAATTTGATCTCCCGACAGCCGGCAAGCGCCTCCAAGTCATGACCTTCCACGTCAATTTTTAGCAGATCAAACTTAGGGATCTGGACCCCCTGTCGAATGAGGAACACTTCACTTAGAGATTCAACATTCACCGTAATGCCCGCTAGCTTTTCCTGATGAGATCGTGTTAAGTGATTGATGCTCTGACTCAAACTGAAAGATCCCTGGGCTGATTTTCCGGGAACGTAATAGAGAGTGTCGCTCGTGGCTGTAGGACCGATCGCGAGTTGGAGACACTTGATCTTTCCATTCAGTTGAGAAACGTTCTCTTGGAGGATTTGGAAGGGCGCAGGGTTGGGTTCAAAGCATACTGCTTCCACGTCAGCCAACAAAGCTAATGTGTAAATGAATTGTCCGACATTGGCACCAATATCCACAACTCTTAGAGGCTCGTCCCGTTTTGAAATGACTTCCAACAGATAATTTGCCTCCCGCAAGTAGCCGGGAAGTAAGAGTAGGCCCAGAAGGTTGTCACTCCGAAAAAAATCACCCCCCCACCTGACTCCACGAGCCGTAGGAATGCGAAATCGGGAGAAGGCATACCTAACCTTGGTGGTCATTGAAAAGCGTCTAAACGTCCACAGCCATAGTTCTTGCAGCAATAGTTCGGCGAAACGGGATGCAAACCATCCAAGTCTGCCATTTGATGGCTCCAATGGTGAGCGGTTCTGGCCGGTGTCGCTACTCATTCACGCATCCCCGATAAGTCTGTCAGAAAACTGTTGTGAACTGGACTAAGCCTACTGGCATTTGAAAGCTACCTAACCCGAGTCGACCAACCCCTCAAAAGAAACAACGAAGCGGAAAAGTTCAGGGTAACTCAGGAAAAGACGCGATGGCCCGCTGGCGAATCGTTCCCAATGCTCTATGTGCTGGAAAAGTAGATATCGACGTCGTGGCAGTCGCGTGTTTCAGACAAAGCCAGGTGGCTCCGAGCAAGAGTCCCTTGGCCCTAGAGGCTCCGTAAGTCCAGTCCTTCGGCTGCCGCTTGCCCATTGGCCACCATCTGCGAAGGGTCATCGGCCCAATGCCCAGGAGCGAAGATTCGCCTTGCCGTCATCCTGATCAAATGATGGATGCTGGTGGGTCACGAAATCCAGGTTTAGGAGCGTCCCGCTCGGTGTCAAGGAATCCCTCTCCGCCGTAGATCTGGAACTCTCGGGTAGTGCGGACTCCTTACGCGGGTTATTTACTGCGACATTTTCTGATGTACAGCAAAAGAACAAAAGTAAGCCAACCAAATGTGAAAGCTGTCGAAACGAAAAACAGGGTTCGCTGTAGATCATTTACTGGAGCGGTAACCGAGACTAAGAGGAGGTCACCCTCCGCACCCGGGGGGAATTCCATGTCTAGGTTGTACGACCAATCTTTCCGACCGTGGACAACTTCAAGTTCCCGGCTCCCTGAAATCTTAGGCAATGCAACGCCTTTGACTTCTCCGTTGGAGTCACCTACTTCCTGCAAACACCTCTTCTCACTCGTGCTCCGTGGAGCCTCGAAAGTACCCGACTCAAATACTCCAACGCATGCCTCGGGTGTCTTCACAAGTCGCACTTCCACATCCAGCGGCAGCTGCTCGATGACGGCAATACTCAGCGAGACCAATCTGATCCTTCTTTCGGTTGAAGTCAGGGCAAAGGCCCTGAGTTCAGGTGGGTTAGCGAAACTGGTGACAAGAGGCGCTTCCTCGACTGAACCGTCGGAAGATATCAAGTTCATCGAGTACGAGGGTACCGGATCGCTCAATTCAAAAAGAGTCAATGATTCAGGAGTGGAAGACATCCTTTGGCTACGCACGAAGGTGGGAACGCCATTCGAGTCGCGATGACTCTTGAGATCCTCAAGCCACCGTAGATCACTTTCCGTCATGAGCGAGGGTGCAGCTACTACGTATCGCGCGCCTGTCGCTCTTACGGCGTCAACGTAGTCACGCAATTGCTCTTCACGGCCTTGGTCCGGTTGCTCTTCACGTGATGCGTCTAGATCCGTCATTGGAGAGGTAAGAACAGACTTGGAAGACGCTAGTGCTGGTAACGAGGGCACGACGAGTTGTCCCAGAGGGTTTGTCATCGTCTGGTAAGGCAAGAAGAACCTTGTGTCTGATTCGGGAGCGATGAGAGGCAAGTGAGGAATCGCGATGGCAGTCCAGTGTTCATTCTCGGAAATCAGAATCTGGGCTGCGGTATTCATGTCATCTACAGGAATGGAGACTGGCTTCAATAACTGGACAACATCATCCGTCAAGGGACGGTTCCCCTGTTCAATGCCTGGCTTCCAATATGGGCCACTGATCACCAAAACAATCACAATCACGGCTGTCACCCTCAGGCCCTCAATCTTATTCGACAATCGCCGAAATAGCGCTTCCAGAGCTATACTGGAAAAGACTGCGATAGGTAACGCCGCAACAACGAGTAAGCGGCCGGAATCGCGACCCAACCCGAGAGCACTCAGAACGCGTATTTGGCTTGCAGCCGGGACCGCAGATAAAGCAACAAGAGCAACTAGCAGAACCGCGTAAGGAATCCTAGACATTCGGATGGAAATAGGAACGACTAGACCCAGCACGGCAAGAGCACCGAGCCCTACAATTGCGGCTTGTTGTTCGCCGGTTAGAAGTCGCGCAAAGGAGTCATTGAAACTTGTACCGAGCAGCGTAAGCGGTGTCAGTGAAGTTACATTGACACTCGTGCCGAGACTTTCGGCGGACTCAGCCAAAGAGGCCACTGGTGCCGGGGCTGGGTACACCAAACGAGGGATCACCCAAAAGAGATGCAATATGGGCATTGTTGCCAATATGAGGAGGGCTCGACCAACCGATTTCGCTGTGGGAAGCGTTTCGTGCGACCAGAGCCTTCCCGGCTCTACCGCAAAATGACAGAGGAAAATTGCTGCAACCAGCAGTAGGGCTGGTACCAAGGCACTCGAAAAGACAACGAGACCGCTGATAGCACCGACAAGGGGAAGCAACCAGATTGAAGCCCTACGAACTCCCCACTCCCACAACATAATCAGAAATGGGAGGGCCGCTAAGGCCCAAAGCAGATACACCCACCCCATTCCGATGAAGGTAAACTGGTTGACCCCGAAGCCATATACAAGTCCGCCAAAGAAGCCTGCGAGACGCGAAATCCCGCCACGGCGCAGCAAAATGTAAACGCCACTGGCAGCCACCGCACAAACGCTCACGTATCCAAGGCGCTGAACCAAGGACGGGTCAAAGCCGAGCAAAATTGGAAGTGCAAGAAAGTTGCTCACTGCCCAGGAGCCCTGTTCCGGAACGTAACTACCCCCAATCTGCGCAGTTCCATGGATCTGTACAGCCGTGACTGTGTTGCCGATAGCACTCCTGGCAAATTCCCTGGAAATTAATGGTGTGTTATCACCCGCATATAGCAGCCCCGCAGAGGTCGGCCAAAATCGTAAAAAGGCAAGGCTCAGCACGCAATACATAGCGAGTACGGAGGGGAATTCCACACATCCCAAGCGAAACTTGCTACTCAAAGCTTGTCGAACTAACGACATCCGAATCCCAACTCAAACTGAAAATCAATTCTGAATCCGTTCTTCTTCCCATCGGAACGTGCACGAGGTGGCACTCTTGACGTGCTTGTCCCAATGCTCTGTAAGATATAGCAACTGGGTTAATGGCGCAGCAGCCTAGCGAATCCAAAAGGGATTGCTGTCGGTTGACTTGACACTCTTTGCGCGGGTTTCATCGCCTGCGGGGAGGATGTCGTCATGCCGAAGAGGTATCCAGATGAGTTCAAAAGGGACGTGGTCGCGGTTGCCCGCAGGGGTGATCTGACTGTCCTGGAAGTTGCGACTGATTTCGGGGTCGCGGAAGAGAGCGTGCGCCGTTGGATGCGCCAAGCCGACATCGATGAGGGCATCAAGGATGGGATGACCAGCGCGGAACAGTCCGAGTTGGTGCGGTTGCGGCGTGAGAAACGGCGCTTAGAGATGGCGAACGAGATCTTGCGCCGCGCAGCGGCGTATTTCGCTTCTTCAACGCTCCCAAAATGACCTACCCGTTGGTCCGTGACTTGGCCGCCGAAGGTTTCCCGGTGCGGTTGACCTGCGGGGTGTTGGGATTCTCGGCTCAGGCGTTCTACGCCTGGAGCAAGAACCCGGTGTCAGGTCGGGATCTGGAGGACGCGTACGCCATCAATGCCCTGATCGATGCGCATGGTGATGATCCGGCCTTTGGTTACCGGTTCTTGGCCGATGAGCTTGAGCGGGTCGGCATTGAGATCGGTGAACGGCGCGCGTGGCGTTTGTGTTCGCAGCAGAAGCTGTGGTCCACGACCGTGAAGAAGGGTCGCAAAGGCAAACGGCCCGGCCCAGCGGTGAACGATGACCTGCTGCGCCGGGACTTCACTGCCGCGCAGCCGAACCGTAAGTGGGTCACGGACTTGACTGAGCATCCGACCGCGGAAGGAAAGGTCTACTGCTGCGCGATCAAAGACCTGTTCTCCAACCGGATCGTGGGGCATGCCGTGAGTGATCGGATGACCGCGGACCTAGCGGTCACGGCTCTGCGAACTGCATTGGCGCGACGTGAACCTGACGGCGTTGTCATCGTCCACGCTGACAGAGGATCGCAATTTCGTTCCCGTAGTTTCCAAGCAGTTCTGAAAGCGGCAGGACATCAAGGTTCGATGGGGCGTGTCGCCTCAGCCGGCGACAACGCCGCCATGGAATCGTTCTGGGCGCTGCTGCAACGCAACGTTCTGAACACCGGGCCCTGGCGCACCCGCGCGGAACTGCACTACGCGATTACCTACTGGATCGAACACACCTACAACCGAAGAAGACGCCAACGCCGGCTCGGACGGCTCACCCCAATCGAGTTCGAGTTAGCCTTCACCAGCAACACCACTCAAGCAGCCGCCTGAGTGACACGACCCGTGTCGACTAGACCGACAGCAATCCCTTGTTCGCCGAGGCGGAATGCGATACGTCTTTAGTAACGAATGCAATAGTGAGAGATTGAGTCCTATTCCGCAAGCCATTGACTCTTGCTTGACGCAACTCAGACTCAGCGGCAATTGGCAACACAAAGGTCAGAGACGCCGTTGTTTTGCACACCGCTGCAGTTATCGAAACTTGCGTGGATCGGAAAGCCGTCAGCTCCGAACAGATCACTGCTTTTGGCCTATATCAGGACTGGACCAGGCATCCGCAACGTAGCACCACATTTCCCCGCCCAATGTTTGTGCGCCAGAGGGGCAACAATGACTCTCTTTTCCAGACGTCTCACTACTGCCAGCAATTGAGCACCGCAGCCTCAATTGGCTCCTGCGAATGACGCGATTGGTTAAAACTACGACACCAGTCAACACTTGATGCCACACACCAAGGATGCCCTGCTTCGGGTAAGAAAGGGCCTTGCAACTTCAACACGTAAGACAGCAGCTACATTTGGCATATCCGACAACGTGTGCAGAGTTTCTAACGCAGATGCTCAACTGCTGAAGCTTTTTTCCGCACTCTACGACGCACGGAATTGCGAAGGCTCCTCGTGGCTATGAGGGCCCCGAGGGCTGCTTTCCAGACAAGGAAGAGCAGATAGAAATGGAAATTACGCAAAGAATCGCCCCGCCTATCCCGCGAAAAGAAAACGCTCCATAAGCGAAACTTGGGAGATAGTTGTCTATAAATGGATCGATTTTGGCTTCCCCACTTGGCTTTGTAGGCCTCGATACCGTCGACATAATACTGCTTTTTGACCAGAGTGCCCAAGAACGAACTAGAGCTCTCATCGTGATAGACAGCAGTTGCTGACAAGGGCACGTGACCCTTTGATCTGCAAATACCGTGGAGAGGCCAAGGGCCTGCCTCTTGGGGAAACTGTACCGAAGAGACAGTTCCTACATGCCCACATTCCCCAAGCCGCAACGATAGATCCCAGTCTTCGGGACCGGGCGGTAAGCCTTCGTCAAAGCCCCCAACTCTTACGAAGTCATCCCGACAAAAGAAGCGGACTGCATCGACATCCGTGCCGGTGTAAGCGGACCGTTCAAAGTTACGAACCTTCCCGTATATCCCTGTTGCCATAATTCTCTCCTCGACAAAGACCGCAACAGAGCCTTGCTTCATCAGATTCACAGCATGCGAGACGACTAGAGGGCCAAGCACCATGTCGGAGTCGAAGTAACCGAGAATCTCACCCGACGCGATCTCTCGAAGAGCCTTGTTCCGCTGAGCTGATCTCTCTGGACCACCGAGATAGACATCCGAAGTAAACTCCTTGGCAAGTTCGAAGGTTCCATCTTCAGAGAAGTTGTCAACCACAATTAGTTGAATGTTCGGGTAGTCCTGAAGTCGGATGCTCTCCAAACACGCGGCCAGCGTTCGTGATGAGTTCTTGGTTGTTACGGCAATCGAGACTCTAGGAAGGTTGGTCACCGTAGCCGACTTTCCAGGGGGCGCAGATACAAGAACCCTTGTATAAATCGAATTCCGTACCAGATATGTGACAAAAACCCATAGATCAGGGCGCCAACCATCACTCCGAATCCAGTCTTTGGGGCAATAGACAACGAGGCAACTATTTGCACCACGATGTAGGCAGCCAGTAATGCGAGGCAAATGGTCTTAGCGGTACCACTCGGAAAGACTGCGGCCAATGAGATGACTAATACGAGGGCTGTCGGCGCAAAATACGTGATTCGTCGGGATGATCCACCAAATTTTCTCGCAAAGAAGCCACGGTGAAGACCGTAGTTACCAACCTGGCGCAAGTGACCAAATATAGAACCCCTGCGGTGATGCCAAACCAATAACTCTGGGCAGTACCAAATCTTGACACCTGCAGTCGTCAATTTGTCACATATAAAGGTATCTTCTCCTGGCCAAAATTTGCAATCAAAGCCCCCAACGCTCATAAAGGCTTCACTACTGATTGCAAAGTTCACAGTCGGCCAGTCCACGACGTACCGAGGTTCATTCACTGGCCAATATCGCTCTGGCGATCCACCAGAGAATCTGCTCAAGTACATCGCACCGGAGACTTGCTGCCAGTAGGAGTCGGTTGGCGGTGTGATCGCCGGACCGCCTACAACTTGATGTCCATCTGCAAAGCAACTCCTCAACACGCCGAGGTAATTTCTATCGGGGTAGGAGTCATCATCAAGAAATACGAGAATCTCTCCGGTCGCGACCGCCGCCGCTAGATCCCTCTTGTCGGCTGGTCCGACGCGTCCAGACTCAATGATCGATATACGCGAATCGTCCCAGGGGGCAAGTTGCATTTCATTAGTTACAACGAAGGCTTCCCAATTATCTCCATCAAGACCTTGCAAGTGCTCGACTGTTTCCAAGACGTAGTCGTTGAGCTCCTTCACCGGAATGATGAAGGACACACGCATGAAGCTGTTATCGCTTGACTGACTCAAGTTCCGATGTTTTCGAGATAGGCGCGTGATCTTCTTGACTCGCCGACGTCAAATTGAAGACGTGTTGGCGGACGCGCCTCAGGGCTCGCCAACCGTAGGTGAAGAGGAACTGCCAATCACGCTTGCGGCCTGAGGCAAGGAAACGGATCTGACGCAGAATGAACTTTGGGTGATAGGAGATTCCATACATCTCTCGGATTGCCTGGTAGTAGGCCTCGTGCGGAATCGGTGTCTTCACAATGACCTTGCTCATGTCATGGTCGTCATAGTCATCAGCCAGGAGAACGCCTTCGCGTATGCACTCCTGGTGGTACGGGGTGTAGTCAAGCGGGGTGCATATTGTCACCTGGAGTGTTCGAGCCATGCCGGAAAACATAAGGCGCTTGACTTCCGCAACTGTCTGATCTAGTTGTTCCTGGGTCTGCCAGTGATAGCCCACCATGATGGTGAGGTGGGGATGCAACCCATACTTTGTGAGCCACTCCAGGCATTGATCGACATGCTCCATTTGATAACCCTTGTTGAGGCGTTGGAGCGTTTCGTCGTCAGCGGCCTCGAACCCGAGGAGCACAAAGCGGAAATTGGCCTCGGCAAGGAGTTTGATCGTTTCCTCGTCCAGGTACTCAAATCGAGTATTGAAGCCGAAGTAACACCCCTTCTTGTGTAGACCTCGTTCAATAATCCCATGGGCGAACGCACGAGCATCTTGACCTCGGAACCAGACTCCCGAGTCGTCGAAGATCTCTTTCACGCCGTACTCATTGATCAGCCGCTCGTACTCGTCAAGGCTGCGTTCAATCGACATTTGAGAGAATGTGAGGTCTGGACCGTTATAGCGGCAAAAAGTGCACTTTCCGAATGTGCAGTCTCTGATGACGCTCGTTGCGTAGGTCCCGGGAGTCTGGAGAAAGTTTCCGTTCTCGTAGGCGTAACGTTCCCAGTCGACAAGGTCTCGGTCGACAATCGGGCTTCGATCGAGTGGCTCAACTTGAATGAAATGTCCAGTGTTTCGAATCCCACTCGTTGACCGAATCGATAGTCCTTCGATAGCGCATTCGTCCCGCCAATCGGCTAGAAGCTTAACGTCGCGAGCAAGGCGTGGAAGCACAAAATCCACGTGGTTGCTCCGCAAAACGACGTCTGTGCTCGACATTTCCATCGTTTCAGACGGCTGCCGACTTGAGTGGTACCCGGACATCACAACAATGGTCGAAGGAAGGGCTGCCTTCAATTCGTCAATAACCCGCCAATAGAACTTCATCACAGGAGTCGTCGATTCAAAGACGACCATGTCGGGACGCCAGGAGATTAGGTCCGCGAACCACTCCTCGTAGGTCTTCTCTTGAGCGTTACCGTCATCCCATAACACGTCGTGGCCGTCATCCTTCAGCCACGTTGCTGCCTGGGCATACGTGACCGGTAAAAGGTAGGTCGGTTTAATGAAATACTGGACGTTTCTGTTCTGAGACACCATTGCTTTCTGACCGCGGTCATTGACGATTGGTGGATATGAGATAGCGATACGCATAGTTCCCCCTAGAAGAACGTTTCCATGTAGACGTTACCCCCCGGAATTCCCCTTTCACGCAAGATGTGAACCGTGTCAGTGATCATGTTGCGGTTACCGCAGAGGTAATACAGAGCGGCGGGGTCAAGGTCCATGGACTCAAGCATGTCAGTGACTCGCTCCCCAGCACCAATGCTTGGGCGACTCACACATGGCTGGTAGCGATCCCCTTCGTAAACTTCTTGATCGTATTTCTCTGAATCGTAACGAATTCCGTGAATCAGGATGTAGTCCAGCTGCGGAAATGTCTTCACGAATGAAGCAAATGGGGCAATTCCTGTTCCAGTGGCAATGAAGACGAATCTTCGGGTCAGGAGATCGTCTCCATTTAGACAGAAGGACCCGTAAGGGCCACCCACTTCGACTGGATCCCCCTCGCGCAGATCAGCGAGTGCTGTGCTCACAGCACCACCGTCAACCCTTCGGATCAAGAAGTCGACAAATGGATCATCCTCGGCTGAGTACATGGAGTATTCCCGGTTGATTGCGAGACTCCTCGTGCCCACGCTGAAGCATTGACCCGCTTCGATGGGCGAATCGGGGCGAGTTGTGCGCAGAACGTAGGTGTTGTCAGTCAGCGCACGATGTCCGAGTACTTCGAGCGTGCTGTGGTTGACAACCAAGGCACTTCCCCTCTCAGTCCCAACACGTGTCGAGACCACTCGGCTCTCATTCGACTAAACGCTCAGGAACGAACGTCTACAGAACTCAACATCCTATCGAGGACGGCACATGCATGCTCAGCGCGCTCTTACCACAATAGGAGACACGGAAGATTCGGGTGAGTTGGCTCGATCAGACCGTCACCCCAATTCGGGGGCCAGTAGGGAGTAAATATTGGTCGATCGATGAAGGCGGGATCGGATTTGCACTTGGCCTCGACGCGTTGGACTTCTTCGGTCCACGGGGGAGCGGGTGTGCTGCGGTACTCACTAGCGGGATTCGCTGGCCACCAGATGAGCAACACCGCCGCCGTGGCAGCGGCGAGGATCCAGGGGCGAGTTTTTGTGATGCGTGGTTCCAAGACGAGAAGGAGAGCTGCGCCCCACAGGGCCAGTGGGACCACAAAGTATCGATTGTTGGGGTCGCCTATGGCTGACGGGATCAGCCCCAGACCGAGTCCGGCAATGAGGAGTAATCCGGCTGGGGTGATCGCTTCTGATTGGCGTCGCCATCCGTTGGTGATGAGGGCTACGCCCGTGATGAGGATTGCGGCGGCTACAAGCCAACCAGTGATGCCGAGAGGGCTGAGGGTGAAGTTCGAGAAGAACGAGTACTCGCCGATGGACAGGCCTGGCCAGTAGGTGAGCAGCGAGACGGGTATCGAATCGGCCCAAGCGTTCAGGGTTTCGGTACTGAAGTCGATTTGGCGGGGTGCTGTTGCGTTCACTGCGGCCGCGGTTTGTGCTACCAGGCCAGCGATGACTGCTAGTGCCCAACCGATGGTTGTCCTTGCGGCGATGGTTCGTCGTAGTCCTTGGACAACGATCACGGGAATCAGAACTACTGCCGAGGGGATTGTGAGGGCCGTGATCAGTAACAACAGCCCAATGCCGATCGACCAACTCCGGCTCCGGTTAGCGGATTCCGGCAAGGCGATTGCGATTGCCGATGCGTAGAGCAGAAGCATGTAGCTGCTGCTGACCGAGTTGATCGCCTCGAGGCCGGACATCGGCGCCAGGGCCGGTAGAACAGCGATGGCTACGGAGACGAATCCATTCAGGCCGGCTCGGCGGGCGATGGCGAAAACGACGGCCGCGATCAGGCCAGCCAGGACCGCGGCAATGATGTTGGAGGCCAGCGCCCAGTACTCCCACGGAAGCACGGCAACCGGCCAGGCCAGCACGCGAGGGGTGAAGAGGAAGTAGCCGGCGTAGGGCTCAGCCAGACACGTAAAAAAGTCAGCCTTGCGGATGCACAGAGCGAATAGCCCGTCTTCTGCCCACAAGACCTCTCGGGGAGCTAAGGGGTTAGCGAGCCAGAGACGGCCGATCGAGATGCCTCCTGCAAGCAGGCCGACAAGCAGCGCGACCACGGTAGCTCCTTTCGATTTCAGGGGAAACGCTAGTTGTTCCTTGGCGTAGGGGCTGGATATGTCAGTGATGGCCGTGAACTGGGGGCTACGGTTTTCGCGTGCTAACCACTATGCCGGCCCGGGTGCGGCGGGCGGAGTGGTTGGTGCCTCTTGGTCTCACTCTTGTGATCACGGCGGTGTCGCGGCCCTGGGCGGGGCTGGATACCCCCGACTCGAGCTTCTACGCGTCCTTATCCCTTTTCGGGAGTGAGGTGACCGATCGAGCGCCCTTCGATAGCTACTACTGGACTCGGTTGGGTTACATCGCGCCAGTTGGGCTGCTAACCGGTCTCTTCGGGGCCTTTCCCGGGTTCTTGGCTTACAAGACGCTTTTGACGCTTGTGATCTCGGTGAGCACGTATGCGGTGGTCCGGCGGTGGGTGGGTCTCTGGCTGGCTGCCTGGCTGGTGATGGGGGTGGTGAGTTCCAGCGTGGTGTTGAGCTACCTCGGTAACTCTTACTTGACTGGGAGCGTGCTAGCGGGGACGGCGGCGTTGATCGCGCTGGGTTCTGGACGGTCGGCGGTCAGGGCGTCGTCGTTGTTAGCCGGTGGCGTAATGGGTTGGCTTGTCATGGTCAACCCTGTGGGGGCGCTGCTGGGCGGGACCTTGTGGTTGGCGTTGGTGATCTACGGCGCACGTGGTCGCTGGAGAGAGCTGCTCGAGCGGCTCGGGCTGGCGGCGGCCTCTGCCGTTGGGATCTTTGGGGCTTTCCTGATTGTTGGTCGGTTGCTATTTCCCACATTGGACTGGTTCGGCACCTTCCTCGCGACGCAAGAGATAACACTCTCGAACTTTGCCTCTGATTCGGCAGTGTGGTTGGGGGACATCTCGCTTCTGGTGCCTGCTGGGGTTCTCGTCATTGCGATTGCGAACTGGTGGGGCGCGCGGTCGAGTGTCCCGGCGCAGCAAGCGTTGCTGATTAGTTCAACGAGCTTGGGCTTCATGCTCGTGTTCAACCCCATGATGGGTGGGATCGCGCTGGAAGCGCCGATGTATCAGGCGATGCTGTGGCCGCCGGCGCTAATTGCTGTGACGCTGGTGGCGGCATCGCGCATGACCGATGAGCGGGTTTCTATGCGTCTGCCGCTGGTGGTGGCTGCGCTCGGAGTGGTGGCGATCATCGCTGCCGGGTTCGTGGACCCGGATCTTGAGTTGGCAGTGGGCCTGGGCCTCATGATCGTGTTGGTGGGAGTGGTCGTGTTCAGCCCGCGGATGGTGATGGCAACGGTCATCACCGTCAGCACTTTCTTCGCTGGAGCACAATTGCTGCAGAACTCTCGCGAGGATCTTGGCCTGTACTACCTGAGCCCTTATCACTGGGCGTATGCAGCGAATCCGATCGAGACCAAGATGCGGATTGCGGGGAATGTGCAGGAGTGGCTGCTGGCGAAT
>Ga0209953_1000163_pt1 | contig 25626 bp, 25 predicted proteins | sample SalPonred_H2O_MG_FD_185713 | JGI IMG/M metagenome (GOLD analysis project Ga0209953, IMG submission 185713) | Salt pond water microbial communities from South San Francisco under conditions of wetland restoration - Salt Pond MetaG... | ecosystem: Environmental > Aquatic > Non-marine Saline and...
GCTGGATATTGGGGTTCCAGCGCCGCTTGGTGCGCCGATGCGAGTGGGAGATGTTGTGCCCGAAACCGGGACCCTTGCCGCAGACATCGCAGGTGGCAGCCACGGTGCACTCCTTGATTTCCAGCCCAGGGGGCACGAGCTCCCTGGTTCGATACGTTCGATGCGGCTGCACCGAGTCGGTGACAGCCATAGAAGGGTAGCCGACACCCCTGGCGCCGGCATGCGCGGCCCCGCCGCCCTCGCCTTCGGCCCGGTAGCGTCCACGCCGTGACGTCGCAGGGCGTATGGGACACCAAACTCCGCGGGATCCTCGGTGGTCGAACCGCCGGAGCCCTCGAGCGCGGCCTGGGGCTGGTGACAGTGCGGGATCTGCTGCGTCACTACCCGAGGCGCTACGCGGAGCGGGGCGAGCTGACCGCGATCGCCGGTCTGGTCGACAAGGACCATGTAACGGTCGTGGCCGATATCGCTTCGGTCACCACCCGGCGGATGCGCCAAAAGAAGGGTTCGATCCTGGAAGTCCTCGTGACCGACGGCACCGACTCCCTGGTCATCACCTTCTTCAACCAACCGTGGCGCGAACGCGAACTGCGGATAGGTCAGCGTGGGCTATTCGCCGGAACAGTGAGCACATATCGGGAACAACGCCAACTCGCGCACCCGCAATACGTGATGTTGGACGAGGCTTCGGCGGAAAGTGCCGCAGGTTTTGCCGGTGCGATCATTCCGGTATACCCATCGAGCAAATCGGTGACGACCTGGCAAATTCAAACGTCCGTGGGTGTAGTCCTCGACGCCTTCGGTGTTGAGTTGGCCTCGCTCGATCCGCTGGAGCCGACCATTGCGGAACAAGCTGGCGTGTGCGACCTGCGCACGGCGCTGGAAGGAATCCATCGCCCGACCACGCGCGAACAGATCCAGCAAGCACACCATCGACTGGCGTTCGAAGAAGCGTTCGTGCTGCAAACAGCCCTCGTTGAGCGCCGGTTGATCGCCCAGGGGCACCGGGCCCAGCCCCGCATCGAGGAAGGCTCCCGGCTTCGACAGGCGTTCGATGCAGCGTTGCCGTTCGCGTTGACCGACGGGCAACAACAGGTGGGCGCCCAGATCAGTGCGGACATCGCGAGGGACATCCCGATGCAGCGACTACTGCAAGGTGATGTCGGTAGCGGCAAGACAGTGGTGGCAGTGCGGGCAATGCTCGATGTGGTGGCCGACGGCGGGCAGGCGGTCCTACTGGCGCCGACTGAGGTACTCGCATCGCAGCACGCTGCGGGTATTCGGTCGCTACTGGGCCCGCTTGGTCAAGCCGGCACGTTGTTGGAAGCAGCCGGCCCTGAATCAGTAGACGGAACACAGGTAGTGCTGCTCACCGGGTCAGCTCGTTCCCGGGAGCGCCGGGAAGCACTCGAGGCCATCGCGAGTGGCCGTGCCGGACTCATCGTCGGCACGCATGCATTACTCGAAGACACGGTGGAGTTCGCCGATCTTGGGCTCGTGGTCATCGACGAACAGCACCGTTTCGGAGTCGAGCAACGTGCGGCGCTTGCCCGCCGCGCTCCCGATGGCACCCATCCACACGTGTTGGTCATGACAGCCACACCGATTCCGCGCACCGTGGCGATGACCGTCTTTGGTGATCTTGATGTCTCGACGTTGGCCGAAGTGCCCTCCGGTCGAGCGGATGTTGCAACTCACGTTGTCGATCCGACCCACCAACCAACACACGTTGATCGGTTGTGGCAACGCGCTGATGAGGAGATCGAAGCTGGCCACCGGGTCTTCTTCGTGTGCCCGCGCATCGATGCCCAGGATCCTGACGATGATTCGCAATCGGAGAACCCAGCGGCCGCGACGGTTGAAGACGTCCTGGAAGAAGCACGACGCCGGCTACCGAGAGCGAACATCGCTGCGCTGCACGGTCGGATGTCGGGAGAAGAAAAGGACGCAGTGATGACCGGTTTGGCTACCGGAGAAGTGGATCTGGCGGTCTCCACGACGGTCATCGAGGTAGGCGTGGACGTTCCCGCCGCAACAATGATGGTCGTGTTCGATGCTGACCGCTTCGGAATCTCGCAACTGCATCAGTTGCGCGGTCGGATCGGCCGAGGCTCGCTGCCGGGCGTGTGCTTATTGGTCAGTTCCGCCCAGAGTGGTTCGCCTGCAAGGGAGCGGCTGGATGCGGTGGCCGCCACCAGGGATGGGTTCGAGTTGGCTAGGCGCGACCTGGAAATCCGACGCGAAGGTGATGTGCTCGGCGGATCGCAGTCCGGTGTCCGGTCCTCTTTGCGACTGCTGCGCGTGGTGCAAGACGCCGATGTGATCATCGAAGCCCGAACACGCGCCGAATCGCTGCTATCCGAAGATCCGTCCTTGGCCGAACATCCGTCATTGAGGGCGGCAATTGCCGCGCTCGATAACGAGCAGGCCGAGTTCTTGGACAAGACGTGACGCGCATCATCTCTGGCAGCGCGCGCGGGCGCAGGCTGACTATTCCTGCCATTGGTACGCGACCAACTTCGGATCGTGTGCGTGAAGCGATGTTCGCCAGCATCGAGGCGCGGTTGGCGTCGGAAGGTCGATCCTGGAATCACGTTGCGGTGTGCGACCTGTGGTCCGGTTCCGGGGCGATTGCGCTGGAGGCGTGGAGCCGCGGCGCAGCACGGGTGTTGGCCGTGGAGAGTGCCCTTGCGGCATTCCGGACAATCGAAGCCAATATCCAGCAACTCGGCGCCGAGCCCGTGACCGCTCTGCGCGCCGACGTGGACCGCGCACTGAAGTCAGCCCCACCTGGAGGCGCTTTCGATGTGGTGATCGCCGATCCGCCGTATGGCGAGGACGCCGCACGTGTGGCACAGGTCTTCGGCAACGGGCTCACCGCCGGTTGGTTTGCCGCTGAAGCAATAGTGGTCGTCGAGCGCAACAAGCGGGGGGAGAGCCCATTCCCTAGCGCTGTGGAGACCACCGACGAACGTATCTACGGGGACACCGCGCTTTGGTACGGTCGCGTCATCGACGGCCGGGAGGAACTACCGCGATGAGGGCAATCTGCCCGGGGTCCTTTGACCCCGTTACCAATGGGCACCTAGATGTCTTCATACGTGCTGCGCGCCTGGCCGATGAAGTAACCGTCGCGGTGCTGGTGAATCGAAACAAGGCCGGCATGTTCAGCGTTGAGGAGCGAATAGATCTCCTGCGTGAGGTCACCGCCGACTTACCCAACGTTCGGATTGATTCCTTCCACGGCCTGTTGGTGGATTACTGCCGCGAACACGACATCGAGGCAATCGTGAAGGGCCTGCGAGCGGTCAGTGACTTCGACTATGAGTTGCAGATGGCCCAGATGAACCACCGCCTCGCTGATATCGAGACGCTATTCGTTTCAACCAACCCCCAGTACAGCTATCTATCCTCCAGCCTGATTAAGGAAGTGGCCCGCCACGGTGGAGACGTCACTGGGTTGGTGCCTCAGGCCGTGTTGGATCGCCTCCCTGGGAAGTTGTCCGACACAATGTGAGAAGGGCCCGCAGGCGGCGGGGCTGGAACAACAGGAGGCCTAGGAGTGGACATCCAAGAACGGCTTGATGAGTTGACCGTGCTCGTCGAGGATGCCAAATCCATGCCATTGTCGGCATCGTGCGTGATCAATCGATCCCAGGTGCTCGATCTCATTGATGAGATTCGCCAACTCCTGCCAGATTCCGTGCAGCGGGCCGATGAACTTCTCGCCGATCGTGAAGCTGTAGTCCAAGACGGTCGGCGGGAGGCCGATCGCATTTTGGAGCGGGCCCGCACCGAGGCAGACAAGATGGTCTCCGAGCACGAGGTGTACCTCGCGGCGGTTGCTGAAGCTGAGGCGCTCCGCGGCGAAACGGTGAGCGGCACAGCGCGCATGCGACAGGAAACAGACGATTACATCGACGCCAAACTCGCAAGCTTTGAGATCACCTTGCAAAAAACCCTGCAAACGGTCGATCGCGGCCGTGAACGCATTCGTAGTCAGATGTATGAGGACCTCGCGCCGGTAGAAGGTGGCGGGGAGTTCTTCGACGCCGAGGCGCGCGAGGAGTACTGAGCATGTCCGACGTCGCCGCGACGGCGATCGACGTCTCACGGTTGCCGCGTTCACCCGGAAGTGTCCTCGACGTCGCCAAGGAGATTCCAGCCCCAGCGGACCTTACGGTTGCGATGGCTCGCGTTGCCCCGGGATCGCCGATCGAAATCGACATCACGCTGGAATCAGTGGTCGAAGGAATTTGGCTGAGCGGCACCGCTGACGTCGATGTTGACGCTGAGTGCTCGCGGTGCCTGGATCCCATCGAGTGGGCCGAGACAGTGGAACTCGAGCAGTTGTTCGTCTATCCGGCCACCGATGCTTCGGGCGCCATTGTGAGGGGCGCAGTCGACGACGACGCCATCGAAGACGCCGAGGAACCCGAGCCCGAAGTTCACGATGACACCATCGACATCGAGGGGCCACTGCGCGATGCCGTCGTACTGTCCCTGCCGCTAGCGCCGCTGTGTTCGCCCGATTGCGCCGGCATCTGCGCGCAGTGCGGAGAGCGGTTGGAGTCCCTCGATTCTCCGCACGATCACCCTGACAACGATCCGCGCTGGGCCGCCCTCCAGACCCTGCTGGAAGATGTCGGCCAGGGGGCCAGCGAGGACGATCAGGGGCGGTAGGGGATGATAGGCGCCGCCTGAGTTGAGCAGACGCCTACGAGGCGCCTGCACACCCGAGAGAAGGAACCACCGTGCCCGTCCCCAAGCGCAAGATGTCCCGTTCGAACACCCGTAGTCGGCGTTCGCAGTGGAAAGCCAGCGCGCCGAACCTCGTGACCTGCGCACGGTGCAAGGAGAAGCGGCCGTCCCACACCGCCTGCCCGAACTGCGGCACCTACGCCAAGCGACGCGTTCTGGACGTGTAGTCCATGACCCGGGTCGCCATTGACTTCTTCGGAGGCGATGCCGGACCGGAGGTCGTCGCTGATGCGATTGCCTCCTACCTGAACGAATCTGGCGACGATCGCGTTAGTTTGTGCATCGTCGGTCCCCGCGATCAGGCCGAACAACTCCTGCGTCAGCGCGGCGTCAATCTCGGCGACGACACTGATGCGGGCAGATCCCACATCATGCACGCTGAATCATGTGTGCCGATGACGGCAAGCTCGCACGACACCCTTGCCCTCCTGCGTGAGCGCGAGGCGGTAGCGAGCAATGTGGGAATCCGCGCTGTTCGCGAGGGGCAGGCTGACGCCTTCGTGTCCATCGGGCATACCGGAGCGACCGTCGCAGCTAGCGTCCTGAGTCTTGGCCGCCTACCGAGTATGGGTAGGCCCGGGCTCGCCGTCGAGATACCGAGTGCGCGTGGTCCCGTGGTGCTGGTGGATTGCGGTGCTGCTCCGTTCGCAACCGAGCACGATCTGGTTCGGTTCGCTGCCTGTGGTCTGGCGTACGCCGAGGCGAGAGGCATCAAGCAGCCGAGCGTGGGGTTGTTGAGTATTGGATCCGAGCGCGGCAAGGGCGATCGATTGCGTAAGAACACGGACATTCACCTCGAGCAGCACTTCGCCGAGCGCTACGTGGGGGCCGTAGAAGGCCACGATCTCTTGGGTGAATGTCCGGCTGACGTTGTGGTGGTGGATGGCTTTACCGGAAACGTTGCCTTGAAGTCGATGGAAGGTGCGCTCCGCTGGTCGGTAGCCGCGATGTCGAATGTGTACGACGATCCTGAACCCGCCCAAGGTGTGCTGCGCACTTCGCACTTCCTGTCCGGCGGTGTGCTGCTGGGTGTTCCTGGTGCTGTTGTGGTGGGCCATGGCGCCTCCACGCGGGATGAAATCGTGGCGTGCATCAACCGGGCGGTGGAGTTGCTCGATGCGGCCGTTGTTGACCGACTCCGTGTGGCCTTACGCGATTTTTCGTCATTAGACGCTCGCGGTGAACCGGAGAGCGTGTAGCCCGTGAATGAAGTCACCGAACCCACGGATGTGGCCGCGGTCGCGCGGGCACTGAACGTCGATCCGCAAACAGTGCGATCGGACACACCGCTGAGTTCCCTCGGTTGGTCGGGCAGCGCTGGGGAGTGGACAGTTGTTAGTGACCACCTCGGGTGTCCCATTGAGCTCGATCCACCAGAGACTGTGCAACCGGCGACGATCGGTGAACTTGTCGCTATCGTCATGTCCATTCACGAACGAGCGGTGTCGACAAACAGCGCCCCGGGCGACACCACGCAAACGAAAGGGTGAGTGAGATGACCTCGTCGGGCGACGACGATTCGTTGGGGCAGCTCATGACCGCACTAGGTCTGGTGATGGATCCGGCTTTGCTCCGCCAGGCACTCACCCATCGTTCGTACGCCTACGAGAATGGTGGCCTGCCGACCAACGAGCGCTTGGAGTTCCTCGGCGATTCGGTTCTCGGCATCATCGTTACCGAGCGCTTGTACCGGGATTTCCCCGATGAACCCGAAGGGCAGCTCGCAAAACTCAGGGCTGCTGTGGTGAACGCCCAGGCGCTTGCGGGGGTCGCCCGCGCATTGGGTCTAGGTGACTATCTACTCCTTGGCAAGGGTGAAGAGAGCACCGGTGGCCAAGACAAGTCCTCGATCCTGGCCGATGCGATGGAAGCAGTGATCGGTGCGATGTACATGTCCACCGACTTGGAGACCACCCGCTCTTTCATTGAACGCATTTTCGGGCCCTTGATTTCAACGTCTGCGAATCTAGGCGCCGGATTGGATTGGAAGACCTCCCTGCAGGAGCGAGCCGCGGAGACCGACAGTGGAGTTCCGGAATACCGGGTTAGCGACTCTGGACCGGACCATGCGAAGGAGTTCATTGCCGAGGTGATCGTTGGCGGTCGAGTCCTCGGATCCGGTCACGGGCGCAGCAAGAAGGTTGCCGAGCAGGAGGCCGCAGCACAGGCCTACGCCGCCCTCGGCGGCGATGCCTGAACTACCCGAGGTAGAGGTCGTCCGGCGCGGAGTCGACCGGTGGGCGACTGCTCGAACGATCGCCGAAACCGAGGTGCTCTACCCGCGATCCATTCGCCGTAGTCCCGGCGGAGCTGCTGCCATCAAAGGTGCGCTCACCGGAGATTCCTTCCGGTGCGCTAGCCGGCGCGGCAAGTATCTGTGGCTGCCGTTGACGGGCAAAGACGAACTCGCCCTCGTAGTGCATCTGGGGATGAGTGGCCAAGTGCTCATGCAACCGGTGGCCGCAGACGATGAAAAGCACCTGCGGGTGCGGATCACCTTCGCCGACCACGAGCGCGAGATGCGTTTCGTGGATCAACGAACCTTCGGTGGCCTCTATCTCGACGAAGTGCGCAACGGAGTTCCGGTGAGTATTGAGCACATTGCTCGCGACCCACTTGATCCGCAGTTCGATGCCAGCGCAACCGCGCGGTTGATCCGAAGCAAAGAAACCGAGATCAAGCGGGTACTGCTTGATCAATCCGTTGTCTCAGGGATCGGCAACATCTACGCCGACGAAGCCCTCTGGCGCTCGAGGCTGCATGGGCGAAGGTCCACACGCAAGCTCAGCCAAACGCGGGTACTCGAACTTCTCGCGCATTCTCAAGATGTCATGCACGCCGCCCTAGCCCAAGGCGGGACCAGCTTCGACTCGCTGTACGTGAACGTCAACGGTGAATCTGGCTATTTCGACCGATCCCTAGATGCCTACGGTCGCGAAGGCGAGCCGTGCCATCGGTGCGGGGCCCCCATGCGGCGCGAGGCCTTCATGAACCGCTCGAGCTTCTCGTGCCCCCGGTGCCAGCGAACCCCACCAGTTTCATCCGGAATCCGGGGGAAACGCCCCGGGGGTGAGCCGTCCGCGTGGTGAGACCGGGCGGGGAGCCGGCGTGGGTAGCATCGGGCTGCGCCTTCCCCGCACCCGATCCCCACCCACGTGGGGACGTCACCGAATGGAGATGTCCGGCCCGTGCACCTGAAGACGCTCACCTTGAAGGGTTTTAAGTCCTTCGCCTCGGCCACCTCGCTGGAATTCGAACCTGGTGTCACCTGCGTGGTCGGACCCAATGGTTCTGGCAAGTCCAATGTGGTCGATGCGTTGTCCTGGGTCATGGGCGAGCAGGGTGCCAAGAGCCTGCGCGGCGGAAAGATGGAAGACGTCATCTTCTCGGGAACCTCCGGCCGGGCTCCCCTCGGTCGCGCAGAGGTGGCGCTGACGATCGACAACACCGACGGAGCCCTTCCCATCGAGTTCTCTGAAGTGACGATCTCGCGCACCCTGTTCCGCAACGGTGGATCGGAGTATGCGATCAACGGCGATCAGTGCCGGCTGTTGGACATCCAAGAATTGTTGTCCGACTCAGGTATTGGGCGGGAGATGCACGTCATCGTCGGCCAAGGTCAGCTCGACTCGATCTTGCACGCCACCCCCGAGGACCGACGCGGGTTCATCGAAGAAGCCGCGGGCGTTCTCAAGCACCGCAAGCGTAAGGAAAAGGCGCTGCGCAAGCTCGACTCGATGGAAGCCAACCTCACGCGGCTGCAAGACCTCACGTCCGAATTACGACGCCAGCTCAAACCCTTGGGCAAGCAGGCGGAAGTTGCCCGTCGGGCTGTTGTCATCCAAACCGATGTGCGCGATTCACGCCTTCGCCTCCTCGCCGATGACCTGTTGCAGGCGAGCACTGAACTTGAAGCCGAGGTCGCCGACGAAACCGCGCTTCGAACCCGTCAACAGCAGGTTGAGACCGCAATGCAGGAAGCAACTGCGCGCGAGAGTGAACTCGAAGCCGAGCAGCAAGAGCAAGCGCCGCAGTTGGCGGCGGCGCAAGAAACCTGGTTCGCGCTCTCGGCGACCCGCGAGCGCTTCCACGGGCTCGACCAACTCGCGCGCGCCACAGTGCGTCATCTCCAACCCGAAGACGAGGACACGCAGGTTCCCGGGCGCGACCCCGAGCAACTCGACGCCGAGGCTCGCTCGCTGCGCGCCTCGGAATTCGAACTCGGCCGAGAGGTCGAAGCGCTGCGCGATGCACTCGCCACCGCTGAAGCCAATCGTCATCGCGCCGAGGAGGCCTCCAATAGCGAACAGCGACGGATAGAGACGCTCGAAGCCGCCGCCGCGGATCGGCGCGAAGGTCTGGCCACCTTGGAAGGTCAGGTCAACTCCGCTGCATCCCGTCGCGATGCGCGCAGCGCCGAAATCTCTCGACTCGAGGGTCAAATCGCCGAAGCGCGCGCCCGGGCTGACTCCGCCCAAGGCGAGTTCGCCAGCGTCGAAGTCGACATCGTGGGCCTAGATCAAGGCGAAGTTGGACTCGATGAAGCACACGAACGAGCCCAAACGGGCCTCGCCGAGGCGGACGCTGCTGTCGAAGAACTACGGGCTAGCGAGGCGCGCATCGAGCGCGAGCGGGCAGCCGCCGAAGCCACCTGTCAGGCGCTGGAACTTGGTATGACGCGCTCGGATGCCGGAGCGGCGTTGGTCGAATCTGGTTTACCGGGCGTGGTCGGCGCACTCGCCGAGCAGTTGCATATCGACGGTGGAGCCGAGCATGCCGTAGCCGCGGTGCTCGGCGATATGGCCGACGCCGTGGTGGTGCGCGGCACCTCCACCGCGGTCGATGCCGTGGCTGTGCTGAAGGAATCGGCGGGCGGGCGCGCGGCCATGGTGGTTGTCGACGACTCCGCGACGGGCAGCCGTGGTGCGCCAGCACCAGCGCCGGCCGGACGCTGGTTGCGCGATGTGGTGCGCTGCTCAGAGGAAATCCGCCCGGCGGTTGATGCGTTGCTCGACGGTGCCGTTGTCGTGGGAGACGTGCAGCAAGCCGTGCAGGGAATGCGCACCCGTCCCGACCTCACCTGGGTGAGCGAGGCCGGCGATGTCTTCTCTCGTGGAATCGTGCGTGGTGGCTCGGCGGTGAGCGATTCGCTCGTGGAGTTGCAGGCCGCCTACGAGCACGCCCAAGCCGAGCTAGCTCGCCTCGTCAGCGACGGGGAACGGCTGCGCTTCGACCTGGCGACCGCTAGGGAACGGCAAACCCAGGCGGCTGCGAGCGTCGAACAAGCGCTGTCCCAGTTACACGAGTCCGATGCCCAGATGGCGGCGGTCGCGGAGAAACTTGGTCAGTTAGGTCAGGTGGCGCGCGCGGCATCGGCAGAGGCCGAACGTTTGGATCAAGCGCTAGAAGCAGCCAAGCAGGCCCTCGCCGTCGATGAAGCCGCTATCGCTGAACTACGCGAACGACTCCGCTCGATGCACGAAGAGCCGGTCGCTGATCCCGGCCCGGATCGCCGCGAGGAACTACTGGAAGCCGCGCAGGTGGCCCGCGCCACCGAAGTTGATGCACGGTTGTCGATGCGTACCGCCGAAGAGCGAGTGGCGGCGGTCGCCGAACGGGCAATTGGTTTGGAGCGGGACGCCGAGGCGGAGCGGGCGGCACGTCGAGCCGCGCTAGAGCGGCGCGAGCGTCGTGCACGGGACCTGAAGGTCGCCGAAGCGGTGGTGCGGGCTATCGGAACTGTGCGCACGCGAATCGATCACTCCGTGGGTCACGCCCAGCGTCGTCGTAGTGAACTCGATCGCGCGGCAACTCAGCGAACCGAGCAACTCAGCGCCGTGCGCGAACAATTGCGATCCCTTGGCAGTGAGCTCGACGGACTGCGCGACAGCGTGCACCGCGACGAACTCGCGCGCGCCGAACAGCGCATGCGAATCGAGCAAATGGAAGCCAAGGCCATGGAGGATTACGGCATCGAAGCCGAAATCCTCATCGGCGAATACGGCCCCGATCAGCTGGTTCCCCCGTCGCCGCGTGCCCCGGGAGATGAGATTCCCGATAGCGAACCCGAACCCGAGCCATATCCGTACGTGCGCGCAGAGCAAGAAAAGCGGTTGAAGGAAGCAGAGCGCGGGCTTGCACTGCTTGGCAAAGTCAACCCGCTGGCGCTGGAAGAATTTTCCGCGATGGAAGAGCGGCACCGCTTCCTATCGGAGCAGCTAGACGATCTCAAGCGCACCCGCGATGACCTCCTGGACATCGTCAAAGAGGTTGACGCACGCGTGGAACAGGTCTTCACCGAGGCTTACCAAGACGTTGAGCGGGAATTCGAGGGCGTGTTCTCGCGGCTGTTCCCCGGAGGCGAGGGACGGTTGGTGCTGACCGACCCGGAGAACATGCTCACCACCGGTGTAGACGTTGAAGCCCGGCCTCCGGGCAAGCGGGTCAAGCGGCTGTCTTTGCTGTCCGGTGGTGAACGTAGCCTCACGGCGGTGGCCTTCCTGGTGGCGCTGTTCAAGGCGCGGCCGAGCCCGTTCTACGTTCTCGACGAGGTCGAGGCGGCGCTGGATGACGTCAACCTTGGCCGATTGATCGACATGATCGAAGAGCTGCGAGACTCCTCACAGCTGATCGTCATCACCCACCAAAAGCGCACGATGGAGATCGCCGACGCCCTCTACGGGGTATCAATGCGTGGCGACGGTGTAACCCAGGTGATCGGGCAGCGGATCCGCGAGGCGGTCAGCGCCTGAGAAGATAAGGAGTTATGGACTCCTTGACCTGGTATCTCGTTCTGGCCGTAGTTCTGCTCGGCCTGGCCATCGGTGGCGGGCTGGCGCTGGCGCGCGGTCGGGGCAAGTCCTCGCGGGGCTCGACCACCACCAAGCCGCGCCCGGGGATCGATTACGCGCCCGGGGTGGGCGACGACGACACCGTCCCGCGCGATACCCCTCGTCGGGACATCTCCGATGTCGGCACCACCGTGCTGGATCAGCCGGCCGATTCCGCGGTCGAGGAAGCGGTGCTCGAAGAACCCGGTATCTGGGAAGTTGAAGTACCCGAGCCCACCAAAGGCCGCTTGCACCGACTGCGTGAACGCCTCGCCCGATCAAACACGACATTGGGCAAGGGCCTGCTGTCGCTGCTCTCACGCGATGACATCGATGCGAACACCTGGGATGAAGTCGAGGAGGTGCTCCTAGGCGCCGACCTCGGGGTGGCGGCCACCGGCGAATTGATGGAGCGGTTGCGTACCCGAATCCAGGTGGACGGAGTGCGTGGTGAGGACGGTGTGCGCGAGGCATTGCGCAGCGAACTGATCGCTCTCGTTGACCCGTCTATGGATCGCTCGCTGACCACCAAGGTTTCGGGTCGACCCGCGGTGATCCTCGTGGTTGGGGTCAATGGCACGGGCAAGACGACCACCACCGGAAAGCTGGCACGGGTGCTGATCGCCGATGACCGCACCGTGCTCCTCGGTGCCGCCGATACCTTCCGGGCTGCTGCCGCTGAACAACTCCAAACGTGGGGGGATCGCGTGGGGGCTGTTGTCGTCAGGGGCCCAGAGGGTGGAGACCCAGCATCGGTCGCCTTCGAAGCCGTCGATGTCGCCCAAAAGGCCGGGGTAGATGCCGTGCTGGTCGACACCGCGGGCCGCCTGCACACCAAGACCGGGCTGATGGACGAACTGGGCAAAGTCAAGCGGGTCGTGGAAAAGAACAGCGAAGTAGATGAGGTGCTATTGGTCATCGACGCCACAACCGGCCAAAACGGCCTCATCCAGGCACGAGTGTTCGCTGATGTGGTGAACGTGACGGGCATCGTGCTCACCAAGTTGGACGGCACCGCTAAGGGCGGGATCGTCGTTTCTGTACAGCGTGAACTCGGGGTCCCTGTGAAGCTTGTCGGCCTCGGTGAGGGCCCGGATGATCTCGCACCCTTCGAGGTGAGTGAGTTCGTAGACGCGCTCCTTTCTTAGGTGTTGTAACGAAGACGAAACACGAAAGGTGATTTCGTCACCAACGCGAAACTTGTTTCGCGATCTACCGAAACGCCGCACCTCCAATGTTGGCCCCGGCTAGGGCCACACAACAGGAGGTACCTATATGGATTCGGGTGTAACCGCGTGGTTGCTTACATCATCCGCGCTGGTGTTCTTGATGATTCCCGGCTTGGCGTTCTTCTACGGAGGAATGAACAGGTCGAAATCCGTGCTCAACATGCTGATGATGGTCATCGGCGCGTTGTTTATTGTCGGCATTCTTTGGGCGCTGTACGGCTACTCCATGGCCTACGGATCCAGCGCCGGCTACTTCGTCGGTAGCTTCACCGACTACTTCGGCCTCGAGGCCGCACTCGCACCGCCGGCTGAGGGCGATGCGTTCCCCGTCATGGTCGACGTGGTGTTCCAGGCGATGTTCGCGTGCTTGACCGTGGGCCTCATCGCCGGCGCACTGGCTGATCGCATGAAGTTCGGAGCGTGGATCATCTTCGCTGCCATCTGGGCGTCGTTGGTCTACTTCCCGGTCGCCCACTGGGTTTGGGGCGGTGGCTGGATCGGTCAGCTCAATATCGGAGGCGCGGAAGTCATTGACTTCGCTGGTGGCACTGCGGTGCACATCAACGCCGGCGCCGCGGCACTAGCCGTCTGCATCATCTTGGGCAAGCGCCTGGGATGGCCGAAGACGCCGATGCGCCCGCACAACCTCACCATGGTCATGCTCGGTGCGGGCCTGCTGTGGTTCGGCTGGTTCGGCTTCAATGCCGGTTCGGCTTACGCCGCGGACAACACCGCCGCTATCGCAGCGACCAACACGCTCGTTGCCACCTGTGGTGCGGGCATCGCCTGGCTCGTCGTGGAGAAACTTCGCGACGGCAAGGCGACCTCACTGGGCGCCGCATCCGGCATCGTCGCCGGTTTGGTAGCGATCACCCCGGCATGTGCCAACGTGACGCCGCTCGGAGCAATTTTGATTGGCATCATCGCTGGCGCGGTGTGTGCTTGGGCGGTCACCATCAAGTACAAGCTCGGTTACGACGACTCCTTCGACGTGGTGGGCATCCACCTCGTTGGTGGCATCGTCGGCACGCTGGCCCTGGGCTTCCTTGCCTCGGACCTCGCGGCCGAGGGCGGCCAAAACGGGCTGCTGTACGGCGGCAGCATCAACTTGCTGATAGTGCAGATCATCGCCGCAGCGGGCGTCCTGGTGTACTCCTTCATTCTGGCGGGCATCATTGCCCTGGTGTTGAAGTCCACCATGGGAATCCGTGAGGACGAAGAGGATGAGGTCGGTGGTATCGACCTCGCCGAACACGCTGAGACCGCCTACGAACTGGGTGATTCCGGCGGTGGCGGGGTATTCGCAGGCGTTGGGCACACTGCTCGCGCGAAGGAGGTGGAGTGATGAAGCTGGTGACAGCGATCATCAAACCGTTCAAGTTGGACGACGTGAAGACCGCTCTTGAGGGCTTGGATATCCAAGGCATGACGGTCTCGGAAGCCTCGGGCTTCGGTCGGCAGCGTGGACACACAGAGGTGTACCGCGGCGCGGAATACACCGTGGAGTTGGTGCCGAAGGTGCGCATCGAAATCGTGGTGGAGGACGATCGCGCCGGGGACGTGATCGGCGCCATCGTGGATGCGGCGCAGACAGGCAAGATCGGTGACGGCAAGGTTTGGTCATCACCGGTCGACGAAGTTGTCCGCGTACGCACCGGGGAACGCGGAGCGGAAGCCCTGTAACCCACGGATGAACACTGAGAACGGACCGGTAGCGACTATCGACGCCGCCGCCGAACGAGCAGAGATCGCACGGCGCTCGGACCTGACAGGTACCGAGCGCCGTGCGCTGCTTACAGACACCATCGATGCCTGGTTGCGTCAACTCTTCGCGAAGGCGACACACGGCCACGATCCGGAGCAGTTCTGCCTCGTGGCGATCGGGGGCTACGGCCGCCGGGAGATGTCTGCAAGCAGTGACATCGATGTGTTGATGTTGCATGATCCGCGCGCCACCGATGTCGAGCAGGTTTGCTCGGCAATTTGGTACCCCATCTGGGACTCCGGGATCGCCTTAGATCACAGTGTGCGCACCGTCGCGCAAGCCCGCGTCCTTGCCCAGGAGGACTACAAGGTGGTCCTTGGCCTACTTGATGCCCGGCCGGTGGCCGGAAACGTCGCGCTCGCGGAGTCGCTACGCGCCGGCGTCTTAGGTGACTGGCGGGCGAGCGCAGCTTCCAGGTTAGGTGATCTGCACGAGATGGTGATGGCCCGTCGTGCCCGATCGGGTGACCTGGCGCAGCTGCTGGAGCCAGACGTGAAGGACAGCTACGGCGGCTTGCGTGATGCTGTGGTGTTGCGTGCGCTAGCTGCCTCCTGGGTTGTTGAAGTTCCACGCACCACATGGATTGATTCGGTCAAGACCTTGCTCGATGTTCGCGATGCACTGCACTCGCGGGGTCGGCGAGATCGGCTGAGCATGCAAGATCAAGCTGAGATAGCTCGAGTCCTGGCGCCGCAACTTGGTTGCACTAACTCCGATGAATTACTACGCCAGGTCTACCTCGCTGCTCGTGAGGTTGCGTACACCAGCGACGTCGCTTGGTATCGCGCGATGCGGGCGACACGAAGCAAGGTAGGCAGCGGGCCACGGGTGCTGCGTCGGCTCACGAATAGGCGTAGGGGAGCCGAGCAGTCTGCTGGTCCGGAACGGGTGCCGTTGGCTGAGGGAATCGTGCTCGTCGATGGCGAGGTGTCATTGGCGCGCGGGGCGTCACCGGATAGCGATCGGGGACTAGCCCTGCGAGCGGCAGCGGCAGCGGCGCAAGCATCAGTCCTGCTGGCCCCGAGTGCTGTGGATCGACTCGCGAGCGTGCCGCACGATTCGACGGCCGTATGGGACGTCGACATGCAGCAGTCCTTCGTCTCGCTGCTGGGAGCTGGTCCAGCCTTGTTGCCGGTATTCGAGGCGATGGATCAAGCCGGAGTTGTGCAGCAGTGGTTCCCGGCGTGGGCGGCGGTGCGATCTTTACCCCAGCACAATCCCATCCACGAGTTCACCGTCGATCGACACCTACTAGAAACCACTGTGCAAGCAGCCAAGCGGGCCCGCGAGGTGGAACGTCCCGATCTGCTGCTCGTGGGAGCTTTCTTGCACGACATTGGGAAAGGCTTTCCGGGGGATCACAGCATCGTCGGTGAGCCCATTACTTCGGAAATAGCCGCTGTTATGGGTTTCGACGACAGCGACGTCGCCACCCTGGGACTGCTCGTTCGCGAACACCTGCTGCTACCGGATGTCGCCACCCGACGCGACCTCGACGACCCGGGAACTATCGCTGCTGTTGTGGAGCGGGTACCGGACCGAGCCACGTTAGAGCTATTGCATGGGCTGACCTGGGCAGATGCCGAAGCAACCGGCCCAGCGGTTCGCAGTGAGTGGCGCCGCGGACTGATTAGCGATTTGGTTCGCAGATGTGCCTCGAAGATGACCACCGGGCATGCCGAATCTCAGGAGTTCTCTGCTGCGATGGAGACGGCGCTGTGCGCGGATGGGCAGACCACGGTTCAGGTCTTGTCTGCCCCGGAGGGCGGTTCCATCGTCGTGTCCACATCAGAGCGAGTGGGTGTGCTCTCGCTCGTCGCAGGTGTCTTATCTCTCCATCGCCTGCAAGTTCGTGGTGCTCGCGTCCATACGCGCGGTGATAGGGCAGCCCAGGAGTGGTTCATCCGACCCCTTTTCGGGGATCTACCCGATGAGCGGGCGATCGCCTCTGACATACGAGCGGCCTTGGCTGGTGATCTCGACGTGGCTGACCGGCTCGAGAAGCGATCCCAGGCCGCGGCCGGATCCGGCTCGCAAAGGGCACCGGGCTCACCGGGGGCCGAACCGTTGGTATTCATCGACAACTCCGCCGTGCATCACACCGTGATCGAAGTGCGCGCGCACGATGAACCGGCGCTGCTGTACCGACTCACCCGGGCCCTGCTGGCTGCAGATGTCGTCGTTGTTGGTGCGAAGGTCGACACCCTGGGTTCGGAGGTTGTCGATTCGTTCTTCGTGACCGACCGCGCTGGCGCAAGTTTGGGTGCCGATCACGCTGAGGCGATGCGAACAACGGTGCAGGCGAGCTTGCAGGCCACGGTGCGCGAGCCCTCAGCAGCCCGTTAGTCTGACGAGACTTACGTCCCTTTCGCCTGCACGAGGAGCCGGTTTGTTCGCCTCACTGTCGGATCGTTTGGCGACAACGTTCAAGGGCCTGCGGGGCAAGGGTCGCCTGAGCGAAGCGGATATCGACGCCACCGTGCGTGAGATTCGCACCGCTTTGTTGGAAGCCGATGTGGCGCTACCTGTTGTGCGCACTTTCACCGCCCGGGTGAAGGAACGGGCACTTTCCGAAGAGGTCTCCGGTGCGCTGAATCCTGCGCAGCAGGTCGTCAAGATCGTGCATGACGAACTCGTCGACATCCTCGGTGGTGAAACCCGCGGATTGAAGATGGCCAAGACCGGCCCGACCTTCATCATGTTGGCCGGCCTGCAAGGTGCGGGTAAGACGACACTCGCCGGCAAACTCGCGGCCCACTTGAAGTCCGCTGGTCACGCGCCGCTCCTGGTGGCGGCAGACCTGCAGCGCCCGAACGCGGTTGATCAGTTGACCGTGGTTGGTGAACGCGCGGGCGTGCCGGTCTATGCGCCGCAGCCGGGTAACGGGGTCGGAGATCCGATTGAGGTTGCGCGAGATGCCCGGCCGTATGCGGAATCTCAACTGCACGATGTTGTGATTGTCGACACCGCCGGGCGGCTGGCCATTGATGCGGAATTGATGGATCAGTTGCGCCGAGTGCGCGATGAGATTCGCCCTGATGACACCTTGTTGGTAGTCGACGCCATGATCGGTCAAGACGCCGTTGCCACCGCGGAGCAGTTTGCCGAGCAAGTCGGTTTCGATGGCGTTGTCCTCACCAAACTTGATGGTGATGCTCGCGGTGGCGCCGCGTTGTCGATCGTCACAGTCACGCAGCGGCCGATCATGTTCGCCTCGGTCGGTGAGCAGGTAGGTGACTTCGAAACCTTCCATCCGGACCGGATGGCCAACCGCATCCTGGACATGGGCGATGTCCTTACGCTGATCGAGCAGGCTGAGCGGGCCTTCGATGCCGAGCAAGCCGAGAAGATGGCCCGCAAGGTCTCCAGCGGCGAGGACTTCACCCTCGAGGATTTCCTCGAGCAAATGCAGTCGATCAAGAAAATGGGCTCGCTCGGCAAGATCCTCGGCATGCTCCCGGGCATGGGGGATATGAAGGAGCAACTCGACCAGGTCGACGATCGTGAATTGGATCGCGTCTCGGCGATCATCCAGTCGATGACTCCCGGCGAGCGTGCCGACCCAAAGATCCTCAACGGCTCCCGGCGCGCACGGATCGCCCGCGGCTCGGGAACGCAAGTCAGCGACGTCAACGGTCTCATCGAACGTTTCGGCGAGGCTCAAAAGATGATGCGCCAAATGGGCAAGGGTGGCGGCATGCCGGGCATGCCTGGCGCAGGTGGCATGCCGGGTATGCCGGGGGCCGGCGGCAAGAAATCCAAGGGCAAGATGGCAAAGCAGACCGGCCGCAAGGCGAAAAAGGGCCGCAGTGGGAATCCGGCTAAGCGGGCCGCCCAGGAAGCCGGCGCGGCTGATGGGTCATCGAGCTCCGAAGCCTTAGAGGCCTCTGACTCGCCACAGATGCCGGACATGACCCCGCCGGACATGTCCCAGTTGCCCGATGACCTAAAGAAGTTGCTGTCCTAACCCCCGCAGGTGGGCGATCCGTGGGCTTCTGGCACACTTTCGGGGTTCTCGTCGAAGGCGTGGCCCTCTCACCTCGCCCGCGACGGTCCATGAGTCGGCTAAGCGCGGCACCCCACGCCGCAGCGAAACCGTCCACCACACGTCAGGAGAGCAGCCACAAGTGGCAGTCAAGATCAAGTTGAAGCGTTTGGGCAAAGTCCACGCACCCCAGTACCGCATCGTCGTAGCCGACTCCCGCACTGCGCGGAACGGTCGCGCCATCGAGGAGATCGGCGTTTACCAGCCGCTCCAAGAGCCCAGCCTCATCGAGGTGGATTCCGAGCGAGTGCAGTACTGGCTCGGAGTTGGCGCCCAGCCCACCGAAGCGGTTGCCGCCATCCTCAAGGTGACCGGCGATTGGCAGAAGTTCAAGGGCGAGCCGGGAGCCGAAGGCACATTGAAGGTTGCGGAGGCCAAGCCGAACAAGAAGCTCGTGTACGAGGCTGCCGTGCAAGAGGCATCCACCGAGCCGAAGACCCCCACCGTGAAGAAGACACAACCGGCCGAGAAGACCGAAGAGGCCAAAGAGGCCGTCGAGACTGCTGCGGAGAAGGTCGAAGAGGCCGTCGAGGCCGTCGTCGAGAAGGTCGAAGAGGTTGTCGAAGCTGTTGTCGACAAGGTCGAGGAAGTTGTCGAGGCTGCCGTTGATGCCGTCAAGGGCGATTCGGAGAAGAACGACGACGACGCCACCGCCGAGAGCAAGCCCGAGTAATGCTCGACGAGGCACTCGGTCACCTAGTTCGCGGCATCGTGGACAACCCCGACGACGTTTCCGTCACCACACGTACAGGCCGTCGGGGCACCACTGTCGAGGTGTCGGTCAACCCAGCCGACATGGGGCGGGTGATTGGTCGTAGCGGGCGCACCGCCACGGCTTTGCGCACGGTGATGACCGCTGTCAACGGCGGTCGCGGGGTGCGCGTGGATTTCCTCGACGTAGCCGAGCGGTAAGAACGGGCACCATGCTGGTCGTGGTGGGTCGCATCGGACGCCCGCACGGCATCCGCGGTGCGGTGAGCATCGAGCTGCGCACCGACGAACCTGAAAAGCGATTCGCGGTGGGTTCAACTCTTCTCAGCGATTCCGGAGCCGAACTCACTGTCGCGTCTTCTACCTGGCATAGCGGCCGGTTGCTACTGACGTTTGAGGGCTACCCGGATCGAACGGCCATCGAACAACTACGCGGTCAAGTTCTCAGTGCTCAACGCGGAGACGACGAGCAACCCGAGGACCCGGAAGAGTTCTACGATTCCGCGCTCGTTGATTGTGAAGTCTTCGACGGGCACTCGACGCTCATTGGTGTGGTTCGCGAGGTCGCGCACCTGCCATCGCAAGACGTGCTCGTGATCACCACCCCAGATGAGCGTGAGGTGTTAGTTCCCTTCGTGGAAGCGATGGTGCCCACTGTCGATATCGCGAACCGCCGCATCGTCATCGATCCGCCGGAGGGCCTACTGGATTCGGAGGACTGATGCGCATCGACATCGTCTCGATCTTCCCGGACTACCTCACACCTCTTGAGTTGTCACTCGTGGGAAAGGCCCGTGAGCACGAACTCATCGATGTTCGCGTTCACGATCTACGCGACTACGCAACAGACAAGCACCGCAGCGTGGATGACACCCCTTATGGCGGTGGCCCGGGAATGGTCATGATGCCCGAGCCGTGGGGTGCGGTTCTGGACGCTGTTCGTGCATCGAGCACGAGCGATCCACAGCTCATCATCCCCACTCCTTCGGGCTATCCATTCACCCAAGTGGTTGCGCAGGAGTTATGCACTGCCGATCACCTGGTGATCGCGTGCGGCCGCTACGAGGGCATCGATGCTCGCATCGCCGAGCACTATGCAACACGCGAGGACTGGGCCGGAGTGCGCGAAGTGAGCATCGGTGACTACGTGCTTGCTGGGGGAGAGGCTGCCGCGTTGGTGATGGTCGAAGCCGTCGCTCGGTTGATTCCCGGAGTGCTCGGTAATGCCGAGAGTGCAGCGGATGATTCCTTCAGCAAAGCAGACGGTCCTGCCCTGGAAGGTCCGGTTTTCACCAAGCCGCCAACATGGCGCGACCGCGAAGTTCCCGATGTGCTGCTGTCCGGTGATCACGGACGAATTGCCACCTGGCGCGCGCAGCAGGCCCATCAGCGAACCCACGAGCGTCGCCCCGACCTCCCCTAAGGGCGAACGGGCAGGGGTGTGGCACACTTGCGCCTGCTTCAGCACTATTCGCCCGACGTCTGCCACAAGGGACGCCTGAGGGCGCATCACTCCACGAGACCGTGGGCGACTTGTGGCGCTTACAGGAAGAGAAGAACCGATGAAGACTCTCGATCCCGTCGACGCCGCCGTTTTGCGCGATGACATCCCCGATTTCCGCGCCGGCGACACCGTCAAGGTGCACGTGAAGGTCGTCGAAGGCAACAAGACTCGTGTGCAGATTTTCCAAGGTGTAGTGATTGCGCGTTCGGGTACCGGCGCTAGCGAGACCTACACCGTCCGCAAGGTTTCCTACGGCGTGGGTGTGGAGCGCACCTTCCCGCTGCATTCACCCGTGGTCGAGAAGATCGAGGTTGTCACCAAGGGTGATGTTCGGCGCGCGAAGCTTTACTACCTGCGCGGCCTGCGGGGCAAGGCGGCGAAGATCCGCGAGCGCCGCGACAACTCCCCGACCTCCGAGGACTGATCTTGGCCGACCGGGGTCGGCAGTCCTGGTGGGACATCCCAGTCACGATCGCCATCGCACTGGGCGTAGTGCTGTTGATTACGACGTTCCTCGTCAAACCTTTCTCCATCCCGTCTGGATCGATGGAGAACACGCTGCAGATCGGCGATCGGGTCCTGGTGAATCGGGCCGTCTATCGCATCCGTGACATCGAGCGCGGCGATGTGGTTGTCTTCGACGGCTCCGGGCGGTTCGTCCCGGCCCAAGTGATTCCCGATCGTGATCCGATCACCGGTGCGCTCGTGTGGGTGGGGCAGTCCTTCGGGCTGGTTACTCCGGATTCCACCGACTTCATCAAGCGGGTGATCGGTGTCGGAGGCGACCGCGTGACTTGCTGTGACGCGGACGGCCGGATAACCGTCAATGGCGTGCCACTCCAAGAGGACTACCTCTACCCGGGAGACGCGCCGAGCTTGCAACCCTTCGATGTCGAAGTGCCAGAGGGCATGCTGTGGGTCATGGGAGATCACCGGTCCGCTTCGGCGGACTCTCGATCCCATCTGGGTAGCCCTGGGGGCGGGTTTATCCCGGAGGATGCCGTGGTGGGTCGAGCCATGAACGTGGTGTGGCCGCTATCGCGCCTGTCCTCGATCCCGCTTCCGGACTACGGAGATATCCCCAGCGCGATGCAACCGGCAGGCTCGTGATGGCGGTCTCCGCTCGTGGATCGGGTGATGCACCCGATTTCGAATCACCAGACGATGAGCTATCGCAACCACGTTCGAAGTCCGGTTCCAAGTCAAGCAAGCCGCGCGGCAAGCACGAACGGGAGAAGCACCAAGGTCATCCTTTCTGGCGCGGGTTGCGCGAGATCGTCTTCATCGTCGTCATTGCGCTGGTGATGTCAGCGCTAATTCGCGCTTTCTTGATCCAGGCCTTCTACGTTCCAAGCGCTTCGATGGATGACACGTTGCGGCCTGGCGATCGCATCATCGCCTCCAAGATCACCACGAACATCTCCGGTGTTGACCGCGGGGAGATCGTGGTCTTCAAGGACCCTGGCGATTGGCTTCCCGCCCCAGTCCCCGCACCGGACAACTGGCGCACCAACGTTCGTCAAGCGATGACCTTCATCGGTTTGCTGCCCAGTGATTCGGGCGATGATCTCGTCAAGCGAGTGATCGGGATCGCCGGTGATCGCGTAGCCTGCTGCGACGCCGAAGGTCGCATCGTGGTCAATGGTGTTCCACTCGATGAGGACTACATCATCGGACCTACCGACCAAGTTCGCTTCGACATCACCGTTCCCGAAGGCAGCATGTTTGTTCTCGGTGATAATCGCGGTGATTCGCGCGATTCCCGCTATCACCTCGAAGCAAACGACGGCGCTGTTCCCATCGAAAACGCTGTCGGTCGGGTGTTCGTTGTTGTCTGGCCGTTCGATCGATTCGCCATCGAACGTATCCCGTCGATATTCGGTAACCCGGCACTCAACGGCTAAGTGAGCGCCGACCTCGACCTGGAGCGGTCCTTGTTCGCCGAGGGCTTTCGGGAAATCATCGCGCTCGATGAGGTTGGCCGTGGCGCGCTCGCCGGCCCGGTGAGCGTTGGTGCCGTCATCATCGGTCCTGACATCGTCGAGCCGCCGGTGGGAATAGATGACTCGAAGAAACTGACCGCCAAGCGGCGTCACGCGATGTGCGCGCTGATTGCTGAGTGGGTCCCCGCTCAAGCCGTCGCACACGTGGAGGCGGCGCGAATAGACGAAGTCGGGATCACGGTTGCACTCGGCGAAGCTGCCAGTGCAGCTATCGATGGACTCGGGTGGGCGGGCAACAACGCCACCGTGGTATTGCTCGACGGAAAGTTCGATTTCCTCACACCGGTGCGATCAGGTTTCGAAGTGCGCACCGTTGTAGGCGGTGATGGTCAGTGCGCGAGCATCGCGGCGGCGTCTATCCTGGCAAAGGAAGAGCGGGACGCACTCATGCGCGAATGGCACCTGCTTCATCCGGAGTATGACTGGCAGTCCAATGTCGGCTACGGCGCCCCGGCGCACCGCAGAGCGATCGCCGAGTGTGGGGTGACGAATCTTCATAGACGCAGTTGGCGGCTCGGAGTAGCCGAGTAACTCAGTAGCCGAGTAGCCGCGCGCGCCGATGCGCCATCCACAGGCGAAGTGGGCGCAATCCACAGCACCGAGTTACCCCTGCCGAATTGGCCAGAGGCAAACGCATGCTGCCTGCATGAGTAAATCTGCAACAGTTGACGATCGCCGTGAACTCGGCCGTCATGGCGAGGATCTGGCCTTTGAGTACTTACGACGCGCGGGGATGTTGGTGCTTGACCGCAATTGGCGCCCCCGCGGTGCCGGACTGCGCGGGGAATTGGACATCGTCGCCCGCGAGGGTGACGAACTCGTAGTCGTTGAGGTCAAGACGCGAAGATCGATTGCGTACGGTTCACCGACCGAGGCGATCACCCAGCGCAAGCTGCGCGCCATGCGGTCGTTGACCTTGGCATGGCTAGAGCAACGCAGCATTCATGCCCCGGCGATCCGCTTCGACGTGGTCTCGATCGTGATTCCACCGGCCGGTCAGCCGGTGATCGAGCACCTGCGGGCGGTGTGAGGTGGCACTTGCGCATGTCGATGGTGCGGTGATCGCCGGAATGGCCGGCGCGGTCGTGACAGTCGAGGTGGATGTGTCCGCTGGGCTTCCTGCTGTTGGGCTCGTAGGTTTGGCAGACGCCGCGGTCGGTGAAGCCCGGCATCGTGCGCGCTGCGCCGTGGAGAACACCGGGTTGAAGTGGCCGTTAGGCCGGGTCACGATCGGCCTATCGCCCGCACACGTGCGCAAACACGGTACGGGCCTTGATCTCCCCATTGCGATTGGAGTACTCGCCGCCCACGGACAGATCGAGATGCCATCGCGTGAACGGTTCCCCATGGTCGTGGTGGGCGAACTCGGGCTCGACGGACGCGTGCGGCCGATTCCTGGAGCCATGACCATCGCGTGTGCGGTCCGGCAAGCGGGCTACGGCAGGTTGCTATTGCCGGCTGAGCACGTCGCCGAATGCTCGCGGGTGCCGGGCGTGGAAGTCATCGGGGTGCGAAGCCTCGAGCAAGTCGTTGCCGTTCTCGCTGGTGAGGATTCCGGGGAGCGAACACCTGCCCGGCATCGACCCGAAAGGCTTCGTCCAGAGCCCGATCTTGCAGACGTACTAGGCCAAGAAGAAGGACGACGCGCCATCGAGATCGCTGCCACCGGACGGCACAGCTTGGCCATGGTCGGCCCACCCGGAGTGGGCAAGACGCTGCTGGCTGAACGCCTCACCGGTGTGTTGCCCGATCTCGACGAAACCGCAGCTGTGGACGTCATGGCGATCCACGCTTTGGTGACCGACGAAGGAGCCGTACCCGGTGAGGATTCGCGGCCCCCCTTCCAGTCCCCGCATCACTCCACCTCGCCGGCGGCCTTGCTGGGTTCTGTGCACGGTGGAGCGGTGCGTCCGGGTGCGGTTTCGCTCGCGCATCGTGGAGTCTTGTTCTTAGACGAAGCCCCAGAGTTTCCTCGCAACACGCTGGAAGCTCTGCGACAACCGGTGGAAAGCGGCGTGGTGAGTTTGCACCGCGCGAGTTGGAGCGGGGAGGTACCGGCAGATTTTCAATTGCTGGTGGCAGCCAACCCCTGTCCATGCGGATACTTCGGCGCGACTGGGCCGCGGGCACCGATCTGCAGGTGTCCCTCGGCTGCTCGCCGTGCCTACGCGGCACGAGTCTCCGGCCCGCTGCTAGATCGCATAGATCTGCGCGTGCAGCTGCACCCGATTCGGGCGCGAACCCGGGGAGAAACCACAGCGGTTGTGGCCCAACGGGTTCAGGCCGCTCGGCTACGGGCGCTTCGCCGTTGGGGCTGTATCAACTCCCGGGTTTCCAGCAGTGTCCTTGGCCAGCATGCACTCGAAGGCAAAGCCCAGGAGTTGCTGGACTCCCACCTACGGGCTTTTGGTGGTCTGCGCTCCACCCATCGGATCACCACGGTGGCCTGGACGCTGTGCGACCTTGCCGGGCGCGAGCGCCCCAATGCAGACGACATCATCGAAGCAACCGAGTGGCATCAACCGCTATGGCAGGAATCCTGATGCGCGCCAACGCGCCGGAGGCGGATCCAGATGTCGATGACCCCCAGATCCTTCGGCGAGCGCGCATCGCGCTGGCGAGTGTGTGTGAGCCAGGCGAGCCGGGCCTGGGCGATGCCATCGAAACTTTCGGCCCCACAGCGGTCATCGCCCGGTTGCTTCGTTCGGACACCGGTTTACGGGTTGCCCGCAAAGTTGCCATCGGCGAGCGACTCGCGGCTTTGGACCTCGCTGCAGT
>Ga0209953_1000164_pt1 | contig 25581 bp, 22 predicted proteins | sample SalPonred_H2O_MG_FD_185713 | JGI IMG/M metagenome (GOLD analysis project Ga0209953, IMG submission 185713) | Salt pond water microbial communities from South San Francisco under conditions of wetland restoration - Salt Pond MetaG... | ecosystem: Environmental > Aquatic > Non-marine Saline and...
CCGGCAACCACGTCCAGCACCGCCTGCGTGGCCTGCTCGGTCATCGCTTCGATGGAACGGTGGCTGAGTCCGGCGATGTGCGGGGACATGATGACCGTCGACAGATCCAGTAGCGGGGAATCCCCGATCGGCTCGCGGGCGAAGGTATCGATACCCGCCCCACCGAGGTGGCCGCTTCGGATGGATTCGGCGAGGGCTGCCTCGTCGACGATTCCTCCGCGCGAGACGTTGACGATGGCAGAACCCGGCTTCATAGACGCGAACGCCCCTGCGCCCAGCAAGCCCTTCGTCCCCTCGGTCAATGGGGCATGGACGCTGACGACATCGCTGCGCTCGAGCAAGGTCGGTAGGTCGACGAGTTCGGTGCCTTCGGGAGCTGCCGACAGGTAAGGGTCGTAGACGATGACCGTCGTGCCGAATGCCAGGAGTCGGCGGATGACCGCCCGACCGATCACTCCCGAACCCACGAGCCCAACGGTTGCCCCGTACAAGTCGCTAGGCGTCAAGGCCCCCGCCCGGTCCCAGCGTCCCTCGCGGATCGCTGCATCGTTCTCCACGAGCTTGCGTTGTAGCGCCAAGATCATCGCGAGCGCATGGTCGGCCACGGCCTCCTCGTTGGCCCCCGGAGTCGTGGCGACGATCACGCCCGCGTCGGTAGCGGCTGCCATGTCGATCGCATCGACCCCGACCCCCGTGCGGGCGATCACCCGCAGATTCGGGCACGCCTCGAACACCGAGGCATCGAACGGATCCGTGCTCGCGATGACGCCGACCGCATCGCCGAGGATCTCAGCGAGTTGCGTGGGGGTTCGATTGCTCGTACGCGGATGCAGCCGAACCGTCAAACCCGCTTCGCGCAACAAGGCCCCCGTAGTCGGTCCGTTAACGTCGTAAACGGGCCAGGTGACGACTACATCGGAGCTCATCGGGGAACCTTCTCCTAGGCGTCTTCTCGAGAGGGTGCGGTCTGCGCTTCGCCGGCTCCTTGGACGGATTGGTCGTAGTCGATCACCGTGCCGGTCATCATCCCGGCGTCGTCGCTCAACACGAAGGCAAGAGTCTCGGCGATCTCGGCAGGCTTGATAAGCCGGCCGAACGGTTGACGCTCCTCCACGCGTGCCAGCCAATCGTCCACGGCGTTGTGGTAGCGGCGCTGGGTGTCGTCTTCCCCGGGTGTGTCCATCCAGCCAGGATTGACCATCACCACCCGGATGCGGTGCTGCATCAGTTGGTAGGCAAGGGATCGGGTCATCGTCATCATCGCGCCCTTGGAAATCGAATAGGCGGTGATGAACGGAGCGCCGCCGTAGGCGGCAACCGATCCGACGTTGACGATGGACGCCGGCACACCCGCATCGCGCGCCATTCGGGCGACCCCTTGGCAGGTCAAGAATGCAGACCGCAGGTTCACGTTCATCATCTGGTCGAACAATTCGACCGAGGTGTCCCACACATCTCCGCGATCGGTGATGCCGGCGCAATTGGCCAGGTGATGGATTACGCCGAACCTCTCGCGAGACGTTGCCAACAATTGCTCGATGCTCGCCGGATCCTCGAGGTCGGTGGGGACGAAGACCGCATCGCAGCCCTTGCCCGCCAAGTCGGCAACGACCGCCGCCCCACGCTCGGGATTACGACCCACAACGACCGCACCGGCCAGACCCGCATCTGCCATGCGGTTCAGCAGCGCCTCGCCGACCCCTTGGGTCGAGCCGGTCACCAATGCATTGCGGCCGCGGAAGTCCATGCCGTTCCCCTCGTGGTACCTGGAGTTAGTGACGGTGTCACAGGTTCCACTGGAAGGTACCGACCCGGACACCCGATGTCTACACGCGTAGACACTATCCGTCGACCGGGTTCGACGGCACCGAAGCCGTCGAACCGCGCACCACGAGGGCCGGACTGCGCAGCACGGATAGCCGCTCGACCTCGGCATCGCCGCCGAGCGCGGCCAGGATGCGGGCTCCGGCTGCTTGGCCGAGCTCCCGGGCGGGGAAGGGCAACGTGGTAAGCGGCGGATCGGAGTATCGCCCCGCATCGGTGTCATCCACCCCCACGACGCTTAGGTCATCCGGTACTCGCAAACCCCGCCCTCGCGCGACCTGGATCACGGCGATGGCCATCGGATCGTTGTGCGCGAAGACAGCGGTAGGTCGCGGGTTCACGTCCAACAAAGCGTTGGCCGCCGCGATGCTGCCCTCGACCACGCTCCCGTCGATACTGGCCGCACCATCGGCAACAAGCGCCGGATCGACTTCGAGTCCGGCCTCCTGCAGTGCCTGCTCATAGCCCAAGTAGCGCTTCCAACTATCCAAACTGGAGCGATGCTCGCGCAAGATCGCGATCCGGCTATGACCTAGCTCGATCAGGTGCCGGGTTACGCGATAGCCACCGTCCTGCGCATCGACGATGACGCAAGCCGCGCCCTCGACGTCCTGCTCGACCACGATCGTCGGGATACCCGCAGTGCGGAGAATCTCCAACGTGCTCGGAGTGTTCGCCGTGGGAACCAAGACGACACCATCTACTCGCTTGGCGACCATCATCCGCGCGTAGCGTTGATCGAACTCCGGCTGATCCTCGACGTCGCAGACGATCATCAGGTAGTCCTGCGCGGAGATCGAATTGCTGATGCCCATCGCCAGTTTCGCCCACACTGGATTGACCAGAGTCGGAGCGATCACCCCGATCGATCGAGTCGCTCGACCTGCCAGACTGCGCGCGATCTCATTGGGGAAATAGCCCAACTCCTCGACTGCAGCCAACACTCGTTCCCGCTTGTCGTCGGCGACGGGCTTGGGGCCACCGTTCAAGACGTAGGACACAACCGCCGAAGACACTCCAGCGCGTTTCGCGACGTCGTCTCGCGTGGGTCGACGATCGCTGATCACTAAGTCGCCTCCCCAACGTTACGTCGCCCGCTGACGGGGACGCTCCCGGATGCAAAGATATGACCCCGTCGACTCGAGAGGAACCAATGCGCCCGAATCCGTGGCTCGATTGCATACGTGGAGGAAACCTGGCCCTTGGGGCCTGGCTTTCCAATCCATCGACCATCAACGCGGAGATCATGGGCACCGCCGGATTCGAATACGTTGCTATCGACGGTCAACACGGGGCTATCGACTACTCGACCATGCTGCCCATGCTGCAAGTTCTCGCGATCGGCGATTCCACGCCGATCGTCCGGGTTCCCACCAATGATTCCGGACACATCGGAAAGGCACTCGATGCCGGCGCCCGCGCGGTGATCGTCCCGATGGTCAACGACGAAGCCGCATGCAAGCGGGCTTTGGGCTACACCCGATACGCGCCAGAGGGCGAGCGCAGCTTCGGACCCACTCGCGCGGTACTCGTGGAAGGGGACGATTATTACGACTTCGCTGCGGACCAGATCTCGCTCATTCCGATGATCGAGACGGTCGAAGCAATGCGAAATATGGACGAGATTCTGAGCGTTCCTGGAGTGGAAGCGATCTACGTTGGGCCGAACGACCTATCGATCAGCCTGGGGATCAAACCGAACACGAACGATCCCCGACTCGACGAAGCGATGGTGGAGATCGTCGCCGGTTGCCGCAAACACGGTGTCGTCCCGGGGGTGCATGCCAGTGCTGCGCTGTGCGCCAAGCGAGTCGAACAGGGCTTCGGGATGGTCACTGTCAGCGCGGATGTCGTGGCGCTACGAGCGCACGTTCGTCAAGACCTCGCTACCGCTCGCGGCACCGTGGCCGACTCAATAAGCAGTACTTACTAAAGCGCGATCCGCGCCATCGGCTCGATGAGCCCTTTGACCCCAGGTTGAATCGCCAGGACTGCCCCCGCGTCGGGTTGGCCGGGGGCCGCCGGACGACGACCTCCGGAACTGATCGACGTCACCACCAACGTGTCAAGGTCGGGGCCAGCGAATGCCGGCATCGACGGCTTCTCGACCGGCAGTTCGATCGTTCGATCGACGTGACCATCGGGAGTGATCCGCACGACCGACCACCCGTACACACACGCCACCCAGTAGCAACCATCTTGATCCACGCAGGCGCCATCCGGCTTGCCGTCCATCGTCGCGAAATCGAAAAGCGGCCGTTTGTTCGTCGCCGCAGCAGTATCCAGGTCGTAATCGAAAGCCCAGATCACCTGCTCGTGCGTATCGGTCCAATACATCTTTCGACCATCCGGAGCGAAGGCCAGCCCGTTGGAGGTCGCCACATCGTCGATGAACGTCAAGGCCGAACCGTCTCGGTCCACCACGAAGAGGTGACCCGCGGGGAAATCGGGGGCGTCATCGGCGCGCTCATCCATCGACCCGATCCACATTCGCCCGGTGGGATCCGGGCGTCCGTCGTTCATCCGGACACCCTCGGTCGATTCCAGGGCGACCAACTCCTGCCATTCGCCCGTAGCCGAGTGGTACTCGATCAAGCCCGCCCCAAGGCCAACGACGAAGACATCGGGCCGATCGGTGACCGCTACGCACGATGGGCGACCCGGCAGCGGCCAGGAGATGAGTTCACGGGTCGACCAATCCAGGCGCTGGATGCTCTGGCCATCGACATCGACCCAGTACAGGGCCGAGTCTCGCTCGGACCACACCGGGGACTCGCCGAGTTTGGCCCGATGCTCGCTGAGGATCTCAACGCCGGGGGTCACAGTTCCTCGGAGACCTTCCGCAGGAACTCGACACTCGCCTTGGCGTCCTCGATCGGGCCGGTTCCCGGCTCCGGGTCGCCCGTCAGCGAGCAGTCCTGCTCGAGCACGTACCAGCCCTGGTAGCCGCGACCCTCGAGGTACTTCACCACTCCAGCGATATCGACATCACCGGATCCAGCAGGCACGAACATGCCATCGATCGTGGCCTGCCGGAAGGGCACTTCGCCAGCTCGGACCTTCTCGGCCATCTCGTTCGTCAGATCCTTGATGTGGACGTGCAGAACCCGATCACCGGCGTCCTTGACCACCTGCAGTGGATCCACCCCGGACAAGAACAGGTGGCCGGTATCTACGCACATGCCGACGTCGCAGGAGTTCAGCAACCGGTCGACCTGGTTCTGCCGTGAGATAGCCATGCCCCAGTGCGGGTGTAATGCGGTCTGTAGCCCGCGAGCCTCGGTGATGTCTTGGAAGCGACGCACATTTCGCAAGAACACCTTCCATTGGTCGTCGTCCATGTCGATCTCGGTGTCGTAGCCGTCGTAGTGCGAACGCGGCCCGAGCACCACGGTGGAAGCACCGGCGGTTGCCAACTGATCGCTCGCGCGGCCGAAATAATCGAGATCGGCATCCATGTCCTTGTCCCGATACAAGATCGCCGGGACGAAGGCACCGACCATCGACATGTCGTAGCCGGCAACGAAATCCTTCAGTTCGTCGGGGTCGGTGGGCAAGAAACCATCGGGGCCGAGTTCGGTCGCGCTCAGGCCCGCCTCGCGCATCTCGGCCATGACCCGCTCGGGGTCCATCAAGTAGCCCCAACCCTCGGAGGCGTCGGCCCCCCAGGTGATCGGCGCCCCGGCAACCCGGCTCAGCATGTCGCTCATCGACTTCCCCTTCTGTGCATCGGGCGCGGGAATCCCACCCCACATCCGATGATCCGAAACACCTTCACACTATGCATCTACACGCGTAGAGTACGGCTGCCCCCGGTGTTGGAACGTGCCAACTCGTAGGATCACTCAGGTTAGTGCCCGACCCCGCGGGACCGCTAGTCCATCGGGACAACGCCCCACTTCGCGAAGAGGAGATCGTCGTGGAAACAGTCCGCCTGACCATGGCCCAGGCCCTAGTCCGCTGGCTCACTGCCCAAAAGACCGAGATCGACGGTGAAGTGGTTCCCCTGTTCCCCGGCGCCTTCGGCATCTTCGGGCACGGCAACGTCACCGCACTCGCCGAAGCACTCGCCGAGGTCAAGGACACCTTCCCCACCTGGCGGGGGCATAACGAACAGTCGATGGCGCTCTCCGCGATCGGCTACGCAAAGGCGATGCGCCGCAAGCAGATCATGGTGGCCACCTCCTCGATCGGGCCGGGCAGCACGAACATGGTCACCGCCGCGGGGGTGGCGATCACCAACCGGCTGCCGGTGCTCTTGCTCAGCGGCGACACCTTCGCCCACCGCATCGTGGATCCGGTATTGCAGCAGGTCGAGCAGTTCAACGATCCGACCGTCACGGCCGCCGATACCTTCAAGCCCGTCACTCGCTTTTGGGATCGCATCATGAAGCCAGAGCAACTGGTGAAATCACTTCCGCAAGCGCTGGCCGTGATGCTCGATCCGGCCGACTGCGGCCCAGCCTTCATCGCTCTTCCGCAGGACGTCCAAGCCGAGGCATACGACTACCCGGCCAAGTTCTTCGAGGAGAAGGTCCACTACATCCGCCGGCCGCAGGCCGACCCCCGCGAGATCGAATCGGCCGCATCCGCGATCGCGGGCGCGAAGAAGCCGCTGATCATCTCCGGTGGCGGCGTTTTGTACTCCGGGGCTATCAACACCCTCACCGACTTCGCCGCCCGGCGCAATATCCCGATCGTCGAGACTTTCGCCGGCAAGGGTGCGCTGGTCGATTCGAATCCCAACTACGCCGGCTCATTGGGAATCGCCGGCGATACCTGCTCCAACGCGATCGCCGAGGACGCCGACGTCGTCATCGCCGTGGGCACCAAGTTGCAGGACTTCACCACCGGATCTTGGGCGCTGTTCAAGGACCCGAATGTGAAGATCGTCGCCCTCAACGCCCAGCGCTGGGATGCGATGAAGCAAAACGCCACCTCGGTCATCGCCGATGCGAACATCTCGCTGCAGCAGATCGACGCGAAGCTCGGCGACTATGCCGCTCCCACCGATTGGCTCTCGCGTGCGCAATCGGAGAAGGCCAAGTGGAACGAGCACCTTGATTCGATCGGTCAGGCCGTCAGCGATCCGCCCTCCTATAACCAGGTCATCCAGCGCGTCCATCAGGTGTGCGACGACAGCGACTACATGCTGTCAGCAGCAGGTGGGCTGCCCGGTGAGCTCTTCGCCGGCTGGCGGACCAAGGAAGCGAACACCTTCGATGTCGAGTTCGGCTTCTCGTGCATGGGCTACGAGATCGCCGGTGCCGTGGGAGCCAAGATGGCGCTGCCGGACCGGGAGATCGTGTCCTGGGTGGGTGATGGCTCGTACATGATGATGAACAGCGATATCTACGCCAGCGTGATGACTGGCAACAAGGTCATCTACATCGTCTGTGACAACGAAGGCTTCGCCGTCATCAACCGACTCCAGGTGAACCAAGGTGGCGAGGAATTCAACAACCTGCTGCGCACCACCAAGCACACGACCATGACCAAGATCGATTTCGTGGCCCATGCCGCATCCATGGGTGCGACCGCCGAGAAGGTGGACTCACTCGATGACATCCCCGCCGCCTACGCCCGGGCGAAGGCCTCCGAAAAGACCTATGTACTGGTCATAGACGTTGCCCAGTACGAGTGGGTCGGTGGTGGCACGTGGTGGGAAGTCGGTGTACCTGAGGTCAGTAACCGCGCCGAGGTACGCACCGCACGCGCGAGCTACGAGGCAGAGTCCAAGCACCAGCGCATCGGAATCTAGCCATGGCACTGTTCCCGGAGTTCACCGACAAGGTGCTCGTTGCCACGGGTGGTGCTTCGCTGATCGTCGAGGCGCTCGCCCGACAGTTCGTGGCGAACGGCGGCCGAGTGGTCCTCGGGGATCTTCAGGACGAATACGCACCAGCACTCCTCGCCGACCTCGGTGACAGCGGTCGATTCCTAAAGACCGATGTCACCTCCGATGCCGATCTCGACTCGCTGCTGAGCACTGCTGTCGATACCTATGGCGGGGTGGACTACGTGGTGAGCGCGCACACCACCTTCGCGTGCGGCTATCTCGAAACCACTCGCGAAAACTGGCGCACGGCCTTGGACGTAAACGTGGCCTCCGCCGCGATGTTCATCGAGAAGGCCGTGCCCCTTATGCAACAGCGCGGCAGCGGTGCAGCGGTGATCGTGACGTCGGTATCCGGGAAGTCCTCGCAGCCCGATCGCTTGGTCTACCCGGTCACCAAGACAGCCTTACTGGGCCTGAACCGCAACCTCTCCCAGGCACTAGCTCCTTTGGGCATCCGGATCAACAGCGTTTCGCCTGGATGGACGTGGAGCCGGAACCTCGAGCGGCGCTACGGCACCCGCGAGTATGCCGATACCTTCGCCGGAGAATTCCACGCCATCCAGCGGATGGCCGAGCCGGCGGAGATCGCCGATGCGATCTGCTACGCCTGCTCCTCGGGGGCCTCGTTCATGACCGGCGCGGACATCCCCGTCGACGGTGGCTACAGCGCACTTGGCCCCGAAGCGCTTGGGCAGCCATACGACAAGCACCCCGTCATCAACCCGTAGCCTCCTTCGCCTTTCTCGCGAAAGGGCACTCCCGCGCCGCCGAAAGGGCAGTGCAAGACGCTCGAGTGGGCAGTTGGTGCGCGGCACGCGCCCCAACTGCCCACTCGGCGTTGCAAAACTGCCCTTTCGGCGCTTGGGGAGTGCCCTTTCGGCGTTACAGGTCGACGGCGAAGTACTGGGTCTCGAGGAATTCGTGCATCCCGTCGAAGCCGCCTTCGCGACCGAGCCCGGATTCCTTCATGCCGCCGAAGGATGCCGCCGGATCCGAGGCGATGCCCCGGTTGATCGCGACCATGCCCGATTCCATCTGCCGCGCGACCTTGATGCCCTCGCCGGCGTCCTTGGCGAAGACGTAGGAGATCAGCCCGTACTCGGTGTCGTTGGCCATTCGGATGGCCTCGGCCTGGTCCTCGAACGTGACGATCGGGGCAACGGGTCCGAAGATCTCGTTGCGGGTCAGCGAGGAACCGTGCTGGACGTCGCGGATCACGTACGGCGACAAGAACGCGCCTTCGCCGGGCGCTTCGCTGACCGCGGTGGTCGCCACACCCTCCTTCGCTGCGTCTTCCACGATCTCCAGGATCTTGTCGCGCTCCTTGACCGAGACCATGGCTCCGAGATCGTTACTTTGATCGATGCCAGGACCGATCTTCATCCCGCGCAGCGCCGCCTCGAACTTCATCGCGAATTCATCGGCCACTGAGGCATGGACGTAGAAGCGGTTGGCGGCGGTGCAGGCGGCTCCGCCGTTGCGCATCTTCGCGACCATCGCACCTTCCACCGAGGCATCGACGTCCGCGCCCTCGAGTACCAGGAACGGGGCGTTGCCACCGAGTTCCATCGATGAGGGCAGTACACGCTTGGCGGTCTGCTCGAGCAGCAACTTGCCCACGAAGGTGGAGCCGGTGAAGGACAAGGTGGCCACCCGCGGATCGGACAAGATCGCCTCGGACACCGGACCGGACTTGGAGGTGGTGACAACATTCACCACACCGGCAGGGGCGCCGGCTCGTTCGAGGACATCGGCCACCCATAAGGCGGTGAGCGGTGTTTCCGCCGCGGGCTTGAGGATCGACGTGCAGCCTGCGGCCATCGCCGGTGCCAACTTCCGGGTGGCCATCGCCGCAGGGAAGTTCCACGGCGTGATCATGTAGGCCACACCCATGGGCCGGTAGTCGGTGATGATCGTCTTATCGCCGTTGGGCCCGTACCGGAAATCACCTTGCACGTGCGCGGCTTCCTCGGAGAACCAGCGGAAGAACTCGGCTGCGTAGGTGGCTTCGCCCATGGCGTCGCGCCAGGCCTTGCCGTTCTCCAGCACGATCAACCGCGCGCAGTCCTCGATCTCGGCGGTCATGATCTCGAAGGCCTTGCGCAAGATCTCGGCGCGCGATCGTGCCGAGGAAACTCCCCAGGTCTGGAAGGCATCGTGGGCCGCGGCTACGGCTTCGAGACCCTGCTCGGGTGTGGCATCGCCGATTTCGGCAAGCGAGCCGAGGGTCGCCGGATTGATGACTTCCAGATGGGCGGCCGTTTGCACCCATTGGCCGCCGACGAGCAGGTTGGTCGGGGTTCGTTCCGGTAGGCCGACGCTCACGAGCGGGCTCCTTTCGCGTGTTTGGTGAACAGTAGCGAGGCGGCAGCCGTGGCCTAGTAGGCGTTGGTGACGACGAGTTCTTCCGCCGGGAAGAGCGTCAGGAGCTCAGCACCGGTATCAGTGACGACGAGTTCCTCCTCGATCCGAGCCGCGGAGTGCCCGTCGGCAGCCGGCCAGAACGTCTCCAACGCGAAGACCATGCCCGGCTTGATCTCGACCGGGTTCTCCAGCGAGTTCAACCGGCTGATGACCGGACGCTCGTGCAAGCCCAGGCCGAGTCCGTGCCCGAATTGCAGGCCGAAGGCCTCCATCTCCGAGGAGAAGCCGAATTCCTCGGCCTGCGGCCACAGCGCGGCGATCTGGTCGGTGGTCACGCCCGGCTTCACCATGGCGATCGCGGAGTCGATCAGTTCGCGGGCCTTCTTGTAGGCATCGCGGTGCGCAGTGGTCGCCCGACCGACCGCGAAGGTGCGGTAGTAGCAGGTTCGGTAGCCGTTGAAGGCGTGGATGATGTCGAAGTACGCCTGGTCGCCTGGGCGGATGAGCCGGTCGGAGAAGACGTGCGGGTGCGGGCTGCATCGTTCACCGGCGATCGAGTTGATGGCCTCGACCTGCTCGGAGCCCATCTCCAGTAGGCGGTGGGTGGCCAGTGCGGCGACATCGCTCTCGCGGACACCGGGCTTTAAGAACTCGTAGATGTCCTGGTAGACGCCGTCGACCATCGAGGCGGCCTGGCTCAGCAGCAGGATCTCGTCCTGGTTCTTGATCTCCCGCGCATCGAGCATCACCTGCTGGCCGTCTCGGACATCGATGCCAGCGGCTTCGAGTTCGCGCAGCATCGGCATCTCGACGACATCGACGCCGAGGGGCATGCCAGCGACGCCCTCATCGCGCATGATCTCCGCGATTTGCTCAGCAGTGCCGCGCGGTAGCCCGGATGTCGGTGAGATCGCGCCCTGCAGGCCGTTGTTACCGCCGTGGGATTGCTCGGGCTTCAACCACGGGGAATGTAGGCGGTGGTTCTTCGCAGCCGAACCGAAGTCCCAGATCCAGGGCTCACCGGTGCGCGTCAACAACGCCCAGCGCTCGGTCTTGTTGTAGCCCCAGGTACCGATGTGGGTCGCGGTCAGGTAACGAATATTCGACGTCTCGAAGACCAGCAGTGCACCGAGCTCGCTGGCCTCGAGGGCCTGCCGGGCGCGCTGCAATCGATAATTCCGCAACCGGTCGAAGTCGACACGCTGCTCCCAATCGACTCCGATGATTCCGGGAGCAGCGATCGAGGTCTGCGCGAACTCGCGGGCGGGCGCGGGCTGGCTTAGGGAACCCATGGTGGGGGACAACTCCTAACGAGACGGAAATCTGAGTGTGAAAGTGAAGTCGAAGTGGGCGGGGAAGACGGGGAAGAGGGGAAGAAGGAAGGAAACGGCAAGGCATAGGTGCAACGCCCGACCCGCGGGGTGGACGGGGAGGAGCCCGCCCACCCCGGGGTCGACCTCATCGAAAGGACGAGGCGTTCAGCGTCGGTTTACCACTCGGGAGCGACCGCGGGGTCGTCGTAGTTCTGAGCGGTGACCTTCGGGTTCGGCATGTACAGCACCGAGCCCGCGTCGTCGCGGCCGAGATCGGTCTCACCGGTCATGGCTGCGTAGATGCCACGCACGGCGTTCTCACCGTCCCACGAGGAGGACTGGAACACGGTTCCGTCCAAATCGCCGGACTCGACCAGCGGGTTACCTAGGAAGGTGTTGCCGATCGAGGTGATGATCAGACCGTCCACGTCGAGGCCCTGGGCCGCGGCGGCGTCGATCGCACCGGCGACCATGGTGTCGTCAGCGGCGTAGATGCCCTGGACGTTGTCCGGGCCCACAGAGGTCAGCATCTCCGATGCTGCGATCTGGGACTCGTCCTTGTTCCAGTTGCCGGGCTGCTCGGCCAGGATGGTCACGTTCGGGCAGAGCTCGGCGATGGTCTCCTTGAAGCCGTTGCCGCGCAGGGTCGCCACCGAGTTACCGGTCAGACCGTTCACCTGGATAACGCCGATCTCGGCGCCGTCGGCGAACTCGCACATCATCTCGGCCGAGGCAGCGCCCTGGCCGTAGCTATCGGTGCCGGAGTAGCCGAAGGTGAGGTCGGTGTCCTCGGGGTTGACGTCAGCGTTGGTGATCCACACCGGGATGCCAGCGTTGTTGGCTGCCTCGAGGCACGGACGGATCGAGTCCGCCACGGCCGGCCACAAGATGATGCCATCGGGCTGCGCAGCTACGGCAACCTCGCACTCACTGGCCTGCTTGTCCGCGTCGTACTCGGAGTTGGTGATCGTCAGGTTGATACCGAGTTCGGCAGCGGTCTCCTCCATCGGGGGGAGGTAGGTCGTGCCGTATGGCTGGTCGTTGCCCTGCGGGAGCAGTGCGTAGACCTCGAAGGGTCCGTCGGCTGTGTCGACGGCCTCTTCCTCTGCGGCCTCACCGTCGTCTGTTTCCTCGACGGTCTCTTCGACCGTCTCCTCAGCGGCGGTGTCCTCGCTACCTGCGTCCGCACTGCTGGAGTCGTCAGACCCTCCGCAGGCGGCCAGAGTCAGCGCTGCAGCAGCAAGCATGCTGGCTGCGAACGTAACGCGAGACTTTCGCATTCTGTTGCCTCTTTTCGTTGGTTTCATCTGGTCAGCCACCGGCGGTGGCAAGCCCCCCTGAAGCGCTAACTTCCTGGGGATTTCGCTCGGCCTTGACGCAAAGTCCGAAGACTTCCCGCGACCGAACGAAGACTGTTGGGATCGGTGGTGACGGCGACGAGCAAGATGACGCCGATGAAGATCTGCTGCACCGGCACCTGGACCCCGGAAAGGGTCAAGGCGACCTGCAAGATGCCCAGTGCAGCAGCACCGATCAGTGTTCCGACGATCGAACCGCGACCGCCCTTGAGGTAGTTACCGCCGATGATGGCGGCAGCGAAGCTGGCGAGCAGCACCGTCGAACCCGCGGTCGGGTCGGCTGTGGTGCGCTCCAGGGTGTTGATGACACCAGCGAGCGATGCCACGAAGCCGGAGATCATGAAGCCGGTGAAGATCCGTCGGGTTACCGGGATACCGGCATCGCGCGCCGCCTGGCGGTTGCCACCGACCGCGAAGAATTCCCGGCCGGCCTTCACTCGCGACACGAACACCTGGATCGCGATGAAGACCAGGACGAAGATCAAGATGCGCGGGGTAAGCGGTCCGATCAAGGGCTGACCGAAGGCGATGCCGACGTCCTTATTGGTCAAGCTGACCGGCGCTTCATCGGAGATGACGAATGCCAAGCCTCGTAAGGCGAACAGCATGCCCAATGTCGCGATGAAGGAGTTGATCCCCACGACCGAGACGAAGAAGGCGTTGATCATGCCCACGATCAACCCCGTGGCCAGCGCGGCGATGATGCCGAGCGTGAGATCGGGGATGCTGGCCATGATCACGCCGGAGACGGCCAGCGTGCTGGCAACACTCAAGTCCAGTTCACCCATGAGGATGACTGCGGTCAGGCCGAGGGCCACGATGCCCACGAGGGCGATTCGACCGAGGGTGACTTGGTAGGCGGTGAAGACCAGCGGCTCGAGCAAGGCGACCACGATGATGATCACGGCGAGCAGGGCGAGGCCGCGGCCTTCGGTGCGGCGTGATGCCACGGTTCGGATGCGCCCCCACACGCCTTCTTGCGCGGCGCTACCCAGGGAGATGGTCTGCGTCTGGCTCATCGCTTGGACACCTTCCGGCCGAGGGCGTCGATGGAGACCGCGAGGACGATCAGCACACCGAGGGCCACTTGCTGGTAGCCGAAGCCGATACCGAAGAGCACCAGGATGTTCGTCAGCACGCTGACGAAGATCACGCCGAGGAACGTTCGGTAGATACTCCCTCGACCGCCAAAGACGCTGGTGCCTCCCACGATGATCGCGGCGAGCGCCTCGAACTCGTATCCGACACCGTCGTTGGAGACCGCGGTGTTGGAGAAGGCCGCCAGCACGAAACCACCGACCATGGCTGCGACCGAGGTAACCAGGAAGGCCCCGATGATGACCAGCGAGGTGTTAGTGCCGCCCAGCCGGGTGGCCTGCTCGTTGACACCGAAGGACTTGACCAAGAACCCGAAGTTCGTGCGGTTCAGCAGCAGGCTCAGCAGAATCGTCATGATGATCAAAACGACTGCGGAATAGGGGACAGGGCCGATCTTCCCGAGGCCGAACGCACGAATCGGGCCATCCGGCGGGCCGAAGAAGATCGAACCACCGGAGAAGAAGCGCAACAGGCCGAGCCCGATGAAGGTGGTCGATAGCGTCACGATGACGGCGTTCGCCTTGAACACACCGACCGCCGTGCCGTTCACCAGGGCGAACAGGCTCGCTGCGGCGAGTGCGGCCAAGATAGCCAACGGGATGCCGTAGGAGTTACTGACCGCGATCAAGATGACGCCGGCGGTAGCCACCTGGGCGACCACCGACAGATCGAGGTAGTTACCGCTGATCACCACGAAGGTCATGCCGACCGCGACGATTCCGATGGGTGCGGCGCGGTGGAAGACGTCGGTGATGTTGATCAGCGATGAGAATCCATCGACGAAGATCAGTGCGAAAACGATGAGGACGGCGGTGAAGATGAAGATGCCGTTCTCGGACGTCCACTTCAGGATCCGGGCGGCTTGGCGTTCCTCAGGAGGCGCGACTTGCTGCTTGTCTTCCACGACTGCTGTCTCGGACATCAGGCCTTCACCTCCGATTCCCCGGAGGCCAGGGACATAACTGACTTCTCATTGGCGTCGGCACGCCCGAGCGTTCCGGTGATCCGCCCATCTCGCATGACATGGATGACATCGGAAAGTTCGAGCAACTCCGGAAGGTCCGAACTGACCACCAGGACCGCCGTGCCCTGATCGGCGATGCCCTTGACCAACCGGTGGATCTCAGCCTTCGCCCCGACGTCGACGCCTCGGGTCGGTTCGTCGAGGACGATGAAATCCGGTCGACGGCCCAGCCACTTGGCGAGCACGATCTTCTGCTGGTTGCCGCCGCTGTACTGCCCTGCCTCCCGGGTGATCTCCGGTGGCCGAAGGCCCACCTTGTCCGCGAGCTGCTGGGCGACTTCCTTGATCTTGCCACCGAGCATGAACCCGGCCTTGGAAAGTTGCTTGCGATTGGGTAGACGGATGTTGTCGGTGACGGTCATCGTGAGCGCTAGGCCGTCGGTGCGTCGTTCTTCGGGGACGTAGGCCACGCCGTTGCGAACCGAGGATTGGTAGGTCGAGAGCATGGAGACCTTGCCTCCGACGGTCAGTGCGACCTTGCCGGCCGAGCGGTTATCGGCACCGATGATGGCCCGCACCAGTTCGGAGCGTCCGGCTCCCACCAGTCCGCCTAGACCGACGATCTCACCGGCTCGCACTTGCAGGTCGACGTCGTTGACACCCGGGGCGATGATGCCCTCGGCCCGCAGGACGACCTCCCCCGGTTCGGCATCACGGTGCGTGGCGAGGTCGCGCTTGAGTTCGCGCCCGACCATCTGGTCGACGACCTGTTCGGGGGTGATGTCCGCAATGGGCGTCGTTAGGACCTGCTTGCCGTCTCGAAGGATCGTGACGTTCGTGCAGATGCGGAAAACCTCGGGGATCCGGTGGGAGATGTAGGCGATAGCCATCCCGCCAGCCGCGAGGCGCTCGAGCATGGCCAGTAGGTAGTCGGTCTCTGCCGGGGTAAGGGTGGCGGTCGGCTCGTCCAAGATAAGCACGCGTGGCTTGCGTGCCACGGCTCGGGCGATTTCCACGAACTGCCGCAGCGCGACCGATAGACGCTTGACCCGCTCGTCGAGGTCGACGCTGACGCCGATCTCCTCGAGGGCGTCGGCGGCGATCTGCTTGAGTTCCTTGTATTCGGTGAAGCCGGCCTTGGTGGGGAAGGCGCCGAGCAGGATGTTCTCGGCGACGGTCATCTCCGGGACCAGGCTCAACTCCTGGTGGACCAGGGCGATGCCGGCGTCGATCGCGGACCGGGTTCCTCGAGCGAGAACCTGCCCGTCAACTCGGACTTCGCCCTCGTCGGGATCCAAGATGCCGGCCAGTACGCGCATGAGGGTCGACTTGCCGGCGCCGTTCTCACCTACGACAGCGTGGATCTCCCCGGCCTGGACTCCCAAGCTGACGTCGTCCACAGCGATAGCCCCGCCGAAGCGCTTGACGATGTGCTCCGCTTCGATCAACGGTGGTGCTCCTCCACTACCGGTACTACCCACGCGCTCTCCTTCGCCTCGCACTGCGGGTCGGCGCCCAAGCTGGCCCTCGGCTCGCTGTCGACCTACCCACGTCTTCGGTGTTCTGTGTGAGTGTGCACGAGATCACGTGGAAGACAAGGCTTGTAACCTTTTCGTTATGTGCTGGTGTACACAGCCGATGCCGGATTGTGACCTCGGGCGCCCGACCGTGTGCCGAATTCCTCACGAGGCGGCCGTGAGGTGAGGATCTCGGGGCTTGTTGGCGGGTAACTTCACCGAAACGTGTTCACAAGACGGTGAGGCCTGTGTAATCTCCTGCCGAACACCAGCGGGGCGTAACGGCACCGCGGGACAATGCTGGCAATCGCTCAACACATACTTCACGGGAAAGAGGCTCTTCGATGGACACGACTCGACTGGTGGGCAAGAACATCCTCATCACCGGCGCTGCGCAGGGCATGGGCGCCGCCATCGCGAGGGACTATGCGGCCCAGGGCGCGAACGTCTGCCTCGGCGACGTCAACACCGAGGGTGTGGACGAAGTGGTAGCCGAGATCAATGCCGCGGGTGGCGGCAAGGCCATCGGGGTGCGACTCGACGTCACCAGCGAAGAAGAGGCCCAGGCTGCGGTGGACGCCACCGTCGAGGCCTTCGGGGAGATCAACGTCATCGTGAACAACGCCGGCATCAACAAGCCGCTGTTCTTCGAGGACATCACCCGCGACAACTGGAACAAGATCATGGACGTCAACGCCTGGGGAACGCTTAATTGCATGCAGAAGGCGGCCAATCAAATGATCGCCCAGGGCAAGCGCGACTACCCCTACAAGATCATCAACGTCGGCTCGATCCTCTCGCGCGACGCCTTCGACGATGTGGTCGTCTACTCCGCCAGTAAGCACGCCGTTCTCGCCATGATCAAGGGCGGCGCAAAGGCGCTGGTCGATCACAACATCACGGTCAACGGTTACGGCCCCGGTGTGGTTCGCACCGAACTGTGGGAGCAACTCGACAAGGATCTCGTCGCCATCGGCAAGTTCGACAAGGAAGGCGAGAGCATGGACTCACTCGCCGAAAACATGATCTTGATGAAGCGTTACTCCTACCCCGAGGACGTCACCGGAACCGCGGCCTTCCTTGCGAGCCCGGATAGCGACTACATGACCGGTCAACTCATCATGATCGACGGAGGCATGGTCCTGCACTAACGCGCTTCGAACCTACGCCGGTGGTGCGTGCCCGTTCACTCGGCGTCGCGGTGTAGGTTCTGACCGTTCGCAAGGAGGACACAGTGACATCGCTCGAGGCGGGGCAAGCGCTACCAGGTGCTCCAGCAGCGTCCCCTGACGGCGATCAAGAGTGGGTTGTCGTCGGCGGTCGAATCCGCGAGGCCCGAACATCGGCCGGCATCAGCGTGCGCGAACTAGCTCGTCGCATCGACGTCTCACCGAGTCACGTGTCCCAGGTGGAGCGGGGCTTGGCTGCCTTCAGCGTTCGTGCGCTGTACAACGTCGTCAGCGAGCTGGGCATCCAGATGGATAGCTTGTTCGACGGGGTCCCAGAAGCCGGAGCCGAGACGCTGCCCGTGGAGCAGCCCCGGCGTCCACTCGACGAGCAGACCGCCTTGGACTCCTCCGGAGTCGTGCTGCGCGCCACCCAACGTCCCACGATCAAGCTGAAAGCCGGGCCGCGGTGGGAGCGCCTCACCGCGCAGGCTGAGGAGGGGTGCGAGTTCCTGAGCGTCGTGTACGAACCGAATCCATCGGGGGAGCCTCCGGAGGACTTCATCCGACACAGCGGACGCGAGTACGGCCTGGTCGTCTCGGGTGAATTAAACGTGCAGGTCGGTTTCGGCCAGGCCACCTTGGGACCGGGCGATTCCATCGCCTTCGATTCCAGCGTGCCGCACCGCTTTTGGAATGCCGGAGGGTTCGAGACCCGCTGCGTGTGGTTCGTCATGAACGACGAAGGCTCCGACGCCAGTTTGCACCACGGGTGACGACGGCTTCGACTCGCACATCCACCGCCACGATCGGCTACCTACTGGCGGTCCTGGCCGGCCTCGTTACCGCCATCCAGTCACGCGTGAACGGCGGTCTCGCCGACTTCCTGGGTAGCGGCACGAGTGCCGCACTGGTGAACTTCACGATCGGGTTGGTCATCATCACCGCACTGGTGGCGAGCGTCCCGCGCTCCCGCGCCGGCGTGCTGGCAGTACTGCGGGCCCTGCGCGCCCGCACACTGCCGTGGTGGGCACTCATCGGTGGCGTGTTCGGCGCATTCTTCATCGCCATCCAATCGACGTCGGTCCCCGTGATCGGTGTCGCTTTGTTCTCCGTCGCCCTGGTCTCCGGGCAGACCGTGAGTTCGCTCCTGGTGGACCGGCTCGGTATCGGAACCCATCAAGGCGTGCCGGTCACCACCGCGCGGATCGTCGGTGCTGTCGGTGCAGCCATCGCGGTGCTCATCGCCGTCTCCGATCGGCTCGGCGAGCAAGCGACCGGATTTTGGTTGCTGATCGCGTTGTCCTTCCTCGCCGGAGTCCTGGTCGCGTTCCAGCAAGCCGTCAACGGGCGGGTCTCGATGACCGCCCGCAGCGCACCCGCGGCGACTCTCGGCAACTTCTTCATCGGTGCGATCACCTTGACGATCGTCGTCACGGCCACTGGTGGCTTCGCCGGATCAGCGACCCCGATCAACACATCCGGACCCGCTTGGGCCTACCTCGGTGGGGTCCTCGGCGTTACCTTCATCGGGATCTCCGCGTTCACCGTGCCGATACTGGGCGTACTGTCCTTCGCACTGGTCGTGATCGCAGCCCAACTCGCCGGCGCTGTCGCGTTGGACCTGATCTGGCCCGCGACCGCGCAACCGATCACGCTGCCGGTGCTCGCCGGTGCAGCGCTCGCCGCGCTAGCGGCTTTCATCGGCCGTCGTCGATCCACGACCTAGCCAGGATCGCTAGCGCACGATGCGAGCGGGATTCTCCATCGCATCGATAAACACCTGCATCCAGCGCGCAGCGGTGGCGCCATCGATAGGCCGGTGATCGACCGACAGCGAGAACTGCACGGTCGTGGCGATCTCGACGTTGCCGTCGCGAGCCACCGGTTGTTGCTGAGCGGCGCCGACAGCCAGGATGGTCGACTGCGGCGGGTTGATGATGGCGTCGAAGCCCTCGGTTCCGAACATGCCGAGGTTGGACACGCTCGTCGTCCCACCTTCGAGTTCGTTCTGGCGAAGCCCGCCGTCCTTAGCCCGTGCCGCGAAGTCCTTGGTGATCAGCGCGAGTTGCCCCAAGCTCAACGAGCCGACATCGCGTACTACCGGTGTGACCAACCCGGTTTCGGTCGCGATCGCAACGGAGATATCCACGGTGTCGAACGCGCGAACGGCGTCTTCCGTCCAGATGACGTTGGCTTCGGGGATTTTGCCGTGGGCGTAGGCGACAGCCTTGATGATGAAGTCGTTGACCGAGACCCGGTTTTCCTCGCCGTCGTTCATCTGCGCTCGCATCGCGAGAAGATCGTCGACCACAGCGGTTCCGCGCAGGTAGAAGTGCGGGACCGTGGACTTGCTCTCGGTGAGGCGACTGGCGATCGCCTTGCGCAGACGCGTATGCGGAATCTCGCGGTAGCCGGCGGCCGACGCAGCAACCGGTGTCGAAGCTGGCGCTTGTGACACCGCGGGTGCGGCCGGCTGCGAAGCCGCCGGCGCAGCCCCGGATGCGATCGCGGCTTCGACATCACGGCGCCGGATGCGCCCACCGGGCCCAGACCCCACCAGGGCCGCAAGGCCGATACCGGCTTCACGTGCCATGCGGCGGGCGATAGGGCTGGCGAAGATCCGACCGACGGTTGGTTGCGATTGCGTGGTGGCTGGCACTGGCTCGGCTGGCTCAGCTGGCTCGGCTGGCTCGGCTGGCTCAACTGGCACTGAAGCCGCCTGCTCTGAGTCGCCGATGCCCAGGGCTGCAGCTGCCGCCACCGGATCGGCGACCTCCTCGCCAACAGCGGCCCAGATCGCGATCGGATCGCCGGTGGCGACCTCTTGGCCATCGGATGCCAAGAAGTGCACGATGCGTCCGTCGCCCTCGGCCTCCATGTCGACCACGGCCTTGTCGGTCTCCAACACCGCGATGACATCACCGGTTGCGTACTGCTGATCGATCTGGACCTGCCATGCGGACAAGATCGCGCTCGTGGAGCCCGTGGCCACCTCGGGCATGCGCAGCAACTCAGGCATCGACGATCACCTTCAACTTCTCCACGACTTCCTCGGACTGGGCGATGGCAGCGCGCTCGAGGACCTTGCTGATACTCGGTGAGGCTTCCCTGCCGGTGACCCGCTGGACGGGTTGATCGAGCCAATCGAATAGCCGTCGCTGGATCTCGTCGGCAAGCCAGCCGCCGTAGGAGGTGCCCTGCGCACCCTGCTCGGCGATGAGGACGTTGTTGGTCTTCTTCACGCTGGCCTCGATGGTCTCCCAATCGATGCTGGCGCGATCGAGCCAACGCAGGTCGATGACGTCGGCATCGACATCACCGACTTCATCGAGTGCCTTCAACACGTATTGGGTCATCGCTAGGTAGGTGATGATCGTGATGTCCTCGCCCGTTCGGCGCAGTGCGGCCTTACCGACCGGCAGGCAGAAGTCGAAGTCCTCATCTGGACCCGGACCGGTAGTCGTGTAGAGGTCCACGTGCTCGAGGACGACCACCGGGTCATCGCACGCGAGGGCGGTGTTCATCAGACCGACGTAGTCGTAGGGAGTGGACGGGGCGACGATCCGCCAACCCGGATTCGTGGCCAGCACCCCGGCGGGGTCCATCGAGTGTTGCGAGCCGTAGCCGGTGCCTTGGGCGACCTTGCTACGCAACACGACCGGGACCGGACTGGTGCCACCGAACATGTGTCGGGCCTTGCCGATCTGGTTGAAGAGTTGGTCCGCAGCGACCCACATGAAGTCGGCGTACATGAACTCCACGACCGGCCGGTACCTGCCATCGAGGGCGATGCCGCCGGCGAGGCCGGTGAAGGCGTTTTCGCTGATCGGGGTACCTAGGACCCGGTCCGGGTAGGACTCCTTCAGGCCGCGGGTGGCGCCATTGGTACCGCCGTTCAGCCGGTGGATGTCCTCGCCCATGATCACGATGCGATCGTCTTGTTCCATCCGCCGAGCCATCACCCCGGCTACGGCGTCGATGAACTTCATCTCCGGCTGGGCGGCCATGTCCGGCTCGTCGTTGCGCACCGGTAGCGCCTCGAGTTCGCTGAGATCGCCACGAACGCCGACGTCCGCGAACGCCGGATCGGGCCACTCGTCCTCACGGATGCGACGCTCCCCCGGCTTGCCGCCGGGCAGTGGTTCGGTCAACTCGCCGGCCAATTCGGCCATCAGGTCCTTGGCGCGGGCCGTGGTGTCGGCCACCTGCTCCTCGGTCAGCAGGCCGCGACGCTGCAGGTGGGAGGCGACCTGCTCGATCGGGTCGCGCGCCCGCCACTGGGCTTCTTCGTCCTTGGTGCGGTAGCGGAAGGCACTACCCGGGAACGGACCGTTTTGGTGGAAGTAGCGGTAGACGTCGGCTTCCACGACGGTGGGCCCGTTGCCAGCGCGCATGTGGGCGACGGCATCGCTCATCGTCAGGTACACCGAGAGTGGGTTCATGCCATCGACGCGCCAGCTCGCAATCCCGAACCCCGGCCCGCGGCCCGACAGCCGGGGGTCCCCGGTTGCCTCCGCGACGTGCGTGGAGACCGCGTACTGGTTGTTCTCCACGAAGAAGGACAACGGGATGTCCCACGCCGCGGTCAGGTTGAAGGTCTCCAGGGTGGAACCGATGTTCGCCGCTCCATCGCCGAAGTAGGTGACGGCCACGTTGTCCGTGCCGGCGTGCTTGTGCGACCACGCCGAACCCGCAGCCAGCGGAACCCCGCCACCCACGATCGCGTTGGTACCGATGGCGCCGGCTTCCTCCCACTGCAAGTGCATCGAACCGCCGCGCCCGTGGCTGTAGCCCCGGTCGAGACCGCAGATCTCGGCGAGCGTGGTGAGCAGTGCGTGTCGTACCGAGTCCGGGTAGTCGGCGGTGGGGTCGAGGCCCTCCGGTGCGAGGTAGTGCAGCACCTTGGCCAGAAACTGATGGTGTCCGCGGTGCGATCCGTTGACGGTGTCGGCCGCGTTCAAGGCGAGCACCGAACCGACGGCCGCACCCTCTTGCCCGATGCTGGAGTGGGCCGGGCCGTGCACGAGGCCACCGGCGGCCATCTCCAGTACCTGCTCCTCGAAGGTCCGGATCAGGACCAGTTGAGTGAACATGTCGGTCAACAGGCCCGCGGGCGCGGCATCCCAGTCCGCTTCCTCGGCGTCGAGTTGGATCCAGGGGGCCGAGGGGTGCAGCTCTTGGCGCTGAGTCATAGCGGGACGATGGCAGAAATTGGATCCAATCACAACCCAAAATCCCAGATTTATCGATTATCAACCGTCGCTGGGCATAGATTGGATCCAGAACGCGGAAAGTGAACCTCGAGCAAGGAGAGAAGATGGCGATACCGGGGCTCCAGCGGCTGGACCACATCGGCTTCACCGTGCCCGACCTAGCCGAGGCGGACCGGTTCTTGGTGGATGTCCTGGGCTGTGAGTACATGTACAAGCTCGGGCCCTACGCCCACCCCGATACCGACTGGATGAGCGAACACCTCGACGTCCACCCCCGCGCCGTGATGCGCCAACTGCACTTCTACCGACTCGGCGGACAAGCGGTGTTCGAGGTCTTCGAGTACGAGGCACCGGACCAGGATCGTCAGGTCCCCCGCAACAGCGATGTCGGTGGGCATCACGTGGCCGTGTACGTCGACGACCTCGACGCCGCGATCGCCTACTTGGAGGGCAAGGGCGTGGAGATCTTGAGCACGCCGACGGTGAGCAAGAACGCCAGCGAAGGCCAGCGCTGGGTCTATTTCAAGGCACCGTGGGGCATGTACTTCGAGTTGTGCTCCTACCCCGACGGTAAGGCCTTCGATCACCATCCGGAACTATTCGATTGAGATGACCGAAGCACCAGCCGGCGCCACCGGCCGCATCCTGCATTCCCTTCGCGCCGAGATCCTCAGCGGCGCCATCGGCCCAGGCGAACGACTCCGCCAAGAGGACATCGCCGCGAGACTGGGCGGGAGCCGCCTTCCGGTGCGCGAGGCGTTGCGCACCCTGGCAGCCGAGGGCCTAGTGGAGATCGAGGCCAATAAGGGCGCCCGCGTTCCGATGCTGGATCGCGAGGAGGTGCAAACGCTGTACCTGATGCGCGAGCGGCTCGAGCCGCTGGCGTTAGCCACCAGCCTGCCGCGCCTTACGGCCAGCGATATCGACGCAGCCGAAGCCATCCAAGAACGCATCGAAGCAGGGGTAGACGTCATCGACTTCCTCACCTTGGACCGCGAACTGCACATGCTCACCTACACCGGGTGCCACGACGAGCAACTGATGTCCACTATCGAGCGACTGTGGAACTCCACCCAGCACTACCGACGTGCCTTCATGGAATCGGGTGGACCGGGCCGGGCGTGGGTCATCAACGCCGAGCACCGGTTACTGCTCGATGCCCTGCGGCAAGGCGACTCCGAGGGGGCCGAGCTGCACCTGCTCGGTCATATTCGCCGCACGCGGCGTGAACTGTCCTCGGCCTCGCACCTGTTCGACGAGTAATGACCGCCGCACCTGCTTGGCTGGCCGGTGCGGATATGCCACCCTCTCGCCATGACCGCGATCACTTTGGACGGAAAGGCGACGGCAGCAGCCGTCAAGGCGCAACTAGCCGAGCGAGTCGAGGCACTCACGGCGGCCGGCATCAAGCCCGGTTTGGGCACCGTGCTCGTCGGCGACGATCCGGGATCGCACGCGTACGTCGGTGGAAAGCACAAGGACTGCGCCGAGGTCGGCATCGCTTCGATCCGGGTCGATTTGCCCGCCGATACCAGCCAGGGCGAACTCGAAGCCGAGATCGATCGCCTGAACAACGATCCCGCCGTCACCGGCTACATCGTGCAACTCCCGCTTCCCAAGCAGCTGGATGCGAACCGCGTGCTGGAACTCATGGACCCGGCGAAGGACGCCGACGGCCTGCACCCGATGAACCTCGGCAGGTTGGTGCTGGGCATCGACGCACCACTGCCCTGCACACCGCGCGGCATCGTGGAACTACTGCGCGCCTACGACGTCCCGATCAACGGCGCGCATGCGGTGGTGATCGGTCGCGGCGTGACCGTCGGTCGGCCTTTGGGTCTGCTGCTCACCCGGCGCAGCGAGAACGCGACGGTGACGTTGTGCCACACCGGTACTGCGGACATAGCAGCCGAGATCGCCCGCGCCGACATCGTCGTCGCAGCAGCCGGAGTGCCCGCGATGGTCAACGCGGAGAACGTCAAGCCCGGTGCCGCCGTCCTCGATGTAGGCATCACCCGCACCGATGAAGGCCTCGTCGGCGATGTCGCCAAGGATGTCGTCGACGTCGCCGGCTTCGTGGCACCCATGCCCGGTGGCACCGGACCCATGACCCGCGCGATGCTGCTGGCCAACGTGGTCGAGGCCGCCGAGAAGTCCCTGCGATAGCGGCACCGCCACATGGGCGATACGAGCGATAACGAGACGGACAACGTTCGCGACCTACGCGAGCGTCGGTGGTGGAACCAATGGCCGATCGCCGTCGTGCTGTTCGGTGTGGTCGTCGCCCTCGGCCTGGTCTCCTTCGACTACTTCAGGCGCGGGGCCATCGTCCTCGCCGGAAGCGTGCTGCTCGCCGCCTTCCTGCGCCTGCTGCTACCCGACCGGGAGGCCGGCCTGCTGGTCGTGCGATCCAGACGGGTGGACGTCGCCATCTTGGGCACGCTCGGAATCCTGCTCGCGGTCTTCGCCTTTTGGGTCCCACCACCGCGTTAGACGCGATCACCTCCACCCTCGCGCCGCCCGGCGGGCTAACCGCTTCGTCCAGCCGGTATCTTGACGTCAAGATTTCTTCCCCCTGACTGCGGAGGACTCCCCCATGGCACGAAGCGGCAAGGTGACGGTTGTCGGCGCTGGTTTCTACGGATCCACGACGGCACTGCGATTGGCCGAATACGACATCTTCGAAACCGTCGTCTTGACCGACGTGGTCGACGGCAAGGCCGAGGGCCTGGCGCTGGATATGAACCAGTCGCGCTGGGTCGAGGGCTTCGAGACCAAACTGGTGGGCCAGACCACCGGCGCGAACGGTGAGGGCTACGAGGCGATCGCCGGCTCGGAGATCGTGATCATCACCGCCGGCTTGCCGCGCAAGCCCGGGATGAGCCGGATGGACCTGATCGAAACCAACGCCAAGATCATGCG
>Ga0209953_1000166_pt1 | contig 25553 bp, 23 predicted proteins | sample SalPonred_H2O_MG_FD_185713 | JGI IMG/M metagenome (GOLD analysis project Ga0209953, IMG submission 185713) | Salt pond water microbial communities from South San Francisco under conditions of wetland restoration - Salt Pond MetaG... | ecosystem: Environmental > Aquatic > Non-marine Saline and...
AAGACGAGCGTTTTTTAACTGGAGCCGGTCAATACACCGACGACATTCAAATCAACAACATGGTGTATGCGTGCTTTGTACGTTCACCGCACGCGCATGCCAACATTAAATCCATCGACAAAGCAGCTGCACTCGCTGCACCTGGCGTGGTGGCGATCTATGACGGCCAAGACGTCGCAGCCGACAACATCAATGGCTTGCCCTGTGGCTGGCTAATCACCAGCACCGATGGCGAGCCCATGAAAGAGCCGCCCCACCCGATTCTTTGCCAAGGTAAAGCACGCTATGTGGGTGACCACGTCGCCATGGTGATTGCCGAGTCGCTCGAGCAAGCCCGTGACGCAGCCGAACTCGTTGATGTGGACTACGACGTCCTACCAGCCGTGGCTGACATTCGCGATGCCGGTAAAGACGGTGCACCGACCCTTCACGACGAAGCACCCAACAATCACTGCTACAAATGGTCGATTGGCGAGAAAGAGGCTGTTGACAAAGCCTTTGAACAAGCCGCTCACATCACCAAGCTGGACTTGGTTAATAACCGCTTGGTGCCAAACGCGATGGAGCCCCGTGCCGCCATTGGTGCCTACAGCCGTGCTTCTGACGAGTACACCCTCTATGTGTCGAATCAAAACCCTCACGTTGAGCGGTTGTTGCTAACAGCCTTTGTGATGGGACTGCCCGAGCACAAGGTTCGAGTCGTGGCACCGGATGTGGGTGGTGGGTTTGGCTCAAAGATCTACCTCTACGCCGAAGATGTGTGTGTGACTTGGGCCGCTAAAAAGCTCAATCGCACCGTGAAATGGACAGCTGACCGCACAGAAGCCTTTTTGTCTGATGCCCACGGCCGTGATCACGTCTCACATGCCGAGATGGCCATGGACAAAGACGGCAAGTTCCTGGCGTTGCGTGTACACACAGACGCCAACATGGGCGCTTATCTCTCGACATTCTCAACCTGCATCCCGACAATCCTGTACGCCACGCTGTTAGCTGGCCAGTACACCACGCCACAGGTTTATGTCGAGGTCGATGCATGGTTCACCAACACTGCACCGGTTGATGCTTATCGCGGTGCGGGACGCCCTGAAGCCACGTACTTGATCGAACGCTTGGTCTCGCGTGCCGGTTGGGAACTTGGCCTAACCCAAGACGACATCCGTCGTCGCAACTTCATCAATGAATTTCCTTACCAAACACCCGTGGCCCTGCAGTACGACACCGGTGACTTCCATCAGTGCCTGGATAAAGCCATGGAACTCGCTGATGTGACTGGCTTTGCCGCGCGTCGCCAGGCAAGTGAAGCCAAGGGATTGCTACGTGGCATCGGTTACTCCAGCTACATCGAAGCATGCGGTTTGGCACCAAGCAACATCGCGGGTGCGCTTGGCGCACGCGCGGGTCTGTTTGAGTGCGGTGAGGTCCGTGTGCATCCCACCGGCAGTGTCACGGTCTTTACGGGCTCACACAGTCACGGGCAAGGTCACGAAACGACATTTGCGCAAGTCGTGGCCGCGCGCCTAGGCATCCCCGTAGAAAACGTCGATATTGTCCACGGCGACACCGGCCGTGTGCCGTTTGGCATGGGCACCTACGGGTCACGCTCAATCTCGGTGGGCGGCTCGGCCATCATGCGCGCGATTGACAAGATCGAAGCCAAAGCCAAAAAAATCGCGGCGCACTTGATGGAAGCCAGCGACACAGATATCGATTTCGCTGATGGCGAATTCACCGTCAAAGGCACCGACAAGAAGGTGCCGTTTGCCCAAGTGGCACTGAGCGCATACGTGCCGCACAACTATCCGCTTGAGACACTTGAGCCAGGGTTGAACGAAACCGCGTTTTATGACCCCACCAACTTCACTTTCCCGGCAGGGACCTATATCTGTGAAGTGGAGATCAACCCTAAAACCGGTGAAACCCGGGTTGATCGCTTTACCGCCATGGATGACTTTGGCACGATCATCAACCCCATGATCGTTGAAGGCCAGGTCCACGGTGGCTTGGCTCAAGGTATTGGGCAGGCACTCATGGAAAACTGCGTCTATGACCGCGAGACTGCACAGTTGCTCACGGGCTCTTTCATGGACTACACCATGCCGCGTGCCGACGACCTGCCTAACTTTAAGATCGGTCATGTTTGCACGCCCTGCACCACCAATCCGCTTGGCACCAAGGGCTGCGGTGAAGCCGGTGCAATTGGCTCGCCACCTGCGGTGATCAATGCCGTGCTTGATGCGTTGGCACCGTTGGGCGTCAAAGACTTTGACATGCCAGCCACACCGCACCGCGTCTGGGCAGCTATTGAAAACGCCAAGGCCTGAAGATATCTAAAAACATCTACAGGCAGCTAAAGGCAGCCAAAGGGAGCAAAACATCATGTATCAGTTTGAATTCAAGCGTGCCGAATCTCTGGATGAAGCCGCCAGTTTGTTAAACGAAGGCGGCCAGTTACTGGCTGGTGGTCAAACCATGTTAGCGTCCATGAAACAGCGTCTCATGCAGCCCGAGACGCTGGTTGACTTGCAAGGGTTGTCTGACCTAGCAGGCATCTGTGAAGACGGCAATGCGCTGGTCATCGGCGCCATGACTCGCCATCAAGCCGTGGCCACGGACCCCATGGTCAATAGCAAGATCCCGGCACTGGCTCACTTGGCCGGTGGCATTGGTGACAAGCAAGTTCGCGCTATGGGTACCCTAGGGGGCTCGGTCGCCAACAACGACCCGGCCGCTTGCTATCCAAGTGCCGTTCTCGGCTTGGGTGCCACGGTTAAAACCAACAAGCGTGAGATCGCAGCAGATGACTTCTTTGAAGGCCTGTATGCCACAGCGCTTGAGCCTGACGAGTTGATCACCGCGGTGCGGTTTCCCGTGCCACAAATGGCTGCTTACGCCAAGTTCAAACAACCCGCCTCGCGTTATGCGTTAGTCGGCGTGTTTGTAGCCAAAACCGATGGCGGTGTGCGCGTCGCTATCACCGGCGCTGGCAATGGCGTGTTTCGTCATGAGGGTTTAGAAGCGGCATTAAACGCCGACTTCTCAGCCGATGCCGTTGAAAACGTCGTCATTGATGCCTCGGACTTGAGCGGTGATCTGCACGCAAGCCCAGAGTATCGAGCCCATCTCATCAAAATCCAAACCCAACGTGCTGTCAATCAAGCACTAGGCAAGGAGAGCTGATTGTCCGAAACGCAACAACCAGATAGCGTTGATGCGTGGATGCAAAGTCTGCAGTCTGTCGGTTATTTCCCAGACCGCAGGCTGGCCACAGCCGTGCATTTGGCTACCAAACTCGGTCGCCCTCTCCTGCTAGAGGGCGACCCCGGGGTTGGCAAGACCGAATTGGCCAAAGCACTGGCTGCCATTACTGCGCGGCATCTGATCCGACTGCAATGCTATGACGGCTTGGAGCAGCGTGATGCGCTCTATGAATGGAACTACGCAGCGCAGCTCATCCACTTAAAAGCGGCACAAACCACGCGCACACCAGAAGAAATTGAACGTGAGGTGTATCAGGCGCATTACTTGATCAAACGCCCTTTGCTGCAAGCCCTGCAAACCTCTGGTGCTGGTGCGGTGCTACTGATCGACGAAGTTGATCGTGCCGATGAGCCATTTGAGGCATTCTTGCTAGAGTACCTCGGCGAATATCAAGTCAGTATCCCTGAGCTTGGCACCATCACCGCACAAACACCGCCGCTGACGATTCTGACCAGCAACCGCACCCGCGATTTAAACGATGCGGTCAAACGCCGCTGTCTGTATCACTGGGTGGACTACCCTGACCGGGAGCGTGAACTGGCTATCATCGCGCAGCAAGTACCTGGCATTACGGCCAAACTCAGTGAACAAGTAGCAACGTTTGTGGCGCGTCTGCGCGACCGGCCGTTTACCGATGCGTTTAGCCGCTCACCCGGTATTGCTGAAAGTGTGGAATGGGCCAAGGCACTGGTGGCACTCGAAACATTGGAGCTCGACCCCGAGGTTGTAGAAAACACCGCTGGCGTGCTCTTTAAGCAACGCGATGACGTCGCTGCGCTTGAACCATTGATGCAAGAGCTGCTGGCAGCTGAACCCTAAGGCCGCGCCATGGTGCTCGGAGACGCCCGAACTGGCAAGTTAGCCAATAACCTTACCGGCTTTGGTCGCATGCTGCGCCGTGCCGGTCTGCCGGTCGACAGCGCGAGAATCGGCTTGGCCCAGCAAGCGCTCGATATGGTGGATATCGGTCACAAGGCCGATGTCGAGGCAGCGCTGCGCGCTGTGCTCGTTAGCCGACAAGAAGACCAACAGGTGTTTGCCGACTTGTTTGAAGCGTATTTCCGCAATCCGGAGCTCGCCAAACAGTTAATGGCTCAGTTATTGCCGCAAGCCAAAGCCGAGAGTCACCCACCGGCGCGCAGTGCGCGCGCGCAAGAGGCACTGCAAGCGCCCAAGCCCCAGACCCAACAAGCCAGAGAAGAAGAAAAAATCGAGCTTGATGCCGCCATGAGTGCCAGTGACCGTGCGCGCTTGAGACATGCCGATTTCAACCAATTAAGCGCCAGTGAGTTCAAACTCATCGAACGTCTGGTTCGTGAAATCCCCTTGCAATTACCTACAGTGCCCGCGCGCCGCCGGCGATTTGCCAGTCACGGCGACTCGTTGCATTGGCAGCGACTGATGCGATTTGCGGCGCGTCATGACGGTGACTTTTTGGAGTTGCCCATGAGCAAGCGACGTGCAGTGCAGTTACCGTTATTAGCCCTCATTGATGTATCCGGCTCTATGGAGCGTTATGCCCGCTTGATGCTCGCCTTTTTACATCAAGCCACCCAACACCATGATCGTGCCATCTTTGCATTTGGCACGGAACTCACTGACCTAAGTAACGCCTTTGCATTGCGTGACACCGACCAAATGCTTCATCAAGCGAATGCGCAAATTGCCGACTTTGGCGGTGGCACACAGCTTGGCGGCGCACTGCAAGCCATGCGCGAGCAGCATCGCAACCTGATGGTGGGCAATCGCACCCTGGTCCTACTCATCACCGATGGCTTAGATACCGGCAGTCACGACCGACTGGCCCACGAACTAGACTGGCTCACCCGGCAGGCACGGGCAACCGTATGGCTTAACCCACTATTGCGTTACGATAACTATCAGCCACTAGCCGGTGGTGCTGAGGTGCTGGATCGCTATGTTGACAAGATGTTAGCGATTCACAACTTAGAGCACTTAAGCATGCTGGCCGCCGCCATGGCTGAGCTCATGAAAAAAATTCGCTAATCGAGCGAGACACTCGTCCGGAGGACTAGATAATGCAAATGCAAGGAAGCCGCCAACTTGCGGCCACCGCACAACAAGCATGGGATGCCTTAAATGACCCAGAAATTCTCAAGCAATGCATCCCGGGTTGCAAGACTTTCGAACTTGAGTCCGAGAATGTTTATAAGACAGCCGCGGCCATCAAAATCGGTCCTGTTTCGGCCAAGTTCAATGGCAAAGTCGAGTTGTCTGATATCCAGCCACCGAAGTCCTATTCCTTAAAATTTGAAGCGCAAGGCGGTGTTGCCGGACACGGCAAGGGCGTCTCACACGTTGAGCTCGAAGAAAACGCCGATGGCGTGGAATTGCGCTACACCGTTGAGTCACAAGTCGGCGGCAAGCTCGCGCAACTCGGGCAACGCTTGATTGACGGCGCTGCCAAATCCATGGCGGATGACTTTTTTAAGCGTTTTGAGAAGGCGCTAGCTGAGCAAACAGGGTCGGCCAACAACACACAAACGGCCGGGTCAGCCTCTGAAGACGCTGCTACCTCGGTTGCCGCTGAGGAAGGGACTTCAACACCCGCAGCACCACCCCCGCAAGCCTCAGGCGGTGGGGTGCCTCGTTGGCTCTGGATTGCGGTGGCTGCCGCTGTGGCTGCCGTGGTGGTCTTTAGCCAAAGTTAATAAATCAGCGTAATAACAGCAAGGCAAGGCGTTTAATACCGGGGGGTTAAGCCATGCAAAACCAGGACTTGATCGTACTTAAGCGACTGAGCCAGTGGCGTGATGCCGGTCAACGCGCGGTATTAGTGACCGTCATGCGCACTTGGGGGTCGTCGCCTCGCCCGATTGGTTCAATCATGGCCATGTGCGAAACGGGTGCGGTGGTCGGATCGGTTTCCGGCGGTTGTATTGAGGACGACCTGATTCGAGAATTTACTCAACCCGCCCAAGATCAGCACGAACCGGGTATGGCCATGAGTGGCCCGCCCAAACGCATGCGCTATGGCATCACCGCCGACGAGGCGCACCGATTTGGACTGCCTTGCGGTGGCACGCTTGAATTGCTGCTTGAGTTCAATCCCGATGCGCAATTACTGACTGAGCTCATTAGCAAGCTTGAACAGGGTGACTTGGTTCGTCGTATCACCAACATGCAAGATGGCCAAGTCAGGCTCCAGGCAACCGAAACCGCAGACAGCTTAAAGATTCAAGACAACGATCTCATCAACACCTTTGGTCCGTCCTATCGGATGCTGCTAATTGGTGCTGGCCAACTTGGTGAGTACATCGCTACGATGGCGATCTTCAATGGTTTTAGCGTGACCGTTTGTGACCCTCGCGAAGAGTATGCCTCAGGCTGGACCACCACGGGCGTGGCACGCATGAGCGACTGGCCTGACGATGCGGTCAAACAATTCAAACCTGATCGCCGCACCTGTGTGCTGGCACTCACACACGACCCCAAGCTTGATGATCTGGCACTGCTGGAAGCGCTTGAAACAGATGCCTTTTACGTCGGTGCCATTGGCTCACGCGGCAACAACGGCGCGCGTCGCAAGCGCATGATTGAACATTTCGATCAGACCGAAGAATCACTCAAACGGTTACGCGGCCCCATTGGCATTTACATTGGCAGCAAGACACCTGCGGAAATCGCTGTCAGCGTCATGGCCGAGGTGCTTGCCGTTAAGAACGATGTGCCATTGCCGCGTGACATGGACGTCGGTCATGCCAAGTCAGCTAAAGAGAAATCGGTTGCGTAGTTGAGCTTAGGTAAGCTTAAGTCTCTGGCTTTTGCATGATGGCTTTAAACAAATCGGACTCGACCCAATGGGTAAGCCATTGCCGCACTGGCTCGGGCACATGTTTACCGAACCAGTCGGGCTGCACCCCGGCAAACTGGCGCACGAACGGAAAGATGGCGATGTCTTGCAGCACCGGCGCATCGCCACCAATATAAGGTCGGTCTGTTAGTAGCTCAGCGAGCGGCAAAATCAGCGCTTGCATGGCTGCATCTCTAGCTACAGCGGGATCAACATCCGGAAACCGCGAGGCATATTTGTATTGGTCGAGTGCTTGCTTAAACGGCCCATCGTTTTGTGTGAGCAGCCAACAGGCGGTTTCATTTGTCAGGTCATTTAACCAGTGATTTGGGTCGTACTGACCTAGCGCCCAATGCAGGATATCGAGGCTTTCATCGATAACCTCATGATCACTTAGGCAAAAAACGGGTACGGTCCCTTTAGGAGATACCCTAATCATATGCTCGGGCTTATCTCGCAAATTGATTTCAATCAATTCGTATTTGATCTGCGCAACCCTAAGCCCCATGCGGGCTCGCATGGCATAAGGACAGCGACGATAGGAATAAAGTAAGGGATATGTCAGTAGAGGTTGCATCGTTATTTTTTACGATATGGAATGTTCAGTAGGGTTAAGTTGGCAGATGGTCGCAAAGTTGGTTAGACTCACTCAGTCGTAACTAGCACCTAGTTTGCTTGTGTTTCCATGTAAACACATCTTGCTTTGCTTATGCAAAGCGTCAATATGCCCCACCGAGTGGGGTGTCAAATGCTCTTCGAGCAGCCGTTGTCCCTAACGGGGCATACCAGCGTCACTTGTGGCGCATCACCGGACAAGTTGTGCAGTGTAGTTTTTATGCGCAGCGGCGTTCAGACTCACCGGGTCTGATCGTGTCCACAAGCCATCTGGTTTGAAAAACGGAGATCGTATTTATGAAACTAGTCAAAAAATCTTATCTTGCCGCCATGGCGGTTGCCGTCAGCGCATTTGGTACGGGCGTTGCCCAAGCCGAATGTGGCAACGTGACCATCTCAGAGATGAACTGGGCCAGCGCCCAGGCTGCCGCCCGCGTTGATGAGTTCATCCTCAAAAACGGTTACGGTTGCAATGCTGAAACCGTGCCTGGCGATACTGTTCCAACCGCCACCTCCATGACAGAGAAGGGTCGTCCTGACATCGCCCCTGAGCTTTGGATGAACACCATCAAAGAGCAAATCGACCGCGCTGTCAGTGAAGACCGTTTGACCATTGTCGGCAACACCCTGGAAGACCCAGCGAAAAATGCCGGTGAAGGCTGGTGGATCCCGCGCTACATGCTCGAGAAAAACCCTGAACTGGCCACGATCGAAGGTGTGAAGAAAAATCCTCAGTTGTTTAAAGACCCTGAAGATCCAGGCAAAGGCCGTGTTGTGGGCTGCCCCTCAGGCTGGGCATGCCAAATCATCACAGAAAACCTCTTTCGCGCATTTGACATGGAAGAAGCTGGCTTTAACCTGGTAGACCCAGGCTCTGGTGCTGCCTTGGGTGGTGCCATCAAGAAGGCCTACAACCGTGGTCAAGGCATACTGGCTTACTACTGGGCGCCCACGTCTTTGATCGCTGAACTTGACCTCGTTCGTGTTGAGCTTGCACCATACAACGCACAAGAGTTTGAGTCGTGCATTGGCGTGGCTAACTGCCCGGATCCCAAGCCCAACGGCTTTGCCGTCTCCGAGATCAAGACCGTGGCCTCTACTGAGTTCGCTAACAACAGCCCTGAAGCAATGGGCTATTTGAAAGCACGGGTTTGGCCCGCAGATGCCTTCGGCAAGGTCTTGACCTACATGGAAACCGAGCAGGCTGATGGCCAAGCCGCTGCCCAGTGGTTCTTGAAGAACCACGAAGCCGTCTGGTCGCAGTGGGTTCCGGCTGACGTCGCCGCTAAAGTCAAGGCAGCGCTGTAATACCGCTGGCTACCTCCGGTAGCACCAGTGGGTCCGCCCTCACCAGAGGGCGGACCTGCCGCCCAAGATTTCCTCAAAAAATAAAGGCGAGCAGATATGGTCTGGTCTAGTGATTTCCCCCAAATCGCTGATAGCACCCTTCGTGCCATGTCCAAAGGCATTGACTCGAGCTATTTGGCGTTTTCTCGCGCGTATGGCGCGTCGATTGAGGCGTTTTTTGAGCCTCTGCTGTATTTTCTGATCTGGTTTGAACGGCTGCTGCTGGGTTCGCCCTGGTGGGCGGTCATCGCGGTGATCGCCGCGGTCGGTTACGCCGCATCGCACCGCATCACCATTTCGATTGGCATTGCGATTGCACTGAGTTTGATTGGCTTGTTCGGCATGTGGGAAAACACCATGCAGACCATGGCCATGATTTTGGTGTGTACGCTCCTATCGATTCTGATCGGTATTCCCATTGGTATTTTCATGTCCCGATCCGCGCGGGCACAAAAGCTGATTACACCGGTATTGGACGTCATGCAGACCATGCCAAGCTTTGTATACCTGATCCCCGTGGTGATGCTGCTTGGCATTGGCCGTGTACCCGGTGTGATTGCCGTGGTTGTGTACGCCATTCCACCTGTGATTCGTCTGACCAACCTGGGTATTCGACTGGTCGACAAAGAAGCCTTGGAAGCAGCAGACGCCTTTGGCGCGAGCCGCATCCAGAAGTTGTTGCGAGTGCAACTGCCCTTGGCGTTACCCAACATCATGGCTGGTATTAACCAGACCATCATGATGGCATTGGCCATGGTCGTGATTGCCTCCATGATTGGTGTACGTGGCCTGGGGCAACCCGTGCTGCAAGCAGTGACCAATCAGTACTTTGCACTGGGCTTATTTAACGGTATTGCTGTCGTGGTACTGGCCATTATCTTTGATCGCGTGACGCAGAGCTTTGGTCTTCGCCTTCAGAAACATCGGGAGGGCGCACGACAATGAGCGCTGACACCATTATCTCGATCAAAAACCTGTACAAGGTATTTGGTAAAGATCCGAAAAAAGCCATGCAATTGGTGCATCAGGGCATGGGCAAAGACGAGTTGCTCGAGAAGACCGGTCACGTTATTGGTCTGAGCAATGTCAACCTCGACATGGAACGTCACCGCATTCAAGTGGTGATGGGCCTGTCGGGTTCAGGCAAATCAACACTGATTCGTCACATCAACCGGCTCATCGATCCCACAGAGGGACAGATTCTGGTTGACGGCCAAGATGTGTTGAAACTCAACCAACAAGAGCTGCGTGACTTGAGACGCCACAAGATTTCCATGGTGTTTCAAAAGTTTGCGCTGTTTCCGCACCGCACGATCATGGAAAACGTTGGCTATGGCCTAGAGAACCAAGGCATCGACAAATCCAAGATCAACGAGACCGCTGAGCGCTGGATCCAGCGCGTGGGCTTGGGTGGGTTTGAAACCCACTACCCGGGCCAACTGTCTGGTGGCATGCAGCAACGTGTGGGTTTGGCTCGAGCCTTGGCCACTGATGCGGAAGTTCTCCTGATGGATGAAGCGTTTTCTGCGTTGGATCCACTCATTCGTGCGGAGATGCAAGACATCTTGCTAGACCTACAAAATGAGCTGGAAAAAACGATCGTCTTCATTACCCACGACCTCGATGAAGCCTTGCGCATTGGCGACACGATTGCCATTTTGCGCGACGGTGAAATCGTGCAAAACGACGACCCGCAAAACATCCTGATGAAACCTGCCGACAGTTACGTGGCGAACTTTATGAAGGACATTAACCGGGCACGTGTGTTGCGTGTGCGTGCAATCATGAAGGACTATGATCCGGCTGACGAAGGTCCCTTGGTCAAAGGCAGCACGACCATTGAAGAGGCCTTACAGATCTTTGCTGAAACTGAGGGTGATCGGCTGATCATCACCGATCGCAAAGGCAACAAAATTGGACGTCTGACAGTCGAGGATCTAATCCGCGGCATCCGTCGTCCAACCACCGAAGAAATCGAGGCCGAAGCTGCCTGATTTCACGTCAAGGCACGTCGCATTAGCGATGTGACAGTAGCCGCAACGGTTGAAGTTTGACCCAGACATCAGCGTCTTTAAACGCTGATGTCTGGGTTTTTTGTTCAAGGTAGTCAATCCATGCGCGCGGCACCTGCACTTGGTCAAGCAAGCCGACCATCTTAAGTCGAGCCAGAAATACAACAAGCACCACATCGGCTTGGCTAGGTTTGTCACCAAAAATCCACTGCCCGGCTGGCGCCTGGCCGAATGCATTAACGAGGGCTTGCGCCAACTTTAGTTGCTGCGACTGACGCACGTCGAGTGGTGCCCCCGTGAAGTATTCCAAGCGCGATTGATTCAAGGCGAGCTTGGCTTTTAGTGCATCAAGATCGGGAGCACCCTGTTCGATTTGTTCGGACAATTGCTTGCAAATCTTGCCTAGCAGGCGAGGAAACAACAAACGAAGCGGTGGCAGTTTCTGCATGAAAGCATTAAAGCTTAAGCGCTCAACCTCAAAGTTCTCATGGGACTGAACCAGTTGTGTGATTTGCGCCTGTTGCTCAGGCGATGCAGCCGATTCAAACCATTGTTCAGGGCGGCTCGCAACCGCGTATTGAACGATTTCAGTGCTGCTCTCTAAAACCTGATCACCCACCTGCAACGCAGGCACGGTCATGGCCGGGTTGATGGCCACATACCAGGCATTAAGTTGCTCACGTTTTTTGTGGATATCAAGCAAACGGCTGTCGTATTCAATACCCGACAACACCAACGCATAACGCGCAACCATGGAGTAGTACGACGATGCGGCGTGATAGAGCGTTGGGTTACGATGTGCCATTTGTCAACATCCTTGTCTGTGTGTAATGAACCGTATTCGTATTGCCTGGCTCGCCATTTTTGTCATTCTATCGGTCGTCTACTGGGGCAGCCTAAATCCGGTGGAATTGACCATGGAGCCCTGGGCTCTGCGCAAATCGTTGCTCTACTATAGCGGCATTGTGGCGATTGGCATGATGTCTGTGGGCATGATTTTGGCTATGCGCCTGCACTGGGTCGAATCTTGGCTAGGTGGCTTAGACACACACTATCGACTGCACAAATGGTTGGGTGTTTCTGCTGTGCTTGCCGCGGTGGTGCACTGGCTGGTCAAACTCGAACCCAAGTGGCTCGCCAAACACGGGTTTGTAGCGCCCGACACCTTTAAAACACCAGCGGGCACGGTGGGATTTTTTGATCATGCAGATCCCTTTCACTTCATCCGCGGCTTTGCCAAGGACGTTGGTGAATGGACCATTTACGTACTGATTGTGCTTGCCATCATTGCCATATGGCGACGACTTCCCTACCGAGGCTTTTTTAAAACCCACCGGTTGATGGCAATTGTTTACTTGCTGCTCGCGTTTCACAGCATCGTGCTGTTTAGCAAGCTCGGTTGGAACAGCCCGATTGGTGTGCTCATGGGTAGCCTGATGGCAGCTGGCCTCATCGGCGCTTTGGTGTCATTGTTTGGTCGCACAGGACATCGGCATCAGCACGAGGGCACGATTAGTCGTATCGTTGGTCATGAATCAGACAACATGATTGAGATTCATCTCAAAGTCGACCAAGGCTGGCCTGGTCACCACGCCGGTCAATTTGCATTTCTGACCTTTAGTAACCAAGAAGGCGCGCACCCCTTCAGCATTTCCTCGGCCTGGGATCCTGCAAGCCGTGACATCAGCTTTCACATCAAGCGCCTGGGTGACTTTACCAACACGCTGCCTGAGAACCTGACATTGGGGCAGACAGTTCGTATTGAAGGGCCATATGGGCGGTTTGAGTTTGAGCCAGAAGAGGCTGATCAGATCTGGATTGCCGGTGGCGTGGGGTTAACGCCGTTTCTGGCGCGCTTACAAGCGATTGCCGAGCCGCAGGACAAAGATACCCCACACAGCACCATTCATTTTTATCTATGCGTACGCGCATCTGACACTGACGTGGTGCGCACCATCCGCACGCTCAGTGCAAAGGCTGGCGTAAAACTAACCACCGTTGTCTCGGGCACTGACAAACCCTTAACTGGGCAGCGGATTCGAACAGACAACCCTAACTGGCAAGGTGCCCACGTGTGGTTCTGTGGCCCAGCTGGCCTTGGCCAGAGCGTGCGCCAAAACCTCGTGGCCAACGGGTTCAACACCGGCCATTTCCACCAAGAATTATTCGAGATGCGCTAGCGCCATGGCTATTCACCTGCCCATGCAACTGATAACGGATTTTTGAGCGTGGCGCGGGGTCAATGCGCCGATGAAGGCCTAAAAAGTGGTACACATAAATTGCTGTCACTGATGCGATAAACAAGCACTCATCCAAGGAGCAACGTTGATGACCTGGACCACACCGACCTTTATTGATATGCGTTTCGGTTTCGAAATCACGATGTACATTGCCAACCGCTAAAGAGATGCAGCAGACACGACTGCTCGTGGTCGGGTCTGCTGCCGGCGGTGGCTTCCCGCAATGGAACTGCAACTGTCAGAACTGCCACGCTGTTCGGCAAAACGACCCGCGTTATCAGGTACGAACCCAGTCTTCAGTCGCCTGGTCACGAGACGGCCACCAGTGGCTGTTGCTAAACGCATCGCCTGACATTCTTGTGCAGATTCAGCGCTGCACGCCCCTGCAACCCAAATCTGGTAGTCGCGACACGGGCATTGCGGCGGTCATGCTCATGGATGCGCAGATCGATCATGTCACCGGGCTGTTGATGTTGCGCGAGCATGGTCAAGCGCTACCGTTATACGCCACGCGCGAGGTCTTCTCGGACCTCAGCGATGGTTTCGCACTCACCAAGCTGCTGTCGCACTACTGCGGCATTGAACCACACATCATTGAGCCGACAGAGACCACAAACACTACACACACCCCAAACACTGCCCTCGAGAACCCTTGCTCCCCTTGCTCGATCAAGTGGCCATGGTTGCCCGATGCCCATGCGCAAGCAATAGCCCTGCAAAGCAAACCCCCGCCCTATTCTGCCTGGCGCCATCAACCCAGAGTCGGTGACAATGTTGGTGTCATGTTGGCCAATGAACGTACCGGCAAACAACTGTTTTACGCCCCCGGTCTTGGCCACATGGATGACACCATCTGGCAGTGTTTGCAGCAAGCCGATGTCGTGCTCGTCGATGGTACGTTCTGGACCGACGACGAAATGATTATCCAAGGCTTGGGTAAAAAGACCGCCAAGCAAATGGGGCACCTGCCACAATCAGGATCTGCAGGCATGCTTGAGGCGCTCAAACAACTGCCCCAAGCTACCCGCAAAATTCTCATCCATATCAACAACAGCAACCCCATTCTGAACGAACAAGGGCCTGAGCGCGAGGCACTGACACAAGCCGGTATCGAAGTGGCGTATGACGGTATGGAAATCTGGTTTTAGGTGATATAGCTATGCACAACACGCCACCACCGACCGAAGCACTAGATAGAGACGCCTTTGAAGCGGCGCTGCGTGCCAAAGGCACCTCCTACCACATCCATCACCCGTTCAATGTGCGCCTGAACACAGGTCAGTGTTCGCCTGCTGAGGTACGCACCTGGATCGCCAACCGCTTCTACTATCAAGTCTGTATTCCACGCAAAGATGCAGCTGTTATGGCCAACATGCCTGATCGCGCCGAGCGGCGTTTGTGGATCTTGCGCATGCTCGACCAAGATGGCCACGGCGACTATCAAGGCGACCAGGCCGGTGGCATCGAATCGTGGATTCGCCTAGGACAAGCCGCTGGCATCGATCGCGAACAACTAACGAGCCTAGAGCTAGTGGTACCCGGTGTGCGGTTTGCATGCGACGCCTATGTCAACTTTGCACGTCAAGTGCCATGGCAAGAGGCGGTTTGCTCGTCTTTGACTGAAATGTTTGCGCCGCAAATTCACAAAGACCGTTTAGCCACATGGCCTGAACACTATCCCTGGATCGAGGCCCAAGGCCTGTCTTACTTCCGTTCACGCATACCGTTGGCATCGCGCGACGTTGAACATGGCTTGCGCGTCACATTGGATCACTTCAAGACTGCCGAGCAACAGCAACGCGCACTCGACATTCTGCAGTTCAAGCTCGACATTCTATGGACCATGCTTGATGCCATCGAGCACGCCTGTACAGAGAACGCAAATGGTTGACGTAAACGAGCACGATGATGAGCAGGGTGATGCAAAGGATCACAACTGGCTACCGCAACTGGCTGGCGGTATGCGCCTGCAGTTTGAGCAAGCCCAAGACGCTTGGGTGTTGCTGTATCCGGAAGGGATGGTGCAGTTAAACACCTCGGCCGCAGAGATTTTGCGGCGCTGTGATGGCTCTAAAACGATCGCTGCCATCGTCACCGAGCTCGAGACCCTGTTTAACGTCAGCGGCATTGAATCCGAAGTCCTACAACTGGCTCAAGAGGCAACGCGTCGTGGCTGGCTCATCTGATACCGATCAGGCCGACACCAAGCCCCCGTTCTGGGTATTAGCTGAGCTCACCTACCAATGCCCATTGCACTGTGTGTTCTGTTCAAATCCAGTCAACATGGCTTCACGGGCCAACGAGCTCAGCACCGCTCAGTGGAGAGACGCATTGACCGAGGCACGTGCCATGGGCGCGGTTCAACTCGGGTTCTCAGGCGGTGAACCGCTGATGCGTGATGATCTTGAGGTCTTGGTTGCGCACGCGCATGAGCTGGGTTTCTACACCAATCTCATTACCTCCGGCGTGGGTCTGACCGAGGCGCGCGCCAAAGCGCTCAAATCCGCCGGGCTTGATCATGTACAACTGTCGTTTCAAGACTCCACCCAAGAGCTCAATGACTTTTTAAGCCACACGCGCACATTTGACTTAAAGCAGCGCGTGGCCAAACTGATTAAGGCACAGGGATGGCCCATGGTCATGAACGTGGTGCTACACCGCTACAATCTGGATCACATCGATAAAATTATCGATATGGCACTGGTACTCGATGCCCAGTACCTAGAGCTCGCCAACACCCAGTACTACGGCTGGGCCTTTAAAAACCGTCTGGCGCTCCTGCCCTCTCGCGAGCAACTCGTGAAAGCCGAAGCGGTGGTCAGCGACTATCGCACTCGCATTGGCAACCGATGCCAATTCATTTTTGTGGTGCCCGACTACTTCGAAGACCGGCCTAAGGCCTGTATGAACGGTTGGGGTCAAGTGTTTTTAGCGATCGCGCCCGATGGCGTGGCCATGCCCTGCCACGCCGCCCGTGAGTTGCCGGGGCTTGATTTGCCCAACGTCATACAGAGCAACCTGCACGATATTTGGTATGAGTCTGCGGCATTTAATGCCTACCGTGGCCAAAAATGGATGGCCGAGCCGTGTCGATCCTGTGATGAGCGCGACAAGGACTTTGGTGGCTGTCGCTGCCAGGCGTGGCTATTAACCGGTGATGCCACCCAAGCGGATCCGGTTTGCAGCAAAAGCCCCCATCACGACCAGGTGGTTCAGTTAGTCGAACGCGCTCAGATCGTTGATCCTAGGACCGAGCAACCGCTGGTTTTTCGGCAAAACCCCGTCAAAACACCAAATTAAACAACGCGCCGGCCAACTCAGTTACTCCGAATGAGTTTATTACGCGCTGCTATTTCATAAACCACGGTTATTTAGGTAAAGTAGCCACATTCACAACAACGAGGTGAGACATGAAGCTCGAGACCATTGCCGTTCACGGCGGCTATTCCCCGGATCCAACCACCAAGGCCGTGACGCCACCCATCTATCAAACGGTGGCTTATGCCTTTGACAGCGCCCAGCACGGGGCTGATCTGTTTGACCTGAAGGTGCAGGGCAATATCTATACCCGCATCATGAACCCCACCAACGATGCGCTTGAGCAACGCGTTGCAGCGCTCGAGGGTGGCATCGCAGGCTTGGCCGTGGCTTCTGGCATGTCGGCCATCAGCTATGCCATCCAGACGATTACAGAGGCCGGTGACAACATCGTGTCAGCAAGCACGCTCTACGGTGGCACCTACAACCTGTTTGCCCACAGCATGCCGCAACAAGGTATTGAAGTGAGGTTTGCCGATCCACGCGATCCGGCCAGTTTTGCGAAACATATCGACGCTAAAACCAAGGCGATTTACTGCGAATCAATTGGCAACCCGCTTGGCAACGTCACCGACATTGCTGCGCTCGCCAAAGTTGCCCATGATCACGGTGTGCCGCTGATCGTAGACAACACCGTACCGAGCCCGTACCTGTTGCGCCCAATTGAGCATGGCGCCGATATCGTGGTTCACTCATTGACCAAGTACATGGGTGGCCATGGCACGACGGTGGCTGGCATCATCGTTGACAGCGGCAAGTTCCCTTGGGCTGAGCACAAAGAGCGCTTTAAGCGCCTAAACGAGCCTGACGTGAGCTACCACGGTGTGGTCTACACCGAGGCATTGGGACCCGCCGCCTTTATTGGTCGTGCCCGTGTGGTGCCCCTGCGCAACACCGGTGCTGCGCTGTCACCTTTTAACGCGTTTCTGATCATGCAAGGCATTGAAACACTGGCGCTACGCATGGATCGCACCTGCGAGAATGCGTTGGCCATTGCGCAATATCTCAAAGCCCATCCCAAGGTCGCTTCCGTCCAATACGCTGGTTTACCTGATCACCCCGACCACGAGATCGTCAAACGCCAAATGAACGGCAAGGCCTCAGGTATTTTGTCGTTCGATCTCAAAGGCGCCGATGGCCAAGGTCGCGAAGCCGGTGCACGCTTTCTTGATGGGCTGAATCTATTCACCCGCTTGGTCAATATTGGCGATGCAAAATCGTTGGCTACCCACCCTGCTTCGACCACGCACCGCCAGCTCGATCCGGCGGAGCTTGCCAAGGCGGGTGTCTCGGAAGGCATGGTGCGCTTGTCTTTGGGCATTGAGCACATTGATGACTTGAAGGCCGATCTTGAGCAGGCTCTGGCGCAGGTCTAAGCGCAAGTCTAAGCAGCCAGCGCTTTGATCACCGCGGCCGTCACCGATTCGGTGGTGGCCGCGCCACCAAGGTCTTTGGTGTGGTTAGCTGGATTGGCGGTGACGACTTCAATGGCAGCCATTAATTGACTGGCCATCCGGTCCTCACCGAGATGCTCGAGCATCATGACCACCGACCAAAACGTGCCGATCGGATTGGCCAACCCTTGTCCCATGATGTCAAATGCCGAGCCGTGAATCGGCTCAAACATGGAGGGGTAGCGTCGCTCTGGATCGATGTTGCCAGTCGGTGCTATACCGAGACTGCCCGCCAAAGCCGCGGCCAAATCGCTCAAGATATCGGCATGTAGGTTTGAGGCCACCATGGTGTCAATCGACTTCGGGTTGTTGACCATGCGCGCCGTGGCGGCGTCCACCAGTTCCTTGTCCCACGTGACATCGGGATAGTCTTGCGCGACCTGCGCAGCAATCTCGTCCCACATGACCATGGCGTGGCGTTGTGCGTTGGATTTGGTGACCACAGTCAAATGCTTGCGTGGCCGCGTGCGCGCTAACTCAAACGCATATGTCAGGATGCGTGTGACGCCAGCACGCGTCATCATGCTCACATCGGTGGCCACCTCAATCGGGTGACCTTGATGCACACGGCCACCCACACCGGCATATTCACCCTCGGTGTTCTCGCGCACGATGACCCAGTCGAGGTCACCAGGTGCACAACGTTTGAGCGGCGCATCAATACCGGGTAAAACTCGGGTCGGGCGCACATTGGCGTATTGATCAAGGCCCTGGCAAATCTTCAGGCGCAACCCCCAGAGCGTGATATGGTCGGCAATGTCAGGATCACCAGCCGACCCAAACAAAATCGCATCAAACGGCTTGAGTTGCTCAACGCCGTCAGCGGGCATCATGACCCCGTGTTCACGGTAGTAGTCACCACCCCAGTCAAAGCTTTGAAACTCAAAAGCGGTGCCCCCTTGTTGTTCGGCCATGGCTTGCAACACTTGCAGCACGCGCTGCCCTTGCGGAATGACTTCTTTGCCAATGCCATCACCGGGGATGGTTGCGATTCTGTAGGTTTTTGTCATACGAAAAAATATACGTTTGATGGAAACATGCGAAAAGTAGCGTTCAGAACAACTATAGCAGTGCGCGTCTGGTGTACTAAGATACTGCCTTAGCTCAACTGCGATAGCCTGGATGCTCAGAAACTTTCTGCGTCGATTTGATCAACTCCGCCGTCAAAAGACGCCGGGCGTGAGCGCGTGGCTGTATGGCTTGATGGGACGCGACGCGGTTTTGTTAAACGAACGTCTACCTGCCAACCAAGTCAAGCGTATTTTGGTGGTGCGCAACAACAAGCGCATCGGCAACATGTATTTCTTATTGCCTTTTTTAAATCGGCTTAGAGAAGCCTACCCAGATGCCAGCATTGATTTGATGGTGATCTCTGACTCGCACGCTCGCATATTTCAAGCGATGTCACTGAACCGTATCTGGGTGTCACACTTTGCGTTTGCCACGGCGCTGACTTGGTTTAAAACGCTACGCCAATGTCGGCAAGAACCCTACGATCTGCTGTTCATGCCACATCCGTCATCAACGGATCTTCTGATTGGTCGCTACATTCGAGCGCGCAACAAGATTAGCTTTGCGAGTCCACGGGTTAATGCCGTCTACCCGCAATCCTTCAATGCTACGCATGCCAGCGCGCATGCCGCCAAAACACCACTGGCGTTAATCGATGCGGCAAGCTTGAAAGACAAACCCGTCAATCACCTGATGACGCTTACCGCCGAGGAACGCGAGACCGCCAAACAACAAGTCGAGGGCTTACGCGGCAATGTCGCTTCAGCCGCATCAACTGTCTATGCCGTGGCGTATTTTCGGGGGGCACGCGGCAAAAAAATTATCTCCAACGACGACTGGTCGCGAATTCGCGAGCAGTTTGATCAGGCCAGTACCGCCCCTATTGCCTGGATTGAAATCCTCAGCCCTGATGTCACCGAACCGTTGGTTCCAGGCACATTAACCTGGCAATCGAAAGACTTCCGTGCACTGGGCGCCTTTCTCAATGCCTGTGACCTGTTTATCTGCGGTGACACCGGTCCATTGCATCTGGCTGATGCCGCCGGCGCTCGCTGCGTGGGGTTGTTTACCGCCACGACACCGGAACACTATGGGTGCATGGGCGAACATTGCATCAACGTCACAGACCTATCTACCCTGAACCCGAGCCACATCCTGCAGGGACTCGACGCCACGCGTGCGAGCCTGCCGCAGCAGTCATGAAGGTGCGGCCATGAAGGTTCGGTCATGAAAGTGTTTTACGGTTGGAAAATGGCCTTTGCCGCGAGCGGGCTGCAGATCATTCAGGCGATGATGCTGCACCAGGCCTTTGGCGCTTACGTGGCAGTGCTCACCATCGAAATGGGCTGGAGCAAGACTGCGCTGTCAGGCGCCTCGGCCATGCTGTCAATGGAAGCCGCCCTGCTTGGTCCACTGATTGGTTGGTTTCTTGATCGTTTTGGTGCCAAAGGCGTGATCAAGATTGGTGTACTCATGTTTGGTCTTGGGTTCATCGCCATGAGTCAGATCAACTCATTACCGGGCTTTTACGTCAGCGTCGCGGTCATTGCAGTGGGTGCTTCGATGGCGGGCTACTTCCCGCTTAATGTAGCGGTGATTCAATGGTTCGAGAAAAAACGCGCACGTGCCCTATCAATCGTTGGTCTGGGCTTCGCACTTGGTGGCGTGTTTGTACCCATTGTGGCAGCCGCCATTGAATGGTTTGGCTGGCGCAGCACCGCCATGGGCAGTGGCATTGCCGCCATTGTGCTTGGGTACCCTTTGGCCAGCATGTTTCGACGTCGCCCTGAAGATTTTGGGGAAGTGGTGGATGGCATTGACAGTCAGGCCACAGCACAAGCCCATCAGGCGAACAACAACACGCCCACGGAGCCCGAACCTGATTTCACGGCCAAACAGGCCTTTAAAACCCGTGCGTTCTGGTTATTGGCCGCCGGCCACGGCATTGCACTGATTGTGGTGATGGCCGTTAACACCCATGCCATCAATCACATGCGCATCTCGCTGGGTTATTCGATCTCGCAAGCCTCTGTTTACATCATGCTCATGACGGGCTTTCAGGTGCTCGGTGTTTTACTGGGCGGCTATCTTGGCGACAAATTTGAAAAACGCTTGGTTGCAGCTGGCTGTATGTTGCTGCACGCCAGCGGCTTGTTTGTATTGACCTACGCCACTGAAGTCTACGAGCTGGTCTATTTTGCAGTTGCACACGGGCTGGCCTGGGGGTTGCGAGGACCGTTCATGCAAGCCATACGCGCCGACTACTTTGGTCGTCGTGCTATTGGCATGATTCTGGGCGTCTCGGCCATGGTGGGGGCTATTGGCCAGACCATTGGGCCACTGGTGGCTGGTGTTCTAGGCGACGCCACAGGTAACTACGAGTTAGGATTTACGGTACTGTCGGGCGTGGCGGTTATCGGCGCGGTGGTGTTCTGGCTGGCCAAACGCCCAATGCCGCCCAACGCCAAAGGCAGGGCTAGGTCCATGACAACTAGGGACGAGGCCGCCACTGCGTTATAAAACAAGCCGACGATTCATTTTTAATTCACTTGGCTTAGCTCATGACAACATCAGACACCAGCGTTGCAGCCTGGAAAGAAGACATTTTTAACGTGCTCAAAGCCGGCAACATCCGTCAGGTCACCTATGTGCCTGATGCCGGTCATGCCCACGTCATCCAGCGCGCGCAAGACGACCCCGACATGCAAACGGTTGTGTTGACCACAGAAGAAGAAGGCGTGGCGATTAACACCGGCGCCTGGCTTGGTGGCCAGCGTTCGGTGCTGCTCATGCAAAGCAGTGGCGTGGGTAATTGCATAAACATGTTTTCTTTGCTTAACAGCTGCCGCATTCCGTTTTTAACGCTAGTGACCATGCGTGGCGAATACGCCGAGTTCAACCCGTGGCAAACACCGATGAGCAAAGCCACCGAATCGTGTCTGACCATGATGGGGTTTCGTGTGCTCAGGGTCACAGACCCTGATGAGGTTCAAGACGTGGTGGACGCGGCACTGGCCTCGGCATTTGAGGCTGGCGAACAAGTTGCCGTGCTGATTTCACAGCGCCTGATTGGCCGCAAGAAATGGAATAAGGACTAATTCGTATGACGACGACTCACAAATCCACCATTGACCGCCGCGAGTTTGTTGCAGCGCTGGTGAAGTCCTGTCCGGATGCGCTCATCGTGGCCGGCCTGGGATCCTCGACTTATGACCTGTTTGCCGCTGGTGACCGCCCACAAAACTTCTACCTCTGGGGTGCCATGGGCGGTGCTGCTGGGATCGGCTTGGGGCTGGCCTTGGCTCAACCCGAGAAATCCGTGGTTGTGCTGACCGGTGACGGTGAGCAGCTCATGGGTCTTGGCACCCTTGCGACCATTGGTGCGCAACAACCCGCTAATTTGACGATCGTGGTGCTAGATAACGGGCATTTTGGTGAGACAGGTATGCAACACAGTCACACCAGTCTTGGTACTGATCTGGTCGCGGTCAGCAAAGCCTGCGCCATTGGCAACTCGCATCAGATTGCCGATAGCAGTGGTCTGAAAGACATCACTGCGGCCATCGCACAGCCGAAACAAACCAGTCTGTTCCAAGTCATGGTCAAGGCCGATGAAGTGCCTAGGGCCTTGCCGATTCGGGACGGCGTGCACATCAAAAATCGTTTTAGAGAGTCGATAGGCTTGGCACCTCTTTAACTTAGCGGCCAGTCCTGAACCGACGCACGTTTAGCACCACTAAAGTCAGGGCGGTTAATGGCACCACAAAGGTCAGCATGACAGACGAGTAGGCCGCTAAGGCCTCGTGTTCTTGCGAGCGCATGATGAGGTAAGTCACATAGGCCACGTAATAACCGACAAAGAGACCGCCCTCCCAGCGGGCGATTTCTCTTCCGCTAATAAATACAGGCAAACACGCAAAAAACGCTGCCAGCATGACCCAGAGATCAAAGTTCATGATCGAGGTGACCACACTCATACCGCCAGCACCGGCAACCAAGCCGCCAAGCCCGATACAACCCAACGTATTGAAAACGCAGCTGCCAACCACATTACCCACTGCCATGTCACGTTCACCTTTGAGTGCTGCAGCAAGTGAGGCAGCAACCTCAGGCAAAGACGTACCCACCGAGACGATCGTCAAACCAATAACGACCTCACTGATCCCCAACGCACGCGCAAACACCACCGCCGAGTCAACCAGCCAGTTCGCACCTTGCACCAGCATGATCAAGCCCGCCACAACAAACCAGATCTGCACGTACCATTTGGACATCAGCGTGCCAGGTGGTGGCGCCTGAACTTCAGCCTCGAACTCACTGGCCGATTCTGCTGGTGCACGACGCGCCTGTACCACCAGAAAGGTCGTGTAGACGATCAATAAACCAAACAAAATGGCACCTTCCACAAACGAAATGCTGCCATTAAAGGCAAACACCATGAATAACAGGGCTGTGCCGATCATGATGGGCATTTCTTGACGGATCACCTGAATGTGAACCGACAGCGGGACAATCAGCGCACTCAAACCCAAAATCACCAATATATTGAAAATATTGCTGCCCACCACGTTGCCCACGGCCACGTCGCTTTGACCCGCGAGCACGGCACTCGTGGACACTGCCATTTCAGGTGCGCTTGTACCAAACGCCACCACAGTTAGGCCGACCACCAAGGGTGAGAGGCCAAATGACAATGCCAGTTTGCCCGCACCGCTGACCAGCGCGTTAGCACCAACCATCAGTAACGCCAGACCGGCTGCAAAGAAAAAAGCGGCAGACAACACAATCAAACCTCGGAAATTGAATTCATGGCGACTATAACCTGACAACCCCTGACAACCCCTGAGAACCGAAGCTGAGAGCCGAAGCTGACTACCGAGCGCCATCGGTGTTCATTTGAAATCAACTGAAACAACTTTGGCAAATCCCGAAACACACTCGAAACCATGTCAGACAGACAATGTCCTTGTCGACTAACCGACTAGGAGAATCCACATGAAAAACCGTAAATATGTTCGCCCCGCCATCGCCGGCTTGTCTATTGCCCTTTTGTCGGGCGCCGCTTACGCCTATGGCAGCGGTGGCCATCATGGCAAGATGATGGGTCAAGGTGGTTGCGAAGGGCGCAGTGGTCATCATGAGCAAGGTCACCAACAACGTGGTGGCATGATGCAACTGCCAAGCGCTGTGATAGAGCAGCTTGACCTAAACGAGGCCCAGAAAGCCGCCTTCTTCGATGCCCAGACGGCGAGCCAAGCCATGCGTGACAGCATGCGCCAATCAATGCGTGATGCTCGTCAAGCGCGTCAACAGAGCACGCAGTCAGGCCAGTTCGATCCCCGCAAAATGTTCGAACAACAAGACCAGCGTATGCAACAAATGCAACAAACCCGCCAACAGATTCAACAGCAGTGGCTTGGCTTCTGGGACACATTGAACCCTGAGCAACAGTCTGTGGTTCAAGAGTACATGCAATCCAATGCCCGCGGCCAGGGCTCAGGCAAAGGAACAGGCAAAGGCCCGCAGCGCAGCTGATCGGCTAAAGCTGGGTTAACCGAGCAAGGTCAACCAAGCAGGGTTAACCAAGAAGGATTTGACACAGGGCACCAGCCGATCGGCTGGTGCCCCTTTTTCGTTAAGTGTTAACAACATCACGCCAGCGGCAGTCGCACTTCGACAGTCAGGCCACCTGAGGCGTGTGCTGAAAGGCGCACCGAACCGCCATGTGCCATGGCAATGCCTTTGACCAAACTTAACCCCAGACCCACATTTCCAGTGCGAGACCGGGCTGCATCCATGCGCTCAAAAGGCTGAAAAGCACGTTCATGCTGATCGGCCGGCAAACCTGGCCCGTGATCAGACACAGACAGCCGCACAAACCGGGCATCAGCGAGTTCAAGCCTAACCTCCACGGGTGCCTGTCCATGGGTCAACGCATTGTCGACCAGATTACTGAATAAACGCTTTAGGGCAGATTCATCAACATTGACATCAACAATCGGGGGTTGCCCCAGTAGCCGAACGTCCTGACCGAGTTTTTTGCGATCGGCACACTGGTCTTCTAACCAACGGTCGAGTCTGAGTTGTTGTCGTTGCAGTCGACTTGGGTCCTGCCCCCGTAAGAAATCAAGTAACTGCTCAGTCATTTGGCGCATCTCATTTAAGTCGCGCTTAAGACCCTCTTTGATCTGCGCATCGTCGGTCATTTCAATACGCAGCGCCATGCGCGCCATTGGGCCCTTTAAGTCATGAGGTAACCCAGCGAGCAGGGTTTGCTGGGTCTGCTGCGTTTGCGCCAGCGCCGCTAACATGGCGTTGAAATGTTCGCCTAACCGTTTGGTCTCAACCGGCCCAGACGGATCGACCGGCTCTGGTCGACCTTTGGCCAGTGCATCGGTTGCCTTGACCAAACGGGTGATGGGGCGGGTGATGTGCCAAGAAAACCAAAGTGCGATCATGATTAACACCGTCAGTGCCAAGA
>Ga0209953_1000168_pt1 | contig 25345 bp, 30 predicted proteins | sample SalPonred_H2O_MG_FD_185713 | JGI IMG/M metagenome (GOLD analysis project Ga0209953, IMG submission 185713) | Salt pond water microbial communities from South San Francisco under conditions of wetland restoration - Salt Pond MetaG... | ecosystem: Environmental > Aquatic > Non-marine Saline and...
GTCCTACCTTGGCGCTTGGCTTTACGTGGTCGGATTAGCGCTCTTGAACGCAAACCAGCGCAGGCAAGCCAGTTATTGGCTCTGGGCCACGGCGGGTCTCTTTCTTCTTTCGTTAACAGCCCGTCAGCTTGACATGCCGCTTTGCGAGCAGTGGGGTGGGTTGCATTGGCTTTGGCATGTTCTAAATGCCCTGGTGCTCTACGCGAGCGCCAAGGCACTTTTGATCGGTGCAGCAGCGCGATCGCGCATGGTGAAGCCCTGAACTCAAACCGTTGTGCGCAACCACTGCATGTAGTCATCAAAGGCTGCCTGCGGCATAAACTTCGGTTCATAGCCCAGCTCGCGATTTAGGCGATCTATTGAAAAACAAGGCCGAGACAGCGGGGTCACGCGGCCAATGGTGGCTTGTGCCTGCTCGTCAACCATGTCGTAGGTAAAACCAGGACATGTCTGCGCCAATTGCTCGCACCAGTTTTCTACTGACCAAGCACGGCCTGTTCCGATCTGGTAGACCGAGCTGAGCACCCTTTGCGCGTCGATCAGTAAGGCAACCGCGCGGGCCACGTCACTGGCGTAAACCCAGTCATTGGGTAAACCGCGATAAACCGTGGCATGCTCAGAGTTGAGAGCCAACTGTCCCAACGCCAGTGGGGCACTTAACGTGTCACGCAGGCCTGTATCGTGTTCATAGCGTCCGAACACAACACCCAATCTAGCCACCACCACATCTAGCGCCCGTGTCTGACGGTAGCGCACGGCCACCCTTTCTGCCGCGTATTTTGATATGCCATAAAGCGTATCGGGCTGAGGGATGTCCTTAGATTCATCCAACGTGCCACTTGACTTCACGGCAGAGCCAAAGACAGAACCCGTTCCCAAAGAAACCACGCGCTTGATACCTGTCGCTAACGCGGCTTCAAGCACATTGATCGTCCCGAGCGTATTGACGGACACGATATCGATTGCCGCCGTGGTTTCACGATCCTGACTCGCGGTAATGGCTGCCCCATGGACGATGCAATCAATGTTGTATTGGCGAATCGCGTCCGTGATCTGCTCGGCCGACAATACGTTCCCGGTGTGTACCCTCAGCGCCGAGGCCTCCTCAAAGTAAGCGGCAGGCTTAATACCACCCAGATCGAAGGTCACCACTTGGTGTCCCACACTCATCAGTTCACGCGCAATATTCAGCCCGACAAATCCTGTTCCACCGGTGATCAACACATTCATTTCATGGTCCCACCAAGCGTTCGCATTAATTTCGCGTCGTTTTGCATGAGGGCAATGGCATTGCGGTCATGCATCTGGTCCGCAAACCACTCCAATTCAATTGGAACACTGGGTGACACACCAAGCACGGTTTCCACCAGACTTGACCAATCCAGTGTGCCCTCGTTTAACGGTGCACGACGCGGTAAGTTCGTCTTGGGATCGATTAGCAGGTCGCAGATCTGCACCACGGCAACCTGACCACAATCGCCTTGCAGTGCCGCTTCAAGACTCGGATCCCACCAGCTGTGAAACAGATCAATGTTTAGCGCCAACTCAGGAATGGCGGTCAGCCATTGCGCGGCTTGCGCCAAGGTGTTGACACAACCCTTGTTACGCGCCTGCAGCGGATGCATGGGTTCGAGCAGCAGGCGTGTTCCCCGAGCCTTCGCCATCGCCGCCAATTCACCCGCCTGCTCCAACGCTTGATCGCGGATTTGCGTCAGCGGTAAAAGCGCACTGGAGCCCACAATCAGGTTCACGCCATTGGCCGCTTCGAGTTCGGCCGCCGCATCCAATAGGCGCTGGTTTAAAGCGGTTTGCTTAGTCGCTGCCTCATTGGCCTCAAAGAAATACCCAGCGGTATTGACCGACGACACCCCCAGACCCCGTACCTGAAGGGCTTGTCGTATTTGACTAACGGGCATTTCATCGAGTGCCCGCACCGTCAATCCAACACTGGTAAAGCCAGCATCCACGATTTGATCGAGAAACGTCAACAGCGTCATGTCACTGGGACAAACGTAATGACTAACCGAAATATTGACAGGGGCTGGTTGCTGCATCTGTGCCTAACACCTAAAGCAATTCAAAAAAAGACTGGATCCCCGGGGTGAGTGCAATAAAGGCCAGAAACACCGTCAAAATAATGACAAACGGAATGCAACCACGAAACACCCGCATCACGGGTATTTTGGTGATCGCACTGATCGTGAAAAGATTTAAACCGATCGGTGGTGTGATGACGGCAATTTCCATGTTCAACACCAATAGCACTGCAAAAAACACCAGGTCGATTTCAAAGCCAGCTAACACGGGGATAAGAATCGGCATCGTGATGAGAATCATGGAGATGACCTCAAGAAACATGCCCGCCAGCAAGAAAAACAACATGACAGCGATGATCAGTTCCGTGCGCGTTAACTCGAGCGACGAGATAAACACGAACATTTCGTGCGGCACACGTTCGTTGGTCAGTAAGTAGCCAAACAACTGTGCACCGGCCAAGATCAGCATGATGACCGACGTCATCGAGGCGGCACTCGTGAGCATCGGCAAGGTTTCTTTCAGGCGCTGTCCATACAAAATCGCCAGAAAAATCGCATAGACGCAGCTAACAGCAGCAGCTTCCATCGGCGTGAAGATGCCACCATAAATACCCCCCAAGACAATGACGGGTGAAAGCAATACGCCCAAACCTGACACAAAGGCTTCTCGGATTTCTTTAAACGTGGCGCGAGGCCGTGGCGCCACGCCGGAACGACGACCATAGATGTAAGCCACGGTTGACAACAACACCGTCAGGGCAATGCCTACCACCCCGCCCGCTGCAAATAGGGAGGCGATCGACGTTTCGGTGACCATGCCGTAAACCACCAGGGGTACCGACGGGGGGATCAAAATCCCAAGACCACCCGCCGTGGCAATCAAACCGACGGCAAACAAACGGTTGTAGCCGCGCTTGGTCATCTCAGGAATCAGGACAGTACCAATCGCAGCGGCGGTTGCCACAGAACTTCCGCAAATCGAAGAAAATAGCGCCGTGGCCAACACACTCACCACCGGCAAGCCACCGCGTGTGTGACGCAACAACGTGTCTATCAAATGGATTAGACGCACGGTCGCGCCACTGCGGCTCATGATTTCTGCCGCCAAAATGAAAAATGGAATCGCCAATAAACCCGAGGAGTTGAGCGATGAGAACATTTGAGACGCAAGTGTGGGCGCTGCCGCGCCTTGCATCAACAAATAGATCAATCCGCAGGTGCCGAGCGCAAACGCAACCGGCACACCACCCACAAGAAGCCCAAAGAAACTAGAAATCGCGCCGATCATAGGGTCCCTGTCTCGGATGCGGTCGTCGCACTGGCCTGATCCTCAGGGGCATTTCTGAGCAAAAACACCAGCCGCTGCAACAAGCGCACACTTAATAAGAAGCCACCGATCGGCAAGATGGCCTGCGGTATCCAAAGCGGTAGGCGCAGCATGGTCATGGTCACCTCACCAAACATCAAGCTCTCTTGCATGAGCGCCCAACCGGAGTAAGTGAGATAGCAGGTGAAGATCAAAGACACAGCCGTTCCAAGGGCATCGAGCCCCCGCGCCACAACGGCTGGAAGTAAGTAAAACAACACGTCAATCCGTACATGAATATTGCGTTTGACGCCGATTGAAGCGGTAAAGAAAACGCTCCAGATAACGGCAAAAGAAGCAATTTCATCGGCGCCAATCATCGAGTAGGCAAAGAGATTTCGCCCAACAATCTCAGTTACCACGATGACCACAGCAAGAGTCAGGAACAGGCCGCCAATGGCCATTTCAACCTTGTCCCAGACCCTGCCGATTTGTCGTAATACACCTAGCATTTGGTGTTACTTGTTCAATTGTTGGATCTGACGAATCCGGGCCTGCACTGGCTCGGGCTGCTCTTCGTAAATAGGTGCCATCAATTCACGCCACGCCGCGAGCTCTTCTGGGGTCAAGTCAGCGACCTGCACACCGTTATCTTGCAACTGTTTCTCGTTATCGAGGATGTTTTGAGCGGCGACTTCGTGATTCCAGGCCGTGGCCTCGTTCAGGGCACGCGTAACAACTGCTTTGTGCTCATCGCTTAGCTTGTCCCAGCTGTCTTTGTTCATGACAACCCCATAACCGCCAATAAACATCGTCATGCGAGTCATGGCCTTGAGCACCTCATCCCACTTGGCAGGACCGGCATAAGTCACAGCCGTAATCACGCCTTCGATCGTGCCTTGCTGCAGACCGAGGAAAACATCAGCTGCAGGCAATGAAACGGCGATGCCACCAGGCGCGCGAACGGCTGCCTCAAGCGGCGCTGAAGGGAAGACGCGGATTTTTTTGCCAGCGATACCGCTGGGGCTGGTGACTGGTGTTTCTCGCATGAAGAGATAGCCCGGACCATCGTGCCAAATACCCATACCTTGCAAGCCATATTTAGCGAGTTCACCCAACATCTCTTGCCCGACGGGACCCTGAAGGGTTTCCATGCCCTGCTTGGCCGTATCAAACAACATGGGTTGGTAGAAAACGTCCCACGCAGGGTCTAGCGGCACAAAAAAGCTTGTTTGTGGCGCAATCATGTCGACTTGACCGCGAATCGCGGCACGCATTTCGTCACGCGAAGCGAGCAGTTGCGCGTTAGGAAAAACATCGATACGTAGTGTGCCGTTGCTGTACTCATCGACCTTCTCCGCGAACATCGTCGCGGTCTTGCCCTTGATGGCTGTCTCTGGCACTTCATGAGAAAACTTCAGGACCACTGGAGATTGGGCATAAGCTGTGCCGATGCTGGCGACGACAGCCACAAGGCTCGTGCTGACAAGACGTTTCAAAGAAACCATGGTGAGACTCCTGTATTTAAGGGTTTGGTACTTTTGCGCTGAGCAAACGTTGAAAGCGCTCGGCCATGAGGTGTTTGACAAAATCCGTGACTACACCACACAGCGAATCCGTGTCGATCACAAGTCAAGACAAACATCAATCACAACCTGTGTATCAACAAAAACGTACCTTTAGAAGTAGTACCTATTGCCGGTTAATGCAACTCATTTTTGTTGTGCACCGCGTTGATGCTTGACGCACCAGCCGCTGCACTCAATTGACTCCTAAGAAATGGGCAGACCGACCCAAGTGCACTTAGGACAGTAACCTGATGGCGATGCCCCGCTCGTGATCTGTCGTGCGGCTAAAACAGCGAGCTCTCTATGCGGCGAACACCCGCCGAACGCATATCGTCCCAAGCCTGTGCAAGTGAGCCATTAACGTCAATCGCCGTTGTGGCATCCTCGATCACAACCGCATCAAAACCAAACTTAACGGCATCAACGGCCGACCACGCTACGCAAAAATCGGTTGCCAAACCGCACAAGTAAACCGTTTTGACGCCTCGCTCTCGCAGGTAACCCGCGAGACCTGTAGGGGTTACTTTATCGGCTTCAAGAAAGGCGGAATAGCTATCAACGGCGACATGATGCCCTTTACGTACAACCAGCTGTGCATGCGGGATATGCAGATCGTGAGCCAGCTCGGCATCTGTCGTGCCTTGCACGCAGTGCACAGGCCACAGCGTTTGCTGGCCATACGGCAGATCGATAACGTCGAAAGCTTTTTTCCCGGGATGATTGACCGCAAACGAAATATGGTCGTAAGGATGCCAATCCTGCGTCAGCACAACCACCTCAAAGAAGGCCGCCACTCGATTAATCGTTGGAATGATAGTGTGTCCCTGCTCAATACCCAACCCACCGCCAGGCAGAAAACCGTTCTGGATATCGACCACGAGTAAGGCGTCGGTATTCGTCAAGTGAATACCGCTGGCTGTTTTTTTAGTCATTCCTGAGTCCATATTTTCAAAAATTCCACCGCCATGCCACCGCCATGCCATTAGGGTTTGTTGTACCTACGATCCCCAATACAAATCGATTGAGTAAATGGTTAGGTCCATGTTTTTAGTTCACTCAGCAAGGCACCCATCATTCGGTCATCGAACATACTGTGACCAGCCCCTGGCACTCGCACAAGGCGCGCCTGTGGCACAGCCCCCTGAATGGTCTGGCTATTGTCGAACGGGCATAAAGCGTCTTGGTCGCCGTGGACAAGTGTCAAGTCAACCTTACCTAACGCGTCGGCGTGAGCCAGGATCGTTTGATCGACGAAGCAACGGTGGTACAGGTAGTGTACGTGCACTTGGTAACGAGGAATCAAGGCGCGTCCATCCAATCGGCTCGAGGGTGAAATGGGCGCTGGCCAGGCGTCCATTGAGGCCTCATACGTCATCCAAGCGCGCGCGAGCCGACTTTGGGCTTCGATATCATCGCCTTCACAGAACGTTCGATAACTATGCTCAAGGATAGGTGTTGTTTTGTGGTCGCCAGGCACACCTTGACGGCATTCACTTTCGAGCCACGCCCAAGCCTTTTGACAGCCTGACCGCGGCTTATACACAAAACCATCGATTTCAACCGCGGTGCATAAAAACGGACTGCGTAGTAAAACGCGGTTAATCACATCGGCATGCGCCTGCGCGTAGAGTAAGGCCAGCGAACCGCCCCAAGAGCTACCGATCACGTCCCATCGAGACACGCCTAGTGCGCGGCGTAATCGCTCAATATCGGCTAGCAAATCAAACGTCGTGTTTGCATGCGTCGCACCGTTGGGTTCGCTTAAGCCACAGCCTCTTTGATCATATTGAATGATTAAAAATTTCTCCGGATCCAACAAGCGGCGGTGCATGGGACTCGCTGAACTACCCGGTCCGCCGTGGACCCAAAGCAAGGGTACGCCTTTGGGATTGCCGCTTAGCTGCCAATGCATCCGATGGCCATGGTCGAGTTCAAGAAACCCTTTTCTAAAAGGCTCGATACTTGGAAAGGGTTTGGGTTCGGCGAGTATCAAACACGAACCTGTCGAACACCGGCTGAAAGTGAAACGAGTAGCCTTTCAGTCATGGGCTGATAACCATACGTACCATCAACGCCATTTAAACTAGTCACACTATCCAACCCACTCACCACCCTCACTTAAACAACAGCCACACATCAGCAATAAACGGCGAAACGCGCGCTATTGGCTCCATCTATTGATGTTGCGCACGCAGGATCTGCGCGGCTTTGACCATGGCCCGCAACTTCCCATCGGCCACTTCCCGTGGCAGATACTTCATGCCGCAATCAGGCGCGAGAATCACCTGCTCGGGTTTGATGTATTTCAGGGCTTTGTTGATGCGGTGAACGATAACCTCAGGCAATTCAACATCCATGCTGCTTAGGTCTAGGCAACCCACCATGATTTGCTTGTCACCGAGCTCTGGTAACACCGAGCAATCCAGATCAGACTGTGCGGTCTCGATCGACACTTGGTTACAACCGCAACGGGCCAACTCAGGCAAGAAGTTATAGCCGGTCGGTCTTTCATGGATGATTGCCGCATAGCCGAAGCAGATATGCACAGCCGTGATACCCGACACCCCCTCTAAAGCGCGGTTTAACGCGTTAACCCCGTACTGTCTTGCCTTCTCGGGACGGGCTTGCATGTAAGGCTCGTCGACTTGCACGATATCCGCACCGTTAGCGAACAACGCTTTGATCTCTTCGTTCAAGGCGGCGGCGTAGTCCATGGCTGCCGCTTCTTCTGACTCGTAAAAGTCGTTTTGTGCCTGCTGCAACATCGTGAAAGGACCCGGCACCGTGATCTTGACTTGGCGGTCTGTGTTGGCTTTGAGAAAGAGCAAATCTTCAAGCTCAATGGGCGCCGTCCGTCGAATTTTACCAACGATACGTGGCACAGGATTGGGATGGCCAGAACGATCGAGTGCGGTACCCGGGTTGTCGATGTCCACGCCTTCTAGGGCCGTGGCGATTCGATTTGAATAGCTCTCGCGGCGCACTTCACCATCAGTGATGATGTCCAATCCCGCTTGCTCTTGTGCACGGATAGCCACGAGGGTGGCATCATCCATGGCCTCTTTTAAATAAGGCTCTGAAATACGCCACAACTCTTGGGCGCGCACTCGAGGTGGAAACCGGCCTGATAGCTTCTCCCTGTCAATCAACCAGTCTGGCTGTGGGTAACTGCCTACGATGGTGGTGGGAAACAACATGACCGCTCCTTTTGTGACTTTTTGCTTTTTGCTTTTTGCTTTTTCGGTTCTTCTGACTGGGGCGGCAACGTCTGGGTCACCGACAGCGGTAGTTATAACGTTAAAGCACAGCGGCGCCAAGGAAAGACGCTTCTGTGGGACCCAACTTTGAGAGCCCTCCTAGATGATATCCGTGCACACTGGGGCGCGGCGTCCCTCGGTATCCCTCAGCGCACCTCGCCCATGGTGTAACTTTGGTGGATATAGCTTTCGCTTTTTTGAAACACCACACCCCGAGAGTCCTTGTTTGAGTAAGCCCGCTGATGCCAAGCCATCACCCGACCGGTACACGGCACTAGCGACAGCCGCGGCGCCGGCCGTCAACACCCAAGCGCTGGTCGCGCTTATGCTCTGCGTGAGTGTCGTGACGCTAGACATTTCCCTCACAAGCACGGCCATCCCTGCCATCGCCGCCGGACTCGGCGTGAGTGCAACCGATGCAATCTGGGCGATCAACATTTACTACCTGACGGTTGTGGCCGCGTTACTCCCACTTGGTGCCTTGGGCGAAATTGTCGGTCAGCGACGTATTTTTATGGTGGGGTTAGGGATATTTGCTGCTGGGGCCTTGGCAAGCGGCCTGTCGGGATCCTTGTCGGCGTTAGTAGCGGCACGTGGCCTGCAAGGTATTGGTGCCGCGGCGATTTCAGCGACCACACCGGCACTCATCAAAGCGCTCTACCCGCCAGACAAAATAGGCCGTGGTCTCGGGCTATACGCCATGGTGGTGGGCGTGGCCTTCACCGCAGGCCCAACGGCTGTGTCGGCAGTGCTGTCAATCACCGACTGGCCATGGCTCTACCTGGGTATGGTGCCCGTGACGTTGCTGGGTTTGCTACTGGCCTACAACGCGGTACCGCATACCGATCGCGCAACACGCGCGTTTGACCCCGTGGCCGCCACGCTTTGCGCTTTGATGTTTGCCTCTTTGCTCACCGCCCTCGCGAGCGTAGGCCATTTAAAACTGGTTCCCACGTTGATTGGCATTATCGCGGCGAGCGTTTTGGGTTACGCCTTGGCACGTCGGGAAGCCGATAAGCCCGCACCGATACTCGCAATCGACTTATTCCGTATCCGTCTTTTTGCCTTGTCCTCACTGACTTCGATAACCGCCTTTGTCGTTCAAGCGTTGGTGTTTGTGGTTTTGCCTCTGCTTTTAACGGTTAATTTTGGTTTTACCGAGGTTCAGGCAGGTCTTTTGATTACCCCTTGGCCGGCTGCACTGGTCGTCACCAATGCCCTTTCAGGACGCTTAAGTGAACATATCAATCCCGGCATGCTCGGTGCCATCGGCATGAGTACGGTTGCCGTGGGATTGGTTTTCATGGCCACGCTTACACCCACACCCGAGGCTTGGGATATCATTTGGCGACTCGCCCTTTGTGGTGTCGGATTTGGTCTATTTCAATCACCCAACATGGTGGCGCTCATGAACAGCGCCCCCAAAGAACGCAGTGGCAGTGCCGGCAGCATACTGGCCACGTCAAGACTATTGGGCCAATCGGTCGGCGCGGCTTCGGTGGCCTTTTGTTTAACGCTATTTGTCAACGACGGCATTCAAGTGGCCCTTTGGGTGGGGGTCGCGGCGGCTGCGCTGTCGGCCACGGTCAGTGCGATTCGATTGACGTCACTGGCCAGATAGGTGGCACGCTGTGACGAGCGATTAACCCAACGAGAGCCCAATGCGCCGCTGTATGCGACGCGAGACGAGCACAACCACCGAAACCAAAGCGAGATAGACCACGGCGGCAAACAGGTAGGCCTTGAAAAACTGAAAGTTTGTCGAGGCCAGCTCTTGAACCCGCGCAAAAAAATCGGTGTATTGAATGAGAAAGACGATCGAGCTGTCTTTGACATTTGAAATCACTTGATTCGTCAGCGCGGGGATCGAGGTGCGTAGCACCTGTGGCAACGTGATCAGGCGAAACACCTGGCGTTCCGAGAAGCCTTGTGCCCGTGCCGCTTCGAGTTCATTGGGGTCTAGGCCGTTATAAGCCGTGGTGAGATAAGCGGCATTGTAGGCAGCGACATTTAATGTGAAGCCCAGCACCGCGACCTCAAACGGCGATAACCGGATACCGAACTGCGGCGCGCCGTAGTACATCAAAAACAGCAACACAATCAGCGGCATGCCAATAAAAAAGGAGATGTAGCTTTTGGTGATGCGACGGATCAAGACGTGACGGCTGATACTCCAATAAAGCACCACGCAGCCCAGCAAGAAACCCGTCACGCTGACCGTTGATGCCAGCAATAACGTATTCAGCAGCCCCTGCCATATCAGCGGCAGTTGCTCGAGCAGGTCTTGCCAGAAAGAAACCCAGTTACTCATGGTGACGTCTCATGCCCATCAATGGCGCTGAAAAAAATTCGCAATCACACTATCGTCAGTGCGTTCCGACAACTCTTTGACCGAGCCGCTGGCGTGAACGTACCCCTCATGTATGAAGGTGATAACGGGTGATAGGTGCTGGGCGAGGGTCAGGTCGTGGGTCACGCAGATGATCGTCACGCCTTCTTCGCTTAGGCCACTCAAGAGCCGCGAGACTTCGCGTGACTTGACCGGATCAAGGGCCGAGGTCGGCTCATCCATCAGCAGGACTTGGGGGTCCATGGCCAGCGCCCTTGCAATCGCCACACGCTGTTGTTGGCCGCCAGATAACTCGGCCGGATATTTGTCGACGTGTTCGATCATGCCGAACTTGGCCAACTCATGCTCGGCTTTCGATCTGGCTTCCGCGCGAGAGACGCCGCGCAGTTTGCGCAAGGCCAGGCTCACATTTTCAATGACCGTCAGGTGACGAAACAAAGCGTACTGTTGAAACACAAAGCCAATTTGCTGCCGCAACCATAAGACGTCGGTCTCTGGGCCTGTGATGGATTGGCCATTAAACTCAATCACGCCACTGGTGGGCTCAATCAGGCGATTGATACAACGTAACAGGGTCGACTTGCCGCAACCCGATGAGCCCATCATGACTTTCATTTGCCCAGGCAAGACCTCGAAGCTCACGCCCTTAAGCACGACGGTATCGTCAAATTGCTTGGTCAGGTCACGCACGCTCAAAAGACTGGACATGGGGCAAGGCTGCTTGTTGGTTTGTAAAACAGGTTCACTAAAGCGTTCACTACAGGGCCGTTACACCAGGAATCCGGAAACGGCGCTCTACGATGCGGGCGAGCACCAAGAGCGATCGGTAGATAAGAAAGTACAAAATGCCAGCAGCCAGATAGATTTCGACGCCACGCAAGGTTTCGCCCGCTAACACCGTGGCTTGCTTGGTGATTTCAGGAATACCGACGGTGTAAGCGAAGGGGGAGTATTTCAGGATTGAGGTGAATTCATTGAGTACACCCGGTGCACAGAACCGCAGCATTTGCGGCACTTGCAAGTAGCGAAATACCTGCGTGCGAGACATACCCATGGCCAGCGCTGCCGTCACCTCATCGGCGTCAACCGAATCGAGTGCCCCTCGAAACACCTCGGTCACGTAAGCACCGCTGATAAAGCCTAGGCTTAACGCCATGGCCACCAACGGTAGAACTTTAAAACCCACCATGGGCAAACCGAAATACACCAAAAATAACAGCACCAAGACGGGCACGCCGCGCAGAAAGTAAACCACGGCATCAACCACCCACTTCGCCGATCGCGGGCCAAGTGTTCGGATGGTGATCATCACCAACCCGAAAGCCAAGGCGGTCGCGCTGCAAACGAGGGTGACCAAGAGCGTATAGGTCACGCCGTTTGACAGTAAAACCAGAATGTCTAGTAAGTTCATGACATGTCTCTAGTGAGCCTAAAGAGGATCACCCTACCTTCAAGACCAACGTTATTTAGACGCGTTGTCGATCATGTCCTCAAGCTTCTTTGGTCCCAACTCCGCCAAAAACTTATCGAAGTCGTCCCTCATATCGGAACCCTTGGCAAACGCAAAGCCCAAGACATCTTTGCCAGTAAAGGCATAAACGCTCTTGATGGGCAACTTGAGTCGATTGACATAGTCCGCCAAGACGGGCTTTTCAAGGAAGACCAGGTCAAGGTTGCCGTTCTGTAAATCAGTGATCGCCTCGGTATAAGTCGGATAGAGTTGGACTTGTGACAAAGAGTAGTAGCCTTTTGGCTCGAGCTCGGTCTTAATCAGATTGCCGTAAGCCATGCCCCTTGGATAGCCAATGCGCAAGGACTTTAGGGTGGCAAGGTCGGTAATGGGCTTGGCATCCTTACCAAGCGCCACCAAATACCAAGTGTTGTCGTAATAAGGCGTTGAGAAGTCCATCACCTGCTTACGGCGATCGGTGATCGAAATCCCAGAAAATGCCACATCAGCCTGTCCACTGGCCACCGCGCCGAGCATGCCTTGCCAGTCGTAAGCCGTGATGTCCAAGGTGCAACCACGACTCTCGCAGTAAGCATTAAAAATGTCGTAATCCACGCCTTTGATCTGATTGTCTTGCTCGTAGAGCATGGGCGGTGAAGCCGGTGAAACCGCGACCTTAACCGCGTTTGCTGACTGGGCCTGTACGCCACTCGCCAGTGCTGTACTGGTCGCCAACAGCAACCCTAAAATATATTTACGCATTAATCTTCCCGCAGGTGAAATGAGGTTAGAAAGGCTCTAATCGGCTAGCAAGAGCTTACGCTAAATCGCACTGAACGACCCAACAAAATGCAGCCAAAACCGCTCTAAATTGCATTATTTCGGATACCGACGGGCAAAAGGTTGCAAAAGCTTGCACAAATCCACCAAGTGCCCACCCCACCGCCATCCAACATGGGTTCAACGATAGAGCTGACTCATGGTGCGCGTCAGTGCTTTGACTTTGCTGCGCAAGGTCGGCGGACCGAGTACTTCAACGTCAGCCCCTTGCTTGAGAATGTCTTGGATCAATTCCCAGTCTTCGCCATAAGGCACATCAATTTGATAGCTACCATCTGGCAGCACGGTGCTGACTTGGTTGGGGTGCCAGCGCTCACGGGCGACCCAGCGAGCGCGAAACGGCGTGAATTTCAGTCGCGCAGACTGACGGCTAGGCCCATTAAAAATCCCGTAACTGCTTTCAAACACGCGCGCCAATTCCTCATCAGTAATCGACCGCGCTTCATCTTTTAAAAGCTCGACAGCCTTTATGGCGTCTACCGAGAAACTTCTCAGGCCTTCACGCAAATGACAATACGCATCGAGATACCAATTATCGCGATAGTAAATGAGGCGTTGCGGTGAAATGGTGCGTTGCACCGACTCGTCGGTTTGACGGGCATAGTAGTCAATGTGAAGCTTTTTTCTGGCGACCAAGGACTGAGCGACCACCTGGAAATAGTCGTTCGATACGTGCCTCTGGGCAATCGGTGAAATCTTGATTCTTTGTAGTGCCGTGTTGGTATCACCGACGCCTTGCTCAAGAATTTGCAGCAGCCTTTGCTTGATAGGTGCCATGTTGGTGGCCAGAAAACCCCCAGACTCAAGCTGCGAAGTAATCTCGATCATGGAAAGCAACACGTAGATTTCGCGCTCATTCAACCAAAAGCCGGGCAACTCATGAGACGCGCCGAATGGTCCGGCTTGACCAAGCCGGTAGCCACGGACACTGCGATCCCACACCACCGGAAATCCAAGCCGATCTTTTAAGTAATCCAAGTCTCGACAGACCGTGGCACGCGAAACCTCAAGCGACTCGCACATCTGGCGCATCGTGACGCTGCGATTCTGTCGCAACATCGACTGAATTTTGTAAAAGCGCTCGGTTCGATCCATGCAAGGTACTCCCGTTGGCTGCCACGCGTGCGCACTAACTTATATTTAACCCTGGTCTTGTGCAACGTCAAGGCGAATCCGAAGTAACAAACAGTTGGTTGTTGCCGGACTGCCTCTCACTTTCCTTTCGTCTTTTCATCATGACAGCGCTGCTGTATCACCAGGTGAGACATCGGGTATAGGTCATGGGCAATCGTTAGTGACTGCGGCCAGCCCGTCGGTGTGCATGGGCTCAAAACATCCAAAAAATTGCTTTTCTGGCCGACGTCGCTCACCCAGTGAGACACCACCACCCCTAAATTGAGAACCCAAAAGGGTCGTCACGAGCTTAGATATCGAGCCCTTTCCAAGTGTGGTCATTTTTACGGAGACTCAACATGAAACGCATCTTATGGCTTACCCCGGTCGCTGTTTTGATTGGCTGTGGTGGGGGTGGTGGTGGGGGTGGTGGTAGCGGTAATGGTGGTGGTGCAATTCCCACCGTGCCATTCACGTCTTGGAGTGACGTCAGGCCCAACACTGAAATCGTCGCTCCGGCGATTTCAACAGAAGCCAACTACACAGCAAACAGCGCTGAAACAACCACCGACGTCGGAGACTTCACGGGGTACACGGGCATCGAGTTTCGAGAAACCTTTGGCGCGGATGGCGCCATTACCAAGGCGAGTGTCACCACCGGTGATGGCGATCGTTTGGTCTTCGATACCGCACAGGGCGCGCTTTTTGGTCCGATAGCCAATGGTTTTGCCACCGCCGCCGTTAATTCGGAACTCACAGAAATCGCAATCGCGGTTGAACCCGTTGCGCAAGGCTGGAACTATCAAACATTTGGCGTGTGGAGCCGAGATCCGGCAGGCGGCAAACCAGGCCGAGTGGGTGCTATCTCTGCCGGTAACTTTACCGCGACAAACAATATTCCAAGCACAGGTTCGGCCACTTTTACCGGCGCCGCGGCGGGCCTTTACGTGGCGCCTGATGGGGTCGCAGGGGGAATTGTTGCTGCCGATATGGCGATGGTCGTCGATTTTTCGAGCCGTGTGGCGGGATTTGCGACAGCCAACACCACGTTAAGCCCCGATGGTATACAACCCTCTCGCGCTTTTCCAACACTCGACTTGACCGGTAGCTTACAAGTCGCAAACGGTCAGAATCTGATGTTCGGCACTGTCAGCACGACATCCTCTGGCCTGACTGGGGACATTAACGGAAAGTTCTACGGACCCAATGCGCAAGAGGTGGGTGGCACGTTTGGACTTAAAGGCGCTGGTGTTGAATCTTTCGTGGGTGGATTCGGCGGCAAACGCTGATGATGGGATCTGTACGGACCTGGGTTCTTTTATTGTTGGGGCTATTCACCGGTGGCGCGTTTGCGCAGACCCCTACGCTTTATCAGCAACGATTCGAACAGGGTGTGCAGCTCATGCAATCCAATATCGATCGGGCCGTGGCGGTGTTTCAGGCGCTTTATGCAGAAACTGGGGCGACTCGGGTTCAACTTGAGTTGGCCCGAAGCCTTTACATCGCCGAGGAACTCGACGCTGCCAAGACTGAATTCATCGATGTTCTACAAAAACCGATTCCAATCACCGTCCGTGACAAGATCGAGTGGTACTTAAGCGAAATTCAAAAACGCCAATCGGCCAAGTTCTACATCGGGGTATTTCAGGACTCCAATCCCGGGCAAATCACCGCCGACCGCACCTTTGAATTGTTTGGGCAGTTGTTTGAATATCAACCACCGACGCCCACCGAGACACAAACCGCATTTAGTTTGGCGATTGAGGCTGAGCGTGAACTCGGCCACCGATCAGGCTATTACGCACAAGCGAGCGCTTCTACTCTCACCTATGAAACATCTGCTTTCAACAAGCAGGTCATTGATGTGTCACTAGCCAAGCGCTGGGAGGACTATAACTTCAAGGGTGCACGACTCGGGAATCAAGCCATGTTCTACGGCGGCGAGTTTCTCTACAACATGCCTTACATCGCCTCGACCGTGGTCCTCAATAGACCGAATCAGGATTATTACGGCCTGTCAGGGCAAGTGGGTCAGCTCGACTACCCTGACTACAGCTATCTCAACGGCACGCAAGTCGAAGGGCGTGTTTTCTACAACCACAATTTGACTGACAACTTAACCACTTTTTTTGAGGTGGGAGCCGATCATACGACTGCTCAGGAAAAGGCCTATGGATCAACAGGCTTTTATGGCACCGTCGGCACACAAATCGCACACAACCCCAGTTCACTTCAACTCGACTTGAAAGCCACGCTCTCAAGTCGTGGGTATGGTGGTGTTGATCCATTATGGGGCCTCACGCGCCAAGACAGCGGACAGATCTTTTACGCCTCGTTAATCAAGCGCGACTTCTACGTCTTCGGATTAGCACCCGTGATCGAAGCGACCTATCAAACCAACCACTCCAACATCAACTTTTTTAGCTACGACAAGTTTTTTGTTGGGCTGTATTTCAAAACGGTCTATTAGTCATGCCGAATCGAAACAAACTGACGGTACTACTCAATGACGCCTAAGAAACTGCTTTTCATCACACTGATCGTTTCGGCCACAGGGTGCGCATCGGTCACGGGATCGACCGATCAAACCATTTCAGTCCAAACCTTCTCCAATAAAACGCTGGTGCAGGACGCTGTTTGTGAGATCGAGAATGACAAGGGTAAGTGGTTTGTCACCACGCTTGGCACCGTACAAATAAACCGATCCAACGAGGATTTGGTGGTCATTTGTAAAAAAGAAGAGCACGAAACCGGTATCGCCAAGGTCGTCTCAGGTGCCGGCGGTAGTGTGGCCGGTAACGTTGGCTTGGCGCTTTTAATCCCCATCGTTGGCATTGTGGGCCCCGTCATCGATCACAACTCAGGAGCCACTTACAAGTACCCCACCAATGTCCAAGTCTTTATGGGGCAAAGCATCACCGTGCAAAGCACGCCTACCGCCGACGAAACAGCAGCCAGCGCTTCAAACCGCGCCCCCACACAACCTAGAACCCAGCCAACAATCGAGCGATTCACCATCACGGCTGATGGCGTTATCCCCGAAAACACACCATAAATCACGTCACTCTTTTCACCATCAAACCCTCAGGCCACGCAGCCACAAAGGAGCTCAACACATGTCTAACCCATCCACTGTCTTAGCACGCACCACCATCCTTGCGGTCGCGGCACTCAGCACGGCTTGCGCCTCGATCATGGGCTCCTCTGACCAAACCATTTCAGTAGAGACACGCGCTGCCACTGAGCAAGTCTCAGGCGCCCTGTGTGAACTTGATAACGACAAGGGCAAATGGTTCGTGACAACACCAGGGTCCACAACGATCGCCAGATCGAATGAAGCTCTGATCGTCTCGTGTCGAAAAGATGACCTGGCGCCTGGCATCGTCACCGTGGAATCAACAACGAAGGGCAGCATGGCCGGCAACATTTTATTTGGAGGCGTTATCGGCGTTATCGTCGACCACAACTCTGGCGCTGCCTACGAATACCCCACCTTGATTCAAGTGCTCATGGGCCAGTCCGGTGAAATACGAGTGCCAAGAACAGCGGATGAAGCCATCGCGAGTACGGAGTCTAATTAAGATGGGTGCGGTTAATGCTCGGCCATGACCGGTCTTCTCTTTGGCCTTGAGCAAGATGCCTCAAACGTCGGGTCGAAGATACATTTTTTATGGACAAGATCCGCCACGTTTGGCATCTTATTGATAGCAACCAGATCAACCAAACTCATCAGGCTATCGCATCCGTCTTGAGCAGTCGACTCCCTGACAAACCGCCTCAAAGTCCCGTCTTTACTGGCCGTTTCCATAACCGAACTTTTGTGATTTTCGAAAATAACAAAGTAAATTCAGAAACCATAACAAAGTAAATTCAGAAGCCATAACGAAGTAAGTCGGCTTCGTTGACAGCTCGGATATCTTTGCGTCAATGTTCCAGACATGGGCTGCCGTAGCCTCAAGGAAAACGCCTGATCAACGTTGGGCGCCGTGTGGAAAAAGGGAATGACAACTTCTACTGGACAAAAGCGCCCCGTACGCATGGCGAGGCTACTCACCCGATGGGGAATCGAACACATGACCATCAAAGCCGATGACGACTCATTGGGCCCACTGACTTGACGCTTCTGGTGTTGCAAAGGTCTATAACAAATGGAACGGTAAAGCACATGTCGTGCGATACAACATTGAGTAGTTAGCGGGTCATTGCCACTGCAAACTTAATTAATACGGGGATAAACAACCGTCCAACAAACCAACATGCCCTGCCTCAATCTGCTCAAATTCACCTTTTTTTACCCAGGCATACGCCCGTGTTTCATGACCTTGCTGATAGGACCATTTGGCGACTGACAGCATGGTTTGTTCGTCACTGATGAGACCCGCGTCGAGTGCAATTTGCTCGATGTCATCTTTTTGTCGACTTATGTGCTCTAACCAATTGTCAACATGTCGCTTAGCGGCCAAGACATCAGACTTGCTGCGGTTGCACTCTCCGTGCGCTAAGACGAAGTTTTGGGCAATGTCTCGACCGTACAGCGAGAAGGGTATGAAGTGATCAACATCCGGTGTCTTGCTTATCGGTCTACTGCAGTAGAAGCAACGCCTATCGAAAAGTTTGGACAAATTGACACCAACAATTGCCAGCGATTGACGATTCGTCTCGAACAAAAATTCATGCAAGTCGTCTTGTTGTCCCAGAATAGGAATATTTTTTTTGTTGTTCTTAATATGCCGCATCCAGCGATCTCTGGCCATGTGCTGGATGAGGCCGTGAAACTTTCGCAGGTGGCTGCTAACCGTTGGCTTTAGGCGCACGCCATTTGGCATGCGCTCATAAACAAACGGATCCGATACACCCATCACGTTTTGAAAATACGTCACCGGCTGTTTTGAAACGGTCCGCGCCACAGAAGTGATTAACTTTTGAAACGCAACCGATTGCTTGGCACGGCCAATTGTGTTCAGGCCGCTGGCAGCACGAAACGCACGGATATCAGAAACCACTTTGGCCGTTGCCCCTGGGGTCTGACTGAGGATGCCAGTGTCGACCGACCTGGCTTGTCCATACGGCATGGTCTGCTGCCAGTAGTAGTCGATAAACTTTTCTGCGAGATCGCGCATCGAAACTTCAAGCGCCCTGACCTCGTCATGGCCACGCTCCACCGCAACATCAGCCAACGCCATCAAAAGCGCAAACTTATATGTTGCCGTGAAATCACCCTCGCTCAAGAGCCTTTGCAGTTTGACCAAAAAAGCCAGATGCTCATCAGCGCTAGGGTGTTGCGTCATGACGAAGCGCTTCCTTCGTCAGACCAATAATCCGCCTTATCCGCGATCAGCCACCGCACCCCGCCCCGTGGATCTTTAACGTCACCTTGGTAACGCGGAATGAGGTGCATGTGAACGTGCGGAACCGTTTGACCCGCGTGCGGACCATCGTTGATACCGATGTTGTAGCTGTCGGGGCTGAGTTGTGTGTCTAGGTTGCGCTTGGCGATCGTGACAAGCTCAAGCATCGCACCGACCTCTGCTTTGCTCAACTCAAAAAATGATCCGATGTGGCGCTTGGGGATAATGAGGGTGTGCCCCGGCGATATGGGATAGCCATCACGAATCTCCATGGCCAAATCGTTTTGATTGACGATACGCTCTGCCGGCAATTCGCAGAAGGGACAGCTTTGATTGACCATAGTTACTTGTACAGTGCGTGGCGTCTCATCCCATGAGACAGTGGCCGCCTTACACTTTTGTCTTGGGCTTTGGCGTGACATTCAAGAGTCACTAAATTATGGTTAAGTCTAACTTGTTTCAGGCATGAAACCACACGAAGAAAGCTTATTGAGGAGTGCTCCAGATGCTTGAACCGATGAACTGGCCAGTGCTGTTAGCCGCATACCTGATCGTTGGTGCCATCGCCGTGGCCATCCTCTGGACCCAGCGGGCGAGCAAACAAAAGACCGCCAGCCACACATTTGCCAATGAACTGGCCGCTGCTCTTCGCCCCATTGAAAATCAGCACAAAACAAGCGCTCGACTTTTTCTGGAAAACCGCCTCATCCCAGCGACAGCCTTGTTATTTGCGTGGTTGGTGTGGCCGTTGATCGTGGCCGGTAGATTATTGGTCGCGATATCCCGTGCCGTTAAAAACCAATGAGCAACTGTGTACCTGCACACCCAAAGGGAGCACCCCATGCAAAACACCCTGCCCTGGCCAAGATTCCTTCACCTGTCAGTCCTTGTGATGATGTTCACCTTGATTAACCCCACGACAGTCTTTGCCCAGATTTGTCCCTATGACCCAAGGTGTGTCAATAACCCGTACGGTGCTGGCAGTCCCTACGATCCCGATAGCATTAACAATCCATATGGGCAGTACGGCAGCCCCTATAGCAACAAGTCTGCAAACAATCCGTATGCCACGGACGCGCCTAAGCTCTACGACAGTGAGGGTAATTATCGAGGTCGCTTAAGCAGCAACCCATACGACCCTGACTCAACGGCTAATCCCTATGGTCGCTACGGCAGTCCTTACTCACCTGACAGCATCAACAACCCCTACGGTGCGGGCAACCCGTACAACTCAAATCCGATCTATGTGGTGCCGCAATAGCGGCGCGTGGCGCAAGCTTTAAGCGCTCGTCTATCTTTATGGGCTTGCACACAAACGGTCAATGGACTCTTCAGGGGGGGTACCACTCATCAGTGATGCCCATAGATTGAACGAGATGGAGACACAAGCCTGCTGCATCCAGAAGGCGTCGAATCCGGAAAAACAGGAATGGAGGATAAAGGCTTGTAAACCTTAGCAGTCAGTGGCTGAGCGAATCACCACATAAGCTGCTTCGATGTTGCGTTGAAATGAAGCGGGCAATCGCGACCATAAATGAACCTGAACCAACATGGGTAGTTGGCTACTTTGCAATGACTCGACAAGATCGATCCAACCAGACGCGTCTCGCGCTAAATCAGCTGGATTTCGCAATACAAGATCTAGATCGCTACCCTCATGGGCACCACCTGTCACCCGGCTGCCGTAGGCCCAGACGTCAGCATGCGGGACTTCTTTAGCTAGTATTTCCTGCAATACACCGAGATGTCGTGCAGAGATTTGAAGGCAGGATCTATCACGTTGCGGCATCAAACACCGCCTGCATCCGTGGGGCTAGCTCTCGTACATCAGCCAGATACCGAGGCAACAGTTTCAAGGTCTCATTGGCAAAGCTTTCGCCATAATCATGCGCTGTATTGTTTCGGTTGACACGATAGGCAATCCAACGCTCTACGCTTTCATTATCAAGCAAGCCGTGTTTACCTGCATGACGCAACACATCATTAAAGACCAGTGCATCCACTGTTCGCGGATTACCGGAAAATGCTTTGATTGCTTTACGTAACAACTTACCCGCTGTCTCAAGTGACAACTCGAAACTCTTAACTGCCGCATTTCGATACAGATCAAAAAGCACATCATCTCGTTGTGCATGTTGTTCGATGGCGAGCAAAGCTTGCTCAAGTGTATCGGCGGTACGTAACAGGTGTTCCACATTCAGTGACATCGATCGGTTCCATCAATCTGGCAGATTCAGCAGCGACCTGAGAGGCTGCAACACGCTTGTAACGTTTTATTAATCCGCATTATGTTGATTGTTTTAAAAAATAAAAACCCATTCATAGATAAAAAATTGTAATACGCAACGACATCGGCGGCTTTTGCCGGCGACGCAGAACCAGTCCCTTGATTGAAAAATAATGGAATATCAGGCTTCAAACCAGGGATAGGGATTGAGGGATAGGGATTGAGAAACCGGGTTTCATGACGAGAGCAACCCGACGCGCCCAAGCACCGAATTTGCCGCGCAACATGGCGTCAAGGAAATCTGCTTTGGCGTTGGGAGGTAAAACAAGGCTCAATGACCATCACCTCGCGTCCCATACCGATCTGGAGTTTAACTCCAGATCGGTATGGGCTACATTGCACGAATGATCCCACGCCATCTAAAAACCGAACTCCAAACCCAACTGACCGAGTATCCCATTGTCACTGTTCTCGGTCCACGTCAAGCCGGCAAAACCACGTTGGCCAGAGCAGTGTTGCCCGACTACACCTACGTCAGTCTTGAAAATCCCGATACCCGCGAACTCGCCACAGAAGACCCCGGGCCTTTTTAAAGCGGTACGCCAGTCGAGCCATTTTTGATGAAATCCAGCGTGCGCCGCACCTCTTAAGCTACCTACAAGGAATGGTGGATGAAAACAAAGACAATGGTCAGTTTGTCTTAACCAGCTCATACAAACTGCAGCTGCGCGAATCAGTCACACAGTCATTAGCCGGTCGCACAGGCATATTGCAGCTTTTACCCTTATCGATTGCTGAACTTACCCAAGCGGGCTTTTCATTTGAGGACGCCAGCAGTTACATCTTTCAAGGCTTTTTGCCACGTGTGTACGACCAGCAACAACGCCCACATGTCGCTTACAGCGCCTACTTCCAAAGCTACGTTGAACGAGACGTACGCCAACTAATCAAACTCAAGGACATGGTACTGTTCGAAAAGTTCATGAAGCTGCTTGCCGGACGCGTCGGGCAACTCATCAACTACCAATCGCTTGCCAACGACACGGGTGTCGACAGCAAAACCATCAAAGACTGGCTATCCATCCTAGAGGCCTCGTATGTGGTGTTTCACTTGCCTCCGTATTTTGAAAATTTCGGTAAACGCGTCATCAAAACACCCAAGATCCACTTCACTAATACAGGGCTCTTGTGCTACCGGCTTGGTATTGAACGGATAGATCAGGTCGCGCGCGATCCGCTGGTGGGCAACCTATTTGAAAACCTTGTCGTCCTCGAAGCACTCAAAACCCGGTACAACAAGGGTCTATCGCCCAATCTATATTTCTTCAGAGACAACCAGGGTCACGAAATCGACCTGTTACACAAACAGGGTGCTGCACTTTTGGGCAGTGAGATTAAGTCTGCCAGCGCATGGCATTCGAGCTTTAAGCGCTCGCTCGACACCTTTGACAAAGATATCCATCCACTGGCCAGACGCAGCGTTGTGTACAGCGGCGAGGCCATGGACTTAAGCGACGGCACAGAAGTGGTCTCTTACAAAAACATGCAAGCTTTGTTTGGCTAACGACTGATCACTTCACCATCGCTTCGCCGAATAATGGGCGGGCGATCTTTTCCATATAGATTGCACAGCGCCATGCGGCAACGCCGGATAAGCAACGTCGTCGCAGAATGAACCTACGCTTTCCAAGCGTAGGAATAAAACGAATACCCAAGTGTCACTCAAACGACTAAAACCCTTGCTGCTCGAGCCGATACCGACGGCACAGATGACGCGGTTAGCGATAGCTGATCACTCCGTTGCCCTAAACGACGAAACCTGTTTAAACAATATAGATATGTATTTTTTTGAGTTTTTGATAATATCTATGTATGCCAAAAAAATCTCAAGCACTACTGACGCTACCGCCCCACGTACAAGCATCGCTTGGACAGCTTGGTGAACATCTCATGATCGCTCGCAAGCGTCGGGGTGAATCAAAACGGCTTTGGGCCGTAAGAATTGGCGTCTCAGAACCGACGGTTGATCGGATGGAGAAAGGTGATCCTTCTGTTGCCATCGGTATCTACGCCACGGCACTGTGGCTAATGGGCCGTGCCAGCGAGCTTCAGACATTGGCTGACCCTGCTTTCGACCTTGGTGCCCTGCAAGCCAGCGTGCAAGCTGCGCAAAAGCGTTCCGTGCGTAAATCCGTATCGGTACAAAGTCGGTTACAAAACGTACCGCCTCCCCAGCGCAACCAAAAGACGCCAGAATGAGAGAATCACAAGCCTATCAGCCACAAAACCAGATGACCCTCTGGTGGTTAGGTCGTCCCGCATCGCCCGTAAAAATCGGGCAACTCTCATTTGTGCCGTCCATGCGAGGCGTGGGCTTACGCTACGACGCCCATTGGCTTACTCATGGTTTTGCGATCAGTGAAGACTTACCCTTGCGCGATATCGATTTTTTGCCGACTGAGAAAGACACCGCAGTCGGTGCCCTTGACGATGCAAGACCAGATCGTTGGGGCGAGCGTGTCATCAGGCAGCTGGATCGCTCTCATGGAGTTTCTCTATTTTGCTGGCGATGACCGCTTTGGAGCCTTAGGTGTTTCACTAAAAGATGACTCTTGCCATCCCCACCAAACGGGGCCTTTGCCGCGCTTATCAGCGCTTAACGCCATCGACGACACCATCGTTCGCCTGCTGGCACAGGACAAGCTCGACGACCGTTTAATTCGGCTGGTCAAGTTAGGCGCCAGCATGGGAGGCACTCGGCCCAAGGCACTGATCCAACATGGTGGTGCGCATTGGGTTCTCAAGTTTCGCGAACCAGATGAGTCTCTCGACACACCACTCATTGAGCACGCCACCATGACGCTGGCTCGACACTGCGGCATTCGGACAGCGTCAACTCAAGCACTGGCGCTTCGCAAAGGCCATGCCGTGGCCGTTCAACGATTTGATCGGTACCGAGACGGCCGGGTGCATAGCCTTTGCGCCGGGGTCGTGTTGCGCGCCTGCAATCAAGACCCCAGCTATGGCGCACTGGCCTTGTGGTTGCGCCGTAAAGGCAACGCAGCGCAAGGCCAGGCAGATCAAGATCGCCGTGAACTCTTTAAAAGAATGGTTTTCAATATCCTGATTGATAACAATGACGACCATGAAAAAAATCACGTGGTGCAGATGGACGACACCGGTTGCTATCGTCTTTCACCCGCCTTTGACGTGCGACCCACCGGACAAGCACTTGGCTTTCAGTTAATGCAGGTCGGCTCGCACGGTGCCGAGGCCACCATGGTGAACGCCTTGTCTGAACACAGACTGTTTGGCTTAACGCAAGATCAAGCCGAACAAGCCATTGAACAAGTCTCTCAGTGTGTCGACGGTTGGAAAGCCCATTTCAAGTCATATGGGGTCTCAGACCGCGACATCGACTTCTTGGCCGCACAGATTGATCGCCCTTTTTTGCGGGACCAACGCAGACACTAAGAATGATCGCTGGGGCGTCTGTAAAACCACCGATGCTGGAGAAAAATCTGCGCTGATCAAACGCAATCAAATGCCATCAAAAGCGGTAAGCTCACCACAAGTTGGTTGTGTGTGAAACATTAACAATTATTTAAAGTATTTAAAGGTCAACCCGTGAAAATCGTCGAAATCCGAGAAAAGTCAGTCCCCATCAGTTCATCCATTCGCAACGCCTATATCGACTTCAGCAAAATGACCACAAGCCTCGTGGCCGTCATCACAGACGTCATCCGCGACGGCAAACCTGTCGTGGGCTATGGCTTTAATTCCAATGGCCGCTATGCACAAGGCACGTTGATGCGTGAACGGATCATCCCACGCATCATGGAAGCCGATC
>Ga0209953_1000169_pt1 | contig 25274 bp, 20 predicted proteins | sample SalPonred_H2O_MG_FD_185713 | JGI IMG/M metagenome (GOLD analysis project Ga0209953, IMG submission 185713) | Salt pond water microbial communities from South San Francisco under conditions of wetland restoration - Salt Pond MetaG... | ecosystem: Environmental > Aquatic > Non-marine Saline and...
TTGAGTTATAAGCATCAATTGTAATCTGTTCAAATGTAAGATTGGGACGTGTTACGTCAATAACTTGACGAGTAATTTCTCTAACACCATCTGCTCCTCCGGTTGTACCAAATCCGTCAAATAATACCCTAAAGCGATATTGCAGCTTAGGCATTAGCAATGTTGAATTTGTACCTGCCTCACCTGTCGGAACTGAAAGGTTTTGTAGTGTTGTGATTGGCATTCTATTCTCCTAATACGTATGTATTTATCTTTGTTTGAGGGGCTGTTTAAAGCCCCTCACTATGCTTAACCTAATGTTGCAATTTCACCAGTGTTTTTAATTCTAAGCGGAATGTATATAAATTCAATCGCTTTTACTGGCTCTATAGCAATGTCTAAATAAAGCTCATTTCTATCAATTCTTGCAGGTGTATTGTTTGACTCATCACACACTGATAAGAAGTCATACAACGCTCTTAGACTTACTAGTTCTAACAAGAACGCATCTGCTGCTGCTTTAACTTGATCTCTTGTTATCTTGTCATTAGGCTCAAACAGATATGGTTTTACCAGTCTTTCCAGCTGCACTCTCATATAAACAATCAGTCTCGCAACATTAACTCTGTCAAGTGCACTTGCATTTCTAGCACGAGTCTTTTGTCCAAACACAACAAGTCCGCTTCCGGAAAGGAATGTAATTGGGTTTATTGAGTTTGAATAAAGAACATCACGCTGTCCAGTGTTTAGTGCTACTGGTACAAACTCACCCTCACTGTTAATATAACCAGAACTTGTAGCGTTTGTTACTCCGCCTCGGCGTGTGCCTGCAGGTGCAAACCATGGAAATGCAACTTGGTCATTCAGTATAAGTGTTCTCAGTGCCATATGACTCGGAGGAACAACTACGTTATTACCTGCATTGTCACTTGTAAAGCCCCATGGGTAATACATGCCCAAGTACTCGTCAAAGCTTACTGCGCCCTGATCGTTGTCTTCCACAGCTAGTCTAACATTAGTTGCCCACTCATTTAGTGATGTAGCATCAGGTGTAAGTCTTGCAGGAGTGTCACCTACAACAAATGAACTTAGTCTACGATCATAATTAAGTGTTACCATTTCGCCGATTAGCTCTGGATAACCAGGTGTTGCCATTAGATTAAAGAATCTTGACTCTTCGTCTCTAATTTCCTGGTTTGAATTAACCATTGCCTGTAGTCTCTGAATAACTACTTTACGCTGTGCCAGACGACCAAATGTGCCCGATCCGTCTTCTTGATTGCCTGACTCAGTTACCCAACGGTGTGGAAAGTAATCTTGCATTGCTTGGTCTGCACCTTCAAGGCTATAAAAATCAATTCCTTGTGTTGTTTCTACTGGAAATCTGATGTTGTCCTGGGCAGTGTTAATATAGTTGCGTTCAAAACGCTTTACATTGAATCCACTTCTACGTAGATTCCAAAGCAACATACCTCTTGGATACAAGTTAGGATCTGGTGCATCTGGATCTTTATAATTGCTTAGTAATAGATCTTCAATGCTTGCAGCTTCCGAGTTAGAACCTGCATCACTCCATCGAGCATCAGCAAATACTATACCTTCTTCACTGGTTTGATCAGTACTATCTATTTGAATCCACTCTTCCAATGTAGCATTCCAACGATAAATTGTTGGAAAGTTTTCTAATTCACTTGTGTCGATCCAAATATCATTATCAACCAATGCATCGCCATTTAGCTGTGTTGTTGGAGCAGATGCTCCGATGCTTGGACCTGCTGAATCAGTACCTGGATAAGCAGTAGTATCTCTATAACCTACCCAGTCGTCTCCGTTGTGATACAGGATATCAACTTCGTCTATAACTGAACTGTACCATAGTTCTCCATCTGCTGTAAGATCTAGCGGCTCATCATTTGACGCTGTGTAGCTTAGAACTTTCCAGTTTGTTGCTGTATATGCAGCAGGTATTGTGCTACTAAGAGTGCCCGGAGTTAGATAAAGATTGTCAGTCGTTGATGGTTCGAATCCCATTTCGGTTAAAGTACCGTCAATATCTACAATCTGTATGTCGCCGCCAATTCTGTGACTTATCTCTACTCTGTTTTGTGCAGTAACCAAAGCACGAATATTAACAAATCCTGCACCGTTTATTGCAGCAGCTAGAGCTGCTGCGTCACTGCTGGCACCAGTTGAAGTAAAACTAACTAGTTTGCTTTCGCTAAATTCTGCACGATTAATCAAAGTTTCTGCCATTGTAAATTCGTTATTGCTTGAACCTACTTCTAATGTACCTGAAACAATTTTTTTACTGCTAATAGTAGTTGCGCCGGCGGATACACGACGGAATATTTTATAATTAGCTAATGCCGGATCAACATTGTCTACATTTGCTCTAACATAAAGATCGCCAATATCTAAATTTGCTCCGCCGCCACTTCTGTCTAGATTAAACAGTGCAGCAGAATTGGTTTTGTATAGTGGTGCAAAGCGGCTTTCCCAAAGATTGGTTTCTGCGTTCCATTGCTTAACACTAAAGTTGGCGCCACCGTTTGGAGTAGTTGTCTTTAACCAAATTGATCCTGTTGGACGTGCACTAAAGCCTTCTACTGGCGTAAATGCGTCAGTAACATCGTCACTGTTCTTGAATCTAGGAACCACAGTATGTGGATCGATATTCAATTTAGGAGCAGCATATCTAGTATCTCCGTCAGTTGCTGTTATGCCAACTGAGCTTAGAATGTCACCTGACACATTTTGAATTGCTAGCAATCCGTCTGGATTAGTACCGTCCGAAGCAGCATTGCTGTTTACATAAATTTCAAGAGAACCATCTACTTCTGATGCCGAGACACCGTCAATCTCTATTGCGTTAATCGAAGTTGCTAAATCTGTAACAGTAGTACCTGCTAGAACTACAGTTTCGTCATTAATTAAAATGCTATCACTAGTAGCAAGAGTAGGATTCGAAGCTGAACCTCTCACTGTTGGCCAACTCCACTGCCATTCAGGAGAACCGACTTCGACCCATGTGCCTGTATCGTTCTTATACCAAACACGATTCATTGTTGTTGCTGCAACTACAGCATAGTCGCCTACGCCGCCGATTGATTCTAGAGGTGCATTACTTAGGTCTAAATCAGCATCTTCTGTAATTACAATAGGATCAAGTATCGTAAAGCTTTGGCCACCGTCTGCACTTACAGGCTGAGCATTCCATTCTAACAACCCAAAATCAGATACCTGTGTATCAAACCAATAAGTACCATCTGCAGGCTCACCGCCTGGTGCAGTAGCCGAAGGAGTTAATTTTGACACATCAAGATCTGCTCTTGTTACGTAAACTCTGTTAGTAACTCCCAGCAGCGAATATGCAGTTTGTAAACCGTACTCGTTTAGTTCTGATCCATGAATCATATTGTTGTTGTTGTCGCTGTAGAATGTTGGATCTCCAAATAGATCGCCTAGTTCTCGTTGACTGGTTAGCAAGAACGGTCTACCTGCGTTTGATTTAAGTGTTCCTGATGCAACGCCTGTGCCAGAAGCGTTTGCTTTGTTTTCTGCAGAAACGACGAAAATCATTGGTACTGTGCCTGCCGATGCCGGAGTGTAAAAACTCTCGTCAATTACATTGACTTCTACACCTGGTGATACTAATGCCATATTTATTCTCCTCGTGGGTTATATGTTTATTGCAAGTATTTATTATTATTTGGAAAAAATACACCTGTTATACCGTTGAAAAAGGCACCGAAAAGGGGCATAAATACTGTATGAGGCCTTTGTGTGTATGCGGACAACGTCCAGCAGCAATAAATTATAAGAAAAAGAATAAAGTTTACTATCGTAAGCTTTGTGAAACCTGTCTTCGCAACGGTCTAGGACATGGCACTCCTAGGTGGAAGCTAGCAGGTTACGAGAAGAAATCATATTGTGAAAAATGTGGATATAAATCTAAGCACAGTGAACAGTTCAATGTATATCATGTGGACGGCAATTTAGAAAACTGCCGTCCTACAAATCTAAAAACTATCTGTGCTAACTGTCAACGCATAATTCAAAAAGAAGGATATCGTTGGCGGCAGGGTGATCTCAAACCTGATTTTTAACTTGCACCGTAAGCGTCAATGTGTTTAATTAATTGATCAATGTTGAAGTTCAGTTCTTCAAGACTGCCGTTGTTGTCAATAGTAAAATCAGCCATCCACTGTTCAAGACTCATTGAAGTTTTTGCTTCTTCAGGTAGATGGTCCGATCTATCAACCCAAACTGCATAATCAAACACACCTGTGTTTTTCATTGCGTGAAATTCTTTTTTGTTTCTTAAGCCGCAATAGATGTCGTGCTGTTTGAATATTTCTCTTCCTAAACGGCTTGCATCAGGAACATTATAATTGCAGATAGCATCATACCATTCTGCTCTGTGATTATGACGGTCAGCGTAGCACTGTTCTTCATTATCATAGCTGTATTTTTCCTTTAGATCGTTGTAGATAAAAAGACGTGAGCAGAATTGACTGCTGGACTCAAAACTGTATCCATACCGGTCTCTCAGTATTTCGCATACAGTATCTTTGCCATGACGGCCGTGACCAATTACCAATAGTTTTAACTTCATGTGTTTATACTACGATAGGATCAGAAATTTGTCAATAATTATCTGATAGTAAATTAGCCTATTGTGAAGCCATAGCCCACACCGCCAGCTACCTGTTGTATCACTTCGGTTTCTAATTTTTCTATTTCAGCCTGTGCTTCGGCTTTGAGCGTATCACCATTGAGAGTGCTGCCGCCCTGTGGTCCTGCAATAGTAGCAAACTTTGAACGTGCTTCACCTAGCATATACTTACAACTAGCAAGTGTGTAATCTTTTATCCATTGTTTTGCGAGATAGTCTTGCATCAGTTCTGAATCCGGACGGTAATTATATGCATACAGCATGATTGATTCTTCTGCTCTAGGACGCTGTAACAGTGTTAGTTTTTTTGTTGTGGTATTCCATTTAAACTCAATAAATGATCCGAACATTCTACCTACAAGCTCTTGATACTGTGAGAACATGTCATAGGTAGCAAGTCCACCTAGATTAGAACTACTCAATAGATAAGCATTTGTGTATGCAAGACTAAATGGATCAAATAGACTGCCGCCGCCATTTTTTGCTGAGCTAAACAGACTCACTCCAACTACATCTCCTTCATTTAACGGTGTTGTTAATGTGATTGATCTCTGCCCAGTATCAGTAGCGTAGTCAGAAGTTTCTGTATTATTCACTTCAACTTGTATAGTTTGAATACTGTTTAGATTATAGTTTACGTTGAAAGTCTGTTGTCCTTGCGCAGCTTTAAATGATTGTGAAAATATAGGGCCGCCTGCTGCTGATGTGCTGGGTCTTGTTCCTACACTTCTACGAAATATTTTTCTAACTTCGATCACTTCGTGTGGCAAAGTGTATTCATTTTGATCAGGTATTGTTTCTATAAAAAGATATGATTCTTCAACTGAGTTGTCTGAACGCTGTCTAAAACGACCTAATGCTTTGGTTAGTGCAGTCTCGTAATGAATTGGGTCTAATTCCACATCTATCATGCCGCCGCCTAGCAGCGTATGCACATAATTGAATATTTCTTGTTTTTGTGTCTGAAGTTCGTTCATATCTGTTCTCCTACAGTATTTATCGCTGCGCTAAATATGTATAGCTATTGGGAGAAGAATCATTCCTAGAATATCTTTATATAGACCTGAACGTGGTAATGACTACGAGTTTCTTGATCGACAGATTGAAGAAATGTTTACTGTAGGTGGAACAGATATCAATATTCACAAATATATCGGAGTAGAAGGTGCTGCCGAAGGCGAAGGCACTGCTGATCAACCTGCATATGATGCTGTTAGCGAAACAAATATTCAGGATCTTTTGTTTTTAGAAAACAGAGATAGAAAATACGACAAAGACGTGTATACCCACAGATGTGTATACAATGTTCAAGATATTGATTTTGATCTCAGCCAGTTTGGTTTGTTTCTATCAAATGACACACTGTTCATGACTGTGCATATTCGCAGTATTGTAAAAACCATAGGCCGTAAACCCATATCAGGTGATGTTATAGAACTGCCGCATCTCAAAGACGAATATGCTCTCAATGATTTTTCATTTGCACTGAAAAGATTTTATGTAATTGAAGACGTAAATCGAGCAGCAGAAGGTTTCTCGCAGACTTGGTGGCCGCACCTATACAGATTAAAACTAAAGCAGATCTACGACGGTCAGGAATATGCAGACATACTAGACTTGCCTGCAGACGAGGAATCAGACACTACACTGAGAGATCTACTTAGTACATATGAGACAGAAATGCAAATCAGTGACGCTGTGGTTTCACAAGCAGAAGCAGATGCTCCTAAGAGCGGATTTGAAACTAGACATTTTTACACCGTGGCACAGAACGAAGACGGTACTGTTGCTCTTAGAACTGTAGATGAAGACATTGACACCAGTGCGTTTTCTGTTACAGCAGATCAAGTTTTTGACACACCCGGCAGAGAAGCATATACAGGATATCTAATGAATTATAGCGACGGTGTGCCGCCCAATGGTTCTCCTTTTGGTTCAGGCATACAGTTTCCTACTGCGTCTTATGAAGGCGATTTTTTCTTAAGAACTGACTTTGTGCCAAATAGACTTTTTAGATACGACGGAAAAAGATGGATTAAATTTGAAGACGATCTAAGAATGGATCTATCTAACTCTGACACAAGAAACACACTGAGAACCAGTTTTACAAACAACACAAATGTCAATACAATCGGCGGCGAAGAAATACCAGAAAGACAAGCTGTGTCAAAAGCATTAAGACCAAAGGCAGATAACTAATGGAATTCTTTTATGATGGGCAAATAAGACGTTACACTACTCAGCTGATGAGATTAATGAGCAATTTTCCTGTAAAAGACGGCAACGGAAATATCAAACCTGTTCCTGTTATGTATGGTGATTTGACTCGTCAAGTTGCTAGTATTATTCGAGAAAATTCAGAAAACAAATTGCCTAGTGCTCCAAGAATGAGTGTTTATATAACAGGATTAGAACAGGATCGTTCAAGAACCAGTGACAGCACTTTTGTAAGTAAATTGAATATTCGTGAACGAAAATATAACGAAGAAACAGGTGAGTACGATAATATACAGGGAAAAAACTACACCGTAGAAAGATTAATGCCTACACCTTATACGCTAAAAGCAAATGTAGATATCTGGGCAAGCAATACTGATCAAAAATTGCAGATAGCTGAACAGATATTGGTATGGTTTAATCCCAGTTTAGAAATTCAAACCACAGACAACTTTGTGGATTGGACTAGCCTTACTGTAGTAAATCTAGAAGGTATCACCTGGAGCAATCGAAGTGTTCCTGTAGGTGTCGATTCAGAAATAGACGTGGCTACACTGAGTTTCAGTATGCCTATCTATATCAACGCTCCTGCAAAAGTAAAAAGACTAGGTGTAATTACTGATATTATAACAAGTATTTTCAACGAACAAACTGGCGATCTAGAACAAGGAATAATCAATAATATAAACAATGAAGCTGTTGTTGCTCCTATTGACAATGGCAACGGTACACGAATACAACCTACAGTTCCGGGTGAAGCAGTAATCAATATAGCTATTCAATCTCTTGCTGTAAATTATGATGAATATGCTCTTTTTATTGAAGGCGAAAAAGCAATAATCATAGACAATCGAGGTAATATAGGAATAACAGATTGGTTTGCAGTGTTAGATGCGTTGCCTGGTACTTATATACCAGGAGCAAGCAGAATTTATATTTCAAACAGAGATGACGGAAACTTCAGTTCAGGAACATTTACTGTTAATCTGGACGATCGAAGAGAACTTGCAATCGACTGGGATGCAGACAGTTTTCCTGATGACACGGTTATTTCAGGTCCTGCAGGTGATAGAACTACAATAGATTATATTATCAATCCTATAAATTTCAATCCCACTTCAATCAAAACACCAGGATTAAGAATACTGCTGTTACATGATATCGGTGCTGAAATAAACACAGATGGTGCAGACGCTTGGAAAAGCAACAGTGGTGAAGATTTTATCGCTAGTGAAAATGATATTGTAGAATGGGACGGCACAAAATGGAACATTGTTTTTGATGCAAGTTCTGCAGAAGAGACTATATATGTAACTAATCTACGCACAGGTGTGCAATATAAATTTGACAACGGCGAGTGGATCAATTCCATAGACGGCGAATATCCAGTTGGAACATGGGGTATGATTCTCGACGCATAACTACGTGTATGTCAAAGATTATATGCAGCGGTGCTCTTTTTTATACTTTAAATACCAATAGATTTCTAATGCTTTACCGTAACAACGGTAAACGCAATAATCAATGGGGTATTGTAGGCGGCACTAACGAAGGAACAGAAACTCCTTGGGAAGGTCTAAAAAGAGAAATACAAGAAGAAATAACTGCTCACCCCGAGATATTAAAAACCATACCTTTGGAAACTTTTATTTCTAACGATGAAAATTTTGAATTTCACACTTACCTCTGTGTGATTGAAGACGAATTTATACCCATACTCAACGAAGAACACAGCGGATATGCTTGGGCAAGTTATGGAAATTGGCCCAAGCCTCTTCACCAGGGATTACGGAATACACTGTCAAGCAAAATCAACAAAGCAAAACTAGAAACTGTTTTTAACATGGTTGACTTATTGAAAAAATAAAAGTATAATTAATTATGACAAAAGTTTTAATTATTGGTGATGTTATTGTTGACAAATACATACACGGAACGTCTACAAGACTAAGTCCTGAAGCACCGGTTCCTGTTGTTACACAAAAAAAGATTACAGAATCCATAGGTGGTGCTGGACTTGTATATGAAAATCTTAAAAGTCTCGGTGTTGATGTTGAACTTTACGATCACGGTGAAGAAAATAGCATTAAAACTCGTGTAATCTGTGACGGGCATTATGTTACACGTATCGACGATGATCGATATGCTAACAGCACAGCCGTTTTAAACAAGGTCGTTAATGATGATTTTTCCAAGTATGATTATGTTATACTAAGTGACTATAACAAAGGTGTGCTGGACGAATCTTATCAGATTATCAAACACATTAATCGTTTCGGATGTCGTGTTATTGTAGATCCAAAGGATTATGCTATACACTATGACGGTGCTTGGCTAGTAAAACCCAATTACAAAGAATTTCGAGATTTTGAATTTACCGTCTGGAAGGGCAATATCATCACTACTAATGCAGGAAACAATGTTACTGCAATGATAGATAACACAGTGTATGATATACCTGTAGACACAGTTGAAGTATCAGATGTAACAGGTGCAGGAGACTGTTTCTTAGCAGCATTTGTATACGGATTGTCTAGAGGATACGATTATCAAACCTGTTTAGAACTTGCTGTAAAAGGATCTGCTGCTAGTGTAAAACACACAGGTACCTATGTTCTCAAAGTTGAAGACATAGAAGAACGTGTTGTTTTCACAAATGGCGTATTTGATATATTACATCAAGGACATTTAAAGTTATTGTCAGAAGCATATACATTAGGTACTAAACTGATAGTGGGCTTAAATTCTGATGCCAGTGTCAAAAGACTAAAAGGCAACGCAAGACCAATTAACGATCAACAAAAAAGAAAAACACAGTTAGAAATGTTACCTTGGATTTCTGAGGTAATAATTTTCGAAGAAAATACTCCTTATGAATTAATCAAACAGACAAAGCCGCATGTTATAGTAAAAGGTGGAGATTACTCGGTTGACGAAGTAGTAGGCAACGATCTAGCCGAAGTGTATATTGTTCCTACTGCTGAAGGTTATTCAACTACAAATATTATAGAGGCAAGTAAATGAAAATACTAGTAACCGGACACAAGGGATTTATCGGGTCAAATATAGCACTGTATCTGCTTAATCAAGGACACGAGGTAGAAGGTTGGGAATGGCAACCGGGTATCATTCCCAGCACAGAAGATTATGATTGGTGCATCCACACAGGTGCTATATCATCAACTACCTACACAGATGTTGATCAAATTCTAGAACAGAATTTTGAATTCTCAGTTAGATTAGCACAGGTGTGTGAAAACTTTGGCACAAATCTACAGTATGCATCAAGTGCAAGTGTGTATGGTCCTACAGAACATTTTACCGAAGACGGCGCACTGTTACCGCAATCACCTTATGCATGGTCAAAATATCTGTTTGACAGATTCATAAATCAATTCAAAGATGAATTTGAAATTACAATACAAGGATTTCGCTACTTCAATGTATATGGTGCTGGTGAAGAACACAAAGGCGATCAAGCATCACCGTATACTAAGTTTACTAAACAAGCAAAAGAAAACGGTGTCGTAAGACTGTTCAATGATTCTGATCAATATCGTCGTGATTTTGTATCTGTAGACGATATTTGCCGTTTACATGAAAAAATGTTTTCAATTAACAAAACAGATATATTCAATGCAGGTACAGGCGTTGCTACGAGTTTTGACACAGTAGGACGTGCTATAGCTAAAAAATATTCTGCAGACATAGAATATATACCCATGCCTGATGAACTTAAAAATCAATATCAAACATACACCTGTGCAGATTTAACAAAACTAAATTCAGTTGTAGATATAAACTGGACAACTATAGAGGATTACATAAATGGAACAACCAACTAGACTAGAAGGATTTGTAAAAAAAGGCTGGGGCTACGAACTAATCTGGGCTACCAATGACAAATACTGTGGAAAAATTATGGTATTTGAAAAAGCTGGTGCTAAATTTTCTATGCATTTTCACAAAGAAAAAGACGAAACTTGGTTTGTTAACTCCGGACGTTTTAAGGTAAGATGGATCGATACCATCACTGCTGAAATTTTTGAAAAAGAATTAGGTGAGGGCGAAATTTGGCATAATCCGCCGTTACAACCTCACCAACTAGAAGCATTAGAAAATGATTCGAGTATAACTGAAGTAAGCACTGCTGACTCGATAGCAGACAACTATAGATTAATTCCAGGGGATAGTCAAAGAATAAATGAGGACACTGATGTCTAATATCTACTGGGGCGAGGATCCTATGCAAGATCCTAACTACGTCGCTCCAAAGCCAGTTATTGGTTTAGATAGAGACGGTGTAATAAATGTAGATCGCGGAACTTACACATGGAAAACAGAACAATTCGAGCCTATTCCTGGTAGTCTCGAAGCGATTGCAAGGATTAGAAAACTAGGTTATAAAATTGCAATAATAACAAATCAAGGTGGTATTGACAAAGGGTTATACACCGAACAGGATGTTGATATTTTACATAACCATCTGCTGGAATTGCTAGGAGAAGCAGGATGTCCTAGTATTGATGCAATCTATTACAGTGCCAGTTCGAACAAAGGTGATCCTTATGCAAAACCTGCAACAGGAATGTTTAAACGTTGCGAAAAAGAAATGGCATGGAAAAAGATAAAATTTTCTAAAGGATTTTATGTAGGAGATAAAATAACAGATCTCAAAGCTGCTTGTAAAATCAAAGCAAAGCCTGTTTTAGTGCGTACAGGTTATGGCTCAGATACTGAAAAGGAGTTGAAGAAATTTACCTATCGTGATATTAGGAAAAAGACCGCAGTGTTTGACGATCTTTCTAGTTTTGTAGATTGGTTAGAAGCACTGAATTAAGCCTGTGCTTCTCCCCATCTTAGAATAATATTAGAAGGTGCACCTGCTCCGCTAACCTTATAAACATTTATAGCAAGAACATCTGGTCCGTTTGGAAATGTTCCTCTACCGCCTAGTGGCGTATTTGTAAGCTCTTTTAGCTCACTTAGATCAAGTGTTGATCTTTCTCCCGGAGTCGCAATAAACGAAAATATAGTTTCGCCTGGTAGAGCATATGGCGGCTGAATAAATGTTAATTCTACTGTTCCTGTTCCTGCTACTAATGTCCCAACATAACTGTTGTTAAACTGTATTTCGTAATATTCTGTTCCAGCAAAGCTTTTTAAATTTATATCATTTATAAGTGTGTTAGCAGGAAAAGTAACCGAGCCACCGGTAACAGAAGTACCCACTGTGGCTCCTGCAGATTCAACACTAGCCTTTGTAAATAAACCAAAGTTTCTGTCACTTAAATCGCTGCCACTTGTAATTGTAAATGCATCTACAGTATTTGAAGATATATTACCGTTTTGAGTACGTCTACTTAGGAAAAAATATCCAAAATTGGAACTTGAATCAATAAACCCTCCGGTAATTGTTGTATTATTGTTAATTCTGTTACCTGTTATAACTTTACCGATTACTGGCGCTAAATCATCACTACCAAATGTATTTCTATAATCTGTTGCACTAACATATACAAAATCATTTCCGTTTGAGGAGAATTGTCCCGAATCGATAGTTGTTGTAATTGTTGATTGTGCTGTTATGGTTTCAACAATCGGTGCCTCATCTGTGCTCCATACTACAGAACCACCAGCTGCAACCTGAGCAAAACTAGGCTGGCCACCTTGTGCAACCCCGCTTAGTCCTGACCATCCGATATCATTTGGGTTAAGTGGATAGTTTTGAGGATTAAGAATACCTTCAACAACAATACCACCAAGGATATCATCAGTGCCATCTGTACCATCTGATGTAATTTCAAGTCCTTGCAGTAAGAGCTGAGCACGATTAAGTAGTTCTCTTTCGCCTAGATCGCCAACAAGTGCATTTGATACACTAGGGGACAGTCTAATTAGAAATGCAGTTTGTTTAGTAGTTGTAATATCAATGCCGGTTTCTGCATAGGAGAAAATATATCCTCGATCTTCGTCAAATAAGCCGTCTGTTATAAATGCCGATCCCCAGTGACTGATAAGTGGTGTAATAGTTTGCGATATTAGTATTACTCCAGTTCTTGCATCATGGGGTTCTGCTGCACTAGCTGTATAATTTCTAGTTGCACCTGCTTGAAAGTTGTTAAATGTAGCACTTCTTACGAGACCAGTTAGTGTATTAGTAGCATCGTCTTTTCCAGTAAATTGAATTATCTCATTATCTACGTATACCGTTCCAGATGTTGGAAAGAAGCTAGTATCTTCAAGCGTCATACTAGTCTGTGTTGCATCTATTGTAGATTTAAGTTTGCCTGGAGGTCCTTCGTTAGTAACTTCATAGCGCACTGGTAAGTTACCTGAACGCATAAACGCTTCTGTGTTAACGTTGGAGTTACGCATTCTATGAGCATAAACAAAATTACCATCTGCACCACGCAGCATAAAGTCAATAAAACCAGCACCATACCATGAATACTGAATACCAATCATCTGCATCTTTGCAATGTCAATATCGTATCCACTTGGTCCTGTACCGTCAAGACGATCTAAATTAAAGTTTGATTGCTTAACTTTTTTGTCAACGATTAGATTTGCCTTTGCACCGGTAATATTAACGACGCCGCGCCAGTCTGGTGTTACTGTGATTTCTGATTGACTGTTTACGTGAGACACAACATGAGTCATGCCTTTGATAATTATTCTATCGCCTGCTTTTAATTGGTCTCTAAATCTAGTATTAGTACCTGTTACTAGGTTGTTGTCCACTGTTAAGGCAATTGTTCCTGCAAGCTGCTGAGTACCTGTTCTCTGAACTACAGATATCTGAGTACCGTCAAATTCCCAGAAAATTCCGTTTTGATCATCAAAGATTCCCGAACGAACTGTAGCACCGTGCCAGCTTACTACCGACATCTGAGCACTGAATCCTAGGGTTGCTGTTGTTGCACCAAGTCGTCTTTTTGATCTAACTTGGAAAGTTCTTTCGTCTATCACATTAACTACTTCGTAATCAAACTCGGGTGGTATTGCTGTTTTAGGACCTGAATTGTAACCAGGTGTTTCTATGCCTAGTAGTCTTACAACTCCGCCTTCTTGAACACCATGATCATTGTCATCAGTTTCTATTGTAATTAAGCTATTTACTTCTACTCCGTCAGCAGTTACGCTTCTTAAATCGTAGCTAGGTGCAAACAGTGCACCAGTGGTATACATTATACCCTTACCTGACTGATAACGAATATACTTTTTACTTTGACGAATTGCCTGTGCACCATGTTGCGGGCCGCCTGTGCCTAGCTGTACACCGCCGTCAAATGGTCTATGTATAAAGAAGCTGTCAGGTCTTGGGTATACAATAGATCTTATTGAATCTGTAGTTGTATCAATAGCACCAGTTGCTCTTGCTTGGTAACGTAACGTGTTTACAGTAGGTACATCAGTAGCAAAAAAAGAACCTGCTACAAGATCGTGATTGTTTGTGCCATTATCAGAATCTACTGTTACAATAAATGTACCTCCTGGTACAAGACCATGTGCTGTATCAAATGTAATTTCTAATGTAGCAAGTGAAGCAAATGAATATACTTCTCCTGCACTTATATCATCTGTTGTAATTTCCGATAATTGAACTGTGCTTATTAAATCTAGGTTAGATCCTGAATTTGCTTCTATATAATCTACTACAAAGCTGTTAATAGATCCAGAAACTACATTTGTTACTCTTATGGTAATATCATTTAACGGAGTAATTCCGTCAAGAATAACACCTGAAATTATTATTCTATCGCCGACTTGATACCCTGAACCCGAGTTATCTCCTAGCAACACTGTGTATTCAGTAAAATCTCTGTTTACAATAAAAGTAGCATCTGTGCCGTCTATAGTATCGTTTGTGCCAGGTACACTTGTATAACTAGTATCAGGCACATAACCTGTTCCTGTAAATGTAATTGTGTTAATAACACCACTTTGCAATGTATCAATAGCAGTTACAGTTATAATAATATCGTTTTCGGGAGAAGCGCCGCCAAAGACGGTTCCTGGTATTGTAAGCTGTTGATTTACGTTGTAATTTTCACCAGGAGTTTCGGCTGATACTGAGTACACTCCGTCTAAAAGTGTAACATTAAAAGTTGCACTAGTTGGTATTACATTTGTTCCTGAAAGTGCAGATAGTGAATCTCCGTTTACTGCTATACCAGAACTGCTTACATCAGTAATGGATCCTAAACCGTCGACATTATCTACTGTAATAGTTAAATCATTTTCAGGCGAAGTACCACCTAGATCTGTGCCTAACACAGTTATAGTTTCTGTAGGCACAAAGTCAATACCTCCGTCTACAATTGAAGTTGTATATGTTCCGCCGTTAAGTTCAACGTCAAAAATTGCATTTTGACCGCTACCTGAGGTAGTATACGGAACATTATTAAAGGTTGTAGAATACTGCGGCGCTTGTCCTGCAAATGAAACAGAAACAATCGAACCGCCTGTGCCGACTGCATCAACACTGATAAACAAATCATTTATTCCGTCTGTACCATTTTGTATATTAATTGCACTGCCAGGTATTACAATTTTATCACCTACAACATATCCAGAAGATTCATCCGGTGATGTAACATCAACAGTAAGATATGTTCCGTCTTCATAGGTAACATCAAAAAGAGCATCTACACCGTTGCCATCTGTATAATTTGCAGTTACTCCTGTTAAAGATACATCTCCGTCTGTATGTGTACCTTCAAGCACCGATGCAGTGCCTATGCTGTTGTCGCTTCCTACACTGTTAACAATAATAGTTAAATCATTTTCGGGCGTAGTTCCTCCGAGATCTGTGCCTGAAATTACAATTCTATCTCCAACTTCGTATCCAAGACCGTCATTTGCAATATCATCAATGATATATGATCTCAAACTATCTTGAGAATAACTTATATTAAATAATGCACCAGAACCTTCAAAGAAATCGTTTACACCGCTGACATTAATGTAGGTTTTCTTATTTGCTGTAAGAGGTTGCGTAAAATTTCTATCAAATTCTATGTCGTTACCGTTGATGCTTGATATAAATGCTGCAAAACCGTCGCCTCTATCAACAGCTAGATTTTCTACTATACCTACAGATGATTCTACAGTTATAATATTAGTATTTGATGCAGTGTCTTCAACTAGTGCAGGTGTTATATATGTGCCGCCGCCTTGACTTTGACTAATAACACCGGTGACCTGAGTTCCTGTTGGAACATTAACTCCTGTCAAAGGAGCACCAATTTCTGGAGCAGTGCCGTCATAAGGCAAAAGATCATTACCGGATAATACTGCTAGCTGTGTTTCGAGATTTCCGTCCGAACCTTGACTCAGAACAGTTATATCTGGATTTCCAATGTTTGCACCTGTATAAAATCCTGCTTGTCGTAGCTGAGTAAATGTCGTACTAAGAACATCACCGTTTGTGTTACCAACTTTAGATTTTGCAAAATATGTAAATGTAGTCGGAGAAGGTACTTCAACTATTACAAAGCTGCCTTCTGCTCTTGCGGCGCCGACTACTGAATCCTCAAGTGCTTTGATTGTAACTGGAGTACCTGCAGAAAATCCGTGCGGTGCTACTGTTGTAACTGTGACAAGTGACTGACCCACGCCTGCTGTACCTGCCGAAGCATCAGTTACAACTGTTGAAACCGGAGTATCAGTGCCTGGCAATTCAAATACCGAAGGGTAACCTCTCAGAGTACCAATCGCTGCCCATTTAGTTGGCTGAAGTCCATATTCAAAGTCAGCGTCTAACATACTTAGCGGTTGAGCAACACGCATACGTTCAATAGCATCTGTTCCAAAATCATAAGGACGAGTAGTAACTACACTTTTACCATTTTCTACTTGTTCTATAAAAATTTGTAATTCGTCAGTAGGTAGATGCGAACTGGTATCATACTTAAGAGTAATTATAGTTATAGCATCAGTTGTTTGCAAAAACTTTGTAAAGTCAGAGTCTTCTGTTACGCTGTCAGTCTTAAATTCAACAGTTCCGCCTGTTGTAGGGTTAGAAAAATTATAAACAATTTCATTCTTTGTAGTATTTGTAATTAATAAAATATCTTCAAGATCGTAGCGTCCTTGAATTTTAATTTTGCCTACGCCCGATACTTCCAGTGCAGGTAAACTTCCTAATCCATTTTCTATCACATCTGCTGTATTTTGTATAAGTGTATTGATTTTTGTTATTGCATCAGCTTCAGCAGTTTTTTCAGTGTCAATGGTTTGATTTACTTCTGTATTGCTTGCTGTATAAGCTATATTTGTTAATACAAAATTTGTAATTAGTGTAGCAATAAATTCATAAGTCTGTATTTCTGGTTGTCTATCACCATCTATTTGTGCAACATCTTGGTCCCAATAGTACTTGATAGAGTTACGAGTATTTTCATTGCCGCCATATCTTAGATCTTTTAAATATGCATCTATGTTAAATCCTATATCTCTTTCACATTTAGAATTATTATAAGTATATCCTGCGAATCCTGTTGTACCGGAATCAATCTGATCCTGTATCCACTGTGTAGCTTCTTTTTTTACAAATTCTATATTGCTTTCGAGCAAACCATATGCATCGGGAAATAGATTATCATTTAGTCCTATACCGGGTTTAAATACATAATTTTTTATCTGTGTCTTTGCCATTCTTTACATCCCAAGTGCTATTGTTAATGCTGTTACTGTAGTATCAACGTATTTTTTATTTGTTAAATCATTGTCATTTACTGGATTGTTAGTTGCCGAAACAACAGTAAACGACGCTGCTGCTGGTGTAATACTACCTATTGCAGTGTTTTCTATAGTTGTATTTAACATTGGAACAGTGCTTCCTGAACTATTTATTTTACCTATTATCGAACTGTCATTTGCTAAAAAAACAATATCGTCAACAACATCAAATTTTAAATTTGTGTCTGATATAATATCATTTACATACAAATCATTGTTTACAAATAAATTACCTTGTACAGCAGCGCCGCCTGCAACAATCAATGCTCCGGTATCTTTATTAGTAGTTTCGTTATTGCTGTTTATAGTAACTGTATCAAAACTTCCGTCAGGATCTATCACATTTATTAGATAACGATCTCTATTAATTTGGTCTGTTGAACCATAAAATATCGAATCAGGTAAGCTTGTAGGTACAGTAAACACTAATCTACCTGTTCCTTTCGACTGTGCATTTACACCGATTGAGCCATCCGAATGGTTTAATCCAGTGTTTACTAATTCACCACTAATCTGATTTTGAAAAATTGTAAAATTTAAAGTTTCTAATTCTAAATCAAAGATATAGGTTCTGCCTCTAGATAATGTTATAGTTGGATTATTATCATCGAAGCTAGAAAAAACAAAATTTAAATTTTCTTCAGTTACGACAAAATCAGCAGGAGTTTCTGCTGTTTCTTCTTCTGTGATAGATAAGGTAATGCTTCTTGCTATTATGTTACCTTCGTCGTCAACAGTAAATCCAGGACCTTTAAATCCATACTCTGATTCAAAGGGCGACTTATTTACAACCATGTCAATCTCCTATACAGTATTTATTATACATAATGAGGATTTTGATTGTGAAAATATTGTGCTGTAAAGATTGCTTTAGGATTACCAATAATCGTGCTATCTCCTGGAGGCACTGGTGATATCATTACATCAACATAGCTGTTATTAACTGTAGCATCAACTGTAACTAAATTTCTTTCGGTATTATTTCTTGCATAGATTACTATTGATGCATTGTCGAGCGTAGCAGTTACTAAAACTTTTAGAATTTCTTTGTTATCATTGTCTAGATCAACAGAAATTGTATACTCAACTGAACTAAAATCGCCTACATAAAATCTATCTAAAACTGTATTTTCAAAAACCTGTATCCAAGGACCATTATGACTAAAACCTGTTGTGTTTTTCATAAGCAAGGTATTTTTTAAACCCTGTTGTATATAGTTTAATAGATTTATCATATTGGTTCCTATTTGATATATTTATTAATTTTTAACTGTTATTAATTTACCAAATTCAGGCAAGTATAGATATTCAATGTCACTTTGTTGTAATGTCCAGAGTGCATCTTCTAGTGTTTCTACAAGAGGTTCTCCACCTAAATTAAAACTGGTATTAAAAACAATAGGAACACCGGTACGATCTTTAAATGTTTTGATCAGATCATAATAATGTGGATTTTGTTCTTTATTTACAGTCTGTATACGACAAGTTCCATCTACATGAATAATACTTGGAATTTTTTCCTCTACTCCAGGTTGACAATTTACAGCATACATCATTGTAGGCGAGCTGTCCATGCCTCTTAAATCAAACCATTCATGGACATCTTCTTCTAGGATCGATCCTGCAAATGGACGAAAATATTCTCTACGCTTAATTTCGTTAACAAAATCTTTGCCATCTTTGAAAGTAGGATCAAAAATCAAGCTTCTGTTGCCTAATGCTCTTGGGCCATTTTCTGAACGTCCTTGAAATAACGAAACAATATTTTTTGATGTAATTAAATCAATAACAGTTTCATTTGTAGCGTCTTCAACAATTGCGTTGTATTTGTTGCTTAATTCTGTTATATTTTCTTCTGTATAATCGTATTTAGGTCCTAGATAAACAGCGTCTTGCTGGGTTCTAACTGAAGTATCTCCTGTTTTATGATAATGCCAAACTAAGGCACAACCTATAGCAGTTCCAGCATCGTTAGATACAGGTTCAACATATAAATTAATATCTAAATCGTCTAATTCTTTAAGATAAAAATAATTAGCTACACAGTTTAGCCCGTATCCACCGCTGACTACAACATTTTTAATCCCTGTTTTTTCAACTGCATATCTAATATAATCTGCTGCTGCTTGTTGAGTTTCTTTTTGTACAGCATATGCTAGATCTCTACGATTTTCTAATGTTGTTAAATCTTCTGCAGTATTGTCATTTAAAAATTTATAAAAAGCACTATTTATAACTGCACCATTTGGATACCTAGGAAGAATAATATTTCTATTAGTTAAAGGATTGGGCAGGTCTGTCTCGTCCATTAACGAAGGAAAACTATTATTTTCTTTACCGTACGGACTTAGGCCCATGGTTTTTCCTGCTTCGATACTGACCCAACCACAATATTCAGTTACTGCTTCGTATGCTTTTACAATACCTGCTCTATCGCTAAAACTTACTTCAAAGGAGCCTGCTGGTTCCCAAGATTCTGCTATATGTTCTTGTTGATGAATTCCAACAAACATATCTCGTGTTCCTAGTGTTTTGTGTTTTGTAATAATCTGATCAGGATAATTACAAGTAAATATACTTTCAGTTTCCCACATAGTTAATTGTTCTTGACCGAATGGAGTTTCTATACCTATAGGAAAAAATGTTCCTGCGCCGTCTATAATTACAGAAACTGCTTTTTCAAAACCACTGCGATAAAATGCAGCAGCGGCATGCATTTTGTGATGATATAAACTCATATCAATTACTTGATTTGTTGAATGAGGTTCAATTAATCCCATTTTGCGTGCTAAACCACTATATACATCTTCTCCGCTATAGTCTAATTTTCCAGCAGTTCCGTCTAAAGAAGTAGTATGGGCAACTACAAGATAATCTAATTTATCAGTATATTCTTGAATTTTAAGCATACATGCTAGAGGTCCGCCGTCATATTTCTGTCTTGTTAATCTTTCTTCTTCTATAGCAAAAACAATTTCGCCATCTTTCATTAAACAAATTGCAGCATTATGTCCTCTAGCAATTCCTGCTATCCATATAGATTTATCGCTCATAGATTTTTTCCTAACTTTTTTATTTCTTAGATATAAATTTAAATGTTTTTTCTACTTGTTCGATGATAGCATCTTCTACTGCACTGTTCATTTGCATTATACCTTCATTTACTCTGTCAGTAAACTCGTCAATAGTGATTCTAATAGGACTATAACGTTTTACACCATCGCCCATATCTAAAACTTTAAATATTTCTGTATCTGGGTAAGAAACATTTTCTCTAAAGGTACTTCCTAAAACAACTGTAGCAGGTATATCAAAGGCATATGCAATATGTTGACCTACACTATCGCAGCCTAAAAAATGATCACTTTTAGATATAATTGCTGCCCAAGTTCTCAAATCAATACCTTGAGGTATTGCAACAGGTTCAGATACACCATGTTTGTTAAATTCTATACCAATTTCACTCATAAAAATTATAGCGTATTTCTTGCTTAATTTTTTTACAATATTAATAACGTGTTCTGGTTCAAAACTTCTTCCACTAAAGTCAGTTACCATACCGTTTTCATTTATAACGCCTCTGCCAAAAGGCTGAAACACAATCACTTTATCTTTTTTTGTTTTTTCTTTAACTTCGTTTATAGTTTTTTTTGCAATTATATATTCTTGTTTGCTGCATCTAATTGTCGGCTTTTGAAGATCTCTTATGCCTTTATTGTTTATTGCAATATCATATGCTTGAGATAAACTGCATTTTTGATTGTAATATTCCCAAACTCTATAAGGTTCAGGACTTGACAGATTCATGTCTTTTAATTTATCTTCGAAAAGATTCTTATGCCATACATCATATGCTTTTTCGTGCAATATAGAATGGCTTTTAAAAAAATCTGTTCCACCTTCACAAACTATTATAAAATTGTCTTCTGGATTTTCTTCGTGAAATTTTTCTAATGCAGGTATACTACAAATAACTCGGCCGGCTCCGCCGTTGATAAAAAATGCTGTGTTTCTTGACATAAAAATATCCTACTTAATATATGCTTTAATGATATTTATAGGTAGGATATTCTTGTTTAACTAAATTTGGTATTAACCCAAAGGTGGTTCTTGCATAGAAACTTTCCAAGCTGGCACTAGTTGTTTTTTTGATAAAGAAATAATTGCACCTGTTCCGGATCCATTTGTAGTGTAGAATACGTCAGAATAATTGCCTGCTTCGGTATGATAAAACGCTTTTGCATGTGTTATTTTATTTACTGCTGTAATTCCTCCAGAGTCATCTACAGAAGTAACTTCAACTAGTATTTCATTTACTGGTTGATTGTTTTTATATCTAGGATCGTTTATACTGATTTTATCGCCTATACTATAATTAGTTCCGCCATTTTCTATTTTTACAGTCCAACTTACTCCATAAATTTCAGGAAAATCTCTTAGATATTGTCTATAATTTTTTACTTTAATTGCTAGAGACTCCGGCAAATCTTCTGAAGAAATAACATCACTAGCATTTATTGCAGAGCTACGAAGATCGAAAAGAATATCCCAAGTCATTTCTGGTTTTTTCCAAGGAAACGGTTTGACAAAACTTTTTCTAGAAGGATCGTATTCAATCTCAGTAAGCTCATAAGTTTCAATGGGCTTCGAAGGTTCGTTGTATGTATAAGGATAACCATTGTACTCAATTTCCTCAGTAAGCTCTTCAATTCGACCATCTTCAAATTCGTGTTTTTGCCATATTGAACAAACTAATGTGTCTTTATTACAATCTACTTCTATAGCGTAATCGTTATCTGCATTTTCGTTGTATGTTTTATATATTTCAGAGGTAATATCTCTACCTGTCAATTTATTTGTATCAGCATCTATAATTAAATAAATCTTTTCAGGACCATTGTATGTTAAAGTTGTAGTTCTATTTTGTTCTCCTGAATTAACAAACATTTCGTCTGCTAATTTATATGTAAAATCTTTACTTATATTTTTCATTATCACTTCCTAGTTATTAAAAATAAACCACATAAACTAATCCGCCGGCACCAGGGCCGCCGCAACAACACCCGCCGCCGAAAGCTTGCGCAGTGCCTCCGCCGCCGCCGGGCCACATGCCAAATGCGATTGAACCTCCGTGAGCACAACATCCATTTCGTCCGATCGCCGGACCTGGTATAAATGGAGCGTTTGCTCTTAAATAAAATCCTCCATCGAAGCAGCTCCTGGACGTTCGGCCGCCGCCGGCAGTTCCAGGAATAGAAAAATCTGTATTAACGGATCTACCACCACAACAATAACACATTGTACAGCACGTATAACAGTTAGCATAATAATCGCAGTTAGCAGCACTATTCGGAATGCCCCCACATACTTTAGCTTCCCAAGTTGATTCGCCGCCGCCGCCTAGTGAACAAACAAAGCTGCAATTGCCCTGTGATCCAGCACAACTATTGCTACAAGTAGTAGAACCAGCAGCACATATTCTTATAGATTGACCTGGTGCTACTGTACACACTTTAATTCCATAGCCACCACTTCCTGCGCCATTGCCCTGCTGACAGCATCGGCCGCAGCCGCCGCCTCCCCCGCCACTCCAAATTTCAAATATTGCCGTAGATACTCCTGCTGGAACTGTCCATAAACAGCAGGCACCACCGTTTGAAGCAGTGGTAATATCCGTGTCGTAAACACTAAATTCACCTGGTATAAGCTCTGAAGGTTCTTCGTATCCGAACAATAAATCTCTAAGATTAGGCATGTTTATTCCTTTTTAAATATCTTGTACTATAGGATAGTAAATGTTTACTAAACCACCTGCTCCGGGCCCACCGCAGAATGGACCTGTGGTATGAGAAACAGCAGACGGGCCGCCACCGCCTGGCCAGCGTGCGTAACCACCTGAACAACATCCTCCGCAGAATCCAGAACACCCGTCTTTAGAATAACCATTATTAGACATTGTAAATGGTGCCTGATTCATTGTTTGCCAAGTTTGTGTCGAACAATGCGAACTTCCTTTTGCACCTCCGTAGATTCCTGGAATGCCCATTGTACCGCAAAATGATGTCAAGCTATTCTGTACATGTTGGCAACCTGAATTACTACAGTTCAATTGAAAGTCACATCTAGTAGTTCCCGCTGTTCCGCCTGCTGCACAAATTTGTACTGCACCTCCATTTATGCTTACAAAGCTAGGAAACGACGAACATCCTGTAGTGCTTCGGCTACAACCTGTAGAACCTGCTGCACAAATAGTATATTCTTCACCACCGTCGCCACTTAATCCTGTAATAAATTTACGAGCGTAGCTTCCGCCGCCGCCGCCCCATCCAGCGCGACAACAACAGGCCTCGCCGCCGCCGCCGCCGCCGCCCCACATTTCAACAGCAAACCATGATACTCCTGCTGGAACTGTCCATAAACAACAAGCACCACCATTTGAAGCAGTAGTTTTGTTTGAATTAAAAACATACAGCGTATCAAAATTTATACTTTTATTTACTTCGCCACCTATCTCTAATAATGTTCTTAGTCCGGCCATTAAGCATCTCCTGGTGGTGTTGGAAATCTAACTTTCCATGCATCTATTTCGTTTTGGGTACCTTTACCAAATGTTGCAGGTAAATCTCTTAAGGCTTGTCTATATTCAATCCAAGGTTGTTTAACACTATCTGGCTGATCTGGTGCAATCTTTCCATCACTTGCAGTAAGAGCACCATTTCTTGCATTTATAACATCGTCCCAAGTTATAGACGAAGTTTGGTAATCTGGAACAATCCATTTATTATCTTCTAAATTGTAAATTAATTCGCTTAGATTATATGTTTGATCTATTGTAGGTATTTCATTATATTCTACTGTAGAACCGTTTGGTAAATTTTCTGTAATAGTAGTTTGATTTAGTGTTTCTACATTACTTCCTAAAATTAATGAAATAATAAAAGGATTATCTTCAGCTACAACTTCTACTTTTTTATGTCCTACCGGTGTTGGAACATCTGCACCATCTTCTCTTGCTGTAAGTGGCGGAGTTACTCTTGAGAAAGCACCTGTTTTTTCGTCTACAAAAACCCATATTCTATCAGGACCTGTATATTTTGCTGTTCCTGTTTTCCTTTCGGAATCATCCAAAGAGTATATAACGTTTGGTACGTTGTATGTAAACTCTATGGTTGTATTTATTACTTCGCTTGGCATATTTTATTCCTCTTAACTAAATGTTAGTATGACTAGACCACCGGCGCCTGCTTGACCAAAACAATAGCCGCCTCCGCAAACTCTTGCTGCTGCTCCGGCGCCAGCAGGCCATGAACTAAATGCTTGACACATTGCTTCGTTTCCTGACCGGCCGGGGTCATGAACACAAAAGTCGCCTGTTTGCTTTGTAGAATTTAATCCTCCGGCTACCATTTCGAACTGATATTGGTTACAGAATCGGTTAGAAAAATATTGTCCGCCCATTCCAGTGAACGTTATATCGCCGCTGCCTTCAGATGATTGTTGGCTCCAGCAACAGGTATATCCTCTACAATGACTTCCTCTGGTCATCTGGCTACATCCGCCTTCGCCGCCCGGAGCACAACCTACCAATGATGATGTACCATTATTAAGTACATATGTTGTAAATGCTGTATTACCAATACCGCAACAGCAACAACAA